>WNGK01001097.1_pt1 | contig 79610 bp, 59 predicted proteins | sample 5400601 | NCBI WGS metagenome assembly WNGK01 (sample SAMN13153376, study PRJNA577476) | soil metagenome | isolation source: 60 cm soil or saprolite under Garry oak tree replicate 1 | place: USA:California | collected 2016-06-15
CTTGGTGACGAAAGCATTCGATCCCGCCGCCGCCGACCCATTGCCGTAGCTAGTCCGAAAAGCCCCGGTGGTTACTGGGAAGTCGCCGGTGGCCACGCTGGTGTTGGTATCGGTGGTCTCGCCCGTCACATAGGCATTTCCTGAGCCATCAACAGCGATCCCGAGACCTGTGTCATCCGAGCTGCCGCCCAGGTACGTAGCATAGTGCAGCGTTCCGACGCCCGCATTGATTCTGGCTACAAAAGCATCGCTGAAAACGGCGCCGCCAGCCGCGTTGCAATTCGCGTCAGTTCCGCAAGTCGTTTGAAAGGATCCGAATGTGGCCGGAAAGTCAGTGGAAAGCGTCTCGCCGGTGACGTAAGCATTGCCGCTGGCGTCTACAGCGATGCCATTCGCGAAGTCGCTGAAGCTCCCGCCGAGATAGGTAGAATAAACAAAAGCGGTTGCTGTGGCGTTGAGTTCGGTCACGAACCCGTCATCGGAGCCATTCGCACCGACGCCGTTGTTAAGTATCGGTCCATTCGTGTGTGGGAAGTTTGCCGAAAATGTATCTCCCGCGACATAAGCATTCCCCGATCCATCTACCGTGATCCCGAAAGCTTCATCGTCATTGTTTCCACCCAGGTAGGTCGCGTAAACTAGACTCGCGCCGGTGGGATCAAGTTTAAACACGATGCCGTCGAGGCATGTCGCGTTGCCGGCTGTGCCGCAGGTACTGCCGCCTCCGCCCGATGAAAATTGAACTACGCCAGCCGTTGTCGGGAAATCCGTCGAGCTTGTAATTCCTGCGACATACGCGCCGGTAGAATCCGCAGCAACCGACGAACCCAGATCGTCTCCCGAGCCGCCCACGAAAGTCGTGTAGAGTAACGTACCCGCCGGATCGAGCTCGCTGACGAATGCGCTGAACCCGCCGCTGTGACCAATAACCGTACCCGAAAAACCGGGGAAGGCGGCGGAATTGCTGTGGCCGGTTATGAAAGAGTCGCCGGCTGCATCTACGGCGATCCCGAAACCGACATCCTCGCTCGCTCCACCCAGGTAGGTTGCATAAGACAAAGATGGGTCAATAACCAGCTCGCGGGTCCGATCATACTTGCCTAGCTCGAAACCAACCTGCTGATTCGCTTTCAAAATAAATCTTGCATCCACCAGTTGGCGGACGCCGTCGCGCTCCTGATATGCAACCGGCTTGTTCAGCGTGAGGTCTCCCGCGGAAGATGAGAGAGCAAGATTTCCCGCCGTGTCGGTTGTCATGCGGCTGGCACCGCTGAAACTCAATTTGATCGGGTCTGGGGTCGATCCCGGAGCCACAACAAAGTCGAACTCCAATTGGTTCTGCTGACCATGGTACGTAAGATCAATACCTGGATAGACGTCTTGGTATGACACACGGGCGTATCGCGGGACTCCTCTGTGCCAGTTACTGGGATCATTGCCGATTATGTAGTTCGCTTTGGCGGATAGCTGGCCGCTCCCCACGATCTGAGCGTTCGATTGGCCGCCGACCACATGCATACGGAGGGAGGCCATCGAGGACGGTATGGGCCTGGATTGTGGTTGACTACGGCGAATCAGCCGCTTCGTTTTCCGCGAATATCCGAGCAGTCGGCGCTGCATCATCTCCTTCGGACGAGATTGAACCGAGGAAGAAGCTGACGCGAACGAGAGGACGGCATCACCCGAAGTCAAAAACAGCGTGTACCCATTCCCTCGCGCCATGTACTTAACCTGCGGGTCTGTCTGACCCTCATTGGCCTCAAAGCCGAGAGGTAGCGCGGCAAAGCTGGCGTTGATGCGGGCTCGCGTTGCGGGCGTGACTGCTGCCGGCTGCGACGCGGCCCGAGCCACCGATCCGGTGCGGGCATCGTCGTGATGGATAAACGACCTATCTGGGCTAACCGCGAATACGACCGCGGCGACGGCGATGAGAGTGAGGACGACCCAGCGGGCGCGAACTAATCCTCTAGCAGGTTGTTTGGACACGACGATCCCTCCTATGATGAAACCCTGAAACACTAATGCCTGTGATAAGACTCGGCGTCGAGACGCCGCCAGCAACAAAAACTTCGCCAGGCGACGGCGAATGAGCGGAAGTCTGCAATCTTTTGCAACTTGGCCGGAGTATGGGCTGGAAGCCGGGGGTTGTCAACGGAAGGAAGGTTGCACTCTAGATTCCACCGCGATGCCGATCAGACGAGTGCAACGGGCGGAAAACAATATATTTAGCGAGCGGCAGCGTCGATTTCCCAAGCAGATCAGCGGAGCCGGATGAAAAACTCTTGACTCCGAGAGCGGGGTTTTTTCCCCTGGAGACGCGAACCGTGAGGAATGACCGTTCCATACGATAAGTCGCCGCCAACGCAGTGAGTAGCCCGCGGGTCCTACTACGGCTTCTTCTTTTTCTTGAACATTCCCGAGAGCCCGCCCAGCGGATTCTGCGCGCCTGTTGCTCCAGGAGTGCCATTTCCCTTGAGTGCCTGTTGCAACATCCCGCCAGCCATGCCCTTTACGTCCGGAATAAACTTGGGGTCTGAAGTTGTGCCCGTAATCGTGAATGGAATACCGCCGCCTTTGGAGCCAAGCCCGGCCATCTGCGTGACGCCGCTTACGGCGCCTCCGCTGAGATTGGCGTTCATCTTAAAGTTAAGCGCGTTGTTGGGACTGACAGTGCCCGAACCCGTTAATACGCCAAAGGCGGGAAGCGTGAGATTGATGTTCTCGGCGCGCGTGCCGTCGGGTGCCACATGCACATCGGAGCTGAAGTTCTGAATCGATGTGTCATTACTTCCCGCGCTCTTGCCCGAGAGCGCCGAGATGGCAGAGAGTCTGGATCCCAGGTTGAATCCCGCCAGCGCAGAGTTCTCCAACTTGATTGTGCCGGTCGTGACTAACTTGTCTACTGGGCCCGCAATGGTCAGGTTGGTGGCGAGGGTGCCACCTTTCAAACTGGATTTGGGAGGCAGCACTACTCCGAGCGCGGGCAGCATGGCTTCCAGATCGTCCACCGGCATGCCGGTTCCGGCCAACTTCATGTTCACCGAGGTTGTCTTGCCGTGCGCATCGTAGGTACCGCTGAGGTGCGCCACAGCCTTACCCATGGCAACGTCTCCCTGGGTAATTGTGCCTGATTGCTTTGCCAGAGCGTAGGAGACTGCATATTTTAATTCCACCGGCTTGCCGGCAGGCGAGCCATTTTTCTGCACCACTTGCAACTTCACGACTTTCAACGTGCCGGTGGTCTTGGCCTCGCGGCCGTCGGAGGCAACATTTCCATCGAAGTCTGCGATCCCTGAAATTCCAGATGCTGGATCGATAAAGCCCGAGGAGGCCAGATCCATCTGCTTCACGGAAGCCTTGGCTTGCAGGGGCGTGTGCGCGGCATTGCTGGGGTCAATCGGTCCTGCAGTGCCGTCGAGTTTGAGACTCCCTCCTGAGGGCAGGTTGGCCGTCACCTGGAAAGGGAACGAAGAAGCGAACGAGAAATTTCGCACTTCGATATTCACCTTGTCGTAGACCCGCGGCTTGTCGGAAGAATCGGCACGGCTCAGAGTGACGCGGCCATCATTCACTTTGAGTTTCGCGACCGAAAGATTGGGATTCCCGCCTGGAGTGGTGCCGGACGGCTGATCTGTGGTCTTGGCCGCTGGAGTCGCGGGCTGGCTGCCGGTCGCCGCTGCCGCGCTGTTATTGCCCAGGCTGGAAAAATTCCACTTGTCACCGTTTTCTGAGCGCACCAGGGCAATCTCGGGACCATGCAATGAGACGTCCGTGACGTGCAGCGCCTTCGAAACAATCAGAGGTATTAACTCCACGCCCACGTTCAAGGATTTGGCCTTCACAAACGGAGCTTTGTTAAAGGCTGGATCATCGGCGATGGAAATATCATCCGCGGTCACACCGCCCTTCAAGATCGACAAAGAAAGATTTCCCACATGAACCTGCCGCCCCAGAGCGCTGGTCAATTCCGATTCAATTCGCGGGCGAAACAGGTTTGCGTCCACAAAGAGAGGAAGCGCGATGACGATCACGATCAACACGCCGAGGATAATAGCCACGATTTTCAGAACGCGTTTCATGGTGTGCACCTCCGGAAGGAATTACCAGACCTGCGATCCCAGCCCAGCGGAGAACTGCTAAGCCTTAAGTTTATCACCGCTCATCCTCGGTCAACTCGGGCGAAGGCAGCGTGCCGCTTTCCACCTGCTTTTCCCGCTCGGCCCGGCGCTCGTTGTCCATGCGGATCGAAGTCTCCATTTCTTTTTTGCCTTCCTCTTTTCGCCCCATGCGCAACAAAACCTGCCCGCGCAAATAATGAATGTTGCTAGCATGGGGAGCGAGTTTCTCCGCCGAATCGATCGCGCGCAGAGCCTGCGCATATTTCTCTTGCCGATGATAAATCTTGGCCAACCCAACGTATGAATTCGACAGTCGCGGATCGCGCCGCAAGGCTTCGCGATAACTCTTCTCCGCATCGCCATCTTGCTGCATGAAGGAATAGACGTCTCCGAGTTCGTCGTAGTTAAGCGCGAGATCGGGCTCGACTGCGGCATCCTTCAGAAACTCGTCGCGGGCCTGCTCGTAATTCTGTTTCTTCAGATAGGTCAGCCCGAGGTTGAAATGCGCGAACGGCAGTTTAGGATCGCCCTGGACGGCGGCTTGCAACTCGGAGAGGGCCATGTCGTACTGCTCAAGATTCAGATGGCCCTTGCCGATCAGCATGTGGAATTCGGGCGAGCCTTCGCCGGCTTTCACTAACTGCTGCGTCGCCTTGGCGTCCAATTCCTTCAAGCCAGCCCGGTGGGCCGCGATCGAAAGAATGTAGAGATAGTTCAGTTGCGTGGATTCCTGCGTCCACAGTGGCTCCAGAGTGCTGGCGGCGTCAGCCCATCGCTCCGCAAAAAAATAGCAGAGGCCTAGCAAATGGCGCGGCTGGAGCGCGTCCGGCTGATCCCGCACCACCGACTCGAACTCTGGTATAGCTTTCAGGAATTCACTCTGCCGGTAATAAGCGAGTCCAATGTTCAGGCGGATGCCCGCGACCTGAGGCGCCAGCCGCTCCGCCTTGTTCAGCATTTCCAAGGCCTTCGTCCACTGCTTTCGCCGCATGTAGACGACGCCGAGGTTGGCATAGGCACCTGCTAACCGGGGGTTTAGCGCCAGCACTTCACGAAAAGTCCGGTCTGCTTCGTCGAGCCGCCCGTGGTTGAGCGCATCCTGTCCTTGCTGAAAAAGCTGCGCCGGATCAGCCGCAGCGGGGAGTCCAGATGAAGTCGCAGGCGCGCTTTTCTGCGCATTTCCGGTAGTCGAGGAGGAATTCTGCGACTCTGCCGCCGCCACGCCCGCCACCAGAAGCAAAGTTGAAACTATCGAGACGATCCGTGTGCTTGACACTGGTTCCACTCTCTGCTGTAGTGTCCGCCAGCGGTTTAAGGTAAAGACTTTGACAGTCACTATTCGCGACGTGGCGAAGGAGAGTGGATTTTCTTCCACCACCGTCTCCATTGTCCTGAATAACGCGCCTCTCGCGCGCTACATTCCCGCGGTCACCAAGAAGCGCATCGAGCGCGCCGCGCAGAAACTCGGTTACCGGCCTAACCAATTTGCCCGTTCGCTAAGGAGCAAGCGCAGTCACACCGTCGGTGTGATGGTGGCCGACATGACCGATCCCTATTGCACGCTGGTGCTCCGCGGCATCGAGAATACGCTGTACCAGTCTTCCTATCTGCCGATTCTGACCGACGTGCACAACGAGCGCAGCCGCTTCGAGCGCTACCTGGAGATGTTACTCGACCGCCGCATCGAAGGCCTGATCGTTCTGGCCAACTGGCTCTTCGTTGACATTCACCTGCTGGGCGACCTGGAGAAGAACAGCATTCCCACGGCCGTTGTTGGCTGCGAGCTGGAAACCGACTCCATGAGCTCGGTCATCGTCGATAACGAAATTGGCGGATACATGGCCTTGGAGCACCTGCATTCTCTGGGACACCGCAAGATCGCATTTATCCGCGGCCCCAAGACGTTAGTAGACAGAGCACCCCGCTGGCGTGGCGTACGCAATTGCGCCAAAGCATCCGGCCTGGAACTCGATCCCAAGCTCATTGTGGACCTGCCGGAATCGCGCGACCCCGTCTCTAGTTTCGAAGCAGGTTACAAACTCACCGAGGAACTGGTGAAGCACAAACGCCCCTTCACCGCGCTGGTTGCCTTTGACGATATGACCGCCTTCGGAGCTATCCGAGCGCTGGCCAAAGCCGGTTTGCGCGTCCCAGAACATTGTTCAGTGATCGGATTCGATGACGTTGCCACCGCAACTCTATACACGCCGGCCCTGACTACAGTCCGCCAGCCCATGGAAGCGATGGGAGCCTCCGCCGTGGGCATTGTGGTCGATGGCATCAATGGAGTGCTCGAAAAACGTGAAGTTGCAGCCACCCACAGGAAGGTGGCGCCGGAGCTCGTGGTGCGGGAGTCGACCCGGAGCCTATTGTAGGCCGGGCTACCTCGCCGTCGCTTTTTTCTTGACATCGGACATCGTATAAAAGCACTATTCATACGTTTTAATAGCTCCTTCACAAAGTGCCGGCAATTCCGCCGGTCCGGGGATTAGAAAAAAGGGCTCGCAGTCTGTTTGTGGCGCCCGAAGCTAGCTGGAACGCGCGGCCGCGCGCAAAGGGAGAAACCTGATTATGAAACTTCAACGTGTGATGTTGGCCACAGGCCCGCTTATTGTCGCTCTATGTCTGGCGGCGTCAGCTCAAGACACCGGATCAATTACTGGCACGGTGAAGGACCCTTCAGGTGCGGCAGTTGCTAACGCTGACGTGGTGGTCACGAGTCCAGAGCACGGTCTCGATCGCCATACGACCTCCAACTCCAGCGGCGACTACAACGAGTCTGCGTTGCCGGGAGGCACCTACGACGTCATCGTCACCGCGCCCGGCTTCAAGAAATACCAGGCCAAGGGAGTGAAGCTCGACGTGGCGCAGAAGGCGCGCGTGGACATCCCTTTGGAGGTTGGCGCAGCTACGACCGAGGTGACCGTTGAGGGCACAGACGTAGCGCAGGTGGAGACCCAATCCTCCGAACTGGCGGCTACTGTGACGGGAAAAGAAATCTCGCAGCTCGAATTAAACGGTCGCAACTTTACCCAGTTGGTCACGCTAACGCCGGGCGTCAGCAACCAGACCGGACAAGATGAGGGTACCGTCGGCGTGTATGGCAACGTCAGCTACAGCATGAACGGGGGGCGCGTCGAATACAACAATTGGGAACTGGACGGCGGCGACAACATGGACAACGGCAGCAACTCCACGTTGAACGTGTATCCGAGCATTGACGCCATCGCTGAATTCAAAGTGCTCACCTCAAATTACGGAGCCCAGTATGGCCGCAATGGCTCAGGCACAGTTGAAGTCGAGACCAAATCCGGCACTAACAGATTCCACGGCGACGTGTACGAGTTCATCCGGAACGATGCGTTCAATTCTCCCGCATGGTTCCAGAGCGGTGTCGTGCCGGAATACAAAAAGAACGACTACGGTTACACCATCGGCGGACCGATTTATATTCCCGGGCATTACAACAAAGAGAAGCAGAAGACGTTCTTTTTCTGGTCCGAAGAATGGCGCAAGGATCTCGTCCCTGGCCAGACATTTAACCTGCCGGTCCCATCGCTGGCCGAGCGCAGCGGTAATTTCAGCGATCTTTGCCCTGGACCAGACTGTCCGACTGTGGGTGCCGATCTCGCAGTGTTTCCGCAGTTTGCCGCCAACCAGGCTACGGCGCAGGCGCTGTTGGCCATGATTCCTGAACCAACTGGAGCGGGCGCATCGACCTGTATTCCTGGTGACGCCACCAATCCGTGCTTCTTTAACGCATCCCCGGCTCAGAAGACCGACTGGCGCGAAGAACTGATCCGCGTTGACCACAACTTCAGCGACAAAATACGCGCCACTTTCCGCTTCATCCACGATTCTTGGCAAACTCAGACCGCAGTTCCGTTGTGGACCAACCAGGGAAGTTTCCCAAGTATTGGCACGGCATTCAAAGGCCCCGGCGTGAGTTTGGTTGCCCGTCTCACCGCCACAGCCTCCCCCACGCTTTTGAACGAATTCGTATTCAGCTATACCGTCGACCACATCATTCTCAACGACACGGGGAACTGGAAACGGCCCAGTGGTTTCAGCACCGGCTTCCATGATCTTTTTCCCGGAAATGGAGGGGGCGTTCTGCCCGGCATCAACTTGGTTGATCCTGCTGGAGTTTATGGGGACTTTGGGGAAGACGCGGGGTATGTCCCAAACGGGATCTACAACTCGAACCCCACCTACACCTTCCGCGATAACGTCAACAAGATCGTAGGCAAGCACAACCTGCAAATGGGCATCTATATGGCGTTTGCCCAAAAGAACGAGTTCGGCGGCGAACTGGCTGCGGGATCATTCCCTGGCTATCTCACGTTCGATCCCAACAATGACAGCAATACGACCGGCAATCCTTTTGCAGATCTATTGTTGGGGAATATTTACAGCTTCGGACAGCAGGATCATTTGCTCAAGTACTACAACCGATACAAGCTGTTTGAACCCTATTTCCAGGATGATTGGCGTATTACCGACCGCCTGACCCTCAACTTGGGCATCCGCATCAGTGGCTACGAGACTTATCGGGAGAAACAGAAGCAGGCTTTCAATTTCGATCCCTCTCATTATGTCCCTGGCCAGACGACCGTGAACCAGAATGACACCGTCAACTTCCTTACCGCCGATGGTGGAGTTCCCTCCGTTACAGACCTGCCCAATGGTATGGTTCAATGCGGTGTGACCCCCGGTGTACCGGACGGTTGCTTGAAGGGGCATTGGTTCAACCCCGCCCCGCGAATCGGCTTTGCTTGGGATCCTTGGGGTAACGGCAAATGGGCAATCCGTGGAGGATACGGCATTTTCTTCGAGCACACCAACGGCAACGAGGCCAACACCGAATCACTCGAGAACTCGCCGCCCCTGGCGACGGCGGTTAACCAGACTCAAATTGTGGGGTATAGCAACATCGGAAGCACCGCCGGGGGTTCTACCCAATTCCCGCTAAACGTGAATTCCATCCCCAACAAAGTCACTTGGCCTTACATGCAGCAATGGCATCTCGATGTTCAGCACGACCTCGCTCACAATACCGTTGGCACCCTTTCCTACGTCGGCAGCAAAGGTACCCATCTAACTCGGCAGAGCGATCTGAATCAACTTTTTCCAACTCCTCTAAATCAGAATCCCTATGCGTCCGGCGAGGCCATAGGCCCCAATGACTGCGGTACTACATTTGATGCCTTGGGGGTACCCAAAAATGCGACCACTCCCAGCGGAGTTCCAGTGCCATATGGCGGCTTAGGGGTGTTGAGCCCGGCTGTCAACCTAGGTGTCGGCGCTTGCAACACGCTGGCTGACCCGTTTCGTCCATTTCCCGGCTACGGAACCATTACTCATCTCGAATTGAAGTCTTCTTCCATCTACCACGCTCTCCAAGCTTCGCTCCGCCGCAGCGTAGGCCAACTCACACTCGGCGGTGCTTATACCTGGAGCCACTCGATCGATGACTCCTCGGACCGCGGCGATGGCAGCCTGGTCAATGCTTACGACTTCCCGGCGAATCGCGCAAGTTCGACCTTCGATGAACGGCATGTTTTCAACTTCAGTTATGTTTGGGATTTGCCTTTTTTCCGGGGATCTGGACTCCGTCATGCTGCCTTAGGCGGTTGGGAGCTCACGGGAATTGTGGGCATCTCTACCGGGACGCCGGTCAGCGTTCTCGTTTCTAACGACAATGCAGGCGTGGCGGCCGGGGTCGGCACCGGTGCGCGTGCTGACATTGTCGGTGATCCGAACGCAGGAGTATCGCGCGTAAGTGCCCCCGACCTCGGACCTCTCTGGTACAATCCTGCCGCATACGCGGCCCCCCGAGGATTGACTTTCGGCAACTCTGGGCGAGATAGTCTGCGCAATCCCCGCCGTACTAACTTCGATATGGCTTTATTCAAACACTTCCCCATAAAGGAAAGCCTGGCCTTCGAATTTCGAGCGGAAGCTTATAACGTGTTTAACCATACCGAGTGGAACGGTTTCGCCAGCACCACGATTAGCGACAGTAATTTCCTCTTCATCAACGCGGTACATAATGCACGCATCCTCCAGTTAGGAGCAAAGATCATCTTCTAACTCAGCCGCCGGTGCGCGCGCAAAAAACAAACCTGTCCTCAAAACGAGGCCAGGTTTGTTTGCAAACGAGCGGCTAACTTGCGGCGCATTCGGAAGGCTTATCCAACTTGCGCGTGCTGCGGTGTTGCCGCCACCGTCTCCAGCGCGTGTTCCAGATCGGCAATCAAATCATCGGCATTCTCGATTCCCACTGACAACCGAATCATCTGCTCGGTCACGCCCATCTTCTCGCGCTCAGCGGCAGTAATCATCGCATGCGACGTGAGCACCGGGATCGACACCAGGGACTCGACTCCTCCTAAGCTGGGAGCGAGCGTAAACAGGCGCATGGATTCGCTGGCCCGCCGCGCATCTTCGCCGCTACCTTCGACCTCAAACGCGACCATGCCACCGCCTCCACTCATCTGCGCGCGAGCAACGGCGTACTCGGGATGGCTCTTCAAGAACGGATAATGCACGCTACGCACTTTCGCGTGCTGCGAGAGAAACTCCGCCACGCGCAAAGCGTTCTCGTTCTGACGCGCTACGCGCACCGCGAGTGTTTTTAGGCCGCGAATTAGCATCCACGAAGCATGAGGATCCATGCAGTTGCCCAGCGTCGTCCGCGTGGAATGAATCTTTTGGATCAGGTCGCCGCGCCCCGCCACCACGCCGCAGATCAGGTCAGAGTGTCCGGCGAGGTACTTCGTCCCCGAATGCATGACCAGGTCAATCCCGAACTCCGCCGGACGCTGGTTGATTGGAGTACCAAACGTGCCATCGATCATGCTGATTAGCTTGTGCTGTCGCGCGAGCTCCGCGACCTTCCTCAAATCGACCACGCGCACCGCTGGATTGGTCGGTGACTCGACATATAGCAGCCTGGTATTGGGGCGGATCGCCCGCGCATGCTGCTCGTACTCCGTGGTATCGACGAGCGTGGTCTGAATCCCCATTTTGGGCAGCCACTGCGTAAAGAATTTCGTTGCGCCGCCGTAAATGTCACGCTGCGCGACGATGTGATCGCCTGACTTCAGCAACGCGAGAATCGTAGTGGTGATCGCGCCCATACCCGAGGCAAACGTCAGCGCCGCGTCCACCGCTTCGAGTTGCGCGACCGTTTCTTCGGCGACGGTATTCGTGGGATTGCCATAGCGCGTGTAGAAGCGGTCGGTGGGCGTGACGCGAAGTTGTTCATCGTTGTCTGCAACTTCAAAGGTAGAAGTCTGGTAGATCGGCGTACCTAGCGGACCATTTTTCTTGTCGAGATGGGCTCCGCCCCGGACAGCTTTGGTTTCGGTGTGGCGGCCGGCGGAATCATCGGCTTTACGGTGCTTCCCTCTGGGATGGCGTCCGTCGTCGAGATTGTCTTCGTGCCGGTTCATGTGCACCTCTATCCTTAAAGAGTAATCGCTGCAATCAACTCCGACAAGTCGGTAGACCCCCGGGCGCACCGTTTATAATGCCGACTTCATGAATCTAGGACTGAAGAACCGCGTAGCCCTAGTGGCGGCTTCGAGCCAGGGCATTGGCCGCGCGACCGCAGAAGCTTTCGCTGCCGAGGGTTGCCGCGTGGCCATGTGTGCGCGCAATCAGCAAACGCTGCACGCGGCGGCCGAAAAGATAAGGAAGCAGTTCAACGCCAATGTATTTGCGGAAGCCTTCGATGTTACCGATGCCGCTGCCGTGGGACGTTTTGTGGCCGACGTGGTGAAAAACTTTGGCAGCATGGATATCTGTGTGACGAACGCCGGCGGGCCGCCAGCCAAGGGATTTCTGACCGCAAGCCTCGAAGACTGGCAGAGGGCTCTCGATGCGAACTTTCTCAGTACGGTGTACTTCGCCCGCGAAGTGATCCCATACATGCAGCGTCAACAGTGGGGCCGCATCATCACGCTGACCTCGATCACCACCAAGCAGCCGGTCGCCGACCTCGTCCTATCGAACGCCGTGCGCGCCGCCGTCGTGGGATTGGTCAAGAGTCTGGCCAATGAATTCGGAAAGGACGGGATACTGGTGAACAACGTTGGTCCCGGATTCACCGCCACCGACCGGTTAAAAGAGTTGGCCAAGGCACGGTCTGCGGCACTGGGAAAAAATGAACAGGAGATTTTTGATGGCTGGACCGCAGACGCGCCACTCAAGCGCCTGGGCGAACCACGCGAAGTGGCCGAGACCATTGTTTGGCTGGCTTCGGAGCGCGCCTCGTACATCACCGGGCAGACTGTGCTTGTCGACGGTGGCATGTACAAAGGACTTTAGCTTCGGCCGAGATATCAGGTCGGCCGACATAATGCGTACCAGGGTTGATATTTGAAGAATCGATGGACGACGCAACATTGACGCAGGCACAACCGTGGAAGAGCGGCCCTTTCAGGGCCGCGTTAAGGTCGTAACGTAGAACGGGGCTTAGCCCCGTGTCCGTAATTAAGGATCCTTTCGGAGACCTGAATGAGAACCATTGCTTCGCGGATGTCGGTCATGAGCGGCGAAGGTGCGCTCTCTGTTTTCGCGCGCGCCAGGGAATTGGAGCGGCAAGGGCGCTCCATCATTCATCTTGAGCTCGGCGAGCCAGACTTTCATCCGGGCCCGTCGGTAATCGAATCCGCCGGCAAAGCACTTGCTGAAGGTAAAGATCGTTACTGTGCTGTGGCGGGAGTTGCCGCTTTGCGCGAGGAAATTGCCGCCTACCTGCACCGCACTCGCAATCTCACGGTTTCCGCTGAGAACATCGTGATCGCCCCGGGATGTAAGATCGCTCTCTTTCTGGCGATGATGGCGCTGCTCGAGCCGGGCGACGAAGTTCTTTATCCGGATCCCGGGTTCCCAGGATATCCCTCAATCAGTCTGGGGTTAGGCGCCGTGCCTGTACCCTTTGAACTGGCCGCGCACGATCGACTTCAACCGGATCTCAATGAAATCGCCGCCAAGATCACACGCCGTACCAGGATGCTATTGACCAACTCGCCCGGCAATCCCACCGGGACGGTATATACAGATGACGTTCAGCGCGGGCTGGCCGAACTCGCTGTTAAGCACGATCTATGGGTGCTTTCCGATGAAATCTACGCGCGCATAATCTACGGCAATGAATACGTTTCCATGCTGCGTTACCCGGGCATGGAAGAGCGCACGCTGATCATTGACGGATTTTCCAAGAGTTTCGCCATGACCGGATGGAGGCTGGGATATACTGTCGCCCCTTCGGAAGTAACGCCCGCGCTGTTGATGATGGCGGTTAACACCTATACCTGTGTCGCCGAATTCACGCAGTACGCCGCCATTGAAGCGTTGCGCGATAGGGAAGGCACCACTCCGCGCATGGTCGCCGAGTTCGCGCATCGCAGAGAACAATTCGTGCGTGATCTCAATCGCGTTCCGGGTTTCCGCTGCCAGCCTCCCGAGGGCGCGTTCTACGCCTGGGTAGACATCACCGACACTGGCATGAAAGCCGAAGAAATTTGCCGAGCGCTCCTAGAGGATGGTGGAGTCGCGGCGATTCCCGGCGCAGCCTTTGGACCTTCGGGTAAAGATTTTGTGCGCTTCTCATTCGCCTCATCGGTGGCGAATTTGAAGGAAGCTGTCGACCGCATCATGAAGGTCTCTACGGCATGGCAGGGAACACTGGCTGGTCAGTGAACGCGACTTGGTTCAAGATGGCGCGACAGCCGCTGTTGATGCTGAAGGGTGCTAGTGCCAAAGATCGAGCAAAGGGAGCAAAAACATCGATGAGATTAGCCTTGAAATTAGCTTTCGCGCTGCGTGGATCAATGGCTGCGGTCGTTGTGAGTGCAGTCCTTGTGGCGGGCCAGGCCCGTCCTTTCCCCGGTCCTGACGTTCAGCAGATTTATCAACGCCTGCTGCCGCAGATCGAAAAGATTTCCGCTTTTGATCACCACGCCCACCCAGGTTTTGCGGATGATCCAGATGTTGACGCCATGGCTGCTCCTCCGAATGCGAGCGAGGCGCTACGCACGCGCGACGACAATCTCGAACTGGTGTCCGCTGCGAAAGCGCTGTTTGGTTATCCATTCTCTGACCTTTCCCCTGAGCATTCGAAGTGGTTGGTGAATAAGAAAGCCGAATTGAAGAAGCAATATCCCGGCCCCGCCTACTTCAACAGGATTCTCGATAAGATCAACACCGAAAGTTCAGTCGCCAACCGCGCGATGATGGCCGACTACCTCGATCCCAAGCGTTTTCCATGGGTATTCTTCTCCGACGCTTTCATGTGGCCGTTCAACAATGAGCGGGAGACGGCGCGAAATCCCGATGAAGGAGTATTCATTCCTCTGCAAGAAAAGATGTTGCACCGCTGGATGCAGCAGGAGCATGTCGACAAGCTCCCAGTCGGCTTCGGCGACTATTTGAAGTTCGTCAGCCAGGTGCTGGAGGACAACCAGAAGCATGGAGGCATCGCACAAAAATTTGAAGTGGCCTACTTCCGTCCCACCACCTTCGGCGATCCCACCCGGGCGCAAGCTGAAGAGATTTACGCCCGATATATCGCAGGAGGAGTCCCAGGTGAGAAGGAGTACCGTACTTTTCAGGACTACATCTTTCGTTACCTCATTCTCGAAGGAGGCCGTCTTCACTTGCCGGTGCACATTCACACTGCCATCGGGATTGGAGATTACTTCAACCTCAGCCAGAGCAATATTATGAACCTGGAGAGCGTGCTCCGCGATCCACGATACGCATCGACCACTTTCGTAATGATCCACGGCGGATATCCGCTGGAGCGCCAGGCGATTTGGCTGGCCGCGATGAAGAACGTTTATCTGGATTCTTCTTTTGGAGAATTGGCGCAGTATCCTTCCGCTTTCAAGGAGACGTTGAAGATGTGGCTGGAGACTTTTCCCGACAAGATCACGTTTGGTACTGATTGCTTCCCGTACAATGATGTGTTGGGCGCAGAAGAGAGCTACTGGCTGGGCGCGGAATCTTCCCGCACCGCACTGGCCTCGGCATTGGCCGAGATGATTTCCGAGGGAGAAATCACCGAAACCCGGGCTATGGAACTCGCGCGCGGGTATCTCCATGACAATGCAGTGAAACTGTACGAGGGCAAGGTTCAATGAGACGAAAAAAGAATGCTGCGGGACAGAGAAACTCAAGCCGAAAAAGTGCTATGCCCGCCCAGAGGCGAGGTGCGAAATTGCGAAAGACCGCCCAGTCCACTGCCAGGCGGGCAATCAAAACTTCCGCTGTGAAGACTGACCTTCAGTACATACCGTGGCACACGATTGACCTCGAGAATCTCAACCCGCTTCTGCAGCGCCAGTTCATCGTCGGGCAGGACATTATGCTGGCGCGAGTCCTGCTGAAAAAGGGCTGCATCGTGCCGGAGCATAGTCATCATAATGAGCAGGTGACTTATATTCTCGACGGCGCGCTCAAGTTCTGGATTGACGGCAAGGAAATTGTAGTGAACGCCGGCGAGGTCCTCACCATTCCGCCGCACATGCCGCACAAGGCCGAGGCACTCGTCGACACCGTGGATCTCGACGTCTTTACTCCGCCGCGCGCCGACTGGATCAACAAAACCGATCAATACCTGCGAGGCCGGAAATAGAATCCAAAACCTTCATGCCTCCTTCCGCCATTCCTGAACCGGGTGTTCGCCCGTCAGATTCCCGCTTTCACTGCATTGACTGTAGTCATTGGAGTGACAGCGCATCTCCCGATTACCGCTGTCCACGCTGCGGCGATTTGCTCGAAATCTCTTATCCGGAATGGAACAAGAGCGGCATGAGCTCACGGGCTTCAGGCGTCAGTGCCAATGATCTGAAATCCACCTGGAAGCAACGGCGTCTTTCCTCCGCTCCCGCGGATCTCAGCGGCGTCTGGCGCTTCCGCGAACTTCTTCCCGCACTCAACGACGGGCATGTCGTCACGCTGCGCGAAGGGAACACTCCGCTCTACGAGATGCCGCAGTGCGCCCGCATCGCCGGAGTGCCACACCTCTCCGCAAAGCATCAAGGCATGAATCCGACGGGATCTTTCAAAGACGCTGGCATGACGGTGGCTGCGTCTTTCGCCCACCATGCGGGATATCGATGGATCGCTTGCGCCTCCACCGGTAACACCTCGGCGTCCATGGCCGCTTACGCGGCTCGCGGCGGCATGCGCAGCCTTGTCCTGGTCCCGGAAGGCAAAATTTCGTGGAGCAAGCTCTCCCAGGCGCTCGATTACGGCGCCGTTACTTGTCAGTTGCGGACTGATTTCGATGGCTGCCTGCGCCTGCTGCAAGAACTCGTGCTGCGCGCGCCGGTCCACCAGCTGAATTCAATCAATCCATTCCGCATCGAAGGGCAGAAGACCCTCGCAATCGAACTGATGGAGCAAATGGACTGGCAGCTTCCCGACCACATCATTGTCCCCGGCGGAAATCTAGGAAACAGCTCTGCCATCGGCAAGGCTTTGCTCGAAATGCGTGACCTCGGCCTGATTTCGCGGCTGCCCAAACTGTCTGTCATTCAGGCTGAAGGAGCGAATGCGCTGGTTCGCACACTGCGCGAAGCCGGCGGCAAGCGGCTGATCGGCGTGAACGCCGAAACCCGAGCCACTGCCATCCGCATCGGCAACCCGGCCTCGTGGAAGAAAGCGGTGCGTGTTCTCGAAGCCACGGGCGGCGCCTGCGAGCAAGTGAGCGAAGTCGAAATGGCCCAAGCCAAAGCAGAAATCGGCGCCGAAGGCATCGGATGCGAGCCTGCCTCTGCCGTCACCTTGGCAGGCCTGAAAAAACTGGTCAAACAAGGATTTGTGAAGGCCGGCGAAAGTGTGGTTTTGATTTTGACCGGGAACCTGCTAAAGGATCCGGACTTCACAATCGAATTCCATCGCGGCGATTTATTCGCGGGCACCCCGCACGAGAGTACGATGACTGCGCTATCGACGTTACGCCGTCCGCCAATTGTTCTCGACGCCACGCTGGATGAGGTTCTGCGAACCTTGGAGCAAGCGGACAAGACTGCTCCGAGCGGTTAGCGTATGCCCAGAAAGAAAGTTTCCAAAAAAAATACGGCGAGATCGAATCGCCCATTCGAATTGCGGTTGCCTGCGACGTCAGCCAACCTGGGTCCTGCATTCGACGCCGCGGCCATTGCCCTCGATCTTTACCTCAAGCTTGCCGCGCGTCCCGCAGCTCATTTCTCGATCGCCGCCAGCGGCCGCGACCGCGAAGTCTGCGAAAACCTCCGAGATCATCTCATCCTCAACACTTACCGCGAAGTACTTTCCGCCCAGGGACGCGAAGTAACTCCTTGGGCTCTGCGCATGCAAAACGAAATCCCGATCGGCAAAGGATGTGGCTCCTCGGCAGCCGCCCGCCTGGCCGGCATTGCCCTCGCTAATCATTTCGGCCGTCTTCGCTGGAACGACGCGCAGATCATCAGCGAAGCTGCCCGCCGCGAGCACCATCCCGATAACGCCTCCGCATGCTGGATGGGCGGACTTACCATCGCGCGGATGTCGGGGGAAGGTGAAGTTCAGGCAGTCTGCATTCAGCCAAAAGGGAAGTGGCCGCTGCTTCTCGTTCTTCCGGCGCAGGCCCAATCAACTGAGTTGGCCCGTAGCGTTCTGCCTGCTCATTATTCGAGAGCGGACGCGGTCGTCAACGTGCAGAATTGCATGTTGTTACTTGCCGCCTTTGCCCAAGGACGTCATGACCTGCTGTCAGTGGCTCTCGAAGACCGCATCCACCAGCCCTACCGCAGCCGGCTGTGTCCCCTATTGCCTGCGCTGCAGCCATTGACCGGTAAAGAAGGAGTCCTCGGGGTTGCCCTTAGCGGCGCGGGTCCGTCGGTACTCATCTTTCTCGATCCTCGGGCTTCTGTCCAAAAGGCCCGCAAATCGGTCGAGTCGCACCTCGCGCGCCATGGACTATCCGCCGAAGTGCGTCCCACGTCCATGGCGCTGCGCGGAGCTCGCAGCCCGGCCAATCCATCCGCCCGCCGTTAGGCTGCGCCTCACCCATTCTGCGATCCGAGTCTCATCTTCGGCACTAACAAACCCTACCCACCGCGGAAGATACGAGATACACTTAATTTTCCCCGAAACATACTCGGTCGTCCGGTGTTTCTTACGATGGATGGCGTTGCTTAGAGGCGGGGCCGTATTGCGGAGTGAGTGAAAATGACGACAAGACGTCACGTCCAGCCGCGTGCGAGTTCCGGGCCCCAAAATCAACAAGCCCGGAATGACATGCGGAGATTTCTGCTGGCTGTTCGCTCTTATCCCGACCGCATCGCACAGGAACCCAGAATTACCTTCGCACAGCACTTTACCAGCTTGTTTGCCATCGCGAAGCCGATCCCTCGCCGTCGTGGCCAACCTTGACGCCGAACCCCGCCACTACCGACTAGCCGGGGGCACGATGCCATTCATGCGCAGGTACACCACCATCTGACCGTAATGATCATAACCGTGGGCGGGGACGCTGGTCGCGAGCCCAAGCCGGCTGACCGATCCTTCTCCGAACGGGCTTCTGACCGTCCCCACTACATTCTTCTCATTGATCGTTGCTACTGCCTTGTGGACATAGACGAAGGAATCTTTCAAATATTTCAAAATGTCTGCCTTGGTAGTAAGCGGTGCCGGCCCTGATTCGTCGCCGACGTCCACCGGAACTTTTTCGCTCAGAATTGCCGCCCCAAAAATGTAGTTCACCGCTGCTACGTGCTTTACCTGCTGGGCAAACGTGCGCACACCTTTGAACTCCCCATTAGTGGGAGCGAACGAATACTTATCTTCAGGCATAGCGTCCGCCGCGGCCACAAACTCATTTTCAATGTTGGACGTCAGATGGTCCAGGACCATCGTGACGGTCCGGTGCTCCTCGGCAGGTTTCGGATTCTGCGCCGCGGCAATGGTGACCAGAGCGATAAAACCGAATGCAGCGCACCGAACGCTTTTCATATTCATAAGAGCCTCACTTTATATCTCTCCTCAGCGAACTCCGCGGCCGTCCTCAGCGAGCTCTGCGATCAGCCCTTTGATCTCCTCTGCAAACTTAATCACGCACCACGGCAGGAGACATTTTCAATTCGTCCGCTGTTAACCGGTGCCGCTGAATGCTGGTCAATCCCACCAATAGTGCCAGCGCCGCCCAGCTAAGAGCGGAAGGTACACCCCACCGCGCGGCCAGCCATCCCCAGACGCCGCTGCCCAGAGCCATGCCTCCCTGCAGCACCAGCAGATACATCGACAACGCCCGCGCCCGCATCCAGGACGGACACATCGTCTGCGCCACAATATTGAAACAAGCGAGAATTCCGATCCACGCCAGCCCCGCCGTGAACAAGACCAGACAGAGCCACTCAAAAGGATGGACCCATCCCGCGGCGAAGGTCATGCCCGCAAACAGCACCGTCGCTCCTATCACCAAGCCATCGACCGAATAACGAAGCCTGAAGCGCGGCAAAATAGCCGCTCCGGCCAGCGCGCCCAGACCGAAGCAGGTTAACAGGAAACCATAACCTCGCGCGCCATAGGGCTGGCAAATCACCGGCAATAGCGCGAGCAACGAAGTCGCGCCTAAGCTGAACGCGCCCGTACGAATCAAGACCGATTTAACCTGTGGTGCGGTGTTCACATAGCGAAAGCCCTCGAGAATCGCATCACGCACACTGCGAGTACGCAGCGGCTCGTGTGGCGCCCTCCGCCATCGATATAGAAAAAAGATCACGCCGAAGAACGAGGCCGCGTTCAGCAGGAAAGACCATCCAGCCCCGGCGGCAGCAACGACCATTCCGCCAAGCGCCGGTCCCATGGCGCGGGCTACGTTAAAGCCCGCCGAATTCAGCGCCACCGCAGAGGCATGCCGTTGCGGCGAGACAATTTCCGGAGTGATCGCCTGCCATGCGGGATCATTCATCACCGCGCCGACGCCCAGCAGAAATGTGAAGACAAGCAGCGTCCAGGGACTCACCGCATTCATCAGCGCCAGTACCCCCAGCGTGGCTGAAGCAGCCACCATCCAGCTCTGCGTAAACAGCAACAGGCGTCGCCGGTCTCTCATATCGGCCAATGCTCCTGCCGGCAGCACCACGAGAAAAACAGGAATCGCACCCGCGGCCTGCACCAGACTCACCATCAGCGGAGAAGCGCTGAGTTGCGTCATCAGCCAGCCCGCGCCCACGTTTTGCATCCAAGTGCCGGTGTATGAGATCACAGCGGCGATCCACAACGACCGGAAGAGCGGCTCTTCGAGAGGAGCCCAGGCGGCATCCGCTCGCCGGATAGCAACTCCTTCGCCCGCCGGAAATGTAACGTGGTTCGCCATTGTCAGCCGCGTCCCTTCATTCGCCTAATCACGCTTCACGCGCCCTCCGCCACGACGGAGCCCGCCGCATTGAAAGGCCATTCTTTTCCCCGCCATGCCCGCACCATATATATCGTCAGGCCCGCTAATAAAATCACCGCCGCGTAGCGTACTTCCTTCATCGCATTCTGCCGATTGATTAGAATGAAAATGAATCCGGCAGCAGCGGCCAGTGCCGGCAACGGGTAGAGCCACATGCGGAAGGGACGAGGCATCTCCGGCCGCCGAATTCTCAGGACGATCACTCCGATCGCCTGCACCAGAAATTGCAGAAGAATGCGGATCACAACCAAAGCCGCAATCGCATCTTTCAGTCGCAGAAAACAAAACGCCGCCGCTACCCCACCTAATGCCAGCAGTGAGACATAGGGGAACCGATACTCAGGATGCACCTGGGCAAACGCCCGGAAATAATTTCCATCCCGCGCCGCGGCGTAGGGTACCCGCGAATATCCCAGCATCAGAGAGAACACCGAGGCAAAGGCTGTCCACATTACTAATGCTGTCACTGTCCGAGCCGCCGCAGTCCCATAGATCCTTTGCATAAACAGCGAGACAACATACAACCCATTATTGTTCTGTCCCACCTGCACCATCTCGCGCCATGGCACCACCGCCAGAATGCAGATGTTCATCATCATGTATAGACCGGCGACGAAAAGAATAGAAAGCAGTAAAGCCCGGGGAATATTCCGTCCCGGATCTTTTATTTCGTCCCCCAGAAAGCAAACGTTGTAGTAACCCCAGTAATCGTAGGCCGCAATCAGCATTGCCCCGCCCAGGCCGGTGAGAAATCCGCGAGACATTGTAAACGCGCCCGGAGGAAAATCGAACGCCCGGGCGGCATTGAAATGCGTGAGCCCGGCAAAGATAATCCAGCCGATCGTCCCCATCACACCCAGCCAGAGTAACTTTGACATGCGCCCAATTGCCGTGATCCGCCGGTAGAGCAGCAACACTGTCAGCATGCAGATCGCCACCGCCAAACCGGTCGCTGGACTCACCACCCAACTCATCTGCAAACTACCTGCCCACGGAATGTGCAGCGCCGCATCATGCGCCGAGTACACCGTCTCCAGCCCAGGCCAATAGTAAGCCGCGTATCCCGCCAGCCCGATGCAGCCGGTAGCAATCGAAAGCGGCGCGCTGAATGAAAGCTGCCAGATAAAGAGAAACGAAATCAGCTTTCCCCACTTTTGGCGCCCGTAAATTTCCCTCAGATAGCGATAAGACCCGCCCGAGCCTGGCATGGCCGCGCCCAGTTCCGCCCATACCAACCCGTCGCACGCGGCAAACAGGGCGCCTAACAGCCATCCCACTATTGCCTGCGGACCGCCCATCGCGCTCACGATCAGCGGCATGGTGATGAACGGGCCCACGCCGATCATATCGATCATGTTGAGCGCAGTCGCGGTGCCTAAGCCCATCCCGCGGATAAGGCTGGGGGAACCGGATGCGGATTCGACGGAGGATTCCATTTAGGAATAGCAGCCACGAATTTCAATAGGTGGGCACGGAAACACTCTGACCACCACTTGCGACAAGCAGGCCTATGGCCTGTCATGTCCGGCGCTCAACAAATTCACATACAACCGCACCGCCCCCGGAACGCCCGCCGGTAGCTGCCGGAAGAACGCATACCCGGTATAAATGTAAGTCCCCTTGCCGTACTGCGCCCGCAACAGTCCGCCTTTCTGCGCGTTGTCGCCAGGATCGTGGCTCGCAAGCAGCGGCTTGAAGTGTTCATCCCATTGCTCCATGAAATACAGGCCGCGCTCTTGCACCCAGCCCTCGAAGTCGCGTGCCGTAATTGTGTTGGGATAATGAAAAACATTGTCGTCCGGCGCCAACACATCCACTGGAGCTTCTTCCACGGAAACTCTTGCCCGGTTCAACTGTGCTGGATACGGAGTGAAATGCCCGCCGTTGAAATCTCCAACCCCGGTGTTGTACTGCACCACGAGTGTTCCACCCGCCGAAACGAATTCGAGCAGTTTCTTGTTGTTGGCCGCGACTTCTTTCTGTGTGTCATAAGCGCGAATGCCCAACACAATCGTCGCGTACCGGTTTAGGTCTTCGCCGGACAGCTTCTCCGGCGGAATTAGCGTCACATCCATGCCAACCTGCTTCAGCACGGTCGGAATGTCATCGCCCGCGCCCATGATGTAACCGACCTCCAAATCATGTGGCACGGAAACATTCACAATGCTCACCCGCTGCACCGCTGGCTGGTAATAATAGAAGCTGCCCAGGTCATCACGAGTCACGAGAGTGTAGCCTTCGGTATACCGCTCGCCCCCAGACTCCAGCACCGCGCGAATATTCGCGCGGCCCTCCTCGAGGCCGGCGGGAAAGACCTTGAATTCGAAATCCTGTTTGTCCCCGCGTCTCGGCAAATTGACCTGCAACTGGGCCGGTTCGGCCCGCCAACCTGCCGGCAGCTCCAAGCGCAGCGTCCCCGGCGGTGCGCCGGTCAGATTGCAACTCAAACCGACCTTGACTGCCGTTGCCGTCCCGCTCCCCACGGGGATTACCTGCGTCCCCGGTTCCAGCGCAACCGAGAATGCCGGCGCGAATGCCAGGGTTCGCTCTCGCTGCTTTCCTTGTTCATTCAGAAAATGTACTGTCACATCTGCGTTGATGTTCGCCTCAATCTCCGACTGGGAGCCCTTGCCCTTTCGAAATTTCCGGTAAAGGTCAGGGACGGGCGCATGAATCCCTTTTCGCCCCGCAATTTCGTATTCCGCATGCACGTGCATCAGAGGCGGGGGGAAGGGAAGAGTCAAATACTTCTCGTCATCGATAGTATTAACTGCTTCTCGGTCGGGATCATCGCGATGCCAGTACGGTCGAGTGAAGGCAGCATTTTGTGGGACCTCAACTCCAAAGTTGGCGTAGTAATCCTCTCCTGGGCCGATAGTGATTGATTCTGCGTGCTCGCGCTTGAGCCAGCCTTCCGAGGGGTCGAGACTCACATTCCGAACCGACAACCAGTATTTCGATCCATTGTGCAGCTTCGCGACAATCTCGAATCGTTGCCCAGGAGAAACTACCGTAAGCGCTTCCTTCTCTTCGGGAAGCGGAGGCGCAGGACCCTTGGGTGAAGCCACGGTCGCTTGCAGTGTCACATTCATCGCCAGATTCACCGCAGTCTCTGCTTCATGCCGTTTCTGCCTCAAAATCTCCAGTAAGTCACTCCTCTCAGGGGTATTCACATCGCGGTTTTGCAGCTTTCCCAGCAGAATGTCCAAAGTCTGCGTCGCACCAAGAAGTGCCGAGACGGCTCCGCTTCCATCCCCACCGCTATGCGCCAAAGCCTGTCTCATCTCCTCGTCGAGGGCTTTCAGTCCTTCCTGTAGCCAAGGGACATCGCCTTCCGTTTCACCCACGCGCGCCGCTAATCCCGGCAGGGGAGTGTCGATTCCATCGAAAAAATCCCTCTCATGCCCATCCTTATCGAACACGGGCGGTGAAACTGAATCGACCAACTTGTAGAAAGTGAACCGGTCGCCCGGCTCCACACTCCAAACCCCCGCGCCTTGTGAAAGCTGGTGCCGCAAGCCCTGCATCGCGAACTGCACATAGGACATTCCCAGTACCTCGCTGGGCTCCCCCGTATTCAGCTTTACAGTCCAATTTCCCCCGGAACAAGTGCTCGCCCCGAAGCCACACACGTTCCCCACGTAAAGTTTTTTAGCTTGCCACGGAAGTAGCCCTTGGGCAATTTGCTCGGGAAACCGCTTCGGGTCGGCCGCTGCGCGAAAAGCTTCCTTGGTCAAGATCGCGGATGCTTGATGATGTCCATGACCGTCGCGCTCCGTGCCGGAAAACCTTGCGACCAGCACATCCGGTCGAAAGATGCGAACCACGCGCACTATGTCGCCCAGCGCAACATCGTGCCCTCCCCACTTCTGAAAAGTCTCTTCCGGACTCTTTGAGAATCCAAAGTCGGCGACGCGGGAGAATCGCTCCTCAACGCCGTAGTATTGATCCGACGCCAGCAGTTCCAGCGCCCGCAAAACACCGAGCACATCCGATAAGTTGCTGCCGATTTTGTTTTGCCCACCCTCACCGCGGTTCAGGGTCAGCAAAACCACGCTGGCACCCCGACCGCGCGACTCCAGCGTCAACATGCCGCCATCTTCATCGTCGGGATGCGCCACTACCTGCATCATCCGTGCAGTTGTGCGCAACCGCAAAAGCATCTGACGCAGCCCGGCAGTTCCCTGATCCTGCGGAAGTTCTCCGGCGACCGGCTGATACGGAGTCCCGAAGGAGCTCGCAAGAGCCGACACTGCATTTGAATTCTCAATCCCCCCCGAGGAACGACTTGAGGAAACACTGGCTGATGGCGGAGTCCTAGGCGACGCTGCGTTCTCCTGCGCGGGCGCAGGTAGGAGCAGCGTAAGCATCAGTCCAAAATGGACCGTGGATTGAAAAAAGTAACGAATGAATGGAGCGAGCGGTCTGGTCCGTGTCGCAAAGATGGCAGGTCGCGGATGATTCACTCTACAAGGATGGCGCTTTTCCCTGCTCCGACGCAAATTCTTTCCAGTCTCGAGTCTCACCCACTAGACGTCCGCCGGATATGAATGTTACTTCCTTAATACCAAGACTCAGAGCTGATCCGAGATACCGGAGCCCGAAAATCGATGGCCGGAGTCCGCAACTCACTGCCCCTTCGACTTCGGAATCGCCTTCTGACACTCACTCGCAGCCGTCAACACCTCATTGAATGCTGTCTCTTTCCGCAATTCCTTGAGTAGCGGATCCGACAGCAATGCCGAATAGGCGCAGTAGTTTTGCTGCACCGCTCTGTTCAACAAACGCAGCGCCGGCTCTTTCTGTCGGCAAAACGCCATCAGCGTCCCAACGTGATACCAGGCCTCAGGATCAGGTTCCGTCATAACGGATGATTCCGTATCCCGAACAATCCTCTCCATATCTGCTGGCCGCTGCGGCGCGACACACGCGGCCATCAGTTCCCGATGATAAGTGGGAGCCTTCCCCATACCCTTCGCGCTTTCCCGTGCCGCCACCAAATTCCCCTCCGCCAGAAACACATAGGGAGTCGCCCACGCTGCCCACTCCGATCCCGCGTCCAGATGCACAAAATCCATCGCCCGCTCAGATTTGCCTGACTCCAGGAACGCCCACGCGCAGGAACGGAAGTTATAATTCCCCGGATCGAGCGCGCGTGCCGTGTTGCATTCGTCCGTGGCCTGCTCCAGCATGCCTGCATAGCGCAGCACATAGCTGAGCGCAAAGTGAGCGTTGGCGCTCCGCGGATGCCGCCGCACCAGGTCAGTCGCCGCGTCATAAGCTCTTCCCAACTCCCCGCGCTCCACACGGTTCGTAATCAAATTACTGGCTGCGAGTTCGCGGTTCGGATCCAGCGCCAGTGCCCGTTCATAGGCCGAATTCGAGCGCTGAAACATCTTTTCGCCGCCATCGCTATAGGTTGAATCGTAGTTATACCTCAGCCCCAGCGCTTCCCACGCCGGAGCATAGTTCGGATCCGTTCCTACTACGTGTTCGAGCACCGCAATAGCATCCTTGTTCGGCCCCGGATCATGAGGCAGGGCAAGGCTATGCAGGTAGAGATCGTATGCCTCCTGGCTTTTCGGACGCGAACTAGTGTCGACCGCGCTTCCAGCACTGCCCAGAACCGGCAAGAGTCCGTTTTGCACTTGTGCGGTTAGCTGTTGTTGCAGAGAAATGAGATCGTTTACAGGCGCCCTTACGCTGCTTTGCCACAACAGCCTGTCGCTGGCCACGTCAACGGCTTCCAGCGTTACGGTTAACTGTTCACCCTGGCGCGTGAAATGTCCTGTGAGCAGTCGCCCGACATGCAATTGTGCGCCTACCTTGTGTGGATCCAAATCCAACTCCACGTACTTGCGCGTCATAGACGAAGGTCGCACCTCGAGCGTGCGCGCGTAGGTCAACACACTGGAAAGTTCGTCCGCTAATGCAAAGCGCAGGTAATCCACACTGTAATCCCCGTTCATGTTCTGTAGAGGCAAGACTGCGACCGCGTTGCGCTCCGCCGAGTTCGCCACCGCGCGATGCTTATACCACCACGCACCCACGGCAGCGACAATCATTACCAGCAGAGCCGCCATCCCTATGAGCAGGTAGGTTTGCAACTTGCTGCTACTCCCCGCAAACGACTTGCTCGCCACCCGCAATTTAGCGGTCTTGCCAATCGGACTCTTCACCAGGCCCGATTCAGTTTCTCTCCGCAGAAGTTGCAGGTCTGCACGCATGTCAGCAGCGCTCTGGTACCGCTGCTTGCGGTCTTTCTCCATCGCTTTGCCGATGATGCCTTCCAGTTCCACAGGCAGGTTCGGATTGTGCGCCCGTGGTGGCACCGGCTTCTGATGCAAGACGTGTTCCAGCGTGATCAGCGAGTTGTTCCCCGTGAATGGCTTCTTTCCTGTGGCCATCTCATAGAGCACAACGCCAAACGAAAACAGATCGCTGCGTGGATCGATTTCCTCACTGCGTGCCTGCTCCGGCGACATGTAAACCGCTGTCCCCGGAATGACACCTACGGCAGTTAACGAGTTGTCCCCCCCGTCATCGGTTGCGGTTTGATGCACCAGTTTGGCCAGACCAAAGTCGAGCACTTTGACTTGCCCGCCCGGGGTCAGAAAAATGTTTGCTGGCTTGATGTCGCGGTGCACAATCCCTTTGGCGTGCGATGCAGCCAACGCGTCTGCAACCTGTATGCCGGTGTCCAGCACCTCATCCAATTCGATGGCATGGCCGGAAATGCGCTGCTTCAGGCTTTGACCCTCAAGTTTCTCCATAACGATGAAGGGATGCCCCTTGTTCTCTTCGATGCCATGGATCGTGCAGATGTGAGGGTGGTTCAACTGCGAGGCTGCCCGCGCCTCACGCTCGAAACGCTCCAGCGCTTTGGCGTCGCCCACAAGATTTTCAGGGATGAACTTGAGCGCAACGTGGCGCCCCAACTTGATGTCTTCGGCTTCGTAGACTACGCCCATACCACCGCCCCCCAGCTTTCCCAGGATGCGATAGTGGGAGACAGTTTGGCCGATCATGAGCGTCCTCGCTCCCTGCCGCCCGCAATCTTAGGCCGTGCGAGGATTCAGGTCAATCGGTTAGATGCAAGGTATGCAAGGTTCAAGCGCCAAAGTTTAGGAGACGAACTTGCTCGCGGTTGCTCAATTGGTCGATTCGCCTGGCAGGGCTTGATTTCCTACGCGGGTCTTCGTGCCCGTTGTAGTTCATCGGTCTTGCTCCTGCGCCTCCCATCTCAATCCTCGGGATACAAGCCCGCCGACGCCCCGACCCACTGCATATTTCTGTTGTGATCCACTCCCATCATCAACCCGCGGCCCATGCGAATAATCGTCAGCACCGGCATGAGTTCCTCAACCCACACGTACATGACCCGCACCTCGGCCTTCGTTCCTCCAAACGGCGTCTCAATTACCGGCTCAAAATGCAACCGCTCCTGCAAAATGTACTGTCCCCGCCGCCCCGCCGGAATCGCCTGAACCGCTTCTTTCTTTGGAGCAATCACAACTCCCAGGCCGGCAAATGAATAAAGCGGCTTCAACGCATAGTTGTCGAGATCTTCCGGGATGTCATCGAGCCGATCCAGAAACCACGTCTTCGGCACGGACTCATGCTTGAGGTAGGGAATGGAGTACTTGCTGATGCGGAAATACCAGTTCGGATGCCCCGCCCATTCCACGTCGAGATCATCCCGCCAGTCAAACGCCAGCTTCACGCCTTTTCGTTGCAACTCATCCACGATAGCCCGGTTGTAAATACGCCGAATAGGAATGCTGTCGCCGCCCCGATCATAATAAAGATGAGATCCTTTCTTCTTGATACTCGTGATATCAACGGTGCGGATCCCCAGCATTTTCTCCGTGAGCAGGAAGTCGGGCAGCGTCTTTTGTTGCTCAGGATGAATCTCCATGAGAATAACGTTTGCCGGATCATGGTCTGCGAGGACCGCGTGCTTCAAAAGATCACGATAGGAACTGGCGTCGAACCCGCTCAGGAAATAATTTAGCTGGTTCGCAGCCAGTGGCTGCAACCCGAACACGTCAATGTAGTTTTGTGCGAGCACCGCTTGATAGGCGTAGAGGGAGGGGAATGCCTGCAGTTCCACGAGCTTGGGTTGCAACTCTCCACTCGCATCTCGAACCATCCCGAAGTCTACCTGCACAAACATGGGATGCGCCGCTTCGTTGGGAACGTCGAACTCCGCCGGAATCGACTCATCGGAGCGCTCTAAATACTCTGGACTATCGACCAACTGTCGGAGCAGCTCCTTGCCGTCTTCCGCCATCCGGTCAATCAGTTGCTTTGGAAAAAAGCATGGAGTCTCGCATAACCGAAATTGCACATGCGTCCCGCACGCGTCATCAATCTGTCGCAAAAATGTTTGGTATTTCTCGGAAGTGAAGTTCTCGTTGAACCGCCTGCGCAAGGAGGGAATCATTTAGGTCGTTCCGGACCATCGGCGGATTATTCTAACGCCCTGTCATCCCGAGCGCAGCAAAAACGCCCACAAAAGTGGGCGCTCCCGCACAGTCGAAGGATCTCATGCAGTCATCAGGCTTACACGGCTTCGCGAGGAATTCTGCAACCGCTTTCCGCCCCTACGCTTCCACCAAAAACTTGCCATCGCGCATGATCTGCTGGTCGTCCACCCAGATATCAAACTTCCGTCCCACGACGTCAATATGCGTAGACGAATCCCACTCTGCCCCGGTATGCGCTCCATACGGGTTTCCAAACGCAATATGCACTCCGGGATACTTCTCATCCTGCAGAATCTGTCCGATCACGTCCTTCAAATCAATATTCGTCCCGATGGCGAACTCCCCAACGCGGTCGCTGTTCTCGTCGGTATGTGTATACCGCCAGAAATCCGCCTGCAGTTCGCGGTTATCTGAATGGGCCTCGGTCAACCGATTGTTCTTCATGTGAATCGTCAGCGGAGTCTGCTCCAGATTGCCAAACTTCGCGCACAAATAGTCGCCAACCACGCCATCGATCACAAAAGTTCCGTTTACCTCGCCCGGCGTCGTGAAGATCTCCCCTCCCGGCAGGTTCCCCCACTTCTCCGCGGAGATAATCCCGCTCGTCTTCAACCACCGATAGTTCGGATTCAAATCAGCCGTCAGATCCGTGCCCGCGGCTGTCTTCGCCCGAATGGTCGAGGCCTTGCGCACCATATCAACAACCTTCTGGCTGAGGCGGTCTACCTTCTGAAAATCCGCCCGCATACCCTCCAGCATGATCTGGCGGTTGATATTTACCATGTGTGCATGTCGAATCTTCCGCCGGTTCACAACCTCCGTCATCTGCATGCGCGACTTCAACTCGTTTTTCTGCGCCTGCACCGCAAAGATCGAAACCTGACTCTTTTCCAAATCGTCCAGAATCGATTGCGGCAAGCCGGTGAGCGGACGCTCGGCAACGTCCTCCAACACCCAAGAGCGATAGGGCACGCCCATCATCTCCAGTTCGTGCACGATCGCCGCGGCGATCTCAAGCGTCGCTTCATCGGTGATCACGCAAACTTTTTCGCTAGGCTGCACCCGCAGGCACACCTTTACCGCATTGCGCGCGCCAGGAGTAAATTCAGGATCATACGAAATTTGATTCAACCGGGTGCCCCATTTCTCGCACTCTTGGCGAGAAGTGGGGGCTTGCTCTGCCTCAGGAATGGTCATTAACCTATTTTTCTTGCAGAAACCGGCTCCCCCGTCTCGGCCAGCCCGGTCTCCGTCTCCTCAATAATGTAGTCAACAACTTTGTTCAAATCGCCAGTCTGCTGAAACACACGCAACTGACGGTCCGCCCCGGTGCCGCGCTCAAGAATGTCGTGAACATAATCCAATTCCTCGCGCGAATCCAATTCGTCCACCACATCGTCCACAAAATCCAGATACTCGCGAATGAGGTCTCGCGCCGCCACTTCCTTCTGCTTGCCAAAGTCAATCATCTTGCCATCCAGCCCGTAGCGCGCCGCCCTCCACTTGTTTTCCATGATAAGCGCTCGCCGATAGAGCCGAAAGCCCTGGTTCGCCGCATGCAGCTTGTAGAGCTTCGCCACCGTAGCCTGAATCAAAGCCGCCAGCGCAATCGTCTCCTCCACCCGCATGGGAACGTCGCACACGCGGAACTCAATGGTATTGAAGAACGGATGCGGCCGTATGTCCCACCAGATCTTTTTCGCGTTATCAATGCAGTTGGTCTTGATCAGCAGCTTGATGAAATTTTCGTACTCGCCCCAGCTCGGAAAGTAATCAGGAATATTGGTTCGCGGAAACTTGTCAAACACTTTGCAGCGATAAGACTTCAGTCCGGTATTCATCCCCAGCCAGAATGGAGAGTTCGTCGAGAGCGCCAGAAGGTGAGGCACAAAATACCGCGCATGATTCATCATGTGGATCGCGGTTTCGCGGTCCTCAATCCCCACGTGAACGTGTAATCCAAAAATGAGGTTTGCCCGAGCCACCAACTGCAGATCTTCGACAATATTCTTATACCGGTCGTCGGGATAAATTTCCTGCACTCGCCAGTCTGCGAACGGATGCGTCGCCACAGAAGCCAGCCGCAGTCCATTTTCCTTTGACAGCCGCACCATGTCCCGGCGCAGTTTTTTCACTTCAGTCTTGCAATCCTTAATGTTGTTGCAAACCGAAGTTCCCACCTCAACCACTGACTGGTGCATCTCCGCCTTCACCCGCTCCTGCAACAGCAACTTGCCCTTCTCCAGGATTTCAGCGTGGATGTGCGATCGCAGATCCCGCGTCTCCGGGTCCACGGTCTGATATTCCTCTTCAATCCCAATGGTGAAAGTAGGAGTCATAGCATCACTTCAAACATAGACGTGGGTGCCCCTCCCTGTCGCGTGGTTTGCGACAGGGTAGGGAAACCAAGGGTATCAGTATAACGAAGGAGGCCTAGAATGAGTCCAGGAATAGTGATTCAGAACGTGTGATGGGTCTGAAACTACATCAACCACAGGAAGGAGCCAACGAAAAGGAGCATTAATACGCTCAAGCATATCGACAGGATCGGAAAGCAGGTTTGGCATCCAATCTCCCGGCGAGAATGCCCGGAGCAGTAAGAAAATCGCAGTTCCTTGGCCAATGAGGATGGCGCCGATCCCACACACCGCGAACATCTCAGCCAGACCGCCAGCCACCGCGGCAAGCCCGGTTGCCCTTTGCTCTTGACATGCCTTTGAGCGCATTGCTGAGGCCGATCAGCGCCGGAACCGCTGGCGTCCAGGCCAGCGCCACACCCCAGAGAAAACGTTTTTTCTTCAGCTCATCCAACTGGCGCCTGCGCTTTTGATTTTCTCCGTGCCGAAGCCTTGGCGGATCCGGCGGTAGATTGTCCCCCAGCTAAGAACCCCGCCCATCGCAACTCCCGCGCCGGATTCTCTGCGCTCAGCGCCATCTTCACCGCCATCTCCGCCACCGCATTCACAATCCACTCAAAGTTCTCCCGGCCCACCGACGTAACTTCCGCATCCGGCGCCGGATTCATGAAATCAATCGCGTAGGGCACGCCATCCTCCACGGCAAACTCCACAGTATTAAGGTCGTACCCCAAAGCCCGGCACAAAGTCAGCGCATCCTTCTCCACACGTTCCTTCAGCGCCGCCGACGAGGGCGGAGGGTTTCCCTTCACATACCGCTCATGAAACGGAGCCCGCGGATCGTACTTCATAATGTGTACTTTCTCCTGCCCCACTACATAGCAACGGAAATATTCATCAAACTCCACCCCATGCTGCAGAGTCATGCACAAATCGCCAGTCTGGTTGTAGTGATGAAAGAACTCCTCGGGCGAGTGCACTTTGTATACATGCTTCCACCCGCCGCCCGAATAAGGCTTGAGAAAAGCAGGGAAGCCGACGTACTCAAAAAGTTCTTCCCAATTCAACGGAAACATCAAATTCCGCATCGACTGGTCCGTAGTTCCCTCCGGATGCTTGTTGTGCGGCAAAAGCACGGTCGGCGGAATCGCCACTCCAAGCTTCGAGGCCAGTGCGTAGTTGAAGAACTTGTCATCCGCCGTCCACCAGAACGGATTGTTAACCACGATCGTCCCCTGCAGCGCCACATTCTTCAGATAGGCTCGATAAAACTGGATGTCCTGAGAAATCCGATCAATGATGACGGCATATTTCTGAGGCTCATCCATCCTGATCCCGCCCATCTTCACGAACTCGGCCGTTACCCCATCGACATTCATGGAGTTGATCTTCTCCACCACCGCCGGAGGAAACGTATTCTCCATTCCAAAAACAATTCCAATCTTCTTAGCACTCACTGGTCACTCCTCACCGCGTGTTGCGCATTTGAAGACGACCACCGCTCTCGCTCGTCATCCTCAGCGAAGCGAAGGCCCCCTGTACTGCTCGCTTCATAAATTACCACCGCCAGGCGTTCTCACGCTGCTCGCACGGGACGGCCACCGGCCACGGCCGACAGCGAACGCCAAACGACCATTAAAAATATTTCCCCGCCATCTTCAGCCACAAAGGCCAGTCATGCCTCGAATTATCCCCCCAAACATCCAGCCAATTTGGAACCGCCTTGGCATTCAGCATCGCTGACAGTTTCACGTTCTGATCCAGGCACATATCCCAGTCGGCCGACCCCAGCACAATCTTCATCTGCCGGTACCGGCTTAAGAACCAATCATCATTCTGATTGGGCAGAAAATCCGGAGGGCAATTGAAGTAGCAGTCGTCATCGTAATACCCATCCAGAAACTGATGGATGTCATACGCTCCACTCATGCTCACGCAGTGCGTGACCACGTCAGGATGCTTCAACGAAAAATTGACCGCATGGTAACCGCCAAAGCTGCACCCCGTGACCGCCAGTTGCGAAGACTGATTCTTCCAGCGCAAGAACGGCAGCAGTTCGTGCAGAATGTAGCGCTCGTATTGTAGATGCCGCAGCACCCGCAACCGCGGATGAACACTTTTGTTGTACCAACTCTCAGTATCGACGGAATCGGGACAAAAAACCTGCAATTCGCCGCGCTCAATCTTGGGCGACAGCACCCCAATCACTCCCCGGTCTTCAAATTCAAAAAACCTTCCCATGGAAGTAGGGAACACGAGCAAAGGTGAACCCGCGTGCCCAAACACCAGCAACTCCACGTCGCGGTGGAGTTCGTGGCTATGTGCTTTCTTATATTCGCGGTTCATGGGAAATTCCGTCGAGACGTTGCTTCGAACGTCTCCGCCGCGGCCGAAGTATCTTACCCGATGAGCGGTGTCGCAGCCTACTGTGGGACGAAGTAAGGTGAGCACCGGAAATTGCTGAAAAAATATCGGGGATAGTGGCAGCAGCAGGGCACCTTCTGCTCGAAAGAAAAAACCCGCTCTCGAGAAAGTGCCAGAACTTGCAATCTCGGCGGCAGAGAAGTCTGCCTCGCGACTCCCAGGGAGGAATTGAGCGCCCAGCCAGAGTCACATTCTGTCATCGGGATGAGCAGGTCCGGCTGACTCCTCAGCAGCGAAAGCTACGTACCGGAGACTGTCCGTTGAAAGGTATCTGTGATTAGGAGATAAAACGACCATCATGCCGCCGACAGCTTTCGCCGCATTGCCCACAAGCTGATTTTCTTCCAGGCTGAACAAGACCAGGCGCACCTTGGGCAGCAGCTGCTTGATGGCTCGCGCCACTTGCAATCCATTCATCTTCGGCATTGTGAGATCGAGAATAACCAGATCGGGTTGCAACTTCTCCGCTTGCCTGACAGCGTCCTGACCGTCCGTGCCCTCTCCACAGACCTGTAAGTCGGTACTGTCTTCGACCACCTGACGGATAGTTCGTCGCATTCGGGCGTTAGCATCGACGATAAGGATTCTCGGTGGCATCGCTCCTCGTTTCCCCCAGCCTCCGCCTGCACTCGAAAAAGAGCAATCCAGTCCGGGGGGTATTAATCCCGGAGAATTGCAGTAACCCCCCACTTTTTCAATCCGATTGCATTTTTATGGCTGCCTTTAGCCAGTTCTCCGCAACTAACCGATCCATGTGCCCGTCTAGTTTGGGCACTGCTTTACGGGGTTTCCCTTAACCAACAACCTGTAAAAGGACGACCCAGCTGACAACAGCAGCGGTCAGCAGGGCCACGAAGAAGACAGCCCAAGGGCAACCCATTAAGACTGCGCAAAAAACAAAAGAAGGCGCTCAGAAGGCTCATTATGACCACCAAGCCGATGCCCAAACCGAAGCCAACATTTGTCGCCGACATTGAAGAAATCCGCAAACGCGCTCGTCAGCACATCCTGGACGGCGCCGTGACCGGGGGATACAAAGGCGATCGTCAAACCGTCATCAAGGTTCTCAACGAAGCCCTGGCCACTGAGATTGTTTGTGTTCTCCGCTACAAACGCCATCACTACACTGCGAAAGGCATTCATTCTCAGGCCGTGGCCGAAGAATTCCTCGAACACGCCAATGAAGAGCAGGGGCACGCCGACCGTATCGCCGAGCGCATCGTCCAGCTCGACGGTGATCCCGACCTCAATCCCGAAGGCCTGGCCAGCCGCAGTCACTCGCAGTACGTGGAAGGCGACACGCTTGTCGAGATGATCCGCGAAGATCTAATTGCCGAGCGCATTGCCATCGAATCCTACTCCGAGATTATTCGCTATCTCGGCGACAACGATCCCACCAGCCGCCGCCTGATGGAAGACATCCTCGCCAACGAAGAAGAACACGCCGAGGAAATGAAGACGCTGCTGGAATCAATTGGCGAAGACGAGAAAAGGGACGAGAAGAAGACCGAACGCAAGGCGGCAAGTTGAGCGTTCTGCGAGCTGATGCGTTCGAAGACTCACTGTTATACAAGCGTTATCCGAAGGGAGATCCCAATGCGAACAGTACTGCTGGTGATTCTGATTTTGCTGTTGGTTGGTGCCCTTCCCACGTGGCCATACAGCTCCGGATGGGGTTACTACCCCAGCGGCGGACTCGGTCTGGTCCTGCTGATCATCCTCATTTTGGCTCTGACTGGCCGCCTGTAAAGAGCGCAGCGGTTTCACAAATTGCCACGGGTGGCGGGTTGCCCCTGCGGTGAATCTGCTTACGCGCGGCCTCTGCCTCGGCTGTGCAGCCGCGCGCAAGTTGAGTTCTTTGCAGATTCGGCGCCGACAAGAATTTCACGTTTTATTCCTAATTCCTTCCGCCAAAATGATGAGGAATACGCTCCAACCCTTCCAGATTTCTTCCCCAAAGCCCCTCAAATTCATTTTTATCCGTAAAATAGTGTGATTCATCCAGTGCCGGCCATATCTTAGGCTCGCGGGCGGCTACTTTTTGAACTACTGTACAAAATCGATTATCAGGATGTGACCTTGGACGGAAACAAAGAGACAATTAAGGAAATCGGTTCCAACATTCTCCGCGGCCTGGCGAGCGATGTTTTGGCCGTGGAAGAAAGTGCGAAGTTGGCGGCCGGTGGCGGCAAGTCCGCCGAAACCCTCATGAACGTGGTCGCTCTCATCGCTAAGCGCTTTCAAACCGATGTCTGCTCCGCATATTTGTTGGAACCGGATCGTGCCAACCTCGTGCTGGCTGCCACTGTCGGACTTCGCCGGGAGTGTATCGGCACCCTGCGTATGGCGGTTCATGAGGGACTCACAGGCTTGGTCGCGGAACAGGTAAGCCCTGTGTCCGTGGAACATGTGCGAACCCATCCCCGCTTCAAGTATTTCAAGGCGTCCGGCGAAGACAACCTACAGTCGTTCCTGGGCGTACCGCTTATCGAGCGTGGTGTCTTGCAAGGCGTTCTGGTGATTCAAACTGTCGAGACCCGGGTTTTTCGCGAAGACGAAATCCGCATGCTGACTGAGGCCGCAACCGAAGTCGCCCCCATCGTGAGCGAGGCCCGGACTCTCGATCGTTTTATTGCTCCGGTCCAGGAGCGCTTATGGTCATTGGCGCGCAATCTTTGGTGGAGTTGGGATCACGATTCTTCCAGCATTTTCCTCGATCTCGACCCGCTGCGCTGGAAGCAAGTCAATCACAATCCAGTCGCACTGCTCGCCGATTTTCCGCTCGCCAAACTCGAGGGCAGGGCCACAGAGCTGGCATTGCACAGCCGCATCAACTACGCCTACCGGCGTCTGCGGGAATATCTGGAAGCGGACCGCACCTGGGGAGCCCGCCACGCCGGCGTTCTTCGTCCGCGCCCAGTGGCTTATTTTTCCGCGGAATTCGGCCTCCATGAATCCCTCCCCATATACTCCGGAGGCCTGGGCGTGCTCGCTGGTGATCACATCAAGAGCGCCTCCGACCTCGGCATTCCGCTCGTCGGCGTCGGACTCTTCTATGGCCGCGGATATTTCCGTCAGCGCCTCGATCAGAATGGCTGGCAGCAGGAGGAATACCTCACGACCGATGTGAGTCAGATGCCGATGGAGCCCGCCATCGGCAAGAACGGCGCTCCCGTAGTTGTCCAGGTCGACACCATTAGCGGCTGCCTCCGCGCCAAAGTCTGGCGGGTCGAAGTTGGACGCCGTGACTTGTTTCTCCTCGATTCCAATCTTGAAGGCAACGCCCCTGGAGATCGAGAACTTACATCTACCCTTTACGGTGGTGACCGCCGCAACCGTATTCGTCAGGAATTGCTACTCGGCGTCGGCGGCCTCCGCGCCCTTCGGGCCATGGGAATCACTCCCAGCGTCCTCCATCTCAACGAAGGTCACAGCGCCTTTGCCGTTCTCGAAGCGGTTCGCCTTCGCGTGGAAGAGGAAGGTGTCAGTTTCCACAACGCCGTATCGCGCGTTTCTCGTGAGGTGGTTTTCACCACTCACACTCCTGTCCCTGCCGGCCACGATCGCTTCGATGCCGCTCTTCTGGAAGAACATTTGGGTCTTATCCGCGAAGAGCTCGGACTTTCCCAGGAAAGCTTCCTCGGTCTCGGCCGCGAAAATCCGAATAATGGCGAAGAAGACTTCTGCATGACCGTGCTCGCTCTCCGTCTTTCCCGCCGCGCCAACGCAGTTTCCGCGTTGCACGGCGAGGTTTCTCGCGCTATGTGGTCAGGTCTGACCCCGGGCAAGCAGGAGGACGAAGTGCCTATCGGACACATCACTAATGGCGTCCACGTTCCTTCCTGGCTCGCGCCACAAATGTTTCGTTTGTACGACCGCCACCTCGGCACCGGCTGGCACGAACATAGTAGCGAAGCTCGCATCTGGGAAGGAATCGAAAACGTCGACGACGGCGAGCTTTGGGAAACTCATCTCAATTTGAAATCGCAACTCCTCGAATTCGTGCGCCGCCGCGCTGTCAGGCAAGCCGAACGCCGAAGCGAATCATCGGAAATCCTGCAACGCCTCGGCCGCGTCCTTAGTCCCGACACCCTCACCATAGGATTTGCTCGCCGCTTCGCCACCTACAAACGCGCTCACCTGATTTTGTCCGACATCGAAAACCTGGCCTCCATGGTGAACGATCCCAAGCGTCCTGTTCAGTTCGTTTTCGCTGGCAAGGCCCACCCCAAGGACGAGCCCGGCAAGCGGATGCTTCAGCAGATCGCCATGCTGATGCGCGATCCAAAGTTCTCCGACAAATTTGTCTTCATCGAGGACTACGACATCAACGTCGGCCGCCACTTCGTGCAAGGCGTCGACGTATGGCTGAACAATCCTCGCCGTCCTCTCGAAGCTTCTGGCACCAGCGGCCAGAAAGTCGTTTTGAATGGAGGCCTCAATCTCTCCGTGCCCGACGGTTGGTGGGCCGAGGCCTACGACGGCATGAACGGATTCGCCATCGGCACCGGCAGAACTCACTCCAATGCCGATGTTCACGACGCCCGCGACGGCGAAGATCTTCACCGCACCCTTCGCGAAGAAGTCATTCCCCTTTATTATGAGCGCGACCGCGACGGCCTGCCCCGCGGCTGGATCAAGCGCATGAAGCGCACCATCCGCACTCTAGGCTGGCGCTTCAACGCCGATCGCATGGTCATGGATTACACCCTGAAATGCTACGTCCCCGCCGCAGGAGGCACCTCCAGCGACATGCGAGTCACCTGGTAAAAACAAATGTGGGGCCAGCCACCCCCCGGTTGTCCAGTCGAGCAAAGCTCGGCATTTTTTTGCCGGTTCGCTGAGCCCTACGATTCGTATCAGGGCACGCCTACAGGCGTGCCATAACCACCCCCGCAAGAAGGATTTGCCCAGGGCTCAGTTTACTTCCGCACAAAACGAGACCGTCCGGGGGGAAATTATGAGCACCAGCGATGCTCTCGTCCGCGAACTTCGGCTCACCGAGGGCGAAACGATCCTTCAAGACCAATCAAGGAGAGCACCCGTTCTTCGTAAGTGAGGTCTAGGTATTCCACGATGATCCGGAAGCCCAGCGCGAAGCGTCTGCCCGGACAGCGAGTCCCCTTTCCTTTCAACAACTTAACTCCATATAATGCGCCATAGCGCCACTCAGCCCGAATTCTGCTCATTTCGTTGGGTTATGGATGCGTCATTACCTAGCCCTGCAATAACATAACCTCAGTTACTGACCCCAGAGCTATACGTGTATTTCAAGCCATGCCACGGGAAAGTCACAGGTTCAGGATCGCAGTAAATTGAGAGGGGCTTTAGCCCCGAGATGTTGAATTTGAGCTAACAAAGGCCAAAAGTCGAGAGCTAAATGCTAGGAGCTAAAAGCTAACATGCGCAAGCCGATCAAGTACGTGGAAAAGGCAGTCACCGTCGTCGCCAAAGGCGCCTGGGTTGTCTTCGATCGTTTCAACCGGATCCAGCCCAACCCCTCGCCAACTCCCAAGTGGTCCGACAAGCCTCTGCTCAAGTCCTACGAAAAGTCCAAGCCACCGCTCGGCTGGCCGCGCTCCACGGATTCGCTGTGTCCGAAGTGTGTACCGGAAATCCGTCAGCAGATTCTCGATGGACACTTGCCTCACGAAGTTCTGATGAACGAAAAGGTCGGCGAGATTAAAGCCACCATCGTCGAACGCGACGGCAAAATCCTCATGGTCAAGGACTGCCCCACGCACGGTCACTTCGAAGATGTGATGTCGATTGACCCTGAATTCTCGCGCCATCTCGAAGACGTTTTCCCCGGTCGCGATATCAAGGCCCACAACGACGAGAAGCTGCACCATCACGGCTCCTCCACCGTGAAGTACGGACGCGGCTCTGTGCTCACCATCGATCTCACCAACCGCTGCAACATGATGTGCGATCCCTGTTTCATGGACGCGAACCAGGTCGGCTTCGTCCACGAGCTGACATGGGAAGAAATTAAGCAGATGCTCGACAACGCCATCACCATCAAACCCCGCCGCCAGATGTCGGTCCAGTTCTCCGGCGGAGAGCCCACGTTGTCGCCCTACTTTTTGGACGCCGTCCGCTACGCCCGCAAAGTCGGATACAACTCCGTGCAGGCCGCGACCAACGGAATCGAATTCGCGAAGAGTTTTGAATTCGCCCAACAAGCCGCCGAAGCCGGCATGCGCTACGCCTACCTGCAATTCGACGGAATCGGCAACGCCGCCAACGCCCATCGGATGGTGGGAAACTTGTTCGACGTAAAATTAAAAGCCATCGAAAACCTTCACAACGCCGGAGTAGAAATCGTCCCTGTAGTCACGATCGTCAACGGCATCAACAACGAACAGGTCGGAAGAATTATCAAGTTCGCCTTAGACAATCCCAAAAGAATTGGATTCCTGAGCTTCCAACCCGTAAGCTTCACCGGCCGCGACGAAGCTATAACCGACGACCGCCGTATAGCCCAACGGTACACGCTCTCTCATCTGGCCCACGACGTAAAAAATCAGACCGGCCTGGGCGAACCCAGCCGCGACTGGTTCCCCATCTCCTTCATGTCCACCTTCAGCGACTGGGCCGATCTGATGCACGTAGAAGACAAAAACAATGACTGGGGCCAACTAAGTTGCGGTTGTCATCCGAATTGTGGGACGGGGATGGCGATTATGATTGATAAGGAGACCAAGGAGGCAGTTCCGGTTACAGCTTTTCTTAAAGGAGATCAGCTGGCTAAGGATATTGCTAAGGTGAATGATGCGGCTCGGGGGAAGTTTCTGACGGTTTTTGGGATGGCTTTGTGTTTGATGAAGAACTACGATCCGTTTCAGTCGCCGACTCATTTCAAGTTGATGGATCTTTTGAAGAAGTTTGACAAGAACTTCAATGCGACCGGGAAGAACTATGGGAAGGTTGGTCCGGACCGGACTATGGATGATGTGATGAAGCGTCGCAACGACCGCTGGAACTTCCTGTTCATTGCGGGGATGTGGTTTCAGGATTTGTTCAACTATGATTTCCGGCGGACGGAGCAGTGCATTATTCCTTACGCCACGCAAGAAGGCGAGATTTCGTTCTGCGCCTACAACACGGGTGTGGGCTGGCGGAACATTATCGAGAAGATGCACATGACGGCCACGCTCACGAAGTGGTACGAAGAGCATGGGCGGCATGAAATCTTCGCCGGCGGCAAGAAAGTGAAGCTGGACGATGCGGCGCACTCGCTGCTGTTGCGTGACAACATCGTCACTACCGAGCTGCAACATGATCTCGACAAGTTGGGTATCGCGAAGAATGCTCGTGAAGAAAAGACGCGGGCGAGGGATCTGAAACAGAAACAGCAGGCTGCCGGTCAGGCCTCAGGCTCCGGGCTTCGGGCTTCAGAAGCGACTGACTCTGCGGTTCCGTCATCTTCCACGAGTGTGGCCAAGGGGCAGCATCGTGGGCCGCAGAAGCATGATGAGGCTTACAACGCGCGGATGGCGTCGCTATATCGCGAAGTTGTGTTGAAGGAGAAGCCGGTGGTGGCGGAGAACGGGTTCATCCCGCTCGGAGCGCTGCTGCAGGCTAAGGGAAACGGGAACGGGCACGGGCTCCCCCCTTTTGCAAAGGACGCGAAGGATGAGGCATCCTCGCAGGAGAAGGCGCAGGTTGCCGAGCCGGTCGCGGGAGATTAAGAGCAGCTTTCACGCTTCACCTATCAGCTATCAGGAAGGACGGGCCGCCGCGAGGCGGCCCGAGTTTTTCTGATGCCGGCACTCTGGATTCCGACGCGTTGAAAACGACGCGCGGACAGGTGGGCCAAGCCCGCCATGTAGCGCAACTTCTCGATGCGCTTGCTTTCGCTGAAGACTACGAAAGTCATAAAAACGACGCTGCCAGACGTGGCCTGCTTCCGTCGCTTCTTCCCTGGCAGGGACAAATTCACTCACACTTATCTGGACCTAAACTCGTTGAGGGATGAATACGGAGTTGAGATTCGCGGACAAAACATCAAGGCGTTTGACTTTGGGACTTCGCTGGGGAGTAATTTATGGGGCCGGAGAGATGATCGGTGAGCTTGGCTGCGTTTGATCCCGCGAGGAGCTCGGCGACATTTATCCATTGAGAAGCTTGTTGAGCGACGATGGTGTAATGGTCAATGGTGTTCTCGCTTCCGGGGATGGTCCACGTGAGTTGTTCATCTTTGATTGAAGCTTTGACGTTCACGCAGTTGTCGATTCCGGTTTCGATCTCGGTGCCTTCCTCAATCCGACGACTCAGCACCAAGCCAATGATGCGGCCAATGGTCCCGCAGAATGGAGGCGGTGGCGCATTCTGGCAAGGGGGAGCGGCGCCGGCCGTTGATGCCAGCGGCAATATCTACCTCAACTCCGCGGACGGCAGTTTTAATGCAGACCAGGGTGGGAATAATTACGGAGACACGTTGCTGAAGTTGCACCTTAACGGCAGCAGCTTTCAAGTCGTGGACTGGTTGACCCCTTACGATGAGGCCTGCATTGACCTCGACGATTTGGAACTTGGCTCCGCAGGCATTGCGTTGCTGCCAACGGACTCTACGAACGGCGCCAATCTGGCCATCGCCTTGAGTAAACAAGGCCGCCTCTTTCTGGTCAACACAGACAATCTCGGCAAGTTCAATGCCGGGGGAGACAACCAGATTAAGGAGGAATTTATGGTTGGGGCTTACACCTGCTCGGCCACGACCACGGGCGCGGACGCAGATGGTCCCAACTGGAACCGTCTGTATGGTACAGCGTCGTATTGGAATGGAAATGTCTATATGGGTGCATCGAATATGGCGCTGATGCAATACCAATTCCAGAATGGATTGCTGAACTCAACGCCGGTGGCAATGTCACCCACGACCTACGGCCACCGGCCTGGGGATATTGCACGCCTACGATGCTACGTCGGTTTCGACCGAGCTTTGGAACAGCGAGAGGAACGCAACGCGCGACGCGCTGGGAGAAGGCATCGGTTTTTCTACTCCGGTGGCTGTGAATGGTCGAGTGGTTACGACCTATGACAGCAGAGTGGGGATTTTCGGATTGCTGCATTGATCGGATGAGATTCAACAGGGAAGTCGAAAGTCTGTGCGCCTATCTTTTTCGCGCATCTTGAAGTGCCTCGCCATCAGCGGTAGTATGACTTGCCGGCTGGAACCGGTCTCCGGGATCAGTTTTTGCTGGAGTGGCTTTGGATCGTTTGAGCGAGGAAGTGGAATGCCGCAAAACTACGTTCCTATCTTTATTTTTATGGCTTTCGTGGGTGTGCTGCTTCCACTCACGCTGCTGGCAGCCAAGTTGGTGCGACCGGACAACCCCAGCAAGTCGAAGCTGATGCCTTACGAGTGCGGTATCGATCCCATCGATAGCGCGCGGGGACGTTACACCGTCCGCTACTACATCGTGGCGATCCTGTTTGTGGTTTTCGACGTAGAGACCATTTTTCTGTTTCCGTGGGCGGTGAAGTTCAAGGCGTTTGGGATCTTTGGCCTGGTCGAGATGCTGATCTTCCTCGGCATTCTGATCGTGGGCTATATCTGGATTTGGAAGAAGGGCGCCCTGGAATGGGTTTAAGTCCCGATCTCCAGATGGACAGCTCTCCGTCCGAAAGCTTCAGCGCGAGCCGCTGGACGCACGGCAACTTCCTTTTCCCCACTCGTCTCGTCGTAAGCCCGCAGCGTGTTACCCGGGTGAAGTCTCGGCTGTTCGGCAGCAATGAAGAGAGCATCGCCATGTCGAAAGTGGCTTCGGTACATATTTCGACCGGCGTGTTCTGGTCGGAGATCCGAATCGAATCCAGCGGCGGAACCGATCCCATCACCAGCCAGGGTCACCGCAAAGCGGACGCACGGCGGATACGCGATCTGATCGAGACCTACCAGGCGCAATCCCGCGTGTAGAACCGGGATTGGACCTGGATCTGCGAGCTTAAGTTCGACACCATACCTTCCCCGCTCTCGTTAATCAGAAATTCATTCGCGGTTAACAGTTTTGTAGCAATCACAGTGTCTACTCCTCCTTTGTCCATAGATCCCACTGAGAGGAGCGCCACCGTGAGAAAACGCAGTATCGTGTTTGGATTCTCGCTTCTGTTGTCTGCCGCTGTCTTTGCGGCATCTGCGGAACGTCAGAAAGGCGGGGCAGAGAAAGAGGTTCGCCATGTTCTCCTGATCAGCGTCGATGGTCTGCACGCACTCGACGTCGCGAAATACACTGCATCGCATCCTCATTCGGCTCTAGCAGAGCTCGCCAGCCACGGCGTCACTTATTCCGGCGCCAACACTCCGCAAAATCCCGACTCGTTTCCCGGACTTCTCGCTCTCTTGACGGGTGGCTCGCCGGTTACCTCCGGATTGTTTTACGACGTCAGCTACGACCGCACTATCTTCGATCCCACGAACACAACCTGCACCGGGACTGCGGGCAACATGATGGTTTTTGATGAGAGCATCGACAAGTACGATGCCCAGAACGTTTCTTTGAACGTGATCGATCCGGCCAAGCTGCCTCGGCACCGCAACCCAAACGGCAACTGTGTAGCTTTGTGGCCTCACCAAGCACTACGGACGAATACGATCTTCGAAGTGGTTCGGGAGTCCGGTGGACACACCGCTTGGGAAGACAAGCATCCTGCTTACGACCTGGTAAATGGGCCTTTCGGGTTCGGCGTCGAGGATCTTTACACTCCGGAAATCACAAATGTCGGGGGACTCGACAATACGCATAGCGTGGTTTGCACCGTTCAGAATGATCAACTCAAGGTTCACGGCATCATCAATGAAATTCACGGTCTAAGACACGATGGCAAGCCTGGCCCCGGCGTTCCAGACGTCTTCGGTATGAACTTCCAGGCTGTGAGCGTCGGACAAAAGTTGGTCATCGACAACTATGACGGGAGTTGTGTTGCCGACAACGGCAGCCTGAACGGGCAACCGGGCGGCTACAAGGACGGCTCGGGCATACCAACCGCAGTTCTCGCTTACGCGCTGGATCAGACCGATGACGCCCTTGCGAGCATGATCCAAGCCCTTAAGAATGAGAAGATCTACGACTCAACCTTGTTCATCGTTACCGCCAAGCACGGGCAGTCGCCCATCAATCCGGTCAAGACGAACAAGCCGGGTCACTTCGCCGACGTAGTTGCCTCTCTTCCTGATGGCAAGACAAACCCCGCGGCCGTCGCCATCACCAGTGCTAATGCTTGCGCCACAAGCCCTTGCGGATTCGTGAATGACGATGACATCGCCCTCATCTGGCTTGCCGATCAGACCATGGGTCAGCAGGTCACGGACTACCTGAACACCAACGCTCTTCCTCTATTTATCGATGAAGTAATGGGTGGAGACGAAATCATGCTCAGGTTCGGCGATCCGCTGAAGGACAGCCGTACACCCGATATTATCGTGCGTCCGAACTATGGCACGATCTATACAGGCTCGACGGCGAAAAATGCGGAGCACGGCGGCTACAACTACAGCGATACCAATGTCGGCCTGCTCGTTTCGATCCCTGGGCTGCAAGCGAAAACAATCAAGAGTCCGGTAACGACCGCGCAGGTGGCGCCGACCATCCTGCGGGCCTTGGGACTCGATCCCCAGGCTCTCAGGTCGGTTCGCGTGGAGAAGACTCACCCGCTGCCCGGCCTTGGGGTTGGCGAGAGTGAGTAATTGCGAAGTGCTTCAACGCCGTGGGATCAGCCTTGAGGCCTAGCATTGAAGTCAAGGACCGGCTGCTTAGTGCAGCCCGTCCTTTTATGAGGGGCAATTTATTGTGGGCAAAGTACTTCGTGCAGTTTGTAGCTGCTGGATTTAAGACACCATCCTTTCACCTCTCTCGTTGACACAGTTTGCTCAAGCTGATAGAAGTTAACGTTCTTCTCGCGCACCTCAACGCCGGAGGTTTGCGCCGTCGACACTTATGCCCGACGAAACCAAGCCGCCCGCTTCATCGCCGCCGGAAGCTGAGCCCAAGCCGACGGCGGATAAAACTGTTCCTCTGGGAGGAGTGAAGGCGACTACTTCCGGCTCGGTTCAGTCCGAAGCCAAGTCGGGAGAACCGGGCGGCGTGCCGCTGCCGGGAACGCCTCCAACACCAGATCCGGGGCTGGCGCCTCCACCGACTTCTCCGCCGCTAAAGGCGGGCAGCGCGCCCGCCGCTGCGGGAACACCCACCGCGGCTGCCGGGACTCCGGCGGCAAAACCTGCCGCGCCGGCGAAGCCCGCTGCTCCCGTGCCAACTGCCTGGAATTCGCCGATGGTGGCCAAGCTCAAGGCTCAGTTTGGTTCGGGCATGGAGGCGCTCACCTATCTTGGCCAGAACTACATGACCGTGGACCGTTCTCTGATTCCGGAAATCTTGCAGGTTCTCCACAACGACGAGCAGTTCGATTACTGCGTGGACGTGACTGCGGGGCACTATCCCCAACGGGAAAAGAAAGAGTTTGATGTGATCTGGATACTTTATTCTTATGCTCGCAACGAACGAATCCGGGTGAAGACCCGGATCGGGGATGGCGAGAGTATTCCAAGCTCTGTTCCTATATGGCCGGCGGCGAACTGGCTGGAACGCGAAGTCTACGACATGTTTGGCATCAAGTTTGACGGACATCCAGACATGAAGCGGATTCTGCTGCCCGAGGGTTGGAAGGGGCATCCCCTGCGCAAGGACTACGGCATTTTGCAGCAGGACAACGAGTGGGTGCAGATTCACCTGGGCATTGAAAGTGGACAATAAACACTTGAGAGCTGTCGATGGCGGAAACTGATCTAGACAACTGACGAACCGGGCACTGAGTTAGAACGAGCAATGACTGAGCCGACATCCTCCCTCTCGCATCTCGATCTGGAAGAGCGCGAGAAGCCATTTCTTGACGCTAATGAACTCGTTATTAATATGGGGCCGCAACATCCGGCCACACACGGCGTTTTGCGTGTCATTTTGCGGCTTGATGGCGAGAAGGTTCTGGGGCTCGAATGTGTTATCGGGTACCTGCACCGAGGCGTGGAGAAGATTGCCGAGAACCGTACTTACGCGATGTTCAATCCCTACGTCGACCGCATGGATTACGTGGCCGCGGTCTCGAATGGGCTGGGATATTGTGAGGCGGTCGAAAAGCTGCTGGGCGTCGAAGCTCCGCCACGGGCCCAGCATGTTCGAGTAATCTTGACGGAGCTGAACCGCCTGACCAGTCATCAGCTCTGGCTGGGGACGCATGCGCTTGATATTGGCGCCATCACCCCGCTTTTCTATACCTTCCGTGATCGCGAAGAGATTCTGAAAATCTTCGAAAAATATTGCGGGGCGCGCCTTACCACGCATGCTTTCCGCATTGGCGGCCTGCAATATGAGACCTACGACGGTTTTGAGAAAGACGTAAAGAACTTCCTTACCTTTGTCGCTCCAAAAATTGATGAGTACGAAGAACTGCTTACTACCAACCGCATCTGGGTGGAGCGCACGAAGGGTGTGGGTATCCTTTCCGGCCAGGATTGCATTGCGCTGGGCGTGACCGGCCCGGTGTTGCGGGCAAGCGGCGTGAAATGGGATCTGCGCAAGGCTCAGCCCTACGCCAACTATAAGAATTTCGACTTCGAGATTCCCGTCGGACAGAATGGCGACACCTATGACCGGTATCTGGTGCGCATGGCTGAGATGCGGCAGTCGCTTCGCATCATCCAGCAGGCAGTAGATGCGCTGCCGGAAGGCCCCATTATGGCTAAGGTGCCGAAGGTGATGAAACCGCCGGTGGGCGAGGTTTACCACTCGATCGAAGCGCCCAAGGGCGAATTGGGATACTTCATTGTCAGCGATGGATCTACGCAGCCCTATCGCTTGCGCGTGCGGCCGCCCTCGTTCGTGAATCTCCAGGCCCTGGACAAGATGTGCCGCGGCCAGCTCGTGGCCGACGTGATCGCGGTGATCGGTACGCTCGATATTGTTTTGGGCGAGGTCGACCGCTGATGCTTGACTACATCAAGTCGTACCTAACCAGCAATCTCACGCCCGGCTCCGCCGGAAACATGTTTTGGGCCTTCGTTTATATCGTTGTTATCTTCCTCGGCCTTTCCGTTGCAGTGATCGCAATGAACTGGCTGGAGCGCAAGATTCTTGCTCACATGCAAGTCCGGCTTGGCCCCATGCGCGTTCCGACGGCTTTGTCTTCTGGATGGCGCCCATATTTGTGGTGCTGGCGGCGTTCACCGTGTTCATCGTTGTGCCGTTCGGTCCCACGCACGCTGTTACCGACATGAATATCGGGGTTCTCTTCATGCTCGGCGTATCGTCGTTGAGCGCCTTGGGGATCGTGATGGCGGGATGGGCTTCAAACTCGCACTATCCGCTGATTGGCGCGCTGCGCTCGAGCGCGCAGATGGTGTCCTACGAAATTGCCATGGGTATGGCGGTGATTTCGGCGGTGATGATGACCAGCTTGAACCAGCAGGGAACTGGGACTCTTAGCATGATTGGCATCGTGCAAGCGCAACAAGCGCAGGGGATCTGGTTCATTTTCAAATTCTTTCCCCTGGGACTGATCGCATTCTTCATATTTGCAGTGGCCATGGTCGCGGAGACTAATCGCGCACCGTTCGATCTGCCGGAAGCGGAATCTGAGCTGACTGCTGGCTTTCATACTGAGTACAGCGGATTCCGCTGGTCGCTATTTTTCCTGGCGGAATACTCGGCGATGATTGCGGTCTCGTCCATCGCTGTTACCCTATGGCTGGGCGGATGGTTGCGGCCGTTTCCGAATCTTTTGACCGGCGCGAAATGGGATCTGTTTTTTTTCCTATTTCCCGGAATCACTTTTCTTTTTCTGGCAGGGATGTGCTTCTACAGCACGGTGCGGATGCCGAAGCACCCTCTTTTTCGAATTCAAACCATTGGCCTGGCTGGATTCGGCGTCGTCCTCGGTCTGATTGGCCTGATCTTGTTCATCCCCGCTGTGCGTGAGCGGGTGCAAGATATTTACTGGTTCTCGATGAAAGTTGCTGCATTCATGTACCTGTACATCTGGTATCGTGGCACGTTCCCGCGTTATCGCTTTGACCAGTTGATGAAAGTCGGGTGGAAGATCCTGCTGCCGATGGGATTGGGCGTTCTTATCCTGACCGCAGGTGTGGGTTTGTGGCCGCTGATCCAACAAACCATATGGAACCGGTAGCGACACCGTTTTTCTTTTACCTGCTCGCTGGGCTCATGCTCATCGGGGGCGTGCTGGTAATCACGCGCAAGAATCCTGTGCATTCGGCGTTGGCACTGATTGTCACACTGCTGGCGCAGGCGTCCATTTACTTGATGCTCTACGCGCCGTTCGTTGCCGGAGTGCAGATCATTCTTTACGCTGGCGGGATTATGGTGTTGTTCCTGTTCGTGATCATGCTGGTCAGCATTGAACGCAGTCAGAGGGAGCGCCAGTTCAACAAGCAGTGGGTGGTAGGCATGGTTGCCGCAACCGCGCTGGGCGGTTTGTTTATTGCTGTATATACAAAGGGGCGGGGAATTTTCCCCGAGCACGCGTTGCCCGCGGTGGAAGCACAAAATACGCAAAATGTTGGGACGTTGCTCTACGGACAGTACATGTTCGCGTTCGAGATCGCCTCATTATTGTTGCTGGTGGCGATTATTGGCGCGGTGGTGATGGCGAAGAAGAGGATCTGAAGTAACGCATTCAGCAGTCAGCCAGTAAAGTTGCATTGTACCTTGTGAGTGCCTAAGGACTGGAAGAGTTGAATGCTGACTGCTGAACGCTGAGTGCCAACGTTTGGTATGGACGCGATGCTCCACATCTCGACTTTGCACTATCTGGTCTTGGGCGCGGCCCTGTTTTTGTTGGGCGTGATCGGTGTGCTCACTCGCCGGAACGTGGTTGTGGTGTTGATGTCGATTGAACTGATCCTCAATGCGGTAAACCTGAACCTGGTTGCTTTTTCGCGTTACTGGGGCGGTTTACACGGCCAGGTGTTCGCCATTTTTGTGATTACTGATGCGGCGGCCGAAGCGGCCGTTGGTCTCGGCATATTGATCGCCTTCTTCAGAAATAAGGAGACGGTTAATGTGGACGAAGTGAATTTGCTGAAGTGGTAAATGAGCATTCAGCAGTCAGCACTCAACACTCAGCATTCAGCCATTTTGAATTTCGGCGGAGTGTTGATTCGCGGTTTGCTGGCTGGGACTGAGTGCTGAGTGCTGAATGCTATTTCTAGACCACATCTGGCTGATTCCGTTGCTGCCTGCCTTCGGCGCTATCGTCATGTTTTGTTTCGGACGGAAGCTGCAGAAGGCGACGGTGAGCGCGGTTTGCGCGGGCGCAATCGTCGTTGCGTTTCTTTTCGCTTGCGGTGCGGTCTGGCAGTACACGAACTGGGCCTCGACTCCGGAGAATTTTCATCGGCCCTATCAGACGGTTCTCTACACATGGCTCGGTACCGACACCGGACATCTGACTTATGTGCTCGACGACGGCAAGAGCACAGCCCCGTTCCAAGCTGACGCAGGCTTCCTGCTGGACCCTCTTTCCAGCATCTGGCTGTTGTTCGTCACCGGCGTCGGCATGTTGATCCATATTTATTCCATTGGGTACATGGCGCATGAGGGCGGGTACTACCGATTCTTCGGATATCTCAACCTCTTCATGTTCTCGATGCTGATGCTGATCCTGGCCAACAATTACGTCTTGCTATTTGTTGGATGGGAGGGCGTGGGCCTTTGTTCTTATCTACTGATTGGTTTCTACTTTCATCGCAAGTCGGCCAGCGACGCGGCCAACAAAGCCTTCATCGTGAACCGCATTGGCGACGCCGGATTCCTGCTCGGGATGTTTTTCATTGCCCGGTATTTTGGCTCGCTACAGTTTACAGAGGTTACTCGCCTGGCGCACAGCGGGCAATTCGCGATCGGCGATCCTCTCATCACTGCTGCGACGCTTCTGCTTTTTGTCGGCGCGTGCGGCAAGTCAGCGCAGTTGCCGCTCTACATCTGGCTGCCCGACGCCATGGAGGGACCGACGCCGGTGTCCGCGCTCATTCATGCCGCGACCATGGTTACGGCCGGCATTTACATGGTGGCGCGGTCGAACGCCCTGTTCGTGCTGGCGCCGACATCAATGGAAACGGTAGCAATCGTCGGAGCGCTGACTGCAATCTTCGCCGCCTCCATTGGCCTGGTGCAGAACGACATCAAACGCGTGCTGGCTTACTCCACGGTATCGCAGCTTGGCTATATGTTTCTCGCCTTGGGCGTGGGTGCATTCTCAGCAGGCGTGTTTCATGTCTTCACTCACGCGTTCTTCAAAGCCCTGCTCTTCCTTGGGGCCGGATCGGTGATTCATGCCATGAGTGGCGAGCAGGACATGCGCAACATGGGCGACCTGCATCGGCGCATTCCGGTTACACACTGGACCATGTTCATCGCCACGCTAGCCATCGCCGGCATTCCACCCTTTGCGGGATTCTTTTCCAAAGATGAGATTCTGTGGCAGACCTGGACCTCTCAAGGCGGCGCATATCGCCTGCTCTGGGTAGTCGGGTACTTCACTGCGCTGATGACTGCCTTCTACATGTTTCGGCTGATGTATCTGAGCTTCCACGGCCGTCCCCGAATGAGCCATGAAGTGGAGCATCACATTCATGAGTCGACTACTTCAATGACGGGTCCGCTGGTGGTACTTGCAGTCTGCTCGGTGTTCGCCGGTTTTCTGGGATGGCCGCACAGCCTGGGAGGGTCGGACCGCTTTGCCAAATTTCTGGAGCCAGTGTTCGCCCGCGAAGCTCAGGTTCTTACCGAACAAGGCAGAGCCGCGCAGATAGCGGCCGGGGAGAAAGAAGCAGAACACACCACCTCGACTGAATACCTGCTGATGTTCTTGTCAGTAGCGGCGGGAGTGGTCGGCTGGGGAATGGCATGGAAGGCTTACCGCCACGCCGACAGGGGATACGTCGAGCCCATCGCTGCCGCTCCGCTCGTATACAACACGTTGCTCAACAAGTATTACGTAGACGAGGGCTACGACTATGTCTTCACCGGCCGCCGCAAGATTGGCGACACAAGGTTGGGGGTGCTTGGCCTCGGCGAGGCTTCGGCATGGTTTGATTCCAACATCGTAGACGGTTTGGTGAACGGTGCGGGCTGGATCACGCGCCTTACAGCCACAATTTCCAGTTGGTGGGACAAATGGGTCATCGACGGCGTCGGGGTCAACGGTCCGGCTATTCTTGCGCGTATGCTTTCGTATCCCGCCCGCTTGTTCGAGTGGGGCCTGGTTCAGTGGTACGCGCTGGTCATGGTCGCGGGGTTGGTCTACTTCGTCTGCTTGCAGTTGGGGTACGCGCGTCAGTTCTGGATTGCCGTGGCAGCTCTGCTCTTGTTCACGGTCGCCTATTTTTTGGCGCGGTATCTTCGACGGCGTTTTGCGACATAGACCTGCGGCTGTCGGCAAGACCATCGCAACGCTGAATCTTGACTGGTGAGTGATATGAACTGGCAACCGTCTCCTGGCAACTGAGAACTGCTCTATGCAATCTCACATCCTCTCGATCATCCTGTTCACGCCGCTGGTAGGCGCGATTGTTCTCTTATTCGTTCCCAAGGAGAATGAAGACGCCGTCCGCTGGATTGCGAACGTCTTCGCCCTGGCCGGCTTTCTAGTTTCGCTGCCACTGGTGCCTTGGTTCTGGGAAAAGCGCTTCGAACCCGGCTTCAAGTTTATTGAGGGCGCGGCCAATAACTGGATTCCGTCCATCGGCGCGGGTTATGTCCTGGGCATTGATGGCATCTCTTTTCTGCTGATCATGCTCACCACACTGTTGGGCTGGATCTCGATCCTTTCTTCCTGGACCGCAATCGAGAACCGAGTCAAGGAATATTACATCTGGTTCCTGATACTTCAGACCGGCATGCTCGGCGTGTTTATGGCTTTAGACTTCTTCCTCTTCTTTGTATTCTGGGAAGCCATGCTGGTACCCATGTATCTCCTGATCGGAATATGGGGCGGCCCGCGCAAGCTCTATGCCGCGATTAAATTCTTTCTGTATACCTTGGCCGGGTCCGTGCTGATGCTGCTGGGCATCCTGTTCCTATACTTCCATCACCATGGCGAGACCAACGTTTATACCTTCAGCATTCGGGACCTGTACAAGACCGCGCCGCACATTTATTTCGATCCCAACTACGGTCCTGGCATCGCGATATTGCTATTCTTTGCCTTCTTCTTCGCGTTTGCCATCAAGGTGCCGATGTTCCCGTTCCATACCTGGCTGCCGGACGCGCACGTGGAGGCTCCCACGGCAGGCTCCGTCATTCTGGCAGGCGTTCTGCTGAAGATGGGAACATACGGCTTCATCCGTTTCTCGTTGCCGTTTTTCCCGGATGTGCTCACCCACACAAAAGTCCGCAGCTGGATGATTGTGCTTTCCATCATCGCGATCATCTACGGCGCTCTCGTGTCACTCATGCAGAAGGACATGAAGAAGCTGGTAGCCTATTCGTCAGTCAGCCACCTAGGATTCTGCACCCTCGGAATTTTTGCGCTCACGCCGCTCGGATTAAGCGGATCAGTACTGCAGCAGATCAATCACGGCATCTCGACGGGCGCACTGTTCTTGATCGTCGGCATCCTCTACGAACGCCGTCACACGCGTGAGATTGCCGAATACGGCGGCATCTCGAATGTAATGCCGGTGTACGCCACCATAACCATGATCATGTTCCTCTCTTCAATGGGTCTGCCGCTGCTCAACGGATTTGTCGGAGAGTTCACCATCCTGCAGGGCACATTCATGGAGAACTGGAAGTGGGGTGCGTGGGCGGTTCCTGGAGTCGTACTGGCGGCTGCGTATTTGTTGTGGCTTTATCAGCGCGTCTTCTTCGGACAGGTCACGAATCCGAAGAATGAAAAACTGCATGACTTGACCCCGCGCGAAGTGCTGACCTTTGTGCCGCTGATCATCATGGCTTTCTGGATCGGGTTGTATCCGAAACCGTTTTTCCAGATTCTCGAACAGCCGGTAAATCAGCTAGTCCAGACGGTACGCCCTGACTATCCGCTGCCTCCGGGCGCGGTAAACGCGACAAATGAGCCTGCGGCGCTGACCGTTCCCGTAGCCGTGGCCGCGAATCCACCAACCGCTGTTCAAGCCAGACCTGCCGCGTCGGTGAAAGGGAAGAACTAGTGGGAGTGCTTTCACAATTCACGTGGACGGACTATCTGCTGGCTCTGCCCTTTACCCTGCTGACACTCTTTGCTCTTGGCCTCCTGCTGATTGATCTCATGCTGCCCGTCGAGACCAAGTGGGCCAACGCAGTTACGGCATTCGTTGGAGTGTTGTTCTCAGCGGCGGGCGTATTCAAGATCCAGCTGTGGATGAGCGCAACCTCTAGCCAAGGTTCGCTCGGCTTCATGCGCACCATGATCGTGGACCGCTTCGCCATCTATTTCTTCTATTTGTTCCTGGCGAGCACGGCCATCGCCATTCTCATCTCCGTGCGCTACATGGAGATTGAGCACGAGCACCATGGCGAGTACTACGCCCTCATGTTGCTGTCCGTTGCGGGCATGATGGCTATGGCTGCCGGCTACGACATCGTGCTCATCTTCATCGGGCTAGAGCTAATGGCGATTTCGACTTATGTGCTGGTCGGATTCCTGCGGCGCGACCGTCGATCGAACGAAGCAGCGCTGAAGTATCTGCTGTTGGGAGCGTTCTCTTCAGGAATCTTCGCCTATGGCTTGTCATTATTTTATGGCCTGACCGGCAGCACCAACCTCGGTATCATTGCGAGCCAACTTAGCAGGATCCTTGCGAAGGATCCGCATAACCCAATCGCGATCGTTGCACTACTCACCACGGCGACGGGCTTACTGTTCAAAATCGCCGCCGTGCCTTTCCATCAGTGGGCTCCGGACGCGTATGAAGGCGCACCCACCAGCATTACCGGATTTATGTCGGTGGCTGTTAAAGCTGCCGGGTGGGCGATGCTGCTGCGCGTACTGCTCTGGGGACTCCTTCCCATGCGTTCGGTGTGGGTACCGCTCATCGTCTTCGTGGCCATCGCCACCATGACGGGGGCAAATTTTGCCGCTCTCACCCAGACCAACGTGAAGCGCCTGCTCGCGTATTCGTCGATTGCGCACGTCGGCTACATGCTACTGGGGCTGGTGGCTGGGTCTCCGACTGAACTGAGTCCAGATGGCATTAAGGGCATCCTGATTTACCTCCTCGTCTACACCTTCATGAACCTGGGCGCCTTCGGAGTCATTACGTCGCTGCGCCACCGCAATGTAATCGGCGACGAACTGGACGACATTAACGGCCTCTACCAGCGCGCACCCACGGAAGCTGTGCTCATGCTGATCTTCTTGCTTTCGCTGGCTGGTATTCCTCCGCTGGCAGGCTTCTGGGGAAAGTACTTCATCTTCCTGAGTCTGATCGAAACCGGCCATTACGTGTTGGCGTCGCTAGGCGTGCTGTATTCCGTCTTCGGACTCTACTATTATCTAAAAATAGCCAACGCCGTGTTCATGGGGAAGGCGGAAGAAAAAGAGCCGCTGCCAGTGAGCCTCGGGATGCGCGCTGCGCTAGGCCTCAGCGGCTTTGCTACGCTCTACATCGGGGTCATGCCCGAACAATTTATTCGGCTGGTGAATTGGTCGTTGGGTTTGGCGCAAAATCCCGCGGTGGTGCGATTAGTCCGTCAGGCGCGCCTGCTCCAATAACAGCAGAGCCAAACCGTAGAGTGAATTAGCAGGATTCCTCGTAGGGAAGCTAAACAGTGAATTTCCACATCCGGCAAGCCATTCACTCGGACATCCCGCTCCTCAAAGTACTGATCGATTCCTCAGTTCGGGGCCTGCAGGCACAGGATTACTCTCCGGCACAGATGGAGAGTGCGCTCAAAACGGTCTATGGCGTGGACAGTCAATTAATCGAGGATGGCACGTATTTCGTCGCTGAAGTCGTGAAAGACGAAGCCCCGCGGATGTCCGGGCAGTCTGGGCCGCTCATTGTGGGTTGCGGGGGATGGAGCAAGCGCAAGACGCTCTACGGTGGCGACCATTGGACTGGCCGACACGACGAACTACTCGATCTACGCCATGACGCCGCGAGGATTCGGGCTTTCTTTGTTCATCCAAACTGGGCGCGTCGGGGAATCGGAAGCATGCTTCTCCAGGCCTGCGAAGAAGCTGCGAAAACGGATGGCTTTACACGGCTGGAAATGGGAGCGACCTTGACTGGCGTCCCTTTCTACAGGGCCAAAGGTTACATTGCCTCGGAGCCTCTCGAGGTTCCGTTGGCCAATGGCGAATCGCTCCCCATTGTGCGCATGACGAAAGAGGCGTAGAAAGAGTTTGCAAGACCAAACTTGTCGGAACGATCTTGCAGCACTCGGACGCTGATTCCAATGCCCGGCCTAGACGAATTCGATAATCGCCGAGATCCAGATAAACGCGAGAGTATGTGGCTACAGCTTGCCCGGTACAGCCAGTTGGCTGTCATATTTCCCGCGGCTACGGTTGTGGGCCTGCTCATTGGTGTGGGACTCGATCGCTGGCTGCACACCACATGGCTATACTTGGCGGGACTGATTGTGGGCATAGCCGCGGGGTTCGTCGAGTTGATCCGCTCTGTGGTGAAGAACGCGGACTGAAACGACAGTGCCATAGAGTTTCAGCCAGAGTCGCTGAGCGCCTACCGTGATCCCAACAGATCTGCCCGATGGAAGAAGGCCCCACTCAACTCGTAGCTTCGAAGAACGCCGAATCAGGCGCATCGGAAACTTTTTACGCGGGCGCTGTCGACCGGATCCGCCGCTTCATGATTGCGCTTAGCCTTGTCTCAGTGGCAACTGTCGCATGGCGTTTGGACCTCCGCCATGCTTTGGGATTTGCGCTTGGATGCGCCATCGCATATCTCAACTTTCACTGGCTCAAGCGCGGCGTTAGCGGGCTGGCGGACCGGATTACTAAGGCTGGTAAGCCGCAATCGGGTGCCGGCATCGTGGTTCGATTCCTGCTACGCTATGTTTTGATGGCCCTCGCGGCCTATGTTATATTGACTGTTTCGCCCGCGAGCCTGAATGGGCTTTTTGCGGGCTTGTTTTTGCCGGTTGGAGCCATCGCATGCGAAGCCGCATATGAAGCTTATGCAGCGTTGATCCGACGGGTTTAGCGTTCAGTTGAGCGATCACGTAGCCCGCAGAGACTGCGTGATTACCGTTTGAACTCTTCATGCCTGAACAACTCTGGGTTACCGCAATTCTCAATCGCCTGTTCGCCGCCGCGGTGACTGCTTTGCTGCGGGCAATTCACATTGAACCGCGGCACCCGCAGGCGCCCATTCCCAACACTTTCGCGATGGAAGTGCTGGTCTTCCTGTTCCTGCTCGCGTTGTTCTTAATGCTACGTTCGCGCTTGTCAGTCGAAAGACCGGGAGCACTACAACATATCTTCGAAGGTGCACAGGGATTCATCCATCAGCAAAGCCAGGAGATCATCGGGCACCACAGCGAAGGCTACACACCGTTCCTCGCTACGCTGGGATTCTTTATCCTTTTCTGCAACTTGATTGGCCTGATCCCGGGCTTCGAATCGCCAACGGCACTCCCTATTGTTCCCCTTGGCTGTGCCCTGTGCGCGTTCTTTTATTATCACGTGCAGGGATTCAAACATTCAGGAGTGGCGTACCTTAAACACTTCGCGGGGCCGATGCCGATTTTGGCTCCGTTGATGATCCCCATCGAAATCGTGAGTCACCTGGCCCGGGCGTTATCACTTACTATTCGTCTCTTCGCCAACATGTTCGCCGGCGACATGGTGACTTGGGTTTTCTTTTCGCTGGTTCCAATCGGCATTCCCATCATATTCTTGGTGCTTCATATTGGTGTGTCGTTCCTGCAGACATATATTTTTATTCTGTTGACCACGGTTTATCTCGCCGGCGCAGTCGGCGAAGAGCACTGAATTCTAGTTTTGAGTTTCCGGTTCCTATGGCATTGCCGCGCACCATTTCGCGCACCTGAGTGGCGAGGTTGTGGCAAGGCGCTGAAACAGAAACTGGAAACTAGAAACGGCCGTAAGCGTGAGGGCGTCTGTACGGGATGACGTCAACCACCCACTGGCGGCAATTCATAAACACTAGGAGAGAAACACCATGCGTAAATTGAGTTATCTGTTCCTGATTTTGTCCGCGTTTTGCTTTGCTGTGCCGGCGTTCGCACAGGGTGGCGAAGCTGGGGTAACCAACTGGGTAGCCATTACTGCCGGCTTCTCCATGGCCATTGCATCGGCCGGCTGTGGCATTGCACAGGCCAAGGCTACAGCCGCTGCGGCTGAAGGTCTGGCCCGCAATCCGGCGGCCCGTCCGGGTATCCAGCTCGCCCTAATTTTGGGTCTGGCCCTGATCGAGTCGCTGGCCCTCTATACCCTGGTCATCATTTTCGCCAAGGTGAAGTAATCGCTGTTGGGGAAGAACTTCAAGTTGAAGCCTCTGCCGGCTCAATCGGTAGGGGCCTTTTTGTGGTTAGTGGTTGTGGGTAGTTGTTGTCAAGCCGTGAATCGGCCGAGGTAACCCTACCCCTTGCGCTGCCCGTCCCACTCTTGTCCCCTGGCCTGGGGAGCGCGATCCATCGCTTCCACCAGCAGCCGGCGTAAGCGGTAGCGGCTCTCCAAGTCGGTGCTGACGATCTCAAATCCTACTTCATTCACTCGCGCTCTCCGTAGCAGCACATGGGCGCGGATCTTCGCCCGCATGCCCACAGGGATTTCCAGATTCGCCTCGCTACCAATTCGCAGGTTGTCTTCTTTGGTGCCCATGCCGCCGCCCAGGCTCAACTCGCGGATCAATATTCGCGATTTTCCCCAGGAACTCCCAATCGTCGCCGCCACGGTGCGCGAAAGCACCATGCGTTCGTAGCGACGTTGCCTTACCCAGGGACACGCCGGAGCGAAATCCAGAGGCGCGATGGCCAATTCAGACGGTTCCAGCCCGCTATCGCTCAGAATCTGTGTCCCGTAGCGCGGGTCGGTTTTCGATAGGGCCTGCGCCGCTGCGATACGCAACTCGCGATGATGCGCCCAGCCGAATCTCTTCTTAGATTCCACAATTTCTCGTAGCAACGACACCGCTTCCGTGTCCCGCAACCGGCCTAGCGACTCGATCGCTTTGAGCTGCAGAAAAGGCGAGCGTGAGGCGGTCTCTCCCGGTCGTGCCATTGCCGCCAACGGGGGTGCGGCTGTCAGGTCACCGCTCATGCCGATCTCGTCCACCGCCTCCGGCAGGACAAGTGGATCTAAAATCTCCGCCAGCTCCAAGAGCGTGCGACCGCGGTCAGCCGCTGCTCCGAAAGCCGTTTGCCGGACCACGACATCGTGATAAAAACGATTCCATTCGGGCAGTCGGACGGGCAGCAATTCAAGCAATGTGCCGACATCCAAACGGCTCAAAATTCCGACAACTCCTGAGGCCTGGCGCGCCTGACCGGTGCGCAGCACCTCCCGCAATTGCAGGAGCGCGGGAGAACCGAGCTCCTTGACCAGTTCCACCATACGATCGCACTCGTCACGCCGCATGCAGCGGAAGAAACGATCTGCGATGTGTTCCACGCCGGCCTGTGAAGTGCGGCGAAGTAAAGTCAGCAAGTCGGGTGGGATAGATTCCGAGCGTAAGGCATCTTCGATGAACTCCGGCAGACGGTTTTCAACGCCTACGCGCGGGCGCAGGTCATTCACCAGCACTGGCCGGTCTTTTCCCACCCTTTCCATGCCCGTGCAAACTTCGTTTACCGCGGCGTAGTTCTTGGACACACTGGCTTCCTGGCTGAGGCGGACGAAAGCGGCGCTGAGCAGACTTTGCAGTTCGGGATCTTTTTCCGCTGCTAGTTGTTCGCCAAGCTTGCGGATGGCCGCGCCCATCGTCTCCCCGCCCATCCGCGAATACAGATCCGCCAGCTGGCTCAGTCCGATGGCTGTCTTGCGGCGTGGCTCGAGCTCTTTAGCGCTTAGGCAGGCAAAATAGTTGTTGAGAATTGCGGTCGCTGTTTCTTTGTCATCCCGCTCCAGCAATACTTCAACGAACTGCCGCAGGTTGCGTGGAGGTACGCAGGGAGCTTCGTGCGACAGCAAAACACTCTTTTTGCCGGCTTCGGGCACTTCTGCCCAGAACATGCGGTCCAAAATGTCGGCGTGTGACTCGACCAGCATGCCGGCCTTGCTCATCTTGTCTTCCTGCAGGCGCAGAATCTGGCGCAGCGAGTCCATCTGCCGGCTCATGTGCTCCATCATCTGGTGCACGGCGTTGACTTTGATTTCGCCCTTCTGGTAGCGCTCCATGGCAAACCGGATCGCCATGTGCTCCGCCGCCTTCATAAGCAGGGGAGCATCGTTTTCGTCTTGAGTTGTCTTCGCTGCCAGGCTTCCCAGCAATTGCTGCAGGTTGAGCCGGATATTCGGATCGGTTTCTCCTATTTCTTTTTGCAGATCTTCGGGGCGAACGTTGGGATCGGTCTGGACTTGTCCGAACCGGGTCAGCAGCCTTATGGCCTGGATTACTTCGACCTCCTGAAGCGGCACCACAGATCCGCTCCAGTCCATGGCAGTCCCCGTTCCTGGTACCGGGCCGCCAGCTCCCCCAATCGGAAGGTTTGGAACGCTTCCCAGCGGCGCTCCGCCAGCTTGGCCTCCGCCCCCCGAACTGGCACCTTCGGCTGCAGCGATGAGCTGCAACAATTTTTGGGGATCATTCAACCACTGCTTGAACTCCGGTCCCAGGGTTTGCGCGGCGATCTGCGCGGCGATGCTAACGTCTCCCGTAAACGGATCGGCCGCCACAAATTTCACTTCGTTGATCTTGATGGTGCTTTTCTTGCTGCCGCCACTCAACGCTTCTTTGATTTGCTTGGAGACGTCCTGGGCCTTGGAGCCGGCCACCGTAAAGGCGCGTACCAGACGGGTGAAATCCTCGATCGTAACCTCTTTCGAGAAGTGCAGGCTGGCTAGCCCTGCCGTAGTCAAGAGCTGGGCGAAACTCTTTTCGGCCTGTCCGGCTTCCAGCGGGATCCCATCCAGCAGCAGCTTGTTGTCGGAGACCCCGAGGAGAAACCCGCCCTCTCCCCCCTTGGGTAACCCTTGCTGCAATTCGCTCCAGGCGGTCTCGAACTGGCCTTCGGTGCGTTTGTGATCGAAACCATACATCCGCGCATACTTAATGAGGATGTTGAGGCTATGGACGAAGGCCCGAGCCGAGGCGGTCCGGCTTTCATGAGTTGTGCTGGTGGCAGCGATAAAAGCTCCTATAACCGCAGGCTCTGCAGTACAAGCTTAAAGCTGGAGATAAGACCTCGCACATTACGGAGGTAATAGAACGACCTGGCGCTTTTCTCGTGGCAGATCGGCCAAACTCGCGGCAACGGGCAATCTCAGTGCTGCTGCGATCAGCCATTTCAACAGTCCATCGAGACACGTGAGGAAACGGCAGAATCGGCCTTTGGCCCTGATCCTGGGATTGGCCGGTTCAGTAGCGAAAATGGTAACGTGGATTCTCTGATTCCAGGGACTGACTTGCCTGGTTCAGCCGCAACTCCGATGACAGCCAGGAAAACCACCGGCCTGCGTGTCTGGATGAGACGCGTTCTCGAAGAGTGCGACCGCGCCGCCGCAGACTTTACCCCCGATCCTGTGCATGATCTGCGCGTTGCCCTGCGCCGTTGCCGATCTTTGGCTGACGGCATGATGGCAATGGACCCCGATCCCGAATGGGGGATGATGAAGAAGGCGGGCAGGCGCCTGTTCGGAAAACTTGGCGAATTACGAGATGCGCACGTCATGATGGAGTGGGTGGAGAAGCTCAGCCGCTCGCACGATTCGGGAAAGGAGGTGAGCACAGGTTCGCCCAACCCTTGGGGGCAATCGTATGGAGAATCATCTCAAGATGGAGATCCGAGGGACCCGGTCGCCCATGCTTTACTCGAGATTCTTGCGCGTCGTGAGAAGGAACAAACGCGCACTGCCCGTGTGGCTCTGGATGAATTCGACCGCAAACAGTGGCGCCAGTGGAGCAGGACTCTGCCTCGACGTGCTGCTCGTATCCGACCGGGGAGTCTCCTGTTCAAGCATCTGGCTCTCGAGCGCTGGATGCAGGCCCACGAGCTCCACCGGGCCGGGCTCCGCAACCGCTCACAGACGGCTTTCCACAGACTGCGCATCGGCATAAAGCGTTTTCGCTACACTGTCGAAAATTTTCTGCCCGAACTGCATCTGGCCTGGAGTCACGATCTGAAAGATTTGCAGGATTTGCTCGGCGAAGTGCATGACTTGGACGTGCTGTGGGCGACTGCGTCTTCCTGCCAGGTCTTTCCTGATGAGGAAGCTCGAGGTCGCTGGCATGCCAGAATCCTCGCCGAACGGACGGCGCGGATCGATCTCTATCGCGAAAAGATGGTCGGTGCTCATGCTCTCTGGAACATTTGGCGCGCTGCGTTGCCACAAGGCCGTCAGATTCATACCATCGCCACCAATCGCATGAAACTGTGGGCGAAGGTCCTTGATCCTGACTTCGAGCATTCACAGCGCGTCACGAGCTTCGCAATGCAACTACTCGAAGACTTGACTGCGGCAGGGTGGCTGTCCACGACGGATGGAATTGACGCCCGCTCGACTCTGCTGGCCGCCGGACTGCTCCATGATGTCGGCAAGTCGAAGCAAAAAAGTGGACATCATAAGGCCTCCTTCAAGTGGATTCGCAACCACGATGCCCCGCTAGGCTGGAAAACTGAAGACCTGCGGCGTGCCGCCATTGTCGCCCGCTATCACCGTGGCGCGTTGCCTACGGGAAGGCATAGGGCGCTGAGGGAGCTTCCTCCTCCCGAACAAAAACTGACGATTCAGTTGGCGGCGATTCTGCGCCTGGCGAATGCTCTGGACGCGGCCCATGACGGTCGCATTCGCCGTGTGCGGCTCGAAAATCATGTCCGCCACACTAACCGCAGAAACCCAATTCGTTCGGGGCAGGGTGAGCGAAATTCTTCGCATCCGGGCTCCGGGTCCAAAGCGAAACAAGTGATCACCATCGCGGTCGAAGGATACGCTGCGTTTGGGCGAAATGCCCGAGCCATCGCTGCAGAGCGCCATTTGCTGGAAACGGTTCTACACCGACCTGTTCTTGTTAGGCGGATGAGGAATTTGCCGTTGGGCAAGGGCAAACACCGGTCGGTCCCTGAGGTTTACGGCAAGTCGTCAAAATAGTCGCGTGGTTTGGAGCGATCTCGCGGCTTTCCTTTCCACTTGTCAAAAATTCTGGCGACCTCACTCCTTTTAGCCGAGAGAAACTTTGGCCACAGTTCTTTCTTGTCAGGAACCCGATATCCGAGTAGGTTGTTGAACGAGTTGTTAATCGCGATAGCGGTGTCGTCAGCTTCATTGAGCCCTGGCCAAGACTGCAAAACTTTTCTCACCTCAGCGCGTTCCAGCCCAAATAGTGCGCGGAACTCCAGTCCGGAAAGAACGGTCCATCAACGGCTGCTGTAAGCACTCCTGCAAGACGTCTAGCTCCGCCGCATTCAAATCGGTTATTGGCATACTCTTGCCCTGAGCTGACGTTCCTCGATGCCAGTGCGAAGTAGCACGAAAGGGTCGCATGCCTGGTCCAAGTGAGCGGCCCGAAGCTCCACAGTCACTTCCGTCAGCCGGCTTCGGGGGGATACAACGTAAACATCTCATGACTCACGCCCAACTGGTCGAAAAAGCTGTCCACTGGCTTCGCCGCTATCGCTGCGGAGTGGTGCTCTCCGAACAGGCCTGCGCTAGCGGCGAGATGCCGGACGCCATTGGCTGGAAGCGCGCTTGTCACTCCGTACTCGTCGAGTGCAAGGTCACCCGTGCCGACTTTCTTGCCGACCGCGCCAAGTCCTGTCGTCAGAAACCGGAACAGGGTGTGGGCAGCGAGCGCTTCTATCTGACCCCGGCATCTCTTATTCGCACCGATGAGTTGACTGCCGGTTGGGGATTGCTCGAATATCGCCGAGGCAGGATCCAGATGGTGCATGCCTCAGCCAAGAATCTCCGCACCCCAACCGGCTTTCGATACGAGATGAACCTATTGCTCGCCAGCCTGCGCCGCGTGGAACTGCGCATCCAACCTCAATGCATCACCGACTTCCTGAAATGGAAGAATCGCATGATGGAATACAACCGCGGCAGCCTTCCCGAAGGACTTAGCTCAGCTGAGGAAGAAGCTAACGTGTTCCTCGAACCGGACCTGACTTGTTAAGGGTGTGCATTGAGGACGCGAGTCTGGCTAGCCCGTGAATGGGAGCGGCTGAAGTGCGATATCCCGAAGGCGAGAGCTACACCTAGAGCTAGAACCAAAAACAAGAACCGGGCTGGTTGGCCCGGTTCGTTGAGCGTCGGGTTGAGATGCGGTTACATCGCAGCTCGGCGCGGACTGGCGCTGTGACTTGCCACTGGTTGGATTAGGACCAGTCCGGTCACCCGGTACGGCCTCCTCGCGTCAGCCCAAACATCGACAGATCCGAGAAAGCGCGGACACACAGACTGGACAGAGTGCACGTAATGGTCCACTCGTTTGTTCTAGAATAACTCAATGGGTTATTTGTAAGTTGGTGTGGATAAAGCGTTTTATCTGTGTAGCGACATTCCATGGTCGCCAAGAAAACAGCTTGGGTCAGAGCAAACTCTTGCATAAGATGCACAATATGCTGTGCACCACTCTTACCAAAGTGTGAACGCCCGTCTTACGAGATGAAGGTGTCCTCTCGGCGAGAGAAAGACGTGCTAGAGCTGCCTACAGCTCTCGCCGCCCTTCCATCGCCTTCAGCATGGTGATCTCGTCGGTGTATTCGATGTCGCTGCCGACGGGGATGCCCATCGCGATGCGGGTGACTTTCACGCCCGCGCGCTTCAGTTGCTGCGAGAGATAGGTGGAGGTGGCTTCGCCTTCTACGGTGGGGTTGGTGGCGATGATGACTTCGTCCACGCTGCCCGCGTCGACACGAGTGATGAGGTTGGCGATGCGAAGTTGCTCAGGCCCAATACCATGCAGCGGCGAGATCGAGCCGTGAAGCACGTGGTATACGCCGTTAAAGTGCTTTGTCTTTTCGATGGCGGCGATGTTGGTAGGCTCTTCGACTACGCACACCAGGCTCTGATTGCGCGTGGCGCTGCTGCAATAGACGCACGGGTCAAGCTCCGTGATGTTGTTGCACACTGAGCACAGCCGCAAGTTGGCCTTGACGTCGCGGACGGCGGTGGCCAGGGCTTCCGCATCTTCGTCGCTCGATCTGAGGATGTAGAACGCCAGGCGCTGCGCGCTCTTGCTGCCGATGCCCGGCAGCTTCTTGAGTTCATCAATCAACCGGGACATCGGCTCAGGAAATCGAGACATTCGTCAGTCCAGTTTTCACTTCAATGGTCATTGTGAGCGGAGTGAAGACCATGCAGTCTGCTTGCAGCGGGAAAATGCAGAGCTCCTTCACTTTGTTCAGAATGATAACAGTAAAGGGAGACATCTAGAGTCCGCCGATGCCGAGCCCACCCAGCATGCCGCCGACGGTGGACTGCATCATCGTATCGATCTTGCGTGCGGCTTCGTTCACCGCGGCGAGAACCAAATCTTGTAGCATCTCGACATCGCCCGACTTCACCGCCTCCGGATCGATACGCAAGCTAAGGAGCTGCTTGCGGCCATCCATTTTGGCCGTGACCGTGCCGCCGCCCGACGATGCTTCGACTACCGTCTCCTGCATTTTCTTCTGCAGAGTGTCGTACTGCGCTTTGGCTTTCGACATCAAATCTTGCAGATTGAATCCGCCCATAGTGGCTTTACCGCTTCTCCTTGTAGTCAATCACCGTACGAATCTGCGCCCCGAATTTTTCCCGCATGCGCTGCACCACGGGATCTTGTTCTGCCCGGCTGCGGCCTCCGCCATTGGAAGCCTTGCCGGACCGCGCTTTTGCGTCTGGTTGCGTTCCTCCGCTGGTCGCGATCGCTGCGCCAGGGACTACCTTCAGCTTCACCGCCCGACCGAGAACTTCGCTGGCCGAAGCGATTGCCAGCCGTCTGGCCTCCGCACTCAGCGACATATCAATTACCGTTGCCGAAGCCTCGACGCTGATGACCAACTCGTTGCCCTCCAACGCCCATTCGCCAGCTTCGAGCATCAACATCAGCACGCGTTGATTGCCGTTGGTAAGCGCCTGTAAGACAGCGGTCCGCACGTTTTCCAATTGGGCCGATGTGGAAGACGAGTTGCGGCCAGCTGGCGCTGATTGCAGCTTCGCAGAGTCAGATTGTGGTTGCGGCGTGGACTGGGCTCGGAATTCAGTGGGGATTCGGGATTGGCTTTCGGGCTCGTCTTCAGCCATGTTTGCTGGGGCGGCAGCTCCCATGACAACACGCGCTGTACTGGGAGCTGGAACCATGCGCGGCCCGCTTGCAGGTGCAGAGTCGGCCGAGAGTTCCGGCTTGGAACCGCTCTTGCGGGCAGAATCGGCAGCGAAGGGTGAAGCCTGTGCGGCACGATTGGGCGAGTTTGGTTCTGCGTGGCGAGTTACGGGCGCACCTGCGGCAGTATTCTTGATCGCCGCCGGCTGACGTGAGGTTGCGTGTGACGGTGAAGCAGCCGCTTCGCTGAGCAACTGCTCAAGCGGGAGCAACCGTTGAGCGTGGGCCATCTTCAGCAAGCCCAGTTCAAGATGGAAGCGCTGCTCCCGCTTGTAACTTAGCTCGCCATGAGTGCGCAGCATGATCTGCAAATGGCGGGTCAGGTCTTCCTCGCTGAACGATTCAGCAACGCGAGCAACCCGCTCACGTTCTTCGCCGGAAATTTGCAGCAATCCAGACCCCTTACCTGCGATCTTGGCAACCGTGGCATTGCGCAGGAAGCGCACCATTTGCCGAGCAAAATGAGTAGGACTGTGACCTTCGCTGATCAGATGATCCACTCGTCGCAGAATGTCTTCGCTCGCGCCGCTTGATACCGCCTGCATCACTTCTTCGAGAATGTGCGAGGGAGCAGCCCCCACCAGGTTGCGAACCGAATCGACCGTAAGCTTTCCGCTGGAAGAAGCAATGGCTTGGTCGAGAATCGAAAGCGCGTCACGCATGGATCCGTCGCCGGCCTCGGCCAGCAGAGCGAGAGCGTCATCGTCAGCCTCAATATTCTCGTGGTTGGTGAGGTCGCGCAGTTGGCCCACGATGTCGTCGAACTTCACGGCGCGAAAACTGAAGTGCTGGCAGCGCGAGCGAATGGTCTGCGGAATGTCCTCGGGTTGCGTGGTGGCCAGCATGAAAACGATGTGATCAGGCGGCTCCTCTAGCGTTTTCAGCAGCGCGTTGAAGGCGGCATCGGTGATCTGATGAGCTTCGTCGAGGATGTAGACTTTGAAACGGTCGCGCGCCGGACGGTAGCGGGCGCCTTCGCGCAATTCGCGAATCTCGTCAATGCCGCGGTTGGTGGCTGCATCGATCTCGATTACATCGACGGAATTTCCGACGCGGATCTCAGTGCAGGATTCGCAGATGCCACAAGGCTCAGACACGGGCTTTTCAGAGGAGCGGCAGTTCAGCGCCATGGCCAGGATGCGCGCCACGGTCGTCTTGCCAATTCCGCGATGTCCGCTGAAGATGTAGCCATGAGCCGTTCGGCCTTGTTCGATGGCGTTCTGCAAAGTGCGGGTAACGTGCTCCTGGCCGATGACGTCGGAGAACTTTTGCGGCCGGTATTTACGTGCCAGGACGGTGTAGCTCATGGGGAACGAAACCCTGATTATACGTGATAGTCTAGGGCGTCCACAGGGCAGTGCGGGGGCAAAACCTTGAGTCGCAGAGGACGCGGGGGAACGCCGCAGGGGACGCCGAGAGAATCGATTCAACCACTCAAAAACACCTACGGCATGCGTGATAGGCGATTACGAAGGTCTTGCTAAGCCGCCACCCACGCGATAGGCTAAAGCGTCGGAACTTATGGAGGGCGTGGTGGTCCGGCTTTAAGCCGATACCGCGCAAAGGAGCGTTCTCATGCAACTAAAGCTTAATTCCCGGACCATTGATGGCATCTTTTCTGTGAATTGCAACGGGAGAATCGTGTTCGGAGAAGAATCATCTCTTCTGCGAGACCAGATCAAGAAAGCGATCGCTGAGCATAAGCGCATCGTGCTCAATCTGGGTGAGGTGAACTATATCGATTCTGGTGGGCTGGGCACGCTGGTGGCCCTGCACACGACCGCGCGCAACGCCGGAGGAACGATCAAGCTTGCCAATCTAACCGAACGCGTTGGTGATTTATTGCAGGTCACCAAGCTGTTGACAGTTTTCGACGTGTACAATTCCGAGGCTGAAGCCTTGGACTCTTTCCGCAAGGGAGCGGCGGCTTAGTCCGTCGCCGCGTGTGCGGCGTCCACTGCCGCACGCGGTCCGTTCTCGAATGGCCTCACGCCTGGTTTTCCTTCTTGGGCTGCTAATCAGCGCCAGCGGTTTCGTCTCTCCCGCCGTGGCGCTGGCCATGGGGCTGGTATTCGGGCTGCTGTTTTCTCATCCCTACGACCGCGAAGCAAAAAAATACTCCAAGTTTCTTTTACAGGCCTCCGTAGTGGGACTCGGCTTCGGCATGAACCTGCATGCGGTGATGCGGGCCGGTCGAAGCGGTTTTCTCTACACCGTCCTCGGGATTACCTTCGCGCTGGTCGCTGGGATGGTTCTCGGTACGCTGCTGGGCGTGCAGAAGACGCCCGCATTTCTAATTTCGACGGGGACCGCAATTTGCGGAGGCAGTGCCATTGCGGCGGTTGGACCGATCGTGCAAGCGAGCGACGAAGAGATGGCGGTATCGCTGGGAACTGTATTCGTGCTGAACTCCGTGGCGCTACTGATCTTTCCTGCGATTGGAGCGGGGCTCAAACTCACGCAGACGCAGTTTGGACTGTGGGCTGCGCTGGCAATCCACGACACGAGCTCGGTAGTGGGCGCGGCTGCAAAGTACGGGGTGGAGGCGCTGGCGGTTGCGACCATAGTGAAGTTGGCGCGCGCGCTTTGGATCGTGCCGCTCTCAGTGGCAACCGCCATGGCACGCCGCGCGAAGGCCAAGATCCAGTGGCCGTGGTTCATCGGCTTGTTTTGCCTGGCTGCAGTCTGCAATACCTATCTTTCTGCAGGTGCGCCCGTCTATGGCGTACTAGTGAGAGTGGCGAAGGTCGGGCTGACCGCCACGCTCTATCTGATCGGCAGCGCCATTTCGGTGGCAACGCTGAAGGAAGTAGGACATCGTCCCTTGCTGCAGGGAATCCTTCTGTGGCTGCTGGTCTCGGTGGGATCGCTGTGGCTGATTCGGACGGGATGGATTGGGCTGTGAAAAAAATCATGCGTTCCATTGTCAGAGAATCTCGTGAAAGCAACGCGGCAGGAATGCGCTTACGGATCGAAAAGACGATTCGGACAATTCCGCGTGGCAAAGTCTCGACCTACGGCGCCATAGCGCGGGCCGCGGGATATCCCGGAGCAGCTCGGCAGGTGGCTGCAGTTTTGAGGCGCTCTTTCGGGCTTCCCTGGCAGCGCGTGCTGGGAGCGGGTGGCGAGATTAAGTTGCGCGGCGATTCCGCCATCGAACAGCGATTGCGACTGGAGGCTGAGGGCGTGCGCTTCCGGGGGCGACGCGTAGATATCAAACGGCATGAGATTAAGTTCGGGCGAGGGGGTCGACCGAACTAGCGTTTCATTCCTTCAATGTCCTCCCCACATCCTGGCCACTACGCCGCCGAGGACAGGACAACGACACAAAACAGCAAGAACAGAACCTCAGTTCCCAGAGGCCAGAACCCATTTTTCCCGCGTGAACCGCAACCCTCCCAGAGCCGCGGCAATAAACCGGAGACACCCAGCGATCAGAATCCCCTCAACCGGCCTTAGAGGCAGGGTGCACACTTCTTCCACACTTCTCCTCCTCCCTCCGCCACGCCGTTCCCAAATAAATTAGGAGAGCCTGCCAATAGTATAAGCAGCGACGTACGAGAACGATCCGAGCACCACGAAAATGGTCAGAATCCAAAGTGGGGTGATAAGGTGTCTGCGACTTCGGGAGTCAGAATGGCAAGCACCAAGGTCAGCAACGTGCCCACGAAGAGTAGAGCCCAGCCGGCAAGAAGAATTCTTGCGAACCTTCAGCGTCAACCTTCACGCGGCCATTCTACTGTCTGTCAGCCGGTTACCGGCTTGTTGACGCGCTGTTCTTCAGCCGCCAACGGCCAACGGCTAACGACCGCTCTTGAATTGCTCGTCAATTTCCACCTGATATCCCGCGACCAAGCGGTTAGTCTCGTTGGCCATGCCCACGACTGCCATCAGTTCTTTGAACATGGCGTCGGTCATACCTTTCTTTTGCGCGGCCGCGGTATGCGACGCAATGCAGTAGTCGCATTGATTGCTCACGCTCACCGCCACGTAGATCATTTCCTTGGTCAGCGGATCAAGCGCGCCCGGCACCATGATCTGCTTGATGTCTTCCCAAGTTCGCTTCAGCGTAACCGGATCATGAGCAACTGCCTTCCAGAAGTTATTCACCCAATCCGTTTTGCGCGTAGCCATGATGTCATCGTAGATCGCCCTGACTTCTGGGCTGGCATCCTTGTATTCGATGAGTCCGAAAGTTGCCATGCTCCTCCAGTCTTTTACGAAAGATCAATACAAAAACTTTATCGCAGAGCCCGCAGAGAACCTCCACAGAGGGCGCAGAGAAAACAGTATGGGCATTGTGGGGTTCTCTCTAAGCGAGCTCTGCGACTCAGGACCTGTCTTCGTTTTCAACGAGCCGCTACTTCGGTAATTCTCCGCTCAGCAGTCTATCAAGACCCGCCGCCGGACAGCGCACGCCTAGATAGAAATGGCCGAAGAGCGCATAAACCGCACTGACTTCGTCAAAGCGCATCTCATATATTAGCTTCTTAAATACTAGTGGATCGTCCGCGAACAAATCGACGCCCCACTCCCAATCGTCGAATCCGATTGACCCGGTGATGATCTGCTTGACCTCTCCCGCATAGCGGCGGCCAATCAAGCCGTGCTCATTCATCTGACGGGCGCGCTCTTCAATGGGGAGCTTGTACCAGTTCTTGTCCTCGCCGCGCCGCCGGTCCATCGGATAGAAGGAGATATAGCGATGCCGAGGAATTTCAGGGAACAAGCGCGGGCGCATGGCTTCCCTGTGGCGCCCCAGTTTGCATTCGATTTCTGCTTTCCACTGGTCCGAGTGTGGTTCGATCCCTTGATCCGTCAGCTCTTTGTATATCTTGACCGTGGAGTCGTAAAGTCCCAGTTCGATGATGGACAGATAGGAACTCATGGGCTCGAGATAATCGCTGAGGCGCAGATTGGCGAGCTTCAGTTCGGCCTGATTCAGATCAGCGAATGATTCGCGGAAGTGTACGAACATCAGGTCGCCCTTGTGTCCGATGAGCGAGTACAGGGCCGACTGTCCGCCTGAATTCTGCTCCATGGCGGCGAGCAGCGAGGATGCTTCCTCGGCGATGGCCGCGCGTTCCGCTTCGGGTAGCACGCGCCACGCCGTTCGGCGGAAACGCATCATCTGGTGCAGGACGCTGTAGCCTTCCGTGGTGAGCGGGACGGGAGGGGTCTCCGCGGTCACGGTCTTGGAACGGATGGAGTGCGAGGCCGTCATGAATCCCTCTTGGACGCTTTCTCAGTTCTCAATTCCAGCCCACTATTGTACGCGGGAGAACGTGTACGCGGGAGAAGGTGAGGAAGCCATCCCGCAAGGAAGTCGATGCATTTTCTGGGCCAGAAGCGTCGTTCTTCGCTGTCTTCGCGATAAACCGTCCAAACGAGCGGCTTTCAGTTCAATTCAGTCGGATGTTTCCAGTTCAGAATTTACCAGAGCTTCCCAGTCAGCGTGCGTGAAACCCGACGCGGCCAACATTTCCTGCAGATGCGGTGCCCCGTGGAGAATCGGCACCAGGTCCTTTTCCGCAATCATCGCGTCCTCTTCGTTTTTCATTCCTGCGTTGGTAAAGTGAGGAATAGACCGTGGGGTTTGCCCGTCGTTCGCGAGCGATTCGAGAGGAGAGTCGGAAGCGCATGATTCGCGAATCTCAGGGCCTTATCGATTGGCGGAAGCCTTATTTTCCAAATCAGGTTGGAAGCCGATTCGATCCAGAGCTGGCTTGATTTCTGCATTGGACATAAAGAGTTTCCAAATGAGACCAGACCGGTAATTCTCAATCATCACGACAATGGGAGCCTGATTAAGTCCCATGTAGACGTCTTCGAACCAGTCTTCTGAAAGACTGAAGCCGTCGCGAGAGCCGTAAACCCCCCATAACTTTTCGCCAAGATCTCGATAGAAATATTTCAGGGCTTTCATTGATTCAATAGGAGTGTACGGAAACGAAGCGAGCGCCGCCGTGCAGGTGATCGTTCCATTGTCGTCTCGCGGGTACGCGCGCGCGCCAGCGGCATTGATGCCGGCGGAACGCCCCCACGAATTATCCCTATAGCCAACATACTTCCCGGGGTTGGCGACAGCGTAAGCGTGGCTGATCAGCGCAATGTTGCGATTGTTCTTGAAATAGTTTGTGTAAGCGTCTTTTTTGTCGCGAGGGTCGAAGCCGAGAAATGAGTAGTGGGTAAAAAAAAGCTCCTCTCCATTTCCCTCTCCGACATCGAGTTTGATGCTGTAATAGCTATTTCCATTGACGTAGTGATCGCCTTGGGTCGTTCGACTCCACCAGCGGCGATATTGGACCGCTCGCTCCGACTGTCCTGCCCAACCGGTGTAATACATCGTGGCCGGGATGGGATGAGTGGGCGATGCGATCGCGAGCAGATAAACGATCATCGTCTCATTCCATCCAATCAGAGGATGATGTAAGTAAAAGCCATAATCTGGCGACCAGTGCCAGTACAGAAAGTTACTGTTGCTGTCGCCGCGGTACCAGTCCCATTCGACTGATCTCCACAGTGAAGTCATAGTTTTCTGGATCTCCTGCTCCGCGGCGGTATCCCGGGTGAAATACTGTCGAGCCGCTAGAAGTCCCTGCATGAGAAATGCTGTTTCGACGAGATCGCCGCCATTGTCGTATTTCCCGAAACGCGCAATTATTTTCCCTGTTCTGCCATCTAGGGAATGCGGGAATACCCCATGGAATCGATCCGCCTTGGACAGAAAGCGAGTGATCTTCAGCATGCGCTCGACACCTTGCTCCCGGGTGATGAAGCCGCGCTCGAGGCCGACAAGCAGCGCCATGATTCCGTGGCCGGAAGCTCCCACCGCGACCAGGTTTTCATCGCCAGGCAAAATTTCAATTGCCATGCCAGCCATCGGGTGCGCCCCATCCCAGTAGTATCTAAAACAGGCTTCTTGAACCATGGTGAGGAGTTCCTCATCACTCAATGCGCGGGTGCCAGCCTGTACTTCCGCGGAGAGCGGTGACTCGTCGTAGTTCACATCCACGGCGCTAATCTTATAGAAGGAAGTCTTGCCGCTTTCACCGAGGAAGTCCTCGTAACGAGTGGTGCTCCCTTTCTGAATGGCGATTGGCGTGTATTTTTTCCCGTCGAAGGAGCGGTAAATCTTGTAATAACGTAAGCCAACCTCGTTGCTGGGAGTCCATGTCAAATCAATGTGCCTGTCATAGCCCTTCGCGTTGAGGCCCGAGGGTGCCGTGGGGCCGTTGTGGTTATCCGCGACGTCATCGCCAACCGTAATCTCATCGATATAAATCGTGTGGGGCTTCCCATCGTCCAGCCCCTGAAAGATCGTTATCCGTCCAAGACCGCGCGGATCGAACTGCGGCGCCCGCGTCTCCTTGACAAGGCCTACGAATGAATCGAATGGCAACTTTATTCTTGTCCACGTGCGGGCGGGAAGCTTGTCCAGGCGACCGATCAGCCGGATGCCGGGCGTGCCTTCGTCATTCACGTCTTTCAAATAGATCAGGGGTGATTCATCTGCAGGAAGATCAGTTTCTGAATAGCACCAGAAAAACAATGAACTGCCTGAAAAGTCGGCGGTACCATACCGGGCCTTGACCTTCAGAGTCATGAGCCAGTCACCGCCCGACTGCGAGCGCCACTTCAGGCGCAGAGAGTTGGGCGGACTAACATAATGAGTTTCATCAGTGGGAAATTTGCCATCGATAAGCTCCAGTTCACTGGGGGATACGAAGGAGCCCTCGCTGTAGTAGAAGGACCGGTAACTTAAGCTGTTTTCGAAAGCCGGACGATCCTGCACCCCATGCGCGAGAGTCGCGATGGATAACAAGAGGAAACCCAGCAGGAGTTCACGCGCTCGCATCGAGGGACCATGCTATTCGATCAAACTTTACGATGCAACGATTCGACACCGGAAAATAAGAGCAGCGATTCTGGTCCAGTGGCGCCGTCCGTGACGAATTGGGTTTTGGCGAAGCACTTTCTGCAAGTAAACCTGAAGAAAGAACCTTGTCCCATAGCCCGCAAGAAGGTACACTTAAACCAATCTTCGCGTGAATCCCAAGACCTCAGATAGTCATGTCTGCATGCACATTTTCCGACTGCGTCGCGGTCTGGCATTCGTCTCGTTCTTCGTCGCGCCTGCTTGACCACGCCTTGTTCGACAACGTCCGAGACTGGGCACCCACTCCCACAGCGGAGGAAGCGCTACAGGCCCGGCGAGAACAATTAAGTATCGAACGATCTTTTAATATGGGAACTCGAGGGTTAGGCCTTTCGCTGAGTTGTTTTTTATTCTTGCTCGCGCTTACCGGCGTTCTGCGCGCGGAAGCTGCTCCCTTTGACCTTCTTGGTCCCAAAGTGGAGGTACGAGTGCAACGATCGGGCGCGACTCTGCCCATTTCCGAGGTACCGAATCTCCAACCTGGAGACCGGCTATGGGTGCATCCTGATTTGCCCGATAGCCAGTCAGTGCACTATGTGATGGTGGTTGCCTTTTTGCGCGGAGTCACGAACCCTCCGCCGGATTCCTGGTTTACCCACATCGACACGTGGGACAAATCGGTTCGCGAGGAGGGAGTCTTCGTCAAGGTGCCAGAGGAGGCAGAGCATGCTCTGATCTTGCTGGCGCCTGAAACGGGAGGAGCGTTCAGCACGATTCGCACTGCCGTCCGAGGCAAGCCAGGTGCGTTTGTTCGCGCCGCACAGGATCTGCAACAGGCAAGCCTGGAGCGCTCCCGTCTGGAGCAATATCTGGACGCGCTCCGCGAGATTCCTACCGGTGATCCAGAGCAGCTAAAGACCCGCACAACGCTACTCGCTCGCAGCCTGAATATCCGTCTCGACCAGCAATGCTTTGACAAGCCCAGCGCTCAGCAGCTGCCCTGCCTGACCCAGAATACGGATCAATTAGTGTTAGATGACGCGCACAGCCAAACAATGGTTGCCACGCTGACCTCGGGAGCGCCTACAGATTTACTCGCCCAGATCAGCTCCACTCCCACAGCGAGAAGCGGATATTACAGTCCGTATATCGGGGCTGCGGTAGACGTGATACGCATTCTCAGCACAGCGCACACGGCGCAGTACCAGTACATTCCCGCACTGGCGCTGCCCACACACGATCAACTCAATTTGCGTCTCAACAATCCGCCTTCGTTCCGCAATCCAAAGTCGGTATTGGTGATCGGGTTGCCCCCGGTTCGATCTACGCCTCTGCCGCCACTGCGAGCGGTTGATGCGACCCAAGTTTTATGTCTGAATAAGCCTTCGCTTGTCTTGCCGGTCGAAGGAGCTCCGCTGGTCTTCGCAACCGAACTGGCGCATAACTTTGTTCTCCATGTGGAGTCTAAGTCAGTCACCGTCGATCTTCCTGCCAAAGCCGCGTCAGCCGAGGGTGGATTTATTGTTGACACAGCCGCGATGCAATCGAAGGACATAGACGGCGAAACAATTGGGATCCTCCGCGGAACTTGGGGGTTCCGCTCCTTTGATGGTCCCCGCTTCCGCCTTCGGGCTTCGCGCCCCGGACCATGGGCACTAGCTTCAAAGGACGCCGGCGCGCTGATTGTCGGACGCGAGGACATTCTGCACCTGCAATCTGCGGGTGTGTGTTGCGTCAGTGAAGTGATCGTAAGGGATGAAACAGGCAAGACTCTTCCGGCTAACTGGAAGGTTTCGAAAAGTGACGAGCTCGAAGTCAAAGTTTCCTTGCAGAACGCGAGTGTGGGCGCAATGAAAATGGCAGTGAAGAGGTTTGGAGTGCGCGAATCAGATGAGATTCCACTTCATAGCTACGCTGAAGCGGGCCGCCTGGATGGTTTCAGCATCCATGCGGGCGATGCGGAAGGTGTCCTCAGAGGAACGCGGCTCGACCAGGTCACTGGAATCGAATTCAGCGGGCTGGACTTTGATCCCGGGAAACTTTCTCGCGCGAATCAAGAAGATGAATTGAAAGTTGTCACAAAGGAGTCGGCGGCTGCCGCCGCTTTAAGATCCGGAGATTCCATCAGTCTTCACGTAAACCTTAAAGATGGCCGCGTTCTCGATCTGCAAAGCTCGGTCGGAGCCCCGCGCCCAAGCATGACCATTCTGAGCAAGAGCGCTCAACTGGATCCAGCCTCAACTCCGTCATTGATCCATCTCAGTAACCAGGATGAGCTGCCGCAGGACGCGCGTCTGAATTTCTTTCTCAAGACACAGGTGCCGGAGGCATTTCCTCCAACCGAAAAGGTCGAGGTCTCGACCGCGGACGAATCATTTCGCGCGGTCCTGAGCGTCAAGGATGGCAATCTCACGTTGCAAGACTCGAAGACTGTCTTGGCGGTTCTCGATCCCATGAAGCTCCTGGGACCATCAGCCTTCGGACCACTGAAGTTTCGTCCCGTCACCGCCGACGGTATCGAAGGAGACTGGCAACCGTTAGCGAATCTGGTAAGGGTTCCTACGCTCAAGGAAGTCCGCTGTGTCCCGGCCCCTAATAATCAGTGTGCCCTCAGCGGCGACAAGCTTTTTCTTCTCGATGCGGTAAGCACAGATCCGGATTTCGCCAACTCGGTCCCCGTTCCGGAAGGTTTTGTGGAAGCCACGTTAACCATCCCTTGGCCAAAGGGCAACACCCTGTACATTAAATTGCGGGATGATCCCAGTGCCATCGATACTGCGACTGTTCCTTTGCTGAGCCCGCAGTAGTAGAGTCATGATTTGCGCCGAGTGCGCCATCCTTTGAAGAAATGTAACAGGCGTACAGGGGGATGTGTCGAATCTTGGCGACCTGGATTCTCTTTGCACAAATTAAGCGGGAAAAGACCAAACTCGATATTGCGTTCGCCAATTGCCAGTGTTGCGAAGTATGCCCCCTTCTGTTACCCGTGCCCGCGTTCGCAAGACGAAGGGTCCAGCTTTCAGCGTGTTTTAGAAGAAGCCCGTCATCAGCTTGCTCGCCACTATCTCAACAACTCCGTCCTCGAATTGAATGAAGCTGCCTACCTCCTGGGATACGAGGACGGAAACTCCTTCGTTCGTGCTCTCCGCACTTGGGAGGGAGTCCCACCTGCCCGCTGGCGCGAAAACAATCGTCCAAGGGCAGCATCATAACCGGGCAGCAATTTGTAAGGAGAATCAATGAAACAACGCAAACTTGGAAAAAGCAATTTGGAAGTATCAGCCATCGGGCTGGGCTGCATGGGACTAAGCTTCGGCTTCGGGCCCGCCGTGGACAAGAAAGAAGGGATCTCGCTGATTCGAGCGGCAGTCGAACGCGGCGTCACATTCTTCGATACCGCCGAAGTCTACGGTCCATTCACGAACGAACAGCTAGTGGGCGAAGCTCTTGCTCCATTCCGCGGTCAGGTGGTGATCGCAACGAAGTTCGGCTGGGGGCCGAATCCGGAGGACGAAGGCAAGTGGACTGCCTTGGATAGCCGGCCAGAGCACATCAAGGAAGCGGCCGAGGGCTCGCTCAAGCGGCTCAAGACTGACGTCATCGATCTGTACTACCAGCACCGAGTTGACCCGAACGTGCCCATCGAAGACGTCGCCGGAGCGGTGAAGGAGCTCATTCAGCAAGGTAAGGTGAAGTACTTCGGCCTTTCTGAAGCAGGCGTGCAAACGATCCGCCGCGCAAACGCAGTCCAGCTGGTCACGGCACTCCAGAGTGAATATTCACTCTGGTGGAGAGAGCCTGAGAAGGAAATTTTACCGGCGCTCGAGGAACTCGGGATCGGATTCGTTCCATTTAGCCCCTTAGGAAAAGGGTTCCTCACGGGCAAGATCAACGAAGAAACGAAGTTCGATAAGACCGATTTCCGCAATATCGTCCCGCGCTTCACGCCGGAGAACCGCAGAGCGAATCAGGCCTTGGTGGATTTGCTCAGCAAGATCGCCGAACGGAAGAAGGCGACACCCGCGCAGATCGCGCTCGCCTGGATCCTCGCCCAGAAGCCTTGGATGGTTCCCATCCCCGGCACAACGAAGTTGCACCGGCTGGAAGAAAACATCGGCGCCGCTGCCATTGAACTAACACCCGACGATCTCCGCCAAATCGACAGCGCCACTTCGAAGATTCCGGTGCAAGGAGCGCGGTACCCGGAGAACCTACAGAAATTGGTCAATCGCTAAGTCGGCAGGTCTCTCGGGAGAAGCAGCTGCGAATCGGGATTCTCGGTTCCGGGTTGATGGGTGCAAAGCTTGGAACGATCTTCGCCCGAGCTGGACATGAAGTCGTGTTCAGCTACTCGCGGAGCAACCAAAACTCAAGCGGCTGGCGCGCGATGCTCAAGGCAACGCCCGCGCCGGCGTGGAGATGTCATGAGTAACAAGAAGATCTGGTTTATCACTGGAGCCAGCCGTGGCATGGGCGTCGATTTCGCCAAGGCCGTCCTGGCGGCGGGCCACGCGGTTGTGGCCTCGGGCCGGGACAAAGACGCCGTGTCCAAGGCCTTGGGTCACTCGAACGACCTGCTGGCCGTCAAGCTGGATGTCACCAGGCGCGCCGATGCCGAGGCGGCGGTGCGGGCCGCTGTCGACCGGTTCGGCCGCATTGACGTGCTGGTCAACAATGCCGCCAGCTTTTATGCCGGCTACTTCGAGGAGCTGACGCCGGAGCAGATCGAGCGGCAGTTGGCGACGAGCGTCACCCGCACTGTCCTGCCGGTGATGCGCAAGCAGCGCTTGGGGCACATTATCTCGATCTCCTCGTCAGCGGGCCTCGTCGGCTTCGAGTTCTGTACCGCCTACGCCGCGTCGAAGTTCGGCCTTGAGGGCTGGATGGAGTCGCTGCACGCCGAGGTCGCGCCGTTCGGCATCACCACTACCATCGTCAACCCAGGGTTCTTCCGCACGGAGCTCCTGACGGAGCAATCGACGAACTACGCCGAGCCGTCCATCGAGGACTACGACCAGCGCAGAGCGAAGCAGCTCGAGTTTTGGAAAGGCCAGAATGACCAGCAGGCCGGCGACCCGGCGAAGCTCGCGCGAGCGCTCATCATCATTGCGAACCAGGAGCCACCGTCGCGCCGCTTTATCGCCGGCGCCGATGCCATTGCCACCGCGGAGCAGAAGGTCGCCGATCTGAAGGCGCAGATCGACGCTAACCGGGACCTCTCGACGTCCCTCGCTTTCGAACGGGCGCCCGCCGCATGATCGATACAGATGGCGATGGGAGTACAGGCTCTCCATCAGCGGCCCGGGGTGCCTCATCCTTCGCCGGTTTTGGGAAGCGTGGGTATTCGGAGAACGAACCCGCTCTCGGCAGTGGCATCGTCCGCGGTTACAGAGAACGAGGAAGCTTGGGGCACCCGGCAGTTCTCATTCCTC
>WNGK01000252.1_pt1 | contig 79313 bp, 63 predicted proteins | sample 5400601 | NCBI WGS metagenome assembly WNGK01 (sample SAMN13153376, study PRJNA577476) | soil metagenome | isolation source: 60 cm soil or saprolite under Garry oak tree replicate 1 | place: USA:California | collected 2016-06-15
ATCCAATTTCAGGATCACTAATCTTCTCTGCCCCACCCAATTGGGTGGGGCAACAATTTCCAGAGACGCCCAGAGTGGGGCTCTTCAATTAGAGCAATCGCGTAGTTTAGCTGCCCTTTATCGGATTCCGGTTTGGATACGGGGGAATCGGGGGAAAATCATATCGTTTGGTCTTCAACTCTTCCTGGATTTCCTGGATCGCTCGATCTAGTTGCTGATCTTCGCCCTGGAATTCCTTTGTCGGATCGTTGTCGACGAAGATGTCAGGATCTATGCCGTGCCCTTCAATGATCCAGTCCTTGCCTTCTTTTGAATAAGGCGCGAATTCCGGCTTGAAAAGGTTACCGCCGTCTGTAAGCGGCAGCGGCTCGCGAATTCCAACGACGCCCCCCCAGGTGCGTTTCCCGATTAATTTGCCTAAGCCGAGCGCCTTGAATCGATATGGAAAGATGTCGCCGTCGGACGCCGAAAATTCGTCGATCAGCGCGACCATTGGGCCGGTGAACGTTTGCGGCGGATCGGTCCCCGGCACGCCATTTCGGAACATGCCGATCATGACCAGGGCGCGCCGGAGCCGCTCAATCACAAGCGGCGAAACGAATCCGCCACCGTTGCCGCGCACATCGACAATGAGCGCTTTTTTGCGGATCTGCGGGAAGTAAAGCTTGGTAAACTGGTTCAGACCTGGCTGTCCCATGTCGGGAATGTGAACGTAGCCGACCTCGCCGCGGGTTTTCCGGGTAACTTCATCGATGTTCTTTTGGACCCACGCGCGGTAATAGAGTGGCGCTTCATCAGCGGTGGGCACGACCGTGATGTCGCGCGCGCCATCTTCGCTCGGCTTGGAATTGACTCGCAGGATCACTTGTTTGTCGGCTGTGCCGATGAGCGCGTCGTAAAGATTCGGCAAAGTGGAAACGGGCGTGCCGTTGATCGCCAGCAGATAATCGCCTTCTTTCACGTTCAAACCGATTTCCCTGAGCGGCGAGCGGGTCTTCTTTTCCCAATTTTCGCCGGGCAAAATCCGCTCGATCCGATATGCCCGCGTAGCGGCGTCACGCGAAAATTCGGCGCCGAGTAGGCCCACCTTGATTCGAGGCGTTTCGGGCCGTTCGCCACCGGCGATGTAGGTGTGGCCGCTGTTCAACTCACCGATGAGTTCGCCGACCAGATAGGTGAGGTCATTGCGATGATTTACGAACGGGACGAGCGCAGCGTATTTGTCGCGCATGGCTTTCCAATCAACGCCGTGCATGTTCGGCGCGTAAAAGAAATCGCGCATTTGCCGCCAGCACTCGGCGTAAATCTGGCTCCACTCGGCGTGGCGATCGAGGCGCATATCCAGTCCCTCGAGCTTGACCTTGTAATCCCTGCCGGTCTTTTCGTCTTTCAGCTCAATCTTGTCTTTAGGCAGATTGATGACGGCGTAATCCTTGTCGATCTTGACCAACATCTTTTTGCCGTCCCGCGTGATTTCATACTGATTGACGTCGCCGAGCACAGTCTCCTTGCGATCTTCCAGGCTGTAAGCACAGAGATGGTATTTCCGCTTGTCGGGTTCGCCCAGTTGCTCCTCTTCATCTTTGTCATCGGCAACCGTGCGGCGGAGGTAAAAAATCCTGTCATCCACCATTCGCAGATTCTTGTAATCGGCCGGCTGAATCTCCAGAGCCACGAGGCGGTCGTGAATGCCATCGGTGTCGACCTTGACCGTGACGGGCTTTTTCGGCTTCGCCTCTTTCGGTTCGCCTTTTTTCTCTTCGGCCTCTTTCTCCTCTTTTTTCTTCGCTTTGCCGACTTCATCGCTGCGCGGCGCAAGAGGCGATTCGGTCTCCTTTGCGAGCGTGACGAGATAAATGCGATCCAGATCGCGGTAAACGTTGGAAAAATCCGTCTGGCCAAGAATCGGTTTAAAGTCGCGACTCGACGTTAAAAGAAGATACTTCCCATCGTCACTGAAAGATGGATTGCTGGCTGAATACCAGTCGTCAGTCACTGCCACAGGCTTTTTATCCGCGGTTGAAAACAGATGAACTTTTTCGCCGCCGTTTTCCTCCGGTCGCGACCAGGTGATCCATTGGCTGTCGGGCGACCAGTCATAGCCGCGAATTTCGCCGTATTTATCTTGATCGACTTCTGTAATGGCTTTGCTCGCCACATCGACGTAACGCAACCTCTGCAAGCGATCCGGCCAGAGCAGCTTCTTGCTGTCTGGAGACCAGATGGCCCGATAATAGTAGGTGTCGGCGCCCTTCGTCAGTTGTTGCGGCTCGCCCTTGCCATCCTGCGAACGAATATAGAGTTCGTTTTCGCCAGTGACATCCGAATTGTAGGCAATCCATTTCCCGTCCGGCGACCAGACCGCGTCTCGCTCGTGAGCATTCGATGTTTTGGTTAAATTGCGCGGGACGCCGTCCTTGGCCGGAGCGGAGAAGAAGTCGCCGCGGGCGACAACGATCACGCGTTGCCCGTCCGGCGCGGGACTAACCGATTCGATGTGTTTCGATGCATCGACCAATGCGGAACGCCCGGAGGCGAAATCTTCCTTGATGTCGATCGGCACCGGCGCCGCCTGTCCGGTGGCAAGATCGTAACGCCAGATGTAGCCCGCTTGTTCGAAGACGATCGAGTCATCGCCAATCGATGGAAACTTGATGTCGAAATCCTTGAACGTGGTGAGCTGTTTCGTCGCTTTGCTCGCGAGATCTATCGAGAAAAGATTCATCCGTCCGTCGCGATCGGAAAGAAAGTAGATGCGGTTGTCCGGCGCCCACATTGGGCAAATATCCTGTGCCGGATCGTTGGTTAGGTTTTCCGTTTTGCCCGTGTTGAAATCATGAATCCAGACGTCGTCTGCCATTCCGCCGCGATAATGCTTCCAAGTGCGAAACTCACGGAACACGCGGTTGTAGGCCATCTTCGAATCGTCGGGCGAAAGTGAAACGAATCCGCCGCGTGGCACCGGCACCTGCCGTGGCAGCTCGGCGTCCAGGCCGACGGTATAGAGCTGGCCGATGAAGTCATCGAACGACTTCATCCGGGTGCGGAAGACGATCAGCGGCTTGGTGTTCTGCCACGTCATCACGATATTGTTAGGTCCCATTCGATCTGAGATATCGTCTCGCCCGAGCGTCGGGGTGATAGTCAACCGCTTCGGCGTGCCGCCTTCGGCTGGCATCACATAAACTTCGGTATTGCCGTCGTATTGTGAAGTGAAGGCGATTTGCTTGCCGTCTGGTGAGAAGCGTGGAAACGAGCTGTAGCCAGGGCCGCTGGTGAGGCGTCGCGCGATGCCGCCTTCTTTGCCGACTGTGTAAAGTTCGCCCGCATAGCAAAAAACGATCTGTGTTCCGTTCGTCGTTGGAAAACGCAGCAGGCGAGTCGTGTCCGGTCCGCCAAAGGACGGATTCGCGGTGGCGGACAATTTCTGCGCGGAGACGGTGGAGATTGAAATCAAACTGAACGCGATCAAACACAGAAGAACGGAAAACCGAGCGAGCATGTTCATAGAAAAAAAGATGAAGTCAGCAAGCTGCCGTCGAACACATCGGATGCAACTCTGATTTCATCCGTGAGGGGCATTCAGACGCTCACATAGTGAAGACGCCGCTGCGTGCCGATTTTGTCTAAACGGAGGGCTCTCCCAGGCGGTTATGTTCCGTCGCGGATAAGTTCGGTAACGGAAGGAAGCTCGTTCATGGGTTCGCTGCTCTCAACGTAATCACGGAACCCCGCCGCGAACGCAGCACTTCGCAGCTGCCACCAAACCTTCACGCCAGGACGATGATAGTACATCCGAATGTAAGCGTCCCAACCTTGCCATTGCTGCGGATCGAGCGCGCCCTGACGTTGCTGAAACCATGCGTTCTCGAAAAGCTTGAATGTAGAAAAGAATAAAGGCAGAGCCATCCGATGGTCATCAGTCGCCCCATACCAGTCTTCGACGACGACATGGAACGCGCGCATCAGCTCCCGATCCTCGGCCAATGGTCGGATCAGATCGGCTATCGATTGCGCAAAGCGAATTCACCACCATCGCGCGCATCGATCGCGTGTTTTGCCGAATCTGCACGGCAAGATAAAAAAGCGACACGATAACCCCAACTGCCGCGATCAATTGCGCCAGAGCGTTAATGATTTCCAACTTCACAATCAGTCTCTATCAAACGATATGCGCGTGGACGAGGCGGAAAGCGTGGCGGAAGGGGTGGGATTCGAACCCACGGTGGGTTGCCCCACGCTCGATTTCGAGTCGAGTGCCTTAAACCGGACTCAGCCACCCTTCCCGGATCGCTGCTATTGTCGATCTTATTTTTGCAGCGCGCAATATGGCGTACAGCCTACCTTGCAAAGACAAAGAGGCGTCACGCGAGCATTCGCGGTGGAAATTGCGCTCGCGGAGGGGGCGGCATCGCCGTCGTCACGAAGGTTCGACGGCCGCGCAGCCGGGGATCCGTGGCATCCTTTAAGGGCGATGGACACCCAAAAAATGTTACAATTTTAGGCTTGCCATGGGTGCTTCGAGGGCTGCATATTGTGTGTCCACTGGAGAGCCACGCTATTACTTGTTGTTGACTGGAATTCACAGGTTATTGGCGCCGCTGTTCACGAATATTCGCATATTATTAGGAACTTCAACCCTCCCTTACCGCCATGATTCAACTAAAACCCGGAATTCCGCCCGCTTCACTTAATGGACCACCGAAACCGGCTGCGCACCGAAAAAATAGGGCCGAGAAAAAGAAAAATACCGGTCTGCATTTTGAGCGCGTGTTCAGCGATGCAGCCATCACGCCGTTTGATCAAATCGAATGGGAACGGCGTACAGCGGAAATTACTGACGATAGCGGCAAGGTCATTTTCAAACAGGAGGACATTGAAGTCCCGAAAAGTTGGAGCGCACTCGCGACCAAAATAGCGGTCTCAAAATACTTCTACGGGGATATAGCGAACGGCACCGATCCCCACAAAGGTGGAAGAGAAACTTCGGTGCGGCAATTGATTCATCGGGTCACGCGCGATGCAGAAGCTGCCGAAATTTTCTACGACGAACTGACCTGGCTCTGTTTGAACCAGTACGGCGCGTTTAATTCGCCGGTCTGGTTCAATGTCGGTTTGTATCATCAATACGGCGTGGGCAAAGGCGCAGGCGCCGGCAATTATTTTTACAACCGGGAGACTGGCAAAGCGGACCGGGCCGCGTCGCAGTACGAGTATCCGCAAGGAAGCGCCTGCTTCATTCAGAGCGTGGGCGACACGATGGAAGACATCATGCGGCTGGCGACGAGCGAAGCGATGCTTTTCAAGTACGGCAGCGGCACGGGCACGGATCTTACTTCGCTAAGATCGACGAGAGAAAAATTGAGCGGCGGCGGCAAACCAAGCGGACCGCTCTCGTTCCTGAAAGTTTACGATCAAGTTGCAAACGTCGTGAAGAGCGGCGGCAAAACGCGCCGCGCCGCGAAGATGAACACGCTCAAAGATTGGCATCCGGACATCGAAGAGTTCATCGACGCCAAGCAGAAGGAAGAGAAAAAAGCGTGGGCGCTGATCGAGCACGGTTACGACGGAAGTTACAATGGCGATGCGTACGGCTCGGTCATGTATCAGAACGAAAATTTGAGCGTGCGAGTGAGCGACGAATTCATGGAGGCAGCGATCGAAGGTCGCGAATGGTGGACGCGGCGGGTAATCGACGGCAAGCCGTGCGAACGCAAAGATGCTCGCACGCTTTTGCGCAAAATCGCCGAGGGCACGCATGTCTGCGGCGATCCTGGAATGCAATTCGATTCCACGATCCACAAATGGCATACCTGCAAAGGCACGGATCGGCAAAATTCCACAAACCCCTGCTCGGAATATCTCTTCCTCGACAACACTGCGTGCAATCTTGCGTCGCTTAATTTGATGAAGTTCAAAACCGCGGACGGCGATTTTGATGTCGAGCGATTTAAGGCGGCAGTGCGCATTTTCATTACTGCGCAGGAAATCATTGTCGATAACGCGAGTTACCCGATCAAAGAAATCGCGGAGAACTCGCACATTTTCCGCACACTTGGGCTTGGCTATGCCAACCTCGGCTCACTGATCATGGGTTACGGCTTCGGTTACGACAGTGTGGAAGGCCGGGCACTCTGTGGCGCGATCACCGCGATCATGACTGGCGAAGCCTACGAACAAAGCGCGCGATTGGCGCGGGCGATGGGGCCATTCCCAGGCTACCACGATGCGGGCGCCAGCGGCGTGCCGAAACCAGTCGCGAAAGACAACGTCGCGTCGATGCTGGAAGTGATCGAGCTGCATCGCCAGGCAGTGCGCGGAATTTCGGATGCGAAAGAGTTCGCCCATTTGAAAGAAGAAGCCGCAAAAGTTTGGGATAGCGCGGCGGAACTTGGAAAACGCCATGGTTATCGTAACGCGCAAGTCACCGTGCTCGCGCCGACAGGCACCATTAGTTTCCTGATGGATTGCGACACCACGGGGATTGAGCCGGACATCGCGCTGGTAAAATACAAGCTGCTCGCTGGTGGCGGCATGCTCAAGATCGTCAACCAGACGGTCAAACCCGCGCTGGAGAAACTGGGATACAATTCCGAGGAGATCGAAAAAATCATCGCACATATCGACGCGTTCGACACGATCGAGGACATTACCGATAGTGACGGATCGACAATTTCATCCGGGCTGAGGCCGGAGCACTTGTCGATCTTTGATTGCGCGTTCAAGGCGTTCAAAGGCAAGCGCAGTCTCAATTACATGGCGCATTTGAAGATGATGGCCGCGGCGCAGCCATTCCTAAGCGGTGCGATTTCGAAAACTGTCAACATGCCAGAGGCGGCTACGGTGGACGACATTACGAACACCTATATCGAGGGATGGCGGCTGGGCTTGAAATCGATCGCGATTTACCGGGACGGCTCAAAGCGATCCGCTCCCCTGAACACGCGCAAGACGAAAGATATGGGCACTGTCGATGTTGCCGCCGGGCATGAGGAACTTCAAAACCGCATTCTCGAACTGGAAGAAGAACTGGCGACGCTGCGCAGCCGACTCGACCAACCAGTCCGACATCGCATGCCGGACACTCGAACTTCATTGACGCACCGGTTCGAAATTGCCGGGCACGAAGGTTACATCACGGTCGGTCTGTACGAAGACGGTCAGCCGGGCGAGCTTTTCATCACCATGTCGAAAGAGGGAAGCACGATCGGAGGATTAATGGACACCGTCGGCACGCTCACTTCGATCGCACTGCAGTACGGTGTGCCGTTGGAGAGTTTGGTGAAAAAATTCGCATACCAACGATTCGAACCGAGCGGGTTCACAAAAAATCCTGATATTCGTCATGCGACCAGCATTACCGATTACGTTTTCCGCTGGCTGGCATGCCAATTCATCAAAGGCTACAAGGAGGCGACGGCGCCGAACCGGGCTCAGCAAGAGTTGCCCCTGAAGGAGATTGCCGAGATCGAGAAGAAAGCTCTGAACCGGCCAGTATCCGATTTGCAACGGACCGGCGAAAAAGAACTGCTCGACGTGATCACGAACCATCCGTCTAACGATCCCGCCAACGCGGGACGGCCCGGGAATGGCAACGGCCGCGCGGAACGGGTAGTGGTGGCGCTTGGCAGCATCTTCATGGGGATCACCTGTTCGGTCTGCGGCAGCGACAAGGTGATCCGCGCGGGCGCATGCGGCGTTTGCACCGAATGCGGGACAAGCCAGGGCTGTAGCTGAATCGGGTTGTTGCAAAACCTCGTGCCGTCGGTAGCCGCGAAGATGATCGCGCAAGATGCGAAGACTTGTTACCAGCCGGACCTCTTGTGTACACTCCGACTGGCAGTTGCGTGATTTTCACGCACGACGGCGATACGTGGGTATCTTTCACCACTTGCTGATCGGTGGAATCACCATTGGCGGGCAGACACTCACGCGAGCGGTGCAAAGGTAGCGGGCATCTTGTCCGTGTGACAGCGAGTGGACACACGAGGTCGGCGCGCTACAGTTCGTGGCCGCTATTTTCCTAGCACTGATTTGATGAATAAACTCGAAGCGCAGCGACAAAAAGAAATTGAACAGGCGGAAGAGCTGCTTTTCGCTGGCCCGCAGGCGCTTGGTTTTGCCAAGGGCCTTTTCCAAGGGCATTTTGTTTCCGACTGGGTAATGCCATATCCGCGCATCCCTGCGGCGCAACAGGCGGAACTCGACAAGGCGCTGGCCGAGTTGCGGCGGGTTCTCGATGAGGAACTCGATCCGGTAGCGATAGATCGACAAGCAGACATCCCGCGCTCAGTGATTGGAGCGCTGGGCCGGGTAGGCGTTCTGGGCATGACTGCGCCAGCGGAGTACGGGGGCCGCGGCTTTACCCAGGTGGCGAACTGTAGGGTGCTCGAGAAAATCGGAAGCCGCTGCGCATCGACATCAGTCTTTGTGAACGCGCATCACTCCATTGGTATCCGCGCCTTGTTGCTCTTTGGAACGCACGAGCAAAAACAAAAATGGCTACCGAAACTAGTGACCGGCGAACAGCTGGGTGCATTCGCGCTTACCGAAAAAGAAGCGGGCTCGGACGCAGCAAATGTTCAGATGCAAGCGCGACCCAGTGAAGATGGGTCGCACTTTATTTTGACCGGCGAGAAACGTTATATCACCAATGCCGCCATCGCGCACGTGCTCACCGTGATGGCGCGAACGCCTGTGCCGGGCAAAGAGGGGAAGACCGCGATCACGGCATTTTTGGTTACACCTGACATGCCGGGGTTCGAGATTCTCGAGGCGCGCATGCCAAAAATGGGAATTCGCGGCACTGCGACGGGGCGTTTTGCGCTGCGCGACGTCAGAGTTCCGAAGGAAAATATTCTCGGTCCGCCAGGCAAAGGTCTCAAAGTTGCTCTGACAGTGCTCGATTTTGGGCGCACAACATTCGGGGCCTGCTGTACCGGCGCGGCCAAAACGTGTCTGCGTCTAGCGATCGAGCATGCGAACGTGCGCAGGCAGTTCAACAAGACGCTTGGCGAGTTTGAGCTCGTCAAAAAGAAAATCGCGCGCATGGCTGCAGACGCCTACGCCATGGAAGCGATGACCACCATTACCGCGTCGCTTATTGACCGCGGACTGGAGGACTACATGATCGAGACCGCCATGCTGAAGGTCTTTACTACCGAGCGGCTTTGGGAAGTGATTAACGATGCTTTCCAAATTTATGGCGGCTCGGCGTACTTTACCGATCTTCCGCTGGAGCGAATGCTGCGCGATGCGCGCATCAATCAAATCGGAGAAGGCGCAAACGAAGTGCTCACTTCTTTCATCGCACTGGTGGGGATGCGGGGCCCGGGAATGGAGTTCAAAGAAATTTACGACACCATGTTGAAACCAACGCGCGCAGGAATCGGCCGCGCATGGGCCGCGGGCGTCCGTCGACTCGGTGCAACCGTTCGGGTTCCTGATGTTCCGGTGCGAAGCACGGAGCTGCGTTCGTTTGCTAATCAGCTTGGCCGCCTGATCTGGCGTTTTAATGTCGCCGTGAACCGCGCGCTCATAACTTATCGCGAACCGATTCTGGACATGCAGCTTATCCAAGAGCGGATCGCCAACGCGGCTATGGACCTTTTCGCGTCAACCTGCGTGCTCAGCCGACAAGATGCCGAGCTTCAGTTCGCGCGGAGAAACGGAGATTCTGCGCCACCGGAGCAGTTCGTTGCCGATTTGTTTTTGCGTCAATCATTTCGGCGGATTCGTCGTTTCCTCGCTGGACTCACGGATAACGACGACAAATCGCTGCTTGCGACAGCGAGCTCAGTTTTGGGTAAGCCAGGCAGCTAAAATTTGGCGGCACGCATTTATACGGATAAAGACGGCGATCTTCGCTGGCTTAAGGGAAAAACATGCGCGGTGATCGGGTTCGGAGCGCAAGGCCGCGCTCACGCTCTCAATCTTAGAGACAGCGGGATCAGCGTGATTGTCGGGTTGTATCCGGGCAGCAAATCCCGCCTGCGGGCCAGGCGGAGCAGTCTCGAAGTCCTCGACACGGCGAAAGCTGCGCGACGCGGGGACGTTATTTTCCTCGCCCTTTCAGACACGCAAATGCCTGAGATTTACACGGAACAGATTGCGCCGCATTTGCGGCCTGGCCAAACGCTGCTCTTCGCACATGGCTTCGCAATTCATTACCGCACGATTGTCCCGCGCAAAGATGTGGATGTCATAATGGTCGCACCGAAAGGCCTCGGCCCGATGGTGCGCCGGGAATTTATGCGAGGGCGTGGCGCGCCCGGATTGATTGCGATTCATCAAAACCCAAGCAGGCGCGCGAAACAAACCGCGTTGGCTTGGGCAAAGGGAATCGGTTGCATTCGCGCCGGCGTGCTGGAGACCACTTTCCGGGAGGAGACGGAGACCGATCTTTTTGGTGAGCAGGCAGTCCTCTGTGGCGGCACTAGCGCGCTGATTCGCGCCGGTTTTGACACACTCGTTGGCGCCGGTTATCCACCGGAGCTCGCTTACTTCGAATGCCTGCACGAGCTCAAGTTTATTGTCGATCTCATTCACGAAGCCGGAATCGCCGGAATGCGCAGATTGATTTCCGATACAGCTAAATGGGGCGAGTTGACGGTTGGCCCAAAAATTATCGATCAAACGGTGCTGAAGAACATGAGATCTGCGCTGGGGCGAATACGCTCCGGCAAATTTGCGCGTGAATTTATTCAGGAAATGAAAACCGACCGAGTGCGTTACGCGAAGTTGCTGCGCGAAGCTGAAAAGCATCCAATCGAAAAAGTCGGCGCGCGACTGCGCAGAATGATGACTTGGCGCGCAAAAATGTAAATCTGCGTCGGCGCTGCCGGGGCCGGCAGCACGTCATTACCGCCAAAATTGCCGGAGTTTTTGGTTATCTACCCGGACGATGTCCAAAGATAGTCATCGGGTTGGCAGTGGTCGGAATTGCGGCGAGCCGTTCGCAAGGCTGCGGAATAGCGGAGCTTCCGGTCACAACCAAGCACATTTTTTTTGTGGTCTTGATGACCCGCTGTGGTTGTGTCGAGAGCGCTACGTTCTTGTTCGGATCAGCAGCAAATGTCGATGCGCAAAATGCGAGCGTGAGCACGGCACTTGCACATCGGATCGACCAGCCGCACACGCGACTGAGTTTGCTTCCTGTTTTCATATCCTGATTGTGAGTCCATCCCGAATTCTTGCAAGTTTATTTCGAGTGACCTTAGGACAAAAACACGACACTTTCGGCCATCGCAGGTCAGTCCGTCCAAAGAAAATGTTCCAGACGCAGTTGGTTAAGACGGGCTTTTGCTTCTTCGCTTCGGTTGGCTCCGGCCGCAGCGAGTTTTTCATAAATAGCGGCGGCAGATTCCCACTTTGAATCCTCCTCTAATAGCCGCGCAGCGTTGAATCCGGCTTTGTAATACCAGAATAGTTCGCGCCGCCTATCTGGGCGCGCCTCATCCTCCAATATCTTATAGAACGTTGTAAGGGCATTGGCTCGATCATTTTTCTTTTCCAGGCACAGCCCCTTTTTAAAAAGCGCCTGATTACGCCAGTGAATCGGCTCGCCTTTGTCGGAGGCGAGTTGGTCATAGGTTTCAATCGCGCGCTGGTAATTATTTGGGTCGGTTCCGCCCGCCTCAAAAAAAATGTCGCCCTTTCCACAAAGCGCTTCGCGTTTTTCAGATGGACCAGCGTCACTTTTTAGCACCTCATCGTACAGGGCGAGAGCATCTTTGGATTTTCCAAGGTTGCGCTCAATAGCGGCTTGTTCATTGCGCGCGGCCCAGCGCAGCGCGCCATTCTGCTGCACGACTTGATCGAACAGAACAAGAGCGCGGTCCAGCGAATGCTCACCCATGCTCGACATGGCGGATTCTGCGGCGAAGAAGAGTGCTTTTTCGCCAAGTGAATTATCGGGACTCGGTTGAGCGATAACCTCAAACTGCGTCTGTGCGTTAGCGAAATCCTGGCGCCGATAATAAAGCTCCGCTAGTTTCATTCGAACCTCCGGAGCGAACGGTGAGTGGCTATGTTGCTCAAGAAAACTCCTTGCCAGGTCAATCACTTTCGTTTCGTGCCCACCTGCTGAGTCCTCAATCCAGATGCTGAGATAGTCGGCGCGCTCTGCGGCTGCAGGAGTTCGTGTCGATTCGGCTACGTGAGCGAGATTTTTGCGCGCTTCGTCGAGGCGTGGCGGCGAGGAATGAAAAGCGAGCTCGGCGAGGCCGACCCAGGCTTCCGACACGCGAGGATCCTTAGGAAAAGCACGAATGAACTTCTCCAGCGATTCTGCCGCTTTTTTGTCGCCTTTCGCGGCTTGTAGTAAGCCTTCTTCCAATCGCAAGTTGGCGCGCGACTCTTCGTCGCCGCCCTGCTTTTCTAGCTCGCTGTAGTCGGCTAAAAAACGCGCGTGATTGCCAAGTTGCAGCCAGCCTGTGGAGGCATTAAACAGCGCAACTTTCCTCCATGGCGAATTGGAACGCCCGATTTGCTCAAACGCTGCAGTCGCCACGTCAAAGCGGTTCGCCAGATACTGCGCTTGCGCTGACAACAAATCGATCCGAGCCAGTAAAGACCTCTCCGGATGCAACAGGCGCGCATCATCGAAAATCGCAATCGCCTCATCGAAACGTCCATCCTCCACCTCGAATTGTGCAAACTCCAGGAAAGCGGGCGCGATCGCCGGGGGTTTTACGCTTGTGTGCCATAGATCGGTAAATAATTGTCTGGCTCGCTCTCTATGCCCTGCTCGAATTTCCAGCCGGGCTAGATACCATCGCGCGAATGTTCGCCGTGGCTGTTCCGGGCTGCGCACCCATCTCTCAAGTTCGTTGCGCGATGGTTTGTGTTCCATCCTATAGAGCTCATCCAATTTTGCGAATAGAAGATGAAGATCCGGGTCTCTTGGATGAAGATCGATAAATCGTTCGATGACATCATCTCCAGCTTCCGGCGTTTTTAATTGCACATGTGCTTCAGCTATACCGAAGAGTGCCGCGATTAGCGCGGAATGAGGTGATCCCTCCGGCCTTTTCAGAAGGGCTTCAAACATGCCGATTGCTCTCTCGGGCCGTCGCAAAATGAGCTCCAGGCGGCCGCGTAGCACGCGGCGTTCTCTTCGTTCTGCAACCAATGTTGGCTCCATCTCTTCCAGTAGGCGCCGCGCATTGGAAGCGTCGGCTATTTCAATATACAATTCGGCTGCTCGTAACTGCGCTCGTGTAGCCCATCCCTCGTCATGAAAGAGAAGACTGAGTTTTCTCAGTGCTTCGTCCCTTTGTCCCAACGCGCGCAACATTTCCGCTGCTCCAAAAGTGGCTGCTGCCTGAAACAATGAATCTTTCTTCGTCGCCAACTCCTCGTAGAGGGGCAGCGCGTCGGCCCATCGATGCAGGCTGGCAAGGGCTTGGGCCCGCCAGAACTTTGCCCATGGCGGTTCGCGCAGCTTGGCGTCTGCCAACAAAACGAGAGTATCCTCTGGCTGCTTTGCAGCCACCTGCGCTTCGCCAAGTTTCTCGGCGACCGCGCGCCACTCCGGTTCGGGTAGATTGCTATTCAGCAACGCCTTCAACCGCACTACCGCCACCTCCGGCACGCCCTCTGCAAGTGGGGCTGCCGCTTCCGCCAGCTCGGTTGAAGTCTCCCCGCGCGCGACTGAGACCAGTGCGATGAGACTTATGACACCTATATGTCTTACAAGTCTCATTTCCTCTCGAGCATTGGCCGCAGATATCGCCCCGTATGACTAGCCGGAAGATGGACAATCTCCTCCGGTGGACCCGCCCCAATGACCTCGCCGCCGCCTTCGCCACCTTCAGGGCCCAGATCAATGATCCAGTCGGCGCACTTGATCATCTCCAGATTATGTTCAATCACAATCACCGTATTGCCCGCGTTGCGCAGCTTCATTAACACTTGCAGCAATTTTTCTATATCTGCGAAATGCAATCCGGTCGTCGGTTCATCGAGAATGTAAAGAGTGCGGCCAGTCGCCTTTTTCGCAAGCTCTGTCGCCAGTTTCACGCGCTGGGCTTCTCCGCCGGAAAGAGTCGTTCCGGCTTGGCCAAGTCGCAGATAGCCAAGGCCCACGTCTAGCAACGAGTCTAACTTTTCTGAAATGCTGGGTACATTGCGGAAAAAGCGCGCTGCCTCGTCCACCGTCAGATCGAGAACGTCGGCAATATGTTTGCCTTTGTAAGTGATCTCGAGTGTCTCACGGTTGTAGCGTCTACCGTGGCACACTTCGCATTCGACATAAACGTCGGGCAAAAAGTGCATCTCGATCTTGATTAAGCCGCCGCCCTCGCAATTTTCACAACGGCCGCCTTTAACGTTGAAGCTGAAACGCCCTGCGTCATAACCGCGTACCCGCGCCGCGGGTAATTGGCTGAATAACTCACGGATTGGGGTGAACGCGCCCGTGTAAGTGACCGGGTTCGACCGGGGCGTTCGTCCAATCGCGCTCTGGTCGATCACAATCGCCTTGTCAATCTGTTCCACTCCGCGAATCGCCCGGTGAGCACCTGGTTTTTCTTTCGCATTATAAAAACGTCGAAACAGCGCGCGCCGCAGAATGTCATCCACTAAAGTGGATTTACCGCTGCCAGAGACGCCGGTCACGCAAGTCAAACAACCGAGCGGAAACGAAATGGTAAGATCTTTCAAATTGTTTTCCTTCGCTCCCACCAAGGCTAACCAGCCTTCGGACTGGTCGGTCGAGCGCGGTTTAGTGCGCTGCTTAGGGATGGGAATTTGCACCCGGCCGGAAAGATAGTCGGCTGTCAGAGAATTCTTCGCGCACAGGATGTCCTTGAGTCTACCCTGCGCCACAATTTCGCCTCCCCGCGGTCCCGCACCCGGGCCAAGGTCAATAATGTAGTCTGCGGCCCGAATCGTTTCTTCGTCGTGCTCAACTATAATTACGGAATTGCCAAGATCGCGGAGACGCCGTAGGGTCGCCAGCAATCGCGCATTGTCGCGCTGATGCAACCCAATGCTTGGTTCATCCAAAACATAAAGCACCCCCGCAAGGCCGGAGCCGATCTGTGTTGCCAATCGAATCCGCTGTGCTTCGCCGCCGGAGAGCGTTCCGCTCTGGCGATTGAGTGTGAGATAGCCGAGCCCGACATCAACGAGGAATTTCAAGCGCGATTGAATTTCGCGCACCACGTCGCTCACGATGACTTGTTGATGCGCAGTCAAGTCGAGAGCTCCAATAAACCGACTGGCCCCTTCGATCGTCAACTCACTGAACTTGTGAATGTTCAACTCGCGTGAATGGCGATCTTTTACAGTAACCGCGAGGATTTCCGGTTTGAGCCTTGCTCCATGACATAGCTTGCACGGCTCGCGTGTCATGAATGAGCGAATGCGGTTACGAGTAAATTCGCTCTGGGTTTGCTCGTAAAGCCGCTGCATTTGCGGCAGCAATCCCTCGAAAGGCTTTGCGATTTTCCCTTCACCATCGTCTCTGAAATTCATTTCAATCGGCGTTCCATTCGTGCCGAAATAAAGCGCTTGCTTAAATTGCTGTGGCAATTCGCTGAAAGGAGCGTCTTCATCGACGTGAAAATGTTTCACGAGTGCCTTTTGCAGGTGACGGTAGTATGCCTGCATCCGCTTCGTTCCGCGCCGCCACGGCGTAATAGCGCCTTCGGCCAGCGTTCTGCTAGGATCGGAAATCATTAAGTCTGGATCACAGACCAACTGCGTGCCAAGCCCGTGGCAAGCCGGGCATGCCCCAAGATGGCTGTTGAAAGAAAAATGTCTGGGAGTTAGTTCGCCGAGCCTAAACCCGGTCTCGGGGTTTCCATAATCAGTGGAGTAGCGCAGCTCTTCCCAGTCCTGCGATTCGGTGTTGGATATCGGACGTTTAGCGTTCGATAGCTTCTGAGCCGACCGCAAGATCGACAATTTGTTTCCGCCCCATTTAAGCGCAGTCTCTATCGAATCAGTGAGGCGAATGCGGATCCCATGGCGGCCGACTAGCCGATCGACTACTGCCTCAATCGTGTGGCGCTTGTTTTTGTTCAGCCGGATGGGTTCGGGGCGATCCAGCTCGATAAGCTCACCGTCAATCCGCGCGCGAACGAATCCCTCGCGCCTGGTTTTTTCGATTATATCTCGGAATTCGCCCGGTTGATTTTCGATCAGCGGCGCGAGCACAATGATTTTCGAACCTGGCTCGTAGGCAAGAATCTGATCGACGATTTGCTGGGGCGTTTGGCGGCTCAGCGGCTGGCCTGTGACAGGGTCGTGCGGCTGACCTACAGCCGAAAAGAGGACCCGTAGATAATCGTAAATTTCAGTGGTGGTCGCGATTGTCGATCTTGGATTGGCCCCGGCGCTGCGCTGCTCGATGGCAATCGCCGGGGAAAGCCCCTGGATGAAATCGACATTTGGCTTCTCCATTTGATCGAGGAACTGCCGCGCATAAGCGGAGAGGCTCTCGACGTAACGGCGTTGCCCTTCGGCATAAAGAGTATCGAAAGCCAGCGAGGATTTCCCGGAACCACTCAAGCCGGTAATGACGACCAACTTTTCCCGTGGAATTTCCACGTGGAGGTTCTTGAGATTGTGCTGGCGCGCTCCGCTAATTTTGATAACTTCCGCAGGCATTCTGACCGTAAACGTCGAACCTATCAGTCAAGCACAAACGTTCTTTTTCTCCAGGGAAATTGTGTTGTCGAGAGTCCGAGGGAATGCCTGGGGCGGCGAGACGCCGCGCGTGTTAAAAAGATGAAAGTCTCAATTGTAATCCCTTGTTACAATGAGAAGGCCACGATCGAGAAGATCGTCGAGGCAGTTCGCAACGCCCCTCTTCAGAGCAGAGAGATTATCGTGGTGGACGATTGCTCGGAAGACGGGACGCAAGCTGTGCTCCAGGAGAAGATTTCGCAAATGGTTGATCGGATTATTTATCATCCCGTGAATCGCGGCAAGGGCGCGGCCTTGCGAAGCGGTTTCGCGGGCGCGACTGGCGACATTATTTTAGTGCAGGATGCCGATCTCGAATATAGCCCGGAAGATTATCCAATACTCTTGGAGCCACTTATGGCAGATAAAGCGGACGCGGTTTTTGGATCGCGGTTCTTGGGGGGGCGACCACATCGCGTCCTTTTTTTCTGGCACATGGTCGGCAACAAATTTTTGACGTTACTTTCCAACATGTTCACTAATGTCAATCTGACCGACGTGGAAACAGGCTACAAAGCTTTCAAGGCCCCCCTTATCAAATCAATTCGAATAGAAGAAGACGGTTTTGGAGTGGAGCCGGAAATCATCGCCAAGCTCGCCCGCACAGGCTGTAGAATTTACGAAGTGGGGATCTCGTACAGCGGTCGGACTTATGCAGAGGGCAAGAAGATCAACTGGAAAGATGGCGTGAGGGCGATTTACGCGATTCTAAAATACAATCTCGAACGACGCCACACTTGACCGATTTTCCTAACCTATGAACAAGTTTCATCGGAGTTGACCATTGACTTGTTGACTCGCGCGAAGTACGGCGAGCATCTCGGAACGTACAATCCGTAACCGGCCCAAAAGTGATTTAATCGGATGACCAGCGGCACCGTGAAGCGGCCTGAACTCAGCATCGTCATACCGTTTTTAAACGAGGCGAAAGTTTTGCCGTTCTTACGAGAGCGACTGGAAAAACTCGCGGGTCGACCCTCGAAATGGGAATTACTTTTCGTCAGTGACGGATCGACCGATGGCAGTAATGAGTTCATCGAGGCATGGGCGAAAGCGGACTCCTGCGTGAAACTGATCATCCTAACTCGAAATTTCGGACATCAATGCGCGATCTCTGCCGGGCTCTGCCTAGCGTCAGGCGACTATGTCGGAATCATGGATGCTGACCTGCAGGATGAACCGGAAGTGCTGCTAGAGATGTATCGTTTGCTGCGGGCGGAGCGGCTCGAAATTGTATATGCCGTCCGCGCCCGCCGCCACGAAGGAATTGTAAAACGATTCTTTTATTATCTTTTCTACCGGCTTTTCGCATTTTTGGCTGATACTCCGGTAGATTTGGATAGCGGCGACTTTTGCGTGATCAGTCGCCGAGCCGTGCAGTTGCTCTTGGGCCTACCGGAAAAACTCCGCTTCGTTAGGGGATTGCGTGCCTGGCTCGGATTACCAAGCAAAGCGATAACGATTGCACGCCCGGCGCGCGCGGCTGGCGCCCCGCAATATTCTCCAACAACGCTACTGAAGTTGGCGACATCAGGACTCACTTCTTTCTCAACGAAGCCCCTGCGCGTGGGATTTATATGTGGCGCGTTACTCTGTCTTCTCGCGGTGACGGGCGCTTTGGTCTACGCCGCGGTCGCCGTTTTTACAGATGTGCACATCGAAGCGCCGGGCTTCACGACTCTCGTGATAGTTCTTCTCTTTTCCCAAGGCGTTGTCTTCCTTTATCTCGGTATTCTGGGTGAGTACGTTGGCCAGATGTTCCTAGAAGTGAAGGCGCGTCCATCCTTCATCGTCGAACGCACTGTCAATCTGGAAAATCTCGAAGGCGACCGATGAGCGAGATTGAGTTTCTCTCACCTGCCATGCCTGTCTCGATGGCAGATGAATGGTTCGAATTGGCGACGGCAGATCATTTCTGGATGCAATGGCGACACCAGGTATTACTTCAACAACTAAAGCACGCATGCCGGCCGATTGGGACTGCGTTAGAAGTCGGGTGTGGCCATGGCGTCGTGCGAGAATTAGTCGAACGCGACTTAGGCATCTCTGTGGATGGCTGCGATCTGAATGAGCGCGCACTGCAAATGGCGAAAAACGGGAGGGGAAGACTCCTTGTCTATAATATTTTCGACAAGAATCCTGAGATGGTCGAGGCGTACGACCTCGTTCTCTTAATGGATGTGATAGAGCATCTCGAAGACGATCTAGAATTTCTAAAAGCAGCACTCGAACATCTGAAACCCAATGGTCTGATAGCGATTAATGTCCCTGCCCACATGATTTTCTACGGAAAATTTGATGAGGCAGTGGGGCATAAGCGTCGGTACAACGTCGCCCAAATCGAATCACTCTTCCGACAGGCAAGCGTAAAACCGCTTAGTATCGTTTATTGGGGATTTTTACTCCTGCCGATACTTTTTGCCCGAAAAGTCATCCTTCGCCTTGTCTCAGATGACCGCATAATTCGTAGCGGTATGGCACAGCGAAACGCGATCGCGCGGTGCATCTTCCGGACAATTCAACGGGTGGAAACAAATTTCCCCTTTGCAATGCCGGTCGGCACTTCTTTGCTTGCGATCGGCATTCGAAGCGATCAGTAGGCGAGGGGCCGTCTTTTGTATTACCTCTTATCAGCACGTCTTGGCCTCTCAATAATGTGTTCATGATGCAAACTGAATCCGGATTACGGCGCTGGTTAAAGGTGCCATTTCTCTACGATCTGTTTCAGGACAGCATTGGGGGTAACGCGCTGCGTCGCAGGTTTATTAAAAACCACGTCCGAGCTAAAGCTGGCGATAGGGTCATTGATATCGGGTGCGGTCCGGCGCAGGTACTGCCGTGGCTTCCGGCTGTGGAGTACCTTGGGTTCGACGTCAGTCAAGCGTACATTGCCTCTGCCAAACGGAAGTATCCTGGCAGGGGGACCTTTATTCTAGGTGACACGAAGAAGGTATGGGACGACCCGCGATTTCGTGACGCCGATATCGTCGTCGCATTCGGCGTCTTGCATCACCTAGCCGATGAGGAGGCCGCGCATTGTATCCGCTTCGCCCACCACGCCCTGAAAAAGGGGGGACGCTTTCTCTCCGACGATCCCTGCTGGGTCCCAAACCAGGGATTTCTCTCTAAATACCTTATGTCAAAGGACCGAGGACAGAATGTTCGAACAGAGCAAGCGTACCGTCGTTTGGCCGATAGCGTGTTCCAAAATGTAACTTCGTGGATAGACATGAAGCCAATGCGTATCCCTTATGTAATGGTCGTTCTTGAATGCGAAAAGTAATTCGCAGCGGAGTTGCATGTTTAACTGGTTCGTCCCGCCATCGCCCCAAAGCGGTGCTATGTTGTTAGTTGCTTCGGAAAAGCAAAACTGTCGGGAATGGATAGGTCATATCTGGTGGAAAACGCGCAAGTCGAAGCTCTCGTCCAAAAAGCTTGGGACGAACGCTATAGCCTTTTTGGTACTTAAACCTTCCTTGCACCTCAACTGCCCTGATAGTTGCGTTTAACCACTCCGGATCAGTTGGGCCTATGTATCCTACCAGAAAGAAGTCAGCTTTTTGCCAGGAATCCTGTAACTGAACTATCACTTTGTCGCTTTGTAATGGCTCCGCAGCGGGCGTTGCTGTGTAAAAATAAGGTCCAGACCGCGAGACGCCAATAATCGCCGGCGACTCGCCAATCAACGTCTTCAGGTCGTCGCGGAGTGCTGAGCGCGCATCTCTTTCTTGCATGGCGTGAACATACACTAAGTCGAAAACTATCGAGGGTCCGACAAGAAGAAAGAACGCGCTGCTTAAAAGAACAGCGACGGTCCGTTGTTTCCTTAGCAACAGCGACAAATCGCTAAATGCTAAGCCTACCAGGATACAAAGCCCCGGAAATAAAGGCATGGCCGCTCGAGCCCAATATGGGCCTGTGTATGCCTTGGCCATCGGGTAAAGATAGAGCAGAGAAAAAATAAGGATCGGAAAAGTAATGCCGCGAAGACGAGGACGAAAGACAAGATAGATGATCGCGCAGTAACACACGATCCAAAGCAGCGGATACATTCCATACGGAATCAAGTACGATAAATATTTCCAGAGGGTGGAAAGATCAAGAAGTCGCGTCAGAGCGAATTCGCTCCGCGGCACCCACTTCAATGTGGAGCTTGAGACTACGGCTATCACATTGCGTGTGTCCAGAAACAACATCGGGTGACCCAGGAAGAGTCCGCACACGAAGCCCAAGACGATCAGCCAAACCGGGCCCGAGAGAAGATACCTCAAGGACTGCCACAGTCGGCGTATGCCGAGGCTCGAGTCCTCGCTAGGTGTGAATATGATGAAAAGGCATGGGATAGCAACAATTACTCCCAAAGGAAAGCGTGTTGCTGCTCCCAATCCCGAGAGAATGCCTAAGATCGAGAACAGCCACGATTTCCGGCTTTTCCTGACCTTTACCGATAGCCAAAGAACTAGAGCGCAGAGCAAATTGCTCAGAACATGCGGTCTCATATAGTGCGCATAGATGACCTCCATCGGCAGAACCGCGTAAACAAAAGCTCCAACAAGGGAGGGATAAAAACTCTGGGTCACTTCTGCGATCGCGAGAAAAACGATTATGACGGTCCCGAGATCCAATAGAACTGACATCCACCGGCAGATATACAAAAGATGCGCGTGACTTTCAGTTTCGATTTTTGCTGAGGCCGCCGACATCAGTCCCATGTCGCTCAAGAGCTTAAGCGCCGCCTTGGGGATAGCCCACAGGTAATAATTAAAAGTACCTTCGAAATAGGCTGCAGGGGCCTTAATATCGCCCGCTAGTAAGTCGACCTGAAGGACCCCTCTCAGGCTGAGGAATTCGTCCGGTTGAAAGTTCTGATAGTGACCGTAGCCACTGGTCAGGCCCCAAGCCAAGCCAGCTATTCGAAGGTAAGCTGCCAATAAAAGTAGGCTTGAGAAAAACGCAGGTCGGAGAGCTTTTTGCACAAGTTAAACTCCTGAATCGACACCTCGGAAAAGAGCTGTGAACCGCACTAACCCGGTGGTGGTGCCATTTCGTCCGCTCCGATGGGAGCGAGCTTTAGAATTGCTGCCTTGGCGCCAGAGGTATTTAGAATATGCCACTCGTATCCTGGAACGGCTGGTAGGCGCGACTGCTTGGCGATTTCGTCCTTTTGACGATACCTCGCCTTCCTCAGATATTATTGCAAACAACATCGGGTACCCAAAAAGTAATTCGGAAAATAGCCTTGTACATGCGCGGCGGCCTTTTCAGCACCGCCTATCGAATTTACGAAGCCGGAATTTCCTACAGCGGACGAACGTATGCGGAAGGTAAGAAAGTCAATTGGAGAGATGGCGTGCGGGCGATTTAAACGGTCTTAAAATACAATCTGGAGCGGCGCTCAACATGAAGGAAGCCGCGGCGCGAAATAGTGGCGGCATTAGAATCGACATCGGTTGTTTCGCCAGCCGTGCGCTAGGTTAAGTGGTCTAGCCTTCGGCTTCCGGCTTAGGCCGGAAAAGCAAAATCGTCGGGAAGGGATAGGTCATATCTCCCGGAAAGCGCTCAAAGTGAAGTTCTCGCCCAAAAATCTTTGGGCGAACGCCGTAAATTCTCTCATACTTGAAATTTCCTTGTCCTTCAATTTGGCCAATTGCCGCCTGCGCTAGTACCGCGGGAATCGGCCGTATAAACCCAACGAGGAAGAAGTCAGCCGGTTGACGAGCGTCCTGTAACTGAATCGTTACTGTTTTGCTCTTCAGGGGTTCAATTGCGGGCATCACCGTGAAAAAGTACCCTCCCGAATTGAACACGCCGATAGTTACAGGGGAGGTGCCAATCAGTTTCTGCAAGTCCAAGCGAAGTACTGATCGCGCATCCTGTCGACACATAGCATTAACGTAGGCGAGATCGAAAAGAATAGACGGGATAATGAGGACAGTCGCGACGCTGGCCATGCAGATCGCAATCATGCGTTGTCTTCTTAGTCGCAGCCGCAAATCGTGGCATACTACACCAACCAGCACGCAAAAGCTCGGAAACAGGAACATCGCTGGACGGGCCGCACTCCCAGGGTAGCCTTTTGCCATAAAGTACGAATACAAAAGGCAGAAAATGACTATTGGAACGGAGTCGCGGCACAGTGTTCGCCTAAAGGAAAGATAGAGAATTGCGCAGTAGGGAAACACCCATAGGAGAGGATACATTGCGAAAGGAATCAAGTATGAGGTATACTTCCAGATCACCGACAAATTGAGCAGCTTGCTTGCGTGGAACTCCTGTAACGACGCATATGTTAGGGTTTCCCCGGTGATTGCTTTTGTAACGCTGGACGGATCTAAAAACAGCATTGGGTGACCCAGAAACAGCCCAACTACGAATCCCAAACCGATCAACCATACTGGGCCTGCAACGAAATCTCTAGCGCGTTCCCAGAGTCGGCTCTTCCAGTTCGGCAAGTCATCACGTCCATTAAATAGCAAATAAAGACACGGAATCACCACTAGGATGCCAGCCGGGTAACGAGTAGCCGCTCCTAAGCCCGAAAGGAAGCCCACCGTAAGAAGCAGCGGCCGTGGCTGGGATTTGCAGAGCTTTAAAGATAGCCAAATGACGGAGGCGCACAGCAAATTGCTCAGGATGTGTGTCCTCATGAAATGGGCATAGATCACCTGCATTGGCAGAACGGCATAGCAAAGAGCTCCCAAGAGAGAGGGATAAAAGTCCTGAGTTGCTTCTCTGATTGCGAGGAACACAATGACAATTGTACAGAGGTCAAAAAAGACCGACATCCAGCGGCACAGATACAAAAGGTCGCCGTGGTCTCCCGTACTCGTTGAGACGCCAAGCCGAACCTCTGGCTTCTTGAGGAGGTTAAGGGCCGCCTGTGGCACGGCCCAGAGATAATAATTAAAAGTGCCTTCAAAATATGCTGCTGGGGCCTTGAGACGGCCCGCTAGCAGATCAATCTGGCGGACCCCTCGCAGGCTAACGAATTCGTCCGGGTGAAAGTTTTGAAACTGTCTGTAGCCGCTCGTTAGCCCCCAACCCAATCCAGTTATGCGCAGATAACTTGCCAGAAAAACCACTGCCAGAAAAAGGGTGAGTCGAACAGCTTTTTCCACAAGGTCAAATTAGAGTAGCGCTCTCTCTGATTCGGATGGAACAAGCTTTAGAACCACTGCATTGGAATCGCTGAGAACGGTCCACTGATATCCGGGAACGGCAGGCAGCCGCGACCGCTGAGCAGTCATCTCTTTGACCGAGACGAAGAGCGCATAAACTGGCAACGATTGATTCAGGCCGCGTTTCACCAGTGCCAAAGCCTCCGGCCGATCGTAGCGCCAAATTCGGCTGTGTCTGTAACGATGGTTTCCGTCTAACGGCGCGGCGACAATCCAATCTGGGAAAAACGCATTTATGTAAACAGGATCAATACCGGAAAGGACGATGCCCGGCTGCCTGCCAAACACTTCAAGAAAACGTCTTTGCGCAATGAACCATGTGGATTCGCGGGGTGGAGTAGCGAACTGGAAAGCATCCCATGCCTGCGACCGGTTAATCTCGGATGTCTTATAGCCGGAGCGCGAAGGATAACCAAGACAGGCCGCAGCGAATAAGACAAAAACAAGGAGGGCGGCAATAATTCGCCTTCCAGCGACAAGATTCTTTGCGGCCCGCGCCACCGGTAGGACAGCGACCGCGACTAGGAGGATTAGGAGTGGCAGGTAGAATCGTGCGTCCACAACTGCGTAAACGAGAGCCGCGGCGACAAAGCTCAGACCGGATAAGAGAGCACATAAGCCAAACCGGCTCTTCCGCATGAAGAATACCCCTACGCAAATCAGAATAACAAATGCAGGGACAAAGCATGTGCCGGTGCCGAATAGATTGGCGGCGGAGTAGCTGGTGCGGCGCAAAGCAAATTCGCTCCACAAGCGCGCGACATTCATTGGAACGTAACGAAGCGAAAAGAGCGGGTATTGCTCACTCCAATATGGTATCCAGGGAACCCAGAAGCTGTAGCCGGTTTTGAGTGGCGAATGAAACTGAATTGTGTTCAGCACAAACACCGGGCTAGCCGCTAGCACGAAAACGAGGGGGACCGCAACACAATGAAGGAACCAGCGCCAGCGCATCCCTCTTGCTGGGAACAGAGCCACTGCTAGTAATAAGGGCGCGAAGAAAATCGACTGAATTCGAACGTTTAATGAAAGACCGAGAAAAACTGCCGACAAGTAAATCTTCCAGCGGCGTTCCTCGTTCAGGCCCAGGTACGCGAACATAAACGCCAATACAATGAAAACTGATGCGCTGATTTCGCTTATTGATGAACGACAGAAAATGAAGAAACCAGGGAGTGTCGCGAGTAAAAGCGCCGCAAGCCCACCCGTTAGTGGCATCGCGAGGTACGCATAAAAGCCAAACACGGCCAAAAGCAGCAGCAGACCCAGCGTCTGATTCGTTCGAAACGGCGCCAGAACGGCCTGCGGTTTCGGGAGAATCTTCAGCCAGGGAAGCATCAACGCCGGATAACCAGGTGGATATCTCGATGGCAGCTTATCGTATCCGATCTGTATCGAAGGCCATTTGTCCTTGAGTAGTGCCCTTGCCTGGGCGAAATATTCTGTCGCATCCGGATACGGCCCCAAGTCGAGCAGCGTCGTCTTTTGATAATCAATCTTAAGGACTGCAAAGTAATAGAACATTAAGGCGCAAAGCAGCAGCAGCCCTCCAGTGAAAAACGACTCGGTTGCGAGCTCTCTGTTTGAAATGTTAGTCACAGAATGTTGCAATTCGGAAAATAGCTTTGCGCATGCGCCGGTGGTCTCTTCAGGCAGCATCTGCTTTTAAGCGGCTCTTATAGATTGATCTCCATCATGGCTCTCCGTAGGAACATGCTCACGATTCTTAGCCGCATTAGGTAATTGTCCAGCGGTAGGCGCACAAATTTTTCTCCAATGTAATGACCCAGCAGCATCAAAATTTCAAACAGAGCTTGGTATCTTCGCTTCCCACATACGCCGCTCGAGTTCCGTTTACAAAAAAGCGCACGAATGCATCAAACTCATCCTCCTATTTGATGTACTGCTCCTTTGGTGCCACTCATGAAGCGAGCACCTTATGGAAGCGAGGACCTGCCTCGCGTTTTTTCATTCGCAATGCGTATCTCAAGAAATGGGCAGGCAAAACATTCTCCGATTCTCGCATGCCGCAGAACCACAGATTGTCTCCATTCCGTTCCGGGTTAATTTGCGCTCGCTAAATATGAGAACTGTTGCCGACAAGGGTAGGGATACGCGTCAATTTTCCGATACGGGAAGCGCATCCGATTCACAGTCTGTCGTCTCCAAAAAGAGGGCGTCCGCAATGCAGCGCTATTTTTACAAGAGTCTGGCTTCGTACCTTTCGCTGTATGTCCGCCCGGAAGATGAAATCGTTGAGATCGAACCGCGGAGTGCCGGTTTGGGTGAAAGGTTCTTAAATTATAAGGCCATCTCCAGCGTCGCAGCGCTCAAAACGATGGAGCACAGGCCAGCAGATTATATTTTGCTGAACGGGACCATCCACTATGAACGCGACATTCAGAAAATGCTAAATCAGTTACGGGAATATTTGGAAGGACCGGAGCGGATACTGTTCGTTTACTACAGCATGTTGTGGAAGCCGCTTGCGCGCTTCGCCTCAAAGGTTGGGATGCGTAGTCGCACCCCGGAACAAAATTGGATCGCGCATGAAGATCTCGAAAATTTCTGTTATCTCGCTGGATTGGAAATTATCCGCCGGGACGTAAAGTTGCTTTGTCCAATACCAATCCCATTCCTGGCGAACTTTTTAAATCGTTATCTCGCGCCGCTGCCCTTTTTCCGGCTTTTTACGATGCTCAATATCGTGATCGCGCGCAACGAAGCCGGAAACATCGACGATATCCTTACTCGTTGCCCGGTGATGGGACCGCAGGACGAGATCATCTTCGTCGAAGGCAATTCCACAGATGATACATGGGAAAAAATCCAAGAGGTTGTGCGTACTTACAAAGGCCCCCATCGCCTTCTCCTGGCGCAGCAGAAAGGTAAGGGAAAAGGTGATGCGGTGCGGCTAGGATTCGAACTTGCAACAAAAGACATTCTGATGATTCTCGATGCTGACCTGACAACGCCTCCTGAAGAACTGCCGAAATTCTACAATGTGACTGTCGGGAGCAAAGCGGAGTTCGTTAACGGCAGCCGGCTGGTTTATCCAATGGAAAAGGAGGCGATGCGATTTTTTAATATTGTAGGAAACAAATTCTTCGCAGCCGCCTTCTCCTTCGTGCTTGGGCAACGCTTCAAAGACACGTTGTGCGGCACCAAAGTCATCTCGCGAGCGCACTATAAGCGTCTCGCCGCCGCGCGCGAATTCTTCGGAGATTTTGATCCTTTTGGGGATTTTGATCTTCTTTTTGGTGCAGCTAGGATGGGGCTAAAGATTGTTGAGATTCCAGTGCATTACCACGAGAGAAAATATGGAACAACCAACATTCAGCGCTGGCGGCATGGATTGATTCTTCTGCGCATGCTAGTCTTCGCTGCGCGACGGATGAAGTTTCTCGGGCATGAAACTCTGCACACGCGATAAGTGGTAAACGAGAAAACACAGGATCGCGCGAGAACTTTGCGCAACCGCGAGCGCCTCGCCCAAAACCGCAATCTCCTTTTTTGGTACCGCGAACTTTATCAAGACCAGTTTAGACATCTTCCCGGTCCTGCGACACTATCGATACTCGAGATAGGAAGCGGCACCTCGCCCCTCAAACAATTTCACTCGAACATCGTCACAAGTGACATCCTCGATCTTGACTATCTCGATCTTGTGTTTGACTGCCACGAGATCGACAAATTGGAGGCAATAAAAGACAATAGCCTTGACGTGATTACGCTCACCAATGTGTTGCACCATCTGAAAAACCCCATTGCGTTTCTTAACCTCGCGGCTCACAAGTTAAAACCGGGCGGCAAAGTGATCGCGACGGAGCCATTTTTTTCCATCCTATCGACAGCGATCTACAAGTGCCTCCACCACGAAGCTGTTGATTTCGACGCGGGCGAGCCGGAACTAAGAGAAGTGCGGGGACCCCTATCGTCGGCCAACCAAGCATTGCCTTGGCTGATTTTTTTCCGTCGGCGTGACTGGCTCCAACGCTTGGATGGGAACTACGACATCGCGAGTTTGTCCCTTCGACCCTTTACCGCGCTATCTTATATGATCACGGGAGGGATATCTCACAAACTGCCCATTCCTGGTTTTCTTTATCGCGCATTATTTCCCATTGATCTCGCTCTCAGCCGATGTTTCCCGCGGTTGTGCGCCTCTTTTTTTACCGTAACTCTCACGCGGCGCTAATGTCGGTAGCTTCGGTTCTTCGCGGTGTTGGAAATAAGGTTTACGAACACGCCTTTCCCATCTACCGGCCGCTCTATGGCGCTTACAAAGCCTACGCTGATCGCGCCGAGCGGCAGCTACTGAGAGCGATTTTGTTTTCCGGAGCTGTTGTCGTGGACGCTGGTGCCAACATCGGAATATATTCTGAGTTCCTCTCACGCTGCGTCGGTCCGACTGGCATTGTTCATTCATTCGAACCTGCGCCCGAGAATTTTAAACGGCTGCGTGCTGCCACGCGTAAGCTTTCAAATGTGCGCCTCTCTCAAGCTGCGGTTGGAGAGCATAGCGGCAACTCCCAGCTCTATCTTTCGAGTAAGCTAAACGTCGATCACCGGGCTTACATGGACGAGAAAGACTCACCGCGCCATACTGTGCCAATCGAAATGGTAGCGCTCGACGATTACTTCAAACCCAGCCAACGCGTTGACCTGATCAAAATGGATATTCAAGGATATGAACTTCAGGCTTTGCGAGGGGCCAATCGTGTGCTGGCGGACAACCCTAATGCCAAATTGCTCCTTGAATTTTGGCCATACGGCCTCAAACAGGCCGGCGGCAACTGGCATGACCTCATCGTGGCTCTGGAGGGCAAAAACATGGCCATCTGTCAGGTGACGAGGAATGGTATTGTACCGTTCTGCTCCGAGTCAGTCAGTGAGAGCGCGGACTGGTATGTGAACCTATTCGCGTCGCGCAGCTAGCATCGGTGGGCAAATATTGTCGCCAGCATGCTGGTCCCCTCTTCTTTATGGCTTGGTCTCCGATTCGACGCAGGTCGGAAGCATCAGCACCAAGCCCCCTGCCTCCAGAACACGATGCCAGCCGGGGTTTATCGATTTCAGCGTCGCCCAGACTCTCTGGCTTTCGGATTTGGGCACGGCGACAGCATTTGCGCGACCGGTTTCGATTACCTGGCGAAATTTCGGCTCTAACCATTGAAGCCGTTTGGGATTTCCGGAGCGGTCTTTCTCGACAAATAACTGCGCGTAGCCGCGGAGAACGCCTTCCCCTGGATTACCAGCATTGGCGAAATAATGGCCGACGGTCCGGGGAGCTACTATTTTCATTTCGGGGAAGAGAAGCGCTAGCTCGCAACCCGCCGTCCATGTTGGAGCGAGCAGCTTACTATGTTCGATATATTTGCCGGCGGCCCGGGCAAAATCCGTATTCTCTTTCACCAGCTGATATTCGAGCGGGGATTTCCAACCTGCCTGCTCGCTAATCGGCGCGATCGACAGTGCACCATAACTGTAAAAGAAACTGATAATGATCGCCAGCAGCGCGCCTGCAAGGAAAAGCTGATCTCTGAGAGGACCGGCTGGCTGCTTTCCCAACAACCGGGGAGCTGCCACTGGCAGCAGGGCACAGAGCAATGGTAATGGCACGAGATAATTCAAGCGGACGTAACATAAGGCCGTAATGTGTCTCATCCACCAGGGGGCAACCAGAGGATTCAAAGCAAGAAGCCACGCCGCACAAATATAAAAGAATAGAAAAAGGCCGGTCTTGCGCCGGACAACGACCAGCGGCACGGCGATCATAAGCACGATGTTGCGAACGTAGCCGGCCGGGCCTACTACGAAAAAGTTCATACTTTCGCTCCATGGCATGTATGTCGCTCCATACCAGCGTATGTCGATCGGTTTTGGGATTATGTTAACCAGCAGCGAAACCAATATTCCGATCGGATAGATGAGCACTATTATCAAGAACAGTCCGCGACGAATATGCTTCCATCCATGTTCGTGTTCCTCGTGTTCGAAGAGCTGAATGGTAAGGTAAGCCAGCCAGGAACACCCAATCACCGCCGGGATCAAGTAAAGCGCCGTGTTAGCTAATCCAACGCTGGCGATAGCCAAAAGGGTAAGCCATACCAGATCGCTTCGGTTGCCGTCACTCAGGAATCGATAGGTGAGCGCAAGAGCCAGCGGTGATGCTAAGACCAAGACGATCGATCTGCCCTGCCACAGATAAGCAGCTGCCACCCCAAATGACCCATAGCGGAAAACAGTCCCGACTACTGCTGACCCGGGATTATCCACGAGCAAAAATCCCATCCCAAGCAATGCTCCCGTCGCCGCTGGCCAGCGATGTAATCCAAATCGTCGGGCGCACCAGTAGAGGACAAAGGGAATGGCAAACGCAGTCAGTGTATGGCCAATTATCTGATAAAGGTAGAGAGGATCGATTCCAAGGTAATGTCCCAAAAAGGCCATGAGCATCTCATGGCTGGTCGCCAGATGAACCGGGGAAAAGATCGCCGCGTCCATATCAACACTTGTTTGGCGGAGAAAGATCGGCTGGTTCAATGCCGAAAGTTGACTTAGCGCTCTATGGAAATAGACTACGTCATCCTGGTTCGGTCGTCGCACAAAGAGGACCGTAATTGCGCAGAGCAAGGCCAGAAACAGGAGAAGGATTTGGGAAGGATGAAACCGATATCCCTGGCCAGGCGTTGCGTTGGTTTTCTTCCACAGCCGCCCTAACAAGAAGAAACCAGCAATAGCGATAGCCAGAAAACACCACGTGATCGTTTTCGCCGGCCATCTCAGAACAAGAACAAGCTGATAGGCGAGAGTCCAAAATGCGAGGCCGGCTATCGGCAGTAGCAGAACATCGCCGGCGCGGGATTCGGGCGTGTCGGAGATCAGCATGGTCTGTTCCATCGAATCCTTTAAAATCCCGGCTTTTTGCAACGGTCTTTTGAGGAGGCAACTAGGTAGAGCCTTCTAAATGGCCGGCGAACATGCTTAGATTCGCGCTCTGGTCCCGAAAAAACCAGAACAGTTGGAAAAGGGATAAGTTCTCTTTGGCGGACAGCATGCGCATGGAGGGGCAGCTGCTAAAGAAAATTCGCAAGCGCCGGATCCCCGGATCCCATGTAGCCGCCCTTTCCCGGAGTGATGTGCGCTGGATTTTTGGGCAATCGTCTTGAATACTACGGTTGAGTAAATGCGTACGATTATTGTCACAGGCTCCGCAGGATTGATCGGCTCGGAGGCCGTAAAGCGTTTCGCAAAGGAGGGTGCCCGCGTTGTTGGGATCGATAACGACATGCGCGCGCAATTCTTTTGCACAGAAGCATCGACGAAAAAAAACACGTGATCATTTGGTTGCAAGCATCCGTGGTTACGACCACTATAACCTCGACATTCGGGACTCTACCGCGGTCGGAGAGTTATTCAAACGCTATCGCGGAAAGATCGATGCGATTGTGCATACAGCCTCACAACCGTCGCACGACTGGGCGGCCCGCGATCCGCAGACTGATTTTACGGTTAACGCAAACGGCACATTGAACTTGCTCGAAGCGGCAAGAACATTTTCTCCCGAAGCGCCATTTATTTTTACTTCGACAAATAAGGTTTACGGCGACACACCGAACCGCCTGCCACTGCAGGAACTGCCGATGCGCTGGGAAATTAAGCCGGACATGAGTATGAACCGGGAATCCCCGAAACCATGAGCATCGATTACGTTAGGCTTTACGATTCTTATGGCCCTTGCGACTTGGTCGGTCTTCGAAGTAGATGCCCCAGATTTGAAACGGATTAAGCGCAGGGTGGGAACCGGTGTTGTAGCACCACGCCTGAAAGATGGCCTGGGTGAGCGCTATCATCGACAGTGACCACGCGCCCCCTCCTCGGCGATGAAATAAGAAGGGCAGAGCCCCTACCACCGCGCAGACTAACAGAATAGCCCAAGTGTCTTTGCAGACAGGACGCAGCCAAAACACCGGCATGGGGTGGGTCAGAACCCAAACGGCAGGAATCAGAGCTCCCAACGGATATACGATCCGGAGACCCTGGCGAATCAGTTGAAGTCGAGATTGCCGTGACATCTTAATTGTGGGTCGGCCGATGCCAAGTGGTAAACTTATTGCCATTAATGCTTAAAGTTGAACAACAAGGAGTCACGGGTCCTGGAATCGTGTGAGAGCAGCGGGGTGACCAGGGACCTTTCGCACAACAGCAAAAATCGTAGCAGCCACGAGGGAAGCCATTGTGATGGGATTCAAGATCATCAGGACCCAAAAGAGCGTAGGCCGATACTCAAACTCGACACGATTCTTGCCGGCCGGCAAGAGCACACCAGTCTGCCATTCGTTTACACGCAGAAGCGGCTGCTTCTTGCCGTTCACCCGCACCTTCCAAGCCGGCGTAAACCATTCATTCAAGATCAGAAGCGAAGCCGAATCAGACTCAACTTCAGAATAACTCCGGTTCGCTTGATCGACGATCTTTACCAGTTGGTCTTGGCCACGTGGCAACATCGGCGAGCTACGCAAAAAACGCCTGGCTATATCGAAGTGATCGGGAGTCACGTACGCCTCCGCGAGATAATCAAAGCCCGTGCTAATTCTGTTTAGGAACTCATTCTCGTTCTTGCAGGATCCTGCCACACGATGCACCATGGTGAGCCGCCCCATTGGATTGCGATTTTCGTATAGCCGGTAGCCTTCCGTTTCCATGATCTCCTTTGCGCCTTCGTCAGTAGGTGAATTCTCAGGACCGCATAACACGTAACGCGCCCCCATCATCTCGCGAAGATGCGGAATATTCGTAAGAAGACTGAAACGAAATTGATCATATGGCTGCGGGGTGAGCTGATTGTAAAAGCTTTTTAACCCATAATAACTTGCGTTCATTGCCCAAAGCCGGTGCGAAAACGCCTTATCGCGGAAATCTATCCGATAATCGGTAGCATCGATCTTGTCCGCGAAGCTTTGGAGAACTCTGTGACTTAGCAAATTTACGGGCGTGTTAAAACCGGACTGCGAAATGAAAAATCCTCTTACCGGAATGACCATTCCAGCGATCGAGACGAGTAGCCCAGCCGACACCACATCTTTGTAGCGAGATATCCTACTGATACGCCCGAGCACGAACAGGATTGGTGCCAATGCCAGCATCCAAAATTGGGTCCGACTTCGGCCGTAGCCGTTCTGAAAAAGCTCCCATAGAATGATGCCAGCAAAAATTAGCACCGATATTGCCGGCAGAATAAGGAGACGAGCATTACGGCGCTCTTTGTATTGCTCAAGGTTTTGCGCTAAAAGGTTATATCCAAACCCGCTTAGGAACGAAACGCCAATAACAAAGAGAACGAGATGACGTCCTGCCTGCCGAATCCTGTTAACCAGGGGAAGATGAAAGTTTACATAGGCCAATCCCAGATTGGTCCCAAAACCGGAAAGCAACCCATATAAAGCGATGACTCCAAAAGCCAGCACGAGCATGCGGAGAAAAGGGTCGAGTCGGCGAAAGTAGATCGCAGCTAGCAAGGTTCCGAGCACACCAAGCGGGCCTACGTAAGGACTGCCGACGATGGCAATCCAGGTTGGCCTTACTACGATACCTATCACCTGGTTCAACGTGAGTTGATGCAGATTAAAATGGTCCCATGGAATAGAGCCGTGCCCGATCACCGCCGCGCCCGTACCGATGTGCCGAATCATGTTGCCTGTAGCGATGGACATCGGGAGTATCGCCGCTCCGGCCAGTCCGAACGCAATAGCAGCGCAAAGCGCCAGAGACCATCCTACGCGCCAGAAATCCCCAAACTTCCGCCGAAGACACAACCACCCCACGCCAGCCGCAAATAGGATTAGACAACTCAGAGCCGCATGAATTACCGGCTGTGAGGCGCTAGCCAGTGCCAGCAGACCCGCCGCAATGGAAAAGACAAATATTCCAAAGGCCCTCCCAGGAAATCGCAACAGTAACACGCCACCCGCGAGCAGTAATGGTAGCCATGCATAGGGCGCTGTGATAGTTATCCAGCTAGCATAGAGTTCCGTATTCCGCGCTAACATTCCGACGGAGGCCCCGATGTACGCGGCCCACGGCGGAACCGTCGCGCAGCGTAACAAGACATAGAGGTTAACATAAAAAACAAAGGCGTGGAGTAGCGTTAGATTGGTTAGCGTGTAAAGGGACGCGAGTGGTTGCCCATAGTTGATCAGCCCAAAAAAATAAAACGGATAGAGAATCGAAAACTGCGGACTATCGAACACCGGAAACCCGGTACCAATATTCGGCAGGTAGTACGGAACGGCACCAGACGACGCCAAACGCGATACCTCGGAGAATATAGGCCCGTAGAGATAGAGGTTATCTAGAAAGGGTCCAAAGAGCAGATGCGATGTAAAAAATGGCCCGTATCGAAGAATAAACGTAACCACGAGAGCAACAATGGCGAAGAAGTCGGAAGCGTATCGACGGCGAAGCGATGCGGTGTTAGTCATTGTTTCGATAGGACCCTGGCAGGGGCCATGAATTACAACTAGTCTATCCTATCCTTCAGCGGCGCGATCGGCTTCTTCTTCGCGACCGTGGTTGATGAACTGATAACAATTAGCGTCGAGTTTCTCCGTAGCTGCATGTCCTCGACTTTTGCTTGGGAAAGCTCGAAAGCCGGCAAAGTTGTATCCCACACCTCATTTTGGCGCGCCGCCATCGCGTGGTACACTTCGGTCGGCCATCGCCCGCTCAATCATCTCCGAGGCTCTATCCAAGCTCATAAATCAAGTCGCTTGCCGCAAAAATCAGAGCCTAACGCATCGACCCTAATTCGCAATGCGTTCGTCTGCCGGCGCGCAAAATTCACTGAAAGGCGAAATCCCATAGTTGACAAAAGCTTCACTGGCCAATCGATTCCGTTTCGGCGATAAAGGCGGCAAATGGAATCTGCTTCAGACAACACAGTTCTGATCATCGAGGATGAACGCGATGTCCTCGATCTGCTCGCGCTTAATTTGCGCAAAGCGGGCTTCACTACTTCGATTGCTGCTGATGGCGCTGCCGGATTGGAGAAGGCGCGTAGCGAAAAACCGGCTTTCATTATTCTCGATCTGATGTTGCCGAAAATGCCCGGATTGGAAGTATGCAAAGTTCTGAAGAGCGATCCGGGGACGCGCCAGATTCCGATCATGATGTTAACCGCGAAGGCTGAAGAGATAGACCGGATAGTGGGTTTGGAATTTGGTGCGGACGATTATGTGACGAAGCCTTTCAGTCCACGAGAAGTGCTCCTACGCATTCGGGCAATTATGCGCCGCGGCGAGGCGAAACAATATGATGAACGTCTGACGGCTGGACCCATTACAATTGATCCAGCGCGTCACGAAGTTTCTGTCAATGACAAGCGAATTAACCTCACCAGCCTCGAATTCAAACTTTTGCGCACGCTCATGCAGCGACGCGGTCGTGTCCAGGCCCGCGACCGTTTGCTCAATGACGTCTGGGGTTATGAAAGTGTCATCGACACGCGCACGGTGGACACGCATGTGCGACGGCTGCGAAAAAAACTTGGCAAAGCCGCCGATGTAATCGAAAGCGTACGCGGGTTCGGCTATCGCTTGAGGGAAAAGTAAGGCGAGATGTGGTGGTTAATCCTGGCTCTGATCTGCGCCACATTCGCAGTCACCACACTGGTTCTCTGGCGAAAATGGGCCGTGCCATGGCCACAAATTGAGCAGCTCGTTTCGCAAATAGCCCGCGGCGAACGGCCGCCCACTTTCCTGGTTGATGGCAGAGGAGAGGCGAAACGCGTTGGCCTGGCGCTGGAGAGCATTTTTGCCCGGCAGCAAGAACTCGATCGCCAGATCGCAGGACGCGAATCCGGCACGCAAACGATTCTTAGCGCGATGCAAGATGGTCTGCTCGTAGTTGATAGGCGCCGGCGTATTACCCTCATGAATCGAACGTTCCAGAAACTGTTCGAGCTGCGAGACCCAGCCGTTGGCGTGCCCTTGCTTGACGAGGTCCGCCACGCAACGCTGGATTGGCTAATTGCGGAAACGCTGCGCACCGGCGAAGCGATGCGCAGCGAGTTGAACCTGGCCGATTCGCGAACCCACAGCGAGCGGCACATCGAAGTCAGCGCTGTTCCGATCAAAAAGGCTGCCGACGAGACGACCGGCGCGGTCGTAATTTGCCACGATATCACGGAATTGAAGCGGCTGGACCAAATCCGGAGCGATTTCGTAGCGAATGTTTCGCATGAGTTGCGGACTCCATTGTCGATCTTACGCGGCTACATCGAGATGTTGCTCGATAATCCGAAAACTTCACGAGAGGAATTGGCGCGGGTCCTTGCAATCATGGAACGGCATTCCAAACGGCTCGGGCGTCTAGTCGATGATCTGCTGAGCCTTGCTCGACTGGAATCATCCAACGCAAGCCTGGAGCTCAGCGCTGTACGGATAGAGGACTTGTTTAATAACGTCATCCGTGACTGGAAAGAAAAACTCACGGCGAAGAATCTGAAAGTGATTGTCGATCTTCCACCAGACGCACCGACGTTTCGCGGAGATGAGACCCGGCTGCAAGAAGTACTCTACAATCTGCTGGAAAACGCGGTGAAATATTCGCGCGAGAACGGGCAGATTCATTTGCGAGCGGCGAAGCGTGGCTCTGAACTGGTGCTCAGCGTAACCGATAACGGACTTGGAATCAGCAAAGATGATCTGCCACGAATTTTCGAGCGCTTTTATCGCGCTGACAAGGCTCGCAGTCGCGAGCTCGGTGGCACCGGTCTAGGGCTGGCGATTGTGAAACATATCGCCCAATTGCACGGTGGTCGGGTAGAAGCCGAAAGCGAGCTTGGCAAAGGAACCACGATTCGCGTGGTCTTGCCGGTGGGAACTGCCAAATGACGAAGGAACGTCCAATGCCCAACTCCGAAAGGATTCGCGAGCAGGCAATCCAATGTCGAATGAAAGATTATGTTCACTGTATAAATGACTTAAAACGCGCCAGTGGGTAGGCGCATCACTCCGTACGCGCCGTCGTCTCCGCGAAGCGGCGTGCAGAGGACCGCCCGCCGTACCTGAACGCGATGGTTCCATACTTGCGAGGCTTCGTTATTCCGTTCCTGTCACACAAAAGTAACATTAAAGATTTTGACCCTTCGCCGCGCGCTGCGGCAGGCTGAGGAGTATGAAATTTCTCAAATTTGGCCGTAAGATTTTGGCGATTGTACTCTTAACCGGAGTAAGTGCGACCGCCTCAGCGCAGATGATGATTAACGGTGCGGGCGCAACTTTCCCGTATCCTATCTACTCAAAATGGTTCGATGAGTACGCGAAAGTCGATCCCTCGGTTCGATTTAATTATCAATCGATCGGGTCGGGCGGAGGCCAAAAACAAATCCTTGCTCAGACCGTGGATTTCGGTGCGTCGGATGGGCCGATGAGTGACGACAATCTGGCGAAGGCACCGGGCAAACTTCTGCATATCCCGACTGTCGCCGGAGCGGATGTAGTTGCCTACAATCTAACTGGGAATCCGACGTTAAAATTCGACGCAGACACGATCGCGGGAATTTTTTTAGGGCAAATCAAAAAATGGAATGACCCAAAGATCGCGGCGCTAAACCCTGGAGTCACGTTGCCCGATCAGGAAATTGTGGTCGTCCACCGCTCCGATGGCAGCGGGACGACGTTCATTTTCACCGATTACCTGAGCAAGATCAACCCGGAATGGAAAACGAAAGTGGGCACCAATACCTCCGTAAACTGGCCGACCGGCATCGGTGGTAAAGGCAATGAAGGCGTGGCTGGGCAGATCAAGCAAACTCCCGGCGCGGTCGGCTACGTGGAGCTGATCTATGCGGTGCAAAACAAGATGCCGTATGCCGAGATAAAAAACGCAACTGGTGAGTTTGTTAAACCGTCGCTCGAATCGATCACCGCCGCGCTTGCCACAGCGAACATTCCGGATGATTTCCGCTTCTCCATCACCAATGCACCGGGCAAAGACGCGTACCCCATTTCTGGCGCGACCTGGCTGCTGGTTTACGAACAACAAAAGGATCCGGCCAAAGGGAAGAAACTGGTCGCCTTTCTAAAGTGGGCCGCCAAAGACGGCGAAAAAATGGCCAGGGACCTCCAATATGCGCCCCTGCCGGAGAATCTTCAGCAACGTGTCCTGAAGCGAATCGACGAAATCAAAATGTGATGTGAGCCATGGAGATTGCCACACCTCCAGCTCAGAAAATTTTCGGGGCACCCCTTGCGCCGCGTTCAGCGGCGCGGGCGATGGCCCCGCCCTCGCGCTTTGGTGACAAAGCGTTCGAGTGGGTCACGCTCACGATGGCGCTGGCGGTGGTTGTGCTCATCATTTTAATTGGTTGGCAGCTGTGGCAGGGATCTTCGCTTGCAGTCCAAAAGTTTGGATTTCATTTTCTCACCACTTCGACTTGGGACCCGGTCGCGGAGCAATTCGGCGCGCTCCCATTTATTTACGGAACACTGGTTTCTTCCTTGATTGCGTTGCTCATTGCCGTGCCGTTGAGCATCGCAACTGCGGTTTATCTGACGGAACTTGCGCCGCTCTGGTTGCGGCAACCGATTGTTTCGTTGATCGAAATGCTGGCGGCGATTCCGAGTGTCATCCTTGGGCTATGGGGCATCTTCGTCATGATCCCGTGGTTGCGCGATTATCCATTTCCGCTGCTGAAACGGCTCTTCGGCTGGACGCCATTCTTCAGCGGCCCGATCTACGGAACCAGCATGCTGGCCGGCGGAATCATTATCGCAATCATGATTCTGCCGATCATCACGTCAGTTTCCCGCGAGATTCTGCGCAGTGTACCAAACTTGCAACGCGAAGCTGCGTACGCGTTGGGGGCGACGCGCTGGGAGGTGACCCGGATTGCGGTTCTAAGTTATGCGAGAAAGGGGTTGTTTGGCGCAGTCATCCTCGGTCTCGGACGCGCTTTGGGTGAAACGATGGCGGTCACGATGGTCATCGGCAACACGCCACAGATCGCGGCATCGCTCTTCAAGCCTGGCTATACGCTCGCCAGCGTGATTGCGAACGAGTTCACGGAGGCGACCACTGATCTTTATCTCCAGGCGTTGTTCGAAATTGGGCTGGTCCTTTTTGGATTAACCATCTTGGTGAACCTTCTCGCCCAGCTGCTCCTCCGGACCATTACCACAGCATCAGCCACACGCGCGGTACAATAGCCATGCACTCCAAACGAGTGAACAACCATTCCTGGCGCAAAATCAAAAGCGCGCTGGCATCCGGCATCGCCTTTGTTTCTGCCCTTCTTGTTATCGCGCCACTGGGTCTCGTGTTCTTTTATCTTCTCGTCAATGGCGCCGGTTCGATAAACTGGGACTTTTTCACCAAGTTGCCGGCACCAGTCGGAGCGGTTGGTGGCGGAATGGTGAACGCGATCGTCGGCTCGCTGGAGTTGCTCGCGCTGGCAGGCGCGATTGGCATTCCGGTCGGCGTTTTGGGTGGAGTGTACCTGGCCGAATACGGCTCCGCCCGGATCAATTCAATCCTGCGATTTCTCGCTGATGTCCTGAATGGAATCCCATCGATCACGTGGGGGGTCGTTGTTTATGGCTTGGTCGTCTTGCGTTTCAAAGGCTTCTCGGCTTATGCTGGCGGCCTGGCGCTTGGGTTGATCATGATTCCACTCATCTTGCGCACGACCGAGGAAGTCATTCTCCTGGTGCCAAATGGTTATCGCGAGGCCGCTCTCGCGCTCGGCGTCGCTCGCTGGAAAACGATCGTACACATCGTAATGAAGACTGCATCCAAGGGAATTATCACGGGTGTTCTGCTGGCGTTAGCACGAATTGGCGGGGAGACTGCGCCGCTTCTTTTCACCGCGTTCGGCAATCGGTTTTGGAACCATAGCCTCGGTCAACCGATTGCTGCGCTTCCGTTGCAGATTTTTACGTACGCGATTTCTCCCTACGACGATTGGCATCGCCAAGCCTGGGCCGGCGCGCTCGTACTCGTCACCGGCGTTTTTTGCGTTAATGTACTGGTTAGAATCTTGACTCGCGGCCGGGCGGCGTCCGTCGTCTAGAACACTCGCGAATGGATAATTTAGTTATGGAAACTCCCGAGCGAAGCGTTATGGAGCGCGTCGAACGGCCTGCGCAGTCGCCCCCCAGTGCTGAGCCTGCGCCACCGCTGACTTTTCAGGTGAAGAATCTGTCAATCTGGTACGGCGAGAAGCGCGCCATTGATAATGCGACGCTTAATATCGCATCGAACGCCGTGACAGCGATTATCGGGCCGAGCGGTTGCGGCAAATCAACTTTCATCCGCTCTCTCAATCGCATGCATGAGCTCGTGCCGAAGACGCGCGTCGAAGGGACTGTTCTTCTTCACGGCGAGGATCTCTATTCCAGCGCCGTTGATCCTGCGATCGTTCGCCGCCGAGTCGGGATGGTGTTCCAGAAATCCAATCCCTTTCCGACAATGTCGATCGGCGAGAACGTCGTCGTCGGCTTGCGATTGAACGGAGTACGCAACCAAAAATTTCTCAACGAACGGTTGGAAAAATCGCTCCGTATGGCGGCGCTTTGGGATGAGGTGAAAGATGATCTGGAAAAATCGGGCACAAGTCTTTCCGGCGGCCAGCAGCAGAGGCTTTGCATCGCACGTGCCCTCGCAGTAGAGCCGGAAGTGCTTTTGATGGACGAGCCCTGTTCGGCGCTTGATCCGATCGCCACGGCGAAGATTGAGGAATTGATCTATGAGCTCAAAACCCACTACACGATTGTGACAGTCACGCACAACATGCAACAGGCCGGGCGCATCTCCGATTACACTGCCTTCTTTTATCTTGGACGACTGATCGAGTTTGGGCCTACGACGAAAATTTTTACCAATCCAAGCGAACGACAGACGGAAGATTATATCACGGGCCGATTTGGATAATGATGGTAGGACGCGACCGCTGGGCACGCCGAAGATTAGGAATAAGATTGAGACTAAGAGTGAGAGGAAGAACATGGGCGTAAGTAGGAACGAGTGGGGAGAGTAAGATGATCGCGCCAAGACATATTCTCGGAACATTTGATGAAGCACTGGCGTCGCTGCGCAACAACGTTCTAATGATGTCGAGCCTGACCGAGCGCAGTTTAGAGCGGGCGATGAAGGGCTTGTTTGATCGCGACGACGATCTTTGTGCAAATGCGATCGCCGACGATGAAGAGATCGACCAACTGGAGAAACAGATCGACAAGGATGGGGTCGATATTCTACTGCGCTTTCAACCAGTCGCGTCGGACCTGCGTCGCGTGGTGTCTGCAATGAAACTTTCATCGAACCTCGAGCGCATGGCCGATCAGGCAACGACGATTGCGCGCCGCGCGCGAAAGTTAAATCAGCATCCCCCGTTGGCGGAAGTTGAATTAGTCAGACCGATGTACGAACACGCCATGTCGATGTTTAAGGACAGCGTGGATGCTTTCGCGCGCGAGGATGTCGATCTCGGACGTGCAGTCGTCCCGCGCGATCAAGGGCTGGACGAGTTGAACCACGCGGCCAGTCGCAAATTAATCGAGCGCATGGCGCAGGGTCCGGAGCAGCTGCGGGGCTACTTGAATCTGATTTTTGTTGGCCGTTGCCTCGAACGAGTGGGCGATCACGCCACCAATATTGCCGAAGACGCAGTTTACGCGGCCGCAGCTGAAGATATTCGGCACCAGTCTGTGATAGCCACGGCATGACAAGCCCGGCGGCCAGATCTCCCGCTCTTGCCTAACTTCAAAACCAATGGTTGCATGGATTATGCGCGCTCGTTTTTGGGCCGCGGATTCCAGAGAGCGATAAATGCCGACAGCGGTTGCCAAGACGAGTGTTGCCGAAGAGTCCTCCGCCGGGGTGGAGCTCCTGCGGAAGGAAGTTCCTCAAGAAGAGCGTTTTTCTGATCCACGAAATTTTATCAATCGCGAACTGAGCTGGCTCGAGTTCAATCGACGTGTTCTCGAAGAAGCGCAGGATCCGACTCAGCCGCTCATCGAGCGGGTGAAGTTTCTCACCATCTTTAGTTCGAACCTCGATGAGTTTTTTGAGATCCGCGTCGCTGGGATCAAGCAGCAGATCCAGAGCGAGACAAGTGACGTGGGCCCGGATGGTTTGAGCCCGACCGAGACGTTCAACAACATCCAGCGGGTTGTGCGCGAACTCGTGGCGACGCAATGCGCCCTGTGGAAAAATGAATTACTACCGGAACTGGCGAAGAACGGCATTTACGTGCGCGAGATGGCGGAATTGCCGACGAAACGGGCGGCATGGGCGCATCGCTATTTTCAGCAGGAGGTCCTTCCGATGCTCACCCCCTTGGCCGTGGATGCCAGCCATCCGTTCCCGCGCCTTTTGAACCGAAGTCATAATCTGCTGGTACGGGCGAAACTGCAGCGGGGCGGGGAGGCATTGCACGCGATTGTGCAAGTGCCCAGAGCGGTATCGCGCTTGATTGCCTTGCCACGCGGCAAAAGCGTGGACGAGCCGTGGGAGTACATTTATCTCGCCTCACTCATCAAACAGCACATCGGCGAATTGTTTCCCGGTTTGATCCTGGACGAAGTGCACGCGTTTCGGGTCACTCGCAACAGCGATCTCTATATCGATGAGGAAGAAGCGGAAAATCTTCTGCGCACCATCGAGCAGGAACTGCGGCGATCAAGCCGCGGCAATGCCGTCCGCCTCGAAGTGGAAGCCGATTGTCCCAAAGACGTTCTCGAATTGCTGCTGAGGTTCTTTGACCTGACGGAGGCCGATGCTTACAAACTCGACGGCCCGCTTTCCATGACGCATCTGATGCCGCTGGTCACTAATGACGCATTCGCGAAGCTCAAGGACCGGCCATTTCAGCCGGCGCGCGATCCCGCGCTGCCGCCGCATGTCGACTTTTTCGAAGTGTTGCGACGCCAGGATGTGCTGCTCCATCATCCTTACGACAGCTTCGATCAAATTGTCGAGTGGATCGAAGCGGCAGCGCGGGATCCGCACGTGCTGGCGATTAAAATCACATTGTATCGCACAAGCGGTGATTCGCCAATTGTCGGAGCGCTCATCGAAGCAGCCAATGCTGGAAAACAAGTCACCGCCATTGTTGAGCTTCGTGCACGTTTCGATGAGGCAAGCAACATTCAATGGGCCCGGCGTCTGGAGGAAGCCGGCGCGCATGTCATCTACGGGGTAGTCGGTCTAAAAACGCATTCCAAGGCGCTGCTCATTGTTCGCCGCGACGCGGATCAACTCCGGCGCTACGTCCACCTGGGCACTGGCAACTATCACTCGCGCACCGCGCGTATTTATACCGACTTTAGTTTGCTCACCACCGAGCCGAAATTGACCGAGGAAGTGGCAATTGTCTTCAATACTCTTACAGGCCTCGCCGGTTATCCTGGTCTCAAAAAATTGATGGTCGCGCCATTCGATATGCATAGCCGCCTTATCCGATTAATTGAACGCGAACGCGACAACGCGCGAGCAGGCAAACCGGCTCGCATTGTTGCGAAGTTAAACGCACTCGTCGATCACGAGATCATTGAGAAACTGTATCAAGCTTCCTGCGCAGATGTGAGCATCGATTTGATAGTCCGCGGCATTTGTTGCTTACGGCCAAAAATCCCCGGCTTGAGCGAGAATATTCGCGTCATCAGCATTGTCGGCCGCTTTCTCGAGCACAGCCGGATTTTTCATTTTGAGAATGGCGGACAACCTAAGGTCTTCCTTTCAAGTGCGGATTGGATGCCGCGAAATTTTTACCGGCGCATTGAACTTGCGTTTCCTGTCGAGAATCCAGCGTTGCGCGATCAGATCATCAACGAGGTGCTTCCGAGCTTTTTACACGATCGCGTCAAGGCGCGGGAGTTGCAGCCCAGTGGAAAATACCGGCGTTTGAAACCCGAGGGCTCGGAGCCGCGCGCCCAGGCACAGTGGCATTTCCGTGAGGTTTCCCGCGAGCGAGCGAAAAAAATGCCCAGGCCGAAGAAAAAATTGCGCGCGGATAAATTGGTTCCGATAACGGTCGCGGACGAAAAATCTGTTGCGGCGATCGAGCGCCAGCCGGACTCGCAGACCTCGGCAGCGGCTCCCAAGCAATCGTCATGAAGAAAGCGATCCTGGTAATCGATATCGGGGGCTCAAATGTGAAGCTAATGATTTCCCGCACGGAGAAGCGAAAATTCAAATCTGGCCCGAAATTGACACCGCGTGAGATGATCTCGCACACCAGACCATTACTGGAGGATTGGAAATTTGATGCGATCTCGATGGGATTCCCGTCGCCCGTGCGCAACGGAAAGATCCTGAGCGAACCAAAACACTTGGGCAAGGGCTGGGTTGGATTTGATTTCAAGAAAGCGCTCGGCAAACCAGTCCGTATTATCAACGACGCAGCCATGCAGGCGCTCGGCAGTTATCACGGCCGCCGAATGCTTTTTCTAGGGCTCGGCACAGGACTTGGCTCGGCACTTGTATGGGACAATTATGTCCTCCCGCTCGAACTGGGGGATTTGCCTTACCGCAACGGCAGCATCATTGAGCATTATCTCGGCAAACCAGGCTTGACGCGCCTCGGCGAGAAGACCTGGCAGCGCGACGTGCGTTATGCCCTCGTGCAACTGAAGAAATCGCTCATTGCCGATTACGTGGTGCTCGGGGGCGGGAATGCCAAGAAATTAAACGTGCTTCCGGAGGGAGTGAAACTTGGGCATAATCGCAATGCGTTTCTGGGTGGAACGCGCCTCTGGCAAATGGACGCGCGGAAGCGGCGCCGCAAATGGCAGATTCTTTAGAAAGTGATCCAATGAAACTCTATTTTCTCAGACACGGTGAGGCCGATTGGCCGGACTGGAAACAGTCTGATGACGAACGTCCACTAACCAAACGCGGAAAAAAAGAAATGCGCGATGTTGGAAGATTTCTCATGGATCTAAAGATACGACCGGACTTGATCGTAACCAGCCCGCTGCCACGCGCCTCGCAGACGGCCGAGATCGCGGCCGATTATCTGAAAGCAAAATTGCGGAAGGATGAGCTGCTCGCGCCCGGATTCGGCACCGGTCAGCTTCGAACAGTGCTAAAGCGGCATCGCGCAAAAACTTTGATGCTAGTCGGTCACGAACCGGACTTCACCAACATCATTTCGGGATTGACCGGGGCATCGCTCAAACTTTCCAAGGCCGGTGTGGCGCTGGTCGATGTCGATCCTGAATCTGAAGAAGGAAAACTTCTCTGGCTTTTTCCATCGAAGATCGCCAGGAAATAGCTGGGCGGTTCTCACCTCTCACTAATTTAGCGTTGCGCTAACAGATAAATTGCCGCCAGCGTGAGAAGAAAGTAAGGAACGAGCACCGCCGCTCCGGCATAATCTTTTGCCATCCGCTGCCCGAAGAATAGCGCAACAATTGCGATAGCGGAGACGACCGCGCCATAGAAGGCAAGCGTCGAATCGCGCGAAAGAATTATCACGACGCACCCAATCGCGCTGAGTGTCCCGGCTGCAACTTCAAGGATAGTGATCACCGTCACCATGGCGGGCACAACCCCGGCAAGCGGACTCTTGGCGAAATGTCCTTTTAACCATTCCACATTACCGCGACGATCGACAACTTTATCAATTCCCGACTGGAGGAAAAGAACGGCGAGAAACGCGGAGCTAAGGATTTCCAAAAGAAATATTGCTCCTGTGAGAGTATGCAGAGTTGGCATGTAACGACTCTAATAGTGAACGCTTCACGATTGTCGATCTTGTTCGCGCCGATACTGCGCAAAAAATTGGACAGCAGGCGGACAGATGCATTGGGCAAGCAAAAAACAGGGACGCGGTTTTATCCGCGTCCCTGTTTCAGACTACTTATTATGAGTGACCTAGTGACCGACTATAGCGTAGTATGCGAAGTGCAGATCGTTGGTGTCCGGGCCATCGAGATTGATCCAACCTTGCACCACTTCGCCGTGAGCCGCATTGACAGTGACCGTCAATGTGGTCGAACCGTTGGCCGGCACAGTCACGCTGTCCGGCACGGTGATCCGGTCATCGCCAGCACTCAAGATTCCAGCGTCAAAGACGCTCGGGACAGTGTCCCCGAATGTACTCGGGGTGAACATCGTCTTCGAGACGCTGAACGTTTCGTCGGTGCCAGTCGGGTTGGACAGTGTGATCACAAGCGACGTCGGATGGCCGACGGTAACCTTGCCGAAACTTGCTGCGACAGGATCTAACCACGTCGTCGCGTCTGCCGCCACAGAGAGGTTCTCACGTCCGGCTCCCTGCGCTGTCGGTCCGATGTCGTGCAAGCCGGTCTTGGCATCCTTGATCACCAAGTCGGCGCGGTTGACGAGCGCCGACTTGACCTGCGCGGGCGACCAGGACGGATTGAGGTTCAAGAGCACAGCAGCCGACCCGGCAATGTGCGGCGTCGACATCGACGTGCCGCTGAAGAAGGCCCAACCGGTACCATCGCCCGGGCAGGTGTCGGGTTTGCCCACGCACGTGATCGAACTGAGGACATTGACGCCGACGGAGGTCAGGTCAGGCTTGACGGCAAAATCAACGGCCGTTGGGCCCTGACTACTGAAGCCAGCCAGAATGTCCGCGTTGGGAGTGATGAACTCCTGGAACGTGGCCACCGCCGACGCGGTGGTCGCTCCTGACGCCCGCAGGTCTGCGCCCTCATTCAGGCCGATCATGACTGCCGGCAGGTCGTCGCCGCCGCCGCCGTCCTTGGCCATGGCGGTTGGGTCACCGGCGACATTGTTGATCACGAGCACTCCGACAGCACCGGCGGCGATCGCGTTGCGCACCTTCGTGCTGAAGGTGCACGTCCCTCGGTCGATGATCGCCAGCTTGCCGGAAGCTCCCGGATCGACGCTCGTGCAAGAGGTGCTGTGGGTGTCGAAGAGATCAAACGACGCGGTGGGAAGAGGGGGAAATTCTCCGACGGCCGCACCGATCGTTGTTCCGCCGCCCGCCGGATACGTAAACGGCTGGCCAACGAAGTGCTGGTTTGTGCTCGCGCCGACCGTGATAATCTTACGCGCTCGGCCGGGCGACTCAATGGTACCTGGGCCGGGGCCGCTGTTACCGGCCGCCACGGCCACGACTAAACCCGCGTCCACTGCGTTATCGAGCCCCATCGCAAGCAGGTCGTTGTTACCATGGAAGCTGCCGCCAAGCGAAAGATTGAGAACGTCCATTCCATCAGCGACCGCAGCATCGACCGCGTTGAGGATATCCTCGCTGCGAGCGCTGACAACGTTATCTGGGAAAACATTGTAGTTCCCCAGCCATGCGCCCGGTGCTATCCCGGACATGTCATCGATGCTCACGCCGTTGACCACCGCAGTCTGGCCAGTTACCCCTGCGGCATCTCCGGCAGTATGGGTCCCGTGGTCTTGGATGGCCTGGGCGTCGAGGCCCTGCTGACGGGCCTTGTTATAGAAGACTTTGGCAACAATGACTTTTGGCGAGACGTACTTGCAGTCTTGATCTGGCGTGTGCGAATTGCTATCTGCTGCATCGCACTTGGGAAATCCGGGGGGAAAGCTGAAGCCAGTTGGGTCGAAGAAGGGGTGCGTCTCGTCAATCCCCGTGTCGATGTCTCCAATCTTGATGCCCGCCCCGGCGACGGATCTGCCGCCCGCGGCAGCCCAGGCATCCGATGCATTGATGATCTTGTAGCTCTCGCTCAGGTTAGGATGATAAAGGGCGTTATACTGGACCTGTTGCACCATGGGAGCCCTTGCGATTGTCTCCAGCGGTGTCCCGTTCAGTTGCACGGCGACCGCGTTGAGTGCGACATCATACTCACTAGTTATCCTCGCCCTAGAGGCATTGGTTCGCAGCCATCGTCTGAACTCGTTCCGCCCAGCAGACAGCTGGGCGCGGTACGACCTTACAGTGTTACTATTGAAATCAATTTTCTTGCCCGCCGCTGGTTTGGTAGCGGCATGAATACTTAGTGGATCGCCTTTGAGTTGGACAATCGCACTCGATCTGTCCACGTCCGGGCCCGGGTTGAAGGCGTCAGCACTAGCGTTTGGTCGAGTTAGTGCCGAGCCGCCGACGCCAAGAGCAATGACGCTCAATGCAATTGAGGAGAATATCAACGATGCTGCGAGGAGTTTTTTCATAGATTTTGATGAGTGGAAGTTTCCGATATTTAGGCGAGGCGATCCTGACGCCGGTACGTATACCAAATGGCGTAATTCGTGATTTCTAGCAAGAACTTTCTTTAACTTTATCACCCATGGGGCATCGGAAAGGTGACGCCGTTGTTACTTTTGCGGACTGACTATCGGAGCGCGCGTGATCAGTCTTCTCTTTTCTAGTGTTTGAACTTGTCTCCGATCTGCAATGTGAAGCCGAGCGCCAAATATCCGCCAACGCTCATCACGACTGCCGATCATGACGATCGCGTTTTTCCGGGTCACAGCTTCAAGTTCGCCGCTGCATTGCAAGCCGCGCAAGCTGGACTTGCGCCGATTCTCATCCGCATCGAAACCCGCGCCGGACACGGCGCAGGCAAACCGACGGCGAAAATTATCGAGGACCAGACCGATCAGTGGTGGTTTCTCGTAAAAAATCTGGGGATGAAAATTCTGCTTTAGCTATGCACTAAACCCGGCTTTGTGAAGCGTCTGTGCCAGATACCGACCCCGGGTTGGCATTTCACAGAAACGCCCTACAATTGTTGACATCAGTCGCCTTGGGCAACCGCGTCAGCAAAGGCAACGTTGCCGGTTTTCAGGTCCAGCTCGGCTTCCGCCGGCGTGCCAAACATGCGTGCGCGCGTGTCATCGAATTCGGCTTCCCATCGCGCGACCACAATTGTCGCCAGACAATTGCCGATCACATTCACGCAGGTGCGTCCCATGTCCATCAATTCGTCCACGCCAAAAATTATCGCGACGCCGATCGGCCCGAGACCTGGTGGCAAAAAGCTGTTCAGCGTCGCGAGTAAAATAACGAGCGACGCACGCGGCACTGCGGCCACGCCTTTGGACGTGAGCATGAGGGTGAGCATCATTGCAACCTGTTGACCAAAACCCATGTGCCAACCCATGGTCGTCTCGGCGGCTTGTGCAACGAAGACGGAAGCGAGCGCGAGGTAAAGGGTCGAGCCGTCGAGGTTAAACGAATATCCTGTCGGCATCACAAACCCAACGATGTGTCGCGGAACGCCCAAACGCTCCATCGCCTGCATCGCTTTCGGCAACGCCGACTCGCTGCTCGTCGTCGCGAACGCGAGCGTAGCCGGCTCGCGTACCGCCCGGGCAAATTGCCGCAATGGCACGCGGGCGATGAAGATGACCAGTCCGAAGATTACGACGATGAAAATGATCAGCGCCAGGTAAAGCGACAGAACCAGTTTGCCCAGATTCACGAGCACGCCGAGGCCTTGCGTACCGATCGTGTGAGCCATTGCTGCGCCCACCCCAATTGGCGCAAACATCATCACGTAATTCGTAAACTTGAACATCACCTGGGAGAGACTCTCCATTGCACGGATGATTGGTTTTCCTTTTTCTCCAACCGCTGACACGGCGAGTGCGAAGAGCACGCTGAATGCGACGATCTGCAAAACATCGCCGCGCACCATCGCTTCGATCACGCTAGAGGGAAACGCGTGCACGATCGTTTCGACCAAGGTCCTCGGATGGCTTTGCTCGATCGTTTTGACGATCTCGGCGTTAGTGGCGGCGAGCGTCACACCAATGCCCGGTTTGGTGAAATTGACGACCGCCAACCCAATGAACAGGGCTGCAGTGGTGACAATCTCGAAATAGACGAGCGCTTTGACGCCCATCCGCCCAATTTTTCGCAATGCACCTGCGCCAGCGACTCCGACAACGATGGTCGAGAACACAAGTGGCGCGATGATGGATTTGATCAGGTTGATAAAGATGTCGCGCAAAAAATAAACTGCGTTCCCCCAATCGGGCCGCAGCCAGCCGATCACCCCGCCGACAACCAACCCGATCATGATCTGCATCGTCAAAGAGGGGCGATACCATGGCCGGCGTATCGATTGAGAAACCCGAGCGGTCATCGCCATCGTCATTAGCACAAAGCGCAAATCCAAAACAGCGTGTTTCAGTTTCCACGGACGAATGCCCGCGGGCATTTCCACCTTTGTGCCACATATGTGACGTATCTGTTTAGCGCTCACAAGCGCCGACCAGTCAAGCCACGCGTCATCCCGAGCCAGCGAAGACGGTGAGGGACCTCCCGCAGGGTGAAAGAACCACGCTCTGATCCTGCGTGTGGTGAGGTCCCTCGGCGTGCTGCGCTAGCCTCGGGACGACAACGCTCGTGGCTCGAGGGAGCCGTTCCACACGATCACCACGCGCGCCGTTCTCTTTGTCAGATTCGCTTCGCCTGACGCTAGTCAGATACTATGTGACATGAAACTGTCTACGACAGGAATGTGCTGCCTACTGCGCGATGGCGGTAAAATCAGTCTATCAGCCGCTGGTCGAGCCCGCTGTAAGCATCGACGCGCCGGTCGCGCAAGAATGGCCAATGCGTCCGCTGCTCGTTTACGCGGTCCCATTCTATGTCTGCGATCACAACCTCTTCTTGATCGACGGAGCCTTTTGCAATGATTTCGCCGTCTGGGCCGCAAATAAAACTTTGCCCCCAAAACTGGATTCCGGCGCCGCTGGCGGGTGCTTCATGGCCGACGCGGTTTGGCACGGCGACGTAGCAACCATTTGCGATCGCATGACTGCGTTGGATCGTCTCCCAAGCGGAATGTTGCGCCGCGCCGAACTCCTTCTTTTCCGACGGATGCCAGCCGATCGCCGTCGGATAAAATAAAATTTCCGCGCCATGCAACGCAGTGAGGCGCGCCGCTTCCGGATACCATTGGTCCCAGCAAACGCAGACGCCGATTTTGCCGCGCGCAGTGGCCCATGCTTGAAATCCGAGATCGCCTGGAGTGAAATAGAATTTTTCGTGGTAAAGCGGATCATCGGGAATATGCATTTTGCGATACTTACCAAGCACTTTGCCATTCGTGTCGATAATCGCGGCAGTATTATGATAGATGCCAGCGCTGCGCTTTTCGAAAAGTGACGCGACGATCACTGTGCCGGTTTCCCGCGCGATATCTCCCAAAACCGAAGTCGATCTTCCGGGCACTTCTTCAGCGAGGGCGAAATTCCTGTGATCTTCTGTCTGGCAAAAGTATTGCGACCGAAAAAGCTCAGGCAAACAAACGATCTGCGCGCCTTGTTTTGCGGCGTTGCGGATGAATTCGATTGCTCGCGAGAAATTCTTCTCTGGTTCTGGACCGCAACGCATCTGAATGAGTGCTATTTTCGTTTTGTGCAAATTCACGGTACAAATTCCTATTAACACCGGGCTTTAGACCGGTGTTCGGCAGCATGCAAGCGCTCGAAGCCGTTTTAACGGCTTGCTTCGCGATATACCCAAGCCGTAAAACGGCTGATCACACTGGCCTCTGCTAACACTTGGCTCAAGCCAGTGTTACTGAAAGACACTCGCGGCCTACTTTACCGACTCCGCAGGACCGATCTTCACGCTTTCGATCACGATGCGTTTCGTCGGCTTGCTCATCTCGCCCGTATTGTTTCTTGTCACTGGCGTCTCGCCGATTTTTTCCAGCACGTTGTCGCCTTTGATCAGTTTGCCGAAAGTGGTGTATTGCCCGTCGAGCCGCCGAACAGGTGCGAGACAGATGAAGAACTGCGACCCAGCCGAATCCGGATCAGGCCCGCGCGCCATCGAGACGACGCCACGCTCGTGGGAGTGACTGTTGAATTCTGCTTTGATCTTGTAGCCCGGTCCGCCTTCTCCATAGCTATTCTCTTTCGCACTGTCTTTCGAATTCGGGTCGCCACCTTGAATCATGAACCCCTTGACGATGCGATGAAAAATTGTCCCGTCATAGAAACCTTCGCGTGCGAGTTTTTTGAAGTTTTCAATCGTCTTTGGCGTGGCATCCTTCCAAAACTGCACCACCATTTCGCCTTCGCTGGTTTTGATAACGGCCACTTCGTTTGATGCATTCACGGAAGTTTTCTCCTCTTTCTTGTCTTCTGCAGCAAATATAGTGGAACTCAACAGAGCAGCCAATAGGATCGACAATTTCATAATGATGTGTGGCATGAACGAGCAAGCCTGTCACGTCGCGCTGTTAAAATGACGAAGCTCGAATGACGAATGACGAAGGTCGAATGATAGAAGACTGCATATCGATCTGCCATTAGTTCGGATTTTGTCATTCGGATTTGTTTCGTCATTCGACATTTGGATTTCGTTATTTAAACCGTTGCGGCGCCGGCGGAAGTAACAAGCGTGTCATGGTATTCCTGCAAACTGCGCACGTGCACTTTGCGCTTTTGCAACGAACGGATTCCGTTCGCGCTCGCCAGGGCAGCGCGCACCGTAGTCATGATCGGAATTCGTTGCGCCAGAGAAGCATTGCGAATGCGCACTTCGTCCTCGCGCGGAATTTTTCCGCTAGGTGTATTGATGATGAAATTGATGTCGCCGTTTTTTACGCGGTCGAGAACGTTGGGACGGCCCTCCCGCAATTTGAACACCTTTGTTACAGGAACCTTTGCCGCCATCAAAACCTCAAACGTGCCGGCGGTAGCGATAATCCCAAACCCGAGTTTCACAAATTCCCGCACGACGGGCACAACGGCCTGCTTGTCGCTGTCTTTCACGCTGACGAAAACGTTTCCTCCCTTGGGCAACGGCGGTGGCGCGGCCATCTGCGACTTCGCATAAGCGAGGCCAAGATCGACATCCATCCCCATGACTTCTCCGGTGGATTTCATTTCTGGCCCTAAAGAAATATCCACGCCCTCATAGCGTAGAAATGGGAAAACGGCCTCCTTCACTGAGAAATGCTTCGGCACGATTTCGTTCGTGAATCCGAGCTCACGCAACGACTTTCCAGTCATCACTTTGGCGGCGAGTTTGGCTAGCGGGACGCCGATCGCCTTGCTTACAAACGGAACGGTGCGCGACGCGCGCGGGTTCACTTCGAGAACGTAAACATCATCGCCTTTCACTGCGAACTGCACGTTCATGAGGCCGCGCACTTTTAGTTCAAGCGTCATGGCTTTTGTTGCCGCAGAAATTTCGTCGAGAACTTTCCTGGACAACGAGAATGTCGGAATTACGCAAGCGCTGTCACCACTGTGGATGCCCGCTTCTTCGATGTGCTCCATAATTGCGCCGATCACGGTCGTTTCGCCATCGGCAATGCAATCGACATCGACCTCGACTGCGTCTTCGAGAAAGCGATCGATGAGCACGGGACGATCGGGTGTCACTTCGATTGCACTCGTCATGTAACGCCGAAGGTCTTCCTCATTGTAGACGAGCTCCATGGCGCGCCCGCCGAGGACAAAGGAGGGCCGCACCAAAACCGGATAACCAACTTTCTTCGCAATCGCGACGGCCGCTTCGGTACTGATTGCAGATCCGTTCGGAGTTTGCCGCAGGCCAAGTTTGTCGAGCATCGCTGCGAACAAGTGCCGATCTTCCGCCGTTTCGATGCTCTCAGGTTGTGTGCCGAGAATGGGCACGCCGGCTGCCTTTAAGCCGCCAGCAAGATTGAGCGGCGTCTGACCGCCAAACTGCACAAACAGGCCCTCCGGTTTTTCCTGATCGTAAATGTTGAGGACGTCCTCAAGTGTGAGTGGCTCAAAATAAAGTTTATCGCTGGTGTCGTAATCCGTGGAAACCGTTTCCGGATTCGAATTGACCATGATGGTTTCGAATCCGAGCTCGCGCAGCGCGAAAGCAGCGTGCACGCAGCAGTAATCAAACTCAATTCCCTGTCCGATCCGATTTGGTCCGCCACCCAGGATCATGATTTTGCGCTTGCCGCTCTCGCGCCGCTCGTTCTCGTCGCCGTAGGTGGAGTAGTAATATGGCGTGTACGCTTCGAACTCGGCTGCGCAGGTATCGACGAGCCGATAGGTGGGAATTACCCCGGCAGATTTTCGCTGCTCGCGGATTTCGTTTTCGCTCGTGTTCAGCGCGACGGCCAGTTGTCGATCGGAAAAGCCGAGTTTCTTAGCTCGCAGGAATTCCTCCCGCGGGATGTAAGGCTGCCAGCCTGACTCGGCGGGCAGGCTGCCAGCCTGCCCAAGTTCTCCCTGGCTATCGCTAAGCACGAGAACATCGCGCCGCTCCATCAAAAACTGATCATCATTCAAACCGGCTTTCGCAGGATTTTGCTCGATATAATCGCGGCAGGCAGCAAGATGGGTCCAGTCGCGCACAATCGTATCGAACGTTTCCGCCATCCACAGCGATCCGGTCTGGTTCATCAACCGGTTGATTTGGTTGCTGGTATAAGACTTCCACGAATGCAGGATCGCATTGAGGGAATTCGTGCCCAGCGGTTTCACAATTACATGAACATGATTCGGCATGACAACGAACGCATCGATCACGTATCGCTCCTGATCGAAATGATCGAGGTTCTCGCGAACGATCTTCTGCGCACGCGAATCCCGCAGCAAACAGGAGCCTTGACCTTGATCCAGCCATCGCTCGCGTTCCTCTTCGAATCGCTGCATGTATTCGCACGCTGTTTTCCAGTCCCAGGGGTGCGGATGATGTTTTAGCCAGAGTGCGCGTTCTTCTCGCCACTCGGCGAGCACATCGCTTGCGATTGCATCAGCGAGGCGAAACGTAACAAAATAAGTGGCCCCAGACTGCTCCCAGTGAGGCAAATGACGTCGGGTCATTTTGATTGCCGCGTGTTCGTCGAAGCCGTGAAAACGGACGTCGACCTTGGCTGACTTGGAAGGCAAGCTTCCAGCGTGCTGGAGCATGGATGGGCAGGCTGGCAGCCCGCCCGCCGAGTCAGGCTGGCAGCCTAACCTCCGATGCGCCTCCTCCGCAATCTCCTCCACGTTTCGCAAGAACCACTTGTCGATCTTGGTTAGGTCGAAGACCTCATCGATGGACATCCCATCCCGAAATGCCTGGGCGAGGTAAAAAATTCGATCCGCATTGGGAGTTGAGAGTTTAAGCCGTAGAGTTTCCGGATCGACAGATCGGTCCGCGCCATCGCCGCATAGGCCGAACCGCTTGATCTCCAGACTACGCAGCGCTTTTTGCAGCGCTTCCTTGAATGTGCGGCCAATTGCCATCGCTTCGCCCACGCTTTTCATCCGTGTCGTAAGCGTTGCGTCCGCCTGCGGAAATTTTTCGAACGTAAACCGCGGCACTTTTACGACGCAGTAATCAATGGTCGGCTCGAAACAGGCTGGCGTTTCGCGTGTGATATCGTTTTTGATTTCGTCCAGGGTGTAACCGACAGCGAGCTTGGCGGCAATCTTCGCAATGGGAAAACCGGTAGCCTTCGAAGCCAGGGCGCTGGAACGCGAGACGCGCGGATTCATTTCGATTACCACCATCCGGCCGGTCTCCGGGTTAACGGCAAACTGAATGTTCGAGCCGCCGGTCTCGACACCGATCTCGCGAATGACCGCAAACGCGGCATCGCGCATCATCTGGTATTCCTTGTCGGTGAGCGTTTGCGCAGGCGCGACGGTGATCGAGTCGCCGGTATGCACGCCCATCGGATCGAAATTCTCGATGGAACAAACAACCACGCAGTTGTCCATGCGGTCGCGCATTACCTCCATTTCGAATTCTTTCCAGCCAACCAGTGATTCTTCGATCAGCACTTCGTGGACTGGCGACAGATCGAGACCGCGCGCGGCGATTACATCGAGTTCTTCGCGATTATAAGCGATGCCGCCGCCGCTCCCGCCGAGAGTGAATGCCGGCCGAATAATGAGCGGGAACGCTCCTATGTCATCCACGATGCGATCAAGATCGGCAATGGAACGGGCGATGCCGGAGCGCGGTACCTCAAGCCCGATGCGCAACATCGCCTCCTTGAACAATTGTCGATCTTCGCCTTTGGCGATGGCCTGAGCGTTCGCGCCGATCAATTTCACCCCATGCCGCGCCAGCGCGCCGTTGCGGTTCAATTCCATCGCGGTGTTCAGTGCAGTTTGCCCTCCCAGGGTTGGCAAAATCGCGTTCGGTTTTTCGCGTTCCATGATTGCCTCGACCACTTCGGCCGTGATCGGCTCGATGTAAGTGCGATCGGCAAACTCGGGATCGGTCATGATGGTAGCCGGATTGGAATTCACCAGCACGACTTGATAGCCTTCTTCGCGCAACGCCTTGCACGCTTGCACGCCAGAATAATCAAATTCGCAGCCTTGCCCGATCACGATTGGACCGGAGCCGATCAGCAGGATTTTTTTAAGCTCGTTGTTTCGCGGCATCTGCGCAGCGCGGACGATAAATCAAATCAGGCGAGAATCACGCGCGAATCGCAATCATTAGCTTGTCATCCTGAGCGCAAGCGAAGGACCTCGCACAGGCTGGAAATTCACACGTGGAAAAATTGCGTGAGCAACGCTTCGATTGCGAGGTTCCACGCCGTCTGCGCGGCTTGGAATGACGGGCGTGTTGGTTACGCCACCTGCGCCATCCGCTGGCGGTCGAGGTAAACTTTGCAGATGCTTTTGATCCGCGTAAGCACGTAGTAAATTGTCTGGCTACGGATGCGCACCAGCTCCGTGCCGACGATGCGTGTCACGAAATCGCTCGGAAGATCGAGAATTTCCTGCGGTGTCGAGCCTTCGAGGCCCTTGCAAAGAATCGCGGTCATGGAGCGGGTAAGCGTTTGCACTTCCGGCCCAAGGGTCATGCGGATGTGCGCCTTGTCTGTTTGGTTGACATTCAGGTAAACGCCGACCGTGTCCGTGCATTCCTCGTCTTTGCGGATATCGACGAGAACAAACTTCTCGTCTTCGCGGGGCATTTGCTTCTTCGCGTTGTCAGCATACGAGACAAGCGTCTCGCGCCGCTCATCCTCGGGAAGCGTCTCAAAAAGATTGATGATCTGATTCAACTTGGCCGGATACATCGATAGTTGCTTAATCTATCACGGATTGCCCAAAACTCCTTCTCCGCAATCGAAGTCCGTGCTTCGGCTTTGCTCAGCAAAGCGTTTGTGGCTAATTGCATTATGAAAACTCCGATTAAAGTCGCCGTGACAGGCGCGGCCGGGCAGATTGGTTATTCGCTTCTGTTTCGCATCGCCTCTGGACAGATGTTCGGGCTGGACCAGCCGCTCACACTTCATTTGATCGAGATTCCCGCTGCGCTCGGCGCGCTTGAAGGCGTGGTGATGGAATTGCACGATTGCGCCTTTCCATTGCTCGAGTCGGTTGTACCGACGGCCGATCTGGATGAAGGCTTTCGCGATATCAATTGGGCGTTGCTGGTCGGAAGTGTCCCGCGCAAGGCCGGCATGGAGCGGAAGGATTTACTCGGGATCAACGGCAAGATTTTCATCGGACAAGGTCAGGCGATCGAAAAAAATGCTGCGTCCGATGTGCGAGTGCTGGTAGTCGGAAATCCATGCAACACGAATTGTTTGATAGCGATGAATAACGCAAAAGAAATTCCGCGCGACCGCTGGTTTGCCATGACGCGATTAGACGAAAATCGTGCCCGCGCGCAGCTCGCGCACAAGGCCGGTGTAGGCATCGGTTCGGTCACAAAAATGACCATCTGGGGAAACCATTCCGCGACTCAATATCCGGATTTCTACAATGCGAGGATCGACAATCGTCCTGCGAACGAAGTGATCGGGGACGAGAAATGGCTGAAGGAAGAATTCATTGCTACCGTGCAACAGCGCGGCGCCGCCGTTATCAAGGCTCGAGGACTTTCTTCGGCCGGCTCAGCCGCCAACGCGATCGTTGATGCTATGTGTTCCCTCACGAACGACACGCCGGCTACCGACTGGCATAGCGTGGCGGTTTGTTCCGACGGAAGTTACGATGTCGAGAAAGGATTGATCTCCTCATTCCCAGTTCGTGTGAGCGGAGGAAAATGGGGAATCGTGCAAGGACTTCCGATAAATGATTTCAGCCGCGCGAAAATCGATGCATCGATAGCGGAGTTAAAAGAGGAAAAGTCCCTCGTTAGCGAGCTGATTTCGTAACGTCTTCTACTGACGCGAAACTGCCTTCATTATCTTTGGCCGACGATAGTGAAGAGAGTGTACGCCTTTCCGCGATGATACTGCTGATGGGTTAGGATCTCTGAAGTGGTGAATCCCATCACCGCGAGAAATTGAGTTAAAAATTGCGTGCTGAAATGCCACCACGTGTGCCAGAGGAAATTCTGCGGCGTGGGCGCTAGGCGGCAAATCGGCGCTCCTTCCAGGTCCGGATGGAACATATCGGTAATGATGAGTGACCTGGCTTTTCTCCCGCATTGCTCAACGATCCGGAGTGGGTCGCGGCAATGTAGCAGCACCGACCCCATCACTGCGATGTCGAATTCGCCAAGGGAGGCGGGCAAATTGTAAACATCTCCGTAATACACTTTGGCCTTGGAGTGTTGAGCGGCGTGGCTGAACCAATAGGAATTCTTCAACTGTTGCATCACAATTCTACGCGGGGCGAACACCTCTTCCAACCTCGAAGGCGGATAGGGAACAAAGTCCCAGCCGGGGTCCGCTGTTACTTCGGCAGAGATTACCTCGGCGCCGCGTTTTTCCATCTCGAAGGTGAGAAAACCGCTGGCGGGACCAATTTCCAAGACGCGTTGACCGGCGAACGCGACCTTTCCCAGGTAGTCATCTGTTCTGCCACGCAAATCCCAATCCCCGTTGATCACTCCATAACCCGGCACTTCCATGGTGTGGTAAAAGTAGCACTCGGCGACGTCCTCCACTTTCTGTGGGACCGCAAAAATCTTCTCGTTTCTCGCAACTTGCATCGCTCAATCAGTTCCAGCCATAGGAGCGAGATTTTCTCCTTTCCTTCGCGTCAGCGTTTTTTCTAGGGCTGCGTTCCAGGTGAGAGGCTTGTTCTTGAACCATGCCGAATCAAACTTTGGCGCAGCAAAAAGCGCCCACGTCTGCCGAGGATGTTTCCAATCCAGAATTTCAAATCGCAAATTCGCCTCGGCGGCTGCGCGTTCCAGTGTCGCTGGGCGGTAATTCACACATTCGGGATAGACCCAGCCCGTGCGGAGCGAGTCCTCCTCGCCAAGCAAAAACGTGGCAACCAAAGCTCCAGCTTGAGCCAGTGAACGCGAAACTGCGGACAACCAATCGTTGATCAGATCCAGTCCGCAATGACTGAAGATCGATTGGGCCACCGCGAAATCGAATGAGACTTTCGCATCGGCGATCGTCTCAGGCGAATCGGAGAAGAAGAACGTGGGGCGTTTGATTTGCAATAACGTTTCGCCGAGCTCCCGCTTGATTCCTTCCTTTACCAGCCATTCGTTCGGCTCAACGCCAAAGTATTTTCCACGATTCAGGTAAGGAATTAACAAGCGCCCGATCCGAAGCGAACCGCAGCCGATATCGAGCAATGAATGATGTTGGCGCAGACCAAGCGTAGTCAGCAGGTTGAATGTCATCGCCGCGATCAAATCGTAATCCTCCGGAGGACCGACATACGCGCGGTAGTGCGCATCCCCCGGCTTGAGGCCGGTGCCGAGACTTTCCTGGTTATCCAAAGGCTGTTCCATGTCACTTCACTCGTTTCAGCGTGGCGCGATCAAAGCCCTGCAGCACGTCCTCCGGTTTACCGGGGAATTCGAGCACGCCGTGCGACCGGTCGAATTGATAGATGCGCGTGCGCGCCCGTTCGCGGAAAGGGAATGCGCGAAGCTTATCGCCATCGAGAGCATCGATCGCGCCGGGCACCCCGCACGCTTTTACACCCAGAGCGTGTAAGTCATCCCTGACTCTAGGAGCTGATCCGATACGGTTTGATAGCTCATGGGGATCCTGCCTGAGATTGAAGAGTTGTTCCCGGCCGCCGTTTGCCATGAAAATGTACTTCCACTCGTCAGTCACGACCATGAGTTTGAAATTCTGTGAGCCAGGAAGTTCAACCATACCGATAAAATGCTGGCGCGGCGCGCATTCACCTCGCAACATTTTGAGAACGTCCATCCCCTCGCGCAGTTCGCATGCGCCCCCGGCCTGGGTCGCGATTCCGAAAAGGTCTGCCAGGCTGATTAATTCAGTCCGGACAGTTCTAACGGGCAGCATTGCCGGCCAGCTGAGCAGCAAAGGAACACGGCAGGCGGCCTCGAAGAAGTTTTGTTTCTGCCAGCCGTAATGGTCACCCAAAAGATCTCCATGATCTGAAAAAAAGCAGATAAGAACGTTCTCTGAATTCGCGCGGACTTCGACCGCATCAAGGATTCGGCCAAGACAATAATCCAGATAAGTGATCTCGCCGTAGTATCGGGCCTTCACGATTTTCGCCAGCGCCGGGTTGATGGCGTCTGCCCAAATGGCGTAGCGCATGTAAGGAATCTCTTCATCCAGGTGATCTTCATTTTCGCTGCCGAGAACGAGATCCGGCATTCGATCGGGGTTGTACATCCGGTTGAAAGGAATTGGCGGAGCAAGCGGCGGATGCGGGCCCACAAACGACACGAACCCGAAAAACGGCCGCGGATCAGTTGAGTTTGCAATCTCCTGTGCTGCGCGATCGGCCGCCCACCACTCGACGCCTAGCTCGGCCGGAAGCGGACTGCGCTGCGGAATGTAGTACATCTCGCTGCGTTCCCCCAGCGGTTGCTCCAGGAAATCGAATTCCGGATGTTCGCGAGCCAGCCACAAAGCGTAGTCATCGCCCTGGCGCTTGGGCGAAACGTAAGCCTCTTCACTGCGCCACAGCGTTTCGTAACCGAGGTCCTCATTCCACGGGCGGGTATGAAATTTTCCGATTCCAAAAGATCGGTATCCCAGGCGTGACATCGTCCGCCCAAGGTACGGTCCGCAACGGGCTTCCATCTCCAAGGGCTGGCCGGCCACAGGATTTGACTTTGCGTTGGTGAAAACGCGCGTTGTCGCCGGCTCACATCCTGTGCGGATGGTATAGCGAGCGGCAACGCAAACCGGACAGCTGGCGTATGCATTTGAAAAGGTGATTCCCCTTCGCACCAGCCGATCGAGGTTGGGCGTGTAAATGTGCGAATTGCCGAGGGCAGCGATCGTATCAAACCGCTGCTGGTCGGTCATGATAAACAATATATCGGGCCGGGTCGGTGAGCTTTTCATTTTGGGCATGCCGGCAGGAGATTGGTTCTATGAATTTCCTGACATCATCCCCGCAGATCGAAACAATGCTGCATGTCGTAAACCTTGTAGCCTTGGGATTCGAATAGCGGGTAGTCGCGAAACTCGGTTGGCCATGCGTAGGAATCACCCGGATGAACAACGTACCACCGAATGCCAGTCTCGCGCACACTGCGCTGTAAGTCTGGAACACTTGTCGCCTGCTGCAGACTCCGCAACTTTCGTAGCTGCTCTAGGTAAGGAGAGTCTCGGAAGGCCTTACTCATTCCCTTCCACACTTCAGGCCTAGCTGCAAAAGAAGGTCGTTCACTCAATCCTCCCAGGATAAGAAAGTTATCGAAATGCGAGTCCTGCGCCACGGCGCTGAGAGGAAGTTGACCGCGGATGTAGTGCGCGCAGTCAATCAGACCGCGATCCACGCGTAAGTTGGTATAGGCGTCCGCTCCTAACCATTTGCCGTGCTCTAGCCCGGAGCCATACCGTACTGCAATTAGCAGTAACACAATGATACCAAGAGTAACAGCTCCAGTCCTTAGCTGTGGACGATTTCCCACCACCATCGAAAAAAGGCGCCCCGTAGTAAGCGAAGCTACCAACCAGTACGCCCAGACGAAGGGCTTGTGTATCAATTCGCTCGACATCAAATCGCCGCTTAGACCAAAAGTCATCAGCAGCAGAATAGCTACCGCGGCTATCGAGATTCCCTCAGATAGTTGCCATGTTTTACGCCACGCCGCGAGAAGCCAAACAAGTGGAGCTAATACCGCAAAAATCCCCAAAGCACTAAGGAGAATTAAACCGATCGCTTGCGCCGGATGGGACAGCAGCGGATGACCAGTGTTAAAGCCCTGATACCAACTCTCGACGCGCGTTCCGGTGGCTATCCTTGCCAATCGCTTCCAATACCAATCGTTACCAGAGAAATCGAAGTGGACATTCGGCCCTACATAAAAACGGCTTGTCAGCGGGAGGACGGCCACTCCGGCCGCCACACACACGCCGAGAATGACCCAGCGCAAGCGCTGGCGCAGAGGCCAGGCCAGGATGGCAAAAGAAAGCAGCAGGGGAAATGCCGCCGCGAAGACGTGAACTTTGAAAAGAGCGACCAGCGCACCCACTACCACACCGGACACAGTCCAGAGGCGCCGCCCTTCGCGCGCTCCCAGCACGATAAGTATCAGCGCTGTTCCGGCGATCGCGACTCCATAGAGACCTCCAGGAGCAACGTGTTGTAGCCAAAAATAACCGTAAAGGGGGTGGCCGACGTTCAACAAAGCAGCGTCCGGTATTAGGAAAGCACCTGTGAGCGCCGCCAGTCCGGCCGCTTGGCTCCACATGACCCGGCCTAGCGCATAGCTGGCCAATCCCGTAAGAAAGGATCCGAATGGCGCCCAGAAACCTACTACTGCGTCGTAAGCAGGCACATGTCCCACCTTGGCTAAACAGGAGGCGAGTGAGTAACTCGCGTAATGATAGATGATCGCGGGGAATCCTTGCCACTCGTAGTTGCCGACTTGAGGCAAGGTTTGAGTTCCCAAGCTGCGCGCTACCATAGTGGCGTGGAGGAAAAAATCCGACCACGGCTTGAACGCAATGCCACTGCTGACCGGGCTCGTTGGCAAGATCAGATCTTGAGACCAAGCCGTCGCTGCGGCTAGACCCGCAATTACGCATAGCAGGTCCAAGGCGGAAACCGTGTCACGCTGATGATTCCGTAGAAGCATCGGAATGCCCACGGCCGAGATCAGAAGAAGAATCAGTGCAATCCAGAGTGACAATGGGACGAAAACCTTCCAGGCCATCACTCCAACTGAAACGACGATGACACCTAACAGGAAATCGAGTGCAAAAAAGGATGGTAGGCGCAGCGCTACGGTGATGATGCCGCCGGCTCTGAGCAAGACCCACGGTAGCAACAAGAGAAACACAGCGGAAGACACGTTAAAGCTTCCACTGGCGAGTGTGATCCAGACGATAAGAAAGATCGAAATCGCAAGGCACGCTAACACGCAACGTCCGTCGAAAGCGCGTGCGGGTTGTTCCTTTTTCTTGAATTTTTCGGTTGGTTGCTGACTCTCGTTCGTCGCCAGCTTTCGAGCCTCGTGATTCATTCGGTTACAGTTTCTGGTGATCTTGACCGTCGCCAATAGCTGCCATTGTGGCTGCCTAGCAACGAAATGCCCGCACGGCCTCAATTACCTGGGCCTGTTCTGAACTGCTCATTCCGGTAAAAAATGGGAGACGTAGCAGGCGATCGGCAAGATCTTCCGTGACGGGACAGTCGCCTTCGCGTCCGCCGAACCGCAGGCCCATCGGGGACAGATGCAGCGGCAGATAATGAAATACGGCCAGAATCCCAAGACCTCCCAGATGCGAGATCAAGGCCTGCCTGCTCTTAAAGGAAGGCATGATCAAATAAAACATGTGGTAACACTGTTCGCATTCAGGCGGGATGATCGGAAGCCGTACTCCGTTCGTTTCTGCCCAAGAAGCTAGCTCGCGCGCGTAGTTTTCCCAGATCTCACGCCGCATCGACTGAATCTGGTCGCGATGTTCGAGCTGTGCGCGCAAGAAGGCCGCCAGCAATTCGGAAGGAAGATAACTCGACCCGACATCGATCCAGTTGTATTTGTCGATTTCACCCCGGAAAAATCGGCTCCGATCTGTTCCCTTTTCCCGAAGAACTTCGGCTCGCTGATTAAAGTGTGCGTCATTGATCAGGAGCGCGCCGCCTTCTCCGCACGAGAAATTTTTCGTTTCATGGAAACTGAGAGCTGCCAGTTGCCCAAAGGTGCCCAGATTCCGCCCGCGATATCTTCCGTAAAGACCATGTGCGTTATCTTCAACGACCGCGATGCCGTGCCGGCGTGCGATCGCTAGAATGGTGTTCATCTCGCAGCCGATGCCCGCGTAATGGACAACCAAAATCGCTTTCGTGCGCTTAGTAATCCGCTGTTCGATTTGGCTCTCGTCAATGTTCAGCGTGTCGGCGCGAACATCCACGAACACGGGTCTGGCGCCGCGCAGGACGAACGCATTTGCAGTGGAGGGGAAAGTGAACGCGGGTAGAACGACTTCGTCTCCAGGCGCGATGTTTAGGAGGAGGGCAGCCATTTCCAGTGCGTGAGTGCAGGAGGTGGTGAGAAGCGCTCTCTGGATCCCGAGCGACTGTTCGAGAAGTGTGTGGCAGTGCGCTGTGTAAGTGCCGTCGCCGGAGAGTTTCGGCGTTGCGATCGCGGCGCGGATATAATCGACCTCCTTGCCAGTGGCGAATGGGCGATTGAACGGGATGCGGATCACTGTGCGGTGACTGGCCTTTTTGCGATCACCAAGAGCGAGCCTCCGGCGGGAAAAGAAATTCCTTTTTCAATCATCGCGCGCTCGGCTGCCAATATTCTTTCTAAGAATGCGTTGAGCGGTGCGCTGATTTCGAATTCCCTCCACAGTTGGAAGTCGCGACTGGTGGTTCGCTTCATTCGCGAGCAGATCATAAATGGAAGAAGCAGCGAAGTGAAAGAGGTGATTCGGTGGATACGGAAACCAGTCTCCTCGACTTTTCTGCACAGTTCCGCGCGGCTGTAGCGGCGCTGGTGCATCGAGTGTTCGTCGGTGGCGCTCCACAAAAACCGATGTTGCGGCGCCGTGACAAGAAGGCCGCCGCCGGGTCGCGTCGCCTTGAACATTTGCCCCAACACGACATCATCCTCGACGATGTGTTCAAGGACGTCGAATGCGCCGACGACATCGAACTCGCGCTCGAAAGGAATCTGGCGCGCATCCATTTGATATAAGTCCACTCCGGGCAAACGCGCCTGCGCAAGGACTAGGCCGTCGACAAAAATCTCGCTTCCCGCCAACCGTATTCGCGGCGAGGTCTTACTCACGCCGCTTAGGACAAAGCCGGTTCCACAGCCAACCTCAAAGAGAGTTCGAGCATCCGGAAAGTACTTTCGCAGCGCCCATTGGATAAGCCGATTCCGCGCGCTAAACCAAAAGTTGCCTTCTTCGAACCTGGCGAGCTTTGCGAAATATTCCGACTTGAATCCATTGCTGGCGACGTTTGGATCTTCGATGAAACACAGCACTCCATTGCGCGACGTCGGCCGACGCCCGCACTGCGGGCAGTCCCATTTTTTGCTGTCAAAGCAGTAGTCGCAGGCAAGGCAGCGTTTCATGCCGCGATCAGGGTTTGAGCCATTTGTGGAAAGAGTGTTGTGCCCCCGCGATTTGCCAGCCGAGCCGTAGCCAGCCGCGTTGAACGGCGCGGTTGTCGATGTGCGTTGGGCCTTCGATCCAATCCGCCGATGACCGAAGCCTCTCCATTCCGTCCCGTGTCAGAGCACCAAAAATTCCGCGCCCGAAAAAATCAGGATGCACACCCGCGATGCTGAAGTGGCCAAGCCGAATGCCGTGCCGTTGATCAAGCGCGGAAGGCTTTTTCCAAGCGGAATACCCCGCGATGCGATCGCCATGCATCGCGACGAGAATACAATCAGCCCAGCCATTCGCACACGATCGAATCCATTCCTCGTAAATCCTCGTCGCGGTGGCGCGGCCAATTCGGGGGTCGGCATGGAAGCGCCCGAAATGTTCGGCGAAAGAAGCGCGCGCAACCTCGACGAGTGATTCGATGTCCGAGGCCTTGGCGAGGCGCAGCGCAAAGCCCTCTGGCACATGTGACACATCCCCCTTTTGGCCGCCCGCGCGAAAGTCAAAAATGAAATTAAGTAGCGTGTCCATCAGGAGAAAGCCATGCGATTCGAGCGCGTGGATGATGGCCGTATCCGCGGACGTTGTTTTGCACAAAAGAAAGGCTGCATCTCGCGCGCTGGCGCGATAAACGACCTCACCGACCAGTTTGTCTGCGATAAAGTCCCTATCTCTCATCCCGGAAGCGACACCGATATATTTGATTCCTCGCATCGATTTTCCAAGCAGCGCGCTCTCCCACGGCAACGGTGCCCAAATCGCAAATGCGAGCGTTGTCCCATCCTTTTCCGCAACGAGGCCAGCGGTATGTTCATTCGATAGCAGCTCAGCGACTTCTTCCATCCAGCGCGACTCGACCTGCGCGCGCGGGCATTTCAAAACGTTGTTGAAAGACAGTGAGGCAAAATCGCGCACCAGCTCCAAATTGTCCGATGTAAGGTCCGAAAAAGCTGGCGCGGCCATTGAAAACAGGCAGCTAAGTCATCGTGCGCACGACGTACGCCGGCCGTTTCATTGAGCGGAAATGCATGCGGGCCAGGTACTCGCCTATCACTCCCAATGCGAAAAGCTGCGCGCCGGAAAAGATGGCAATGATCGAAGCGAGAAACGGAAATCCCGGTATGCTTCCTTCCAGGCAATAACGGGCGAAGACATAAAAGAAAACGCCAATGCCAAAGAGGGTACAGCTGAACCCAATCAGGCTCGCCAATTGTAACGGCGCTGTGCTGAAACCGGTCATCATGTCGAGCGCATGGCGTACCAGTTTCGTGAAGGTATAATTTGAAGAGCCGGAGTGGCGCGGCTGGAAAGCGACAGTTACCGCGCCGAAGCGAGTCGTTGCCCAGGTAAGCAGCACATCAATGGAAACAAAGGGAGATTGATAGCCCGCAAATGCCTCGCGCAGTCCTGTCCGAAAGACACGAAATGGGCTCACGTTTTTCGCCACCTCGCTTCCAATGGCCGCGCGCAGCGCTAGTCGCGTGATACGGGACGCTAGAGCGCGCATAAACCCGTTCTGTTCCGCTTTTGGCGCGCCGTAAACAACATCGAATCCTTCATCGAGACTTGCGAGCAGGCGCGGAATTTCCTCGGGCGGCTGTTGCAGATCGTCATCCATCGTCACAATCACGTCGTATTTCGCCGCTCGAATACCACAGAGCAGAGCATTGTGTTGGCCATAGTTGCGCATCAGACAAAGACCACGCACTGCCGGCGACTGCGACGACAGTTCTGAGATGATCTCCCAGCTTCGATCTCGACTACCATCGTTAACAAGAATGATCTCGTGTTGCGCCGCAACCTGCGGCAATACTTCGCCCAGACGCCGGCAAAGTTCAGCAAGGGAGGCTTCGCTGTTGTGCACTGCTGTGACAATCGAAAGCGAACGCGGTTCGAAAGATTGTGAGGGTGCCTCCATGTTGTAAGAAACGGGAAAAATTAAGGCATGACACCGACTTCGCCACGATTTAATTCAAAGCGGATTCCGCGCAATTCCTTGTTAGATTTAATGAATTACCAGTTCTATAACTGACGAACGTGTCCGAAGCATATTTTAGCAAAATAGCCGGTCCTATTCGGTGGATAAACTTCGGGTGAGAAGGAAGCAGCCGAGCTTTAAAGCAAACTTCATCATGGAGCGTAACTCTGGATTACAGCGTTGGCTGAACGCTCCGTTTGTCTACAATTTATTTCAAGACGCCATTGGCGGAAAAGCGGCGCGGCGGAAGTTTATTCAAAAACACGTCCGAGCGAAGGCTGGTGATAAGATCATCGATCTTGGGTGTGGTCCGGCACAGATTCTGGCCTGGCTCCCAGAAGTCGAGTATCTCGGGCTCGACGTCAATCCCGCTTATATCGCCTCCGCCAAACGGGTCCACAATGGCAAGGGGACTTTCGTAGTCGGCGACACGAAGTCTCTTTGGGACGACTCGCGATTCAGCGATGCCGATATCGTGATAGGACTCGGCATTTTGCACCACTTGGGCGATGAGGACGCTGCGCATTGTATCCAGTTCGCCCATCGCGCCCTGAAACCGGCTGGGCGATTTGTATGTCTTGATGCGTGTTGGATCCCGAAACAGGGATTTCTTTCTAAATATATCATGTCCAGGGACCGAGGACAGAATGTACGAACAGAGCAAGCATATCGTCAGCTTGCGGCGAAGGTTTTCAAAAAGGTGGATGCATGGGTTGATACCAAATCGATCCGTATCCCATACATAACGGTAGTCCTCGAATGCGAAAAGTGACGCTGTGAGAATGTACTCGCTTCGCTTTCGCTTCAGTGTTTAGGTGTTCGCGAGCTCCTCACTCGTTAGGCTGCGAAATGCTTCGATATATTTCGCGGAAGTCTTTTCGATAACGTCCTTAGGCAGTCGCGGGCCGGGCGGAGTCTTGTCCCAGTCGAGCGTTTCCAGGTAATCGCGCACGAATTGTTTATCGAAACTGGGCGGGCTTTGTCCCACGGCGTACTGATCTTTCGGCCAGAAGCGCGACGAGTCCGGCGTGAGCACTTCGTCGATCAGAAGCAAATTTCCCTTGACCATGCCCAACTCGAATTTCGTGTCTGCGACGATGATTCCCCTCTGCGCGGCGTGGTCGCGTCCCGTGGAATAAATTTGCAAACTTAAATCGCGCACTCTCATTGCGACATCTTGACCAAGGATCCGGCAGCATTCGTCCCAATCAATGTTGATGTCGTGTCCGGCTTCCGCCTTGGTGGCGGGCGTAAAAATCGGCTCGGGCAGTTGCGAAGCGAGTTGTAAATCGCGTGGCAGCTTGATTCCGCAAACGCTTTGCGATTCCTGGTATTCTTTCCAACCGGAACCGGCCAGATAACCGCGCACCACGCACTCGACTGCCAGCGGTTTCGTTTTTTTCACGATCATTGACCGACCGGCCAGCTGTTCGTCAAATTTTCTTAACTCGTCAGGAAATTTTTCGAAATCGGCGGTGACAAAATGATTATCAATTTCTTCAAAATACTTGAACCAAAACGCCGAGAGCTGGTTCAGGACGGCGCCTTTCTTCGGGATCGGATCGGGAAGAACAACGTCGAACGCCGAGATTCGGTCCGTTGCGACGAAGAGCAGTGTGTCGCCGAGATCGAAAACTTCGCGCACCTTGCCGCTGCGCAATTTTCTGATGCCGGGAAGATAGATTGAGGATTGGGGCGGAAATTGCATATGCGTAGTAGTTAGTGAGACGTGAGAGGTGAGAAGTGAATGTGACCGGTGACTAGTCACCAATTGAGTTATTTTTTATTACTTCTTACTATTCACTTCTCATCTCACACATTTCATTTGAAACCATGGCCGGAATCGTTGTCAAACCGCGAGCGCGAATTTTACACGGGCACGATTGGGTTTTTTCCAGCGAAGTGCTGAAAGTTTTCGGCAAACCGGCGGATGGCGATGTCATCTCGCTTAAAGATGGTAAGGACCGTTTGATCGGCAGCGCCATTTACAATTCGAAATCGCAAATCGTGGCGCGCCGCTTTTCCCGCCGAAAACAGGAGCTGGACTTGGATTTCTTCAAGCGGCGGATTGCGCAAGCGGCGGAATACCGGGCGCGGCGAGAAGTTGATCCAAGGCTCTGCCGCATTGTCTGGAGTGAAAGCGACGGTCTTCCCGGATTAATTATTGATCGGTACGGCGATTATTTCGTAATGCAGACGCTCACGCTGGCGATGGACATGCGGAAAGATTCGATCGCAGAGGCGCTGGAGAGTGGTGCGAGGTTCCCGCTTGCGAATCAACAAAAGGCAAGCGGCACGCATACCTCACTTACAATCATTGAACGCAATGACGCGCCGGTTCGCCGGGCGGAAGGGCTTGAATTGCGCGGCGGCATTTTGCGCGGAAATGCGCCATTGCAAATCGAGATCAAAATCGGCGGCATAAAATTCGAAATCGATCTCTTGCGCGGACAAAAAACCGGTTTCTATCTCGACCAAAAACAAAATTACGGGATCGTCGCCGGATACGCGCGTAACCGGCGCGTGCTGGATTGCTTTACAAATCAGGGCGCATTTGCGCTGGCGTGCGCGCACGCAGGTGCAGCGGATGTCACCGGCATCGAAGAAAACTCCGAGAACATCGTAGCCGCGAAACAAAACGCAGCGCGCAATGAATTGAAGGTGCAATGGATCGAGCAGGATGTCTTCCAATTTCTCCGCACAGCTGAAAAAGCGGAGGCACAGTACGATCTGATCGTTCTCGATCCGCCGTCGTTTACAAAAACTAGGAGCGGACTGCGCGACGCGTTGCGCGGCTATCGGGAATTGCACATGCGAGCGTTCAAGCTCTTGTCGAAGGACGGATTGCTGGCGACCTTTTCATGCTCGCATCACGTGAGCGACACGGCATTCTCGCAAACGATTGCCGACGCGCTTGTTGATGCTCGGCGTTCCGCGCGACGGCTCCGCAGGTTCGAGCAAGCAACCGATCATCCGGTCCTGCCTACAATTCCCGAAACAGAATATTTCAAGGGTTTTCTGCTGGAGATGATGCCGGGGCGATGATGACAGCGCAGAAAATATCTGGAATTCTTAAGTGAGCCATTTAATATGGCGCTACGGCGAGCCTGGACGGCGCGTCCCGATTAGTCATGGCAGAAAAACTTCGACCGATTGAACAAATGCTCGAACTAAACGAGGACGAAGCCGTCTCTGCCGAGCATCTGGACTCGCAAGTGCAAAAAGCACAGGAGCAACTGGTCCAGCTCAAGCGCCAGCAGGAGCAGATCGAAAAACAAAAACGTGAGCTGGAAGAACTAAGTCGTCGCCAGGAGGAATTGGAACATGGCCGCGCGGAAATGACCGACAAACTGACACGCTCGCTCGTGGTGCTCGAGCGCGAAGGACACAATGTGCAAAATCGGCTGGAGCAAATCCGCTCAGCGCGGGAAAGTTTCGCCCAACATTTGGAATTGATTGAAGCGATCGATCCAAAAAGCTGGAATCCCTCCGATTTGCACAAGGAGTTGAGCCGGGCTTTGAGCACGGTAGATGACGCGCGTACCGAATACAGCGAGCAACGGAGCCGGCTGCAAGCCACCGGTGGAACCGCCGGCGATACGCCACTGCCTGACGTCGCGACGGATGGTTATGAGAGCACCGATGGCCGCTCATTTTTTCACTGGTTGCAGATTGGCATCGCACTCACTTTGCCGCTGATTATTTTTGGCGCTGTGGCGCTTGCTCTTTTCTTTTGGATGGCTAGCCGGTGATGGCGATGTTTCGTCGTTCACCCAGATCCACCCCGCCGTTTCGCCGGAGACAACAGGAGATAGCGCGGCAGGAAGCGGAGCTGCGCGAGAAGCTCGAAAAACTCGAGCGCATGGTTACAAAAGGGCCGATGATCGCGAAAAACAGATCTCCAGCGCAAAGAGCGGAACAAGCCATAAAAAGCGATCAAACGGATAAGCGATTCCACGTCTCGATTGCGCCGCAAGGCAGACGCTCCCTTGACGAAAGCAAAAGCAGCCGACGGCCACGTTCGCTGCGTAAAGAGCGGCGGGAAGGCCGAATCATTTTTCTTTTTCTTCTGACCGCGCTTGCGGCGGCAGTGATCTGGCTAATCAGTCATCTGCATTCTTGAGCGACAACCATGGCCAGAACTTCGAATCTCGATGTTGCGTACGTCGCTAGGCTGGCGCGGATAAATCTGAGTGAAGCGGAGGCGAACGTTTTTCAGAAGCAGCTGGACGATGTACTGAGGTACGTTGAAAAACTCCGCCAAGCGGACGTGAGCCACGTGGATATGGCTGCACATGCGCTTCCAATTTTTAATGTTTTCCGGGAGGACGCGCCTCGTGACTGGTTTACAGCCGAGCAAGCGCTGAGCAACGCGCCCCGAAAAGCGAAAGGCCTTTTTATCGTCCCGAAAGTAGTGGAATGACGGAGAAGGATCTGCCGGCGCTAAGCATCGCCGATCTACGATCCCTATTGCGTCGCCGCGAAGTCTCCGCGCGCGAAGTGATCGAAGTACTGCGAGCCCGCATTGAAGCTGTTGATCCAGAAATCGGCGCTTATCTCTCGCTCGATGTTGAGGCAGCCGCTAAAGAGGCGGAGAAAGCGAATCTCGATCTTCCGTTAGGCGGAGTCCCGATTGCGATCAAAGACATCATCAACGTGATGGATCAGCCATGCACGTGCGCGTCAAAGATTTTGAATGGTTATCGCGCCACCTATGACGCCACCGTCATTGGAAAATTGCGCGCCGCAGGCGCAATCCCGTTTGGCAAAACCAACATGGACGAGTTTGCCATGGGCTCCTCAAACGAAAATTCCGCCATGAAATTGACGCGCAATCCGTGGGACTTGTCGCGCGTCCCGGGCGGATCCAGTGGCGGTTCAGCAGCAGCAGTTGCAGCGGACACAGCCTTCGGCGCGCTGGGCAGCGATACCGGTGGCTCCATTCGGCAACCCGCCGCACTTTCGGGTATTGTCGGCCTAAAACCGACTTATGGCCGGGTCTCGCGGTTTGGCCTGGTGGCGTTTGCTTCGTCGCTCGATCAAGTTGGGCCATTGACGAAAACCGTCCGCGACGCCGCCCTCATCCTGAACGCGATTGCAGGTCATGACCCGCAAGACAGCACCGCTCTCGACGAGCCGATGCCTGACTATGCCGCAAGGCTCGGAAACGATTTGCGCGGTATACGTTTAGGCTTGCCACAGGAATACATGATCGAAGGGATTGATCCACACGTGAAAGCTGCAATCGATGCCGCATTGAAACAGCTGAGTTCGTTAGGCGCAGAGATTATCGATGTCTCATTGCCCGCAACTGATTACGCCATCGCGGTCTATTACATCTTGGCTACTGCTGAAGCTTCAGCCAACCTCGCGCGCTTTGATGGGGTGCGTTACGGATATCGAGCGGAGACTCCCAAAGACCTGCTCGATCTTTACGGCCGCACACGCGAGGAAGGTTTTGGTCCGGAGGTGAAACGGCGAATCATTCTTGGAACTTATGTTTTGAGCTCCGGCTATTACGATGCTTACTATCTGCGCGCGCAAAAGGTGCGCGAGCTGATCCGCCAGGATTTCGCCAAGGCGTTCGAGAAAGTCGATGCATTGATTTCGCCGACCTCGCCCGTGCCAGCATTTAAATTGGGCGAACGCGCCGCCGATCCGTTGCAAATGTATCTCGCCGATGTCTTCACCATCGCAGCCAACCTGGCTGGAATTTGCGGAATCAGCGTACCGTGTGGTTTCGCCGAGGTGGATAGACATCGGTTGCCGATTGGTTTGCAGTTGTTAGGCAACGCGCTGGATGAGGCGCGGATTTTGCAAATCGCGTATGCCTACGAGCAGAGCACAGACTGGCACAAGGCGCGTCCGCCAATAGCCACCGCTGTGCGTAACGCGTGAAAGATTCAACCGCAGTCCGGAAAGTCCGCCGGTCGGACGGACTCGTCCTGTGGCGACGTTTCGATGCGCTCAATCGCCGATTCAACAGCCCGGCCGGATTTCGCGCATTGTTTTTCGTCTTTGTCGTGACGGCGACCGTGTTTTCGGCGCTTCCGCTTCTCCGCTACTTCCGTGGCCACACTATCATGGATTACGAACTATGGTACGACACCGGTAAACATGTCCTCGCGGGACATGAAATTTTTTTCTTTCGTTCCGGGAAGTATGATTTCATGTATCCGCCGCCCTGCGCGCTTTTTCTGGCGGGCGCGAGTCTGCTTGGGCAGGGCGGATTAATTCTTCTCCTGGTCGCGATCAACTCGGCGGCGTGGTTTTATAGTGCTCGCCTGGCTGCGATTCTCGCCAGGGGACAACGCGGACAAGGGAATGTGTGGCTGTATCTCATTCCAAGTCTTCTGGTGATCGTTTATATCTGGTCCAGTTATCACCTGGGTCAGCCGAACCTTGTTTTGCTTGCATTGATGCTCGGCGCTTTTGTTGCGCTGCGCGCAAAGCGCGAAATTCTCGCCGGTGGACTGATTGCAGTTGCCGCCGCGATCAAAGCGTTTCCGGTAATTGCAATCATTTATCTGGTTTACCGGCGTTACTCGAAAGCAGCAGTCAGTCTCGTGGCGATACTTGTATTTTTGCTTCTCATTTTACCAGCGCCGTTCCGAGGATTTGAACGAGCGTGGCGCGACCTGGAAAAGTGGAGCGCCGGGATGTTGAAATACAGCGAAATCAGCGTCGGCCAGCGTCCAATGCGCAGCTACACGTGGAAAAATCAATCTCTTGTTGGAGTAACGAATCGTTTGTTTCGCCGTGTAGATGCCGATGCTGCTTCGGCTCCTCACTCACCGATTTACGTAAACTTCGCGGACCTTAAGTTTCCAATCGTTAATGCGATGATCGTGAGCGTGGCACTGGCGTTGGGCATCTGGTTTGTCGTGGTGATGCCTCACCGCGGTATGCGAACGGCTGAGAGCGATGCAATCGAATTTGCTTTGCTTCTCTTGCTAACACTGATGATCACACCGCTTTCGTTCGGCTATTTCTTTTCCTGGCTCATGCTGCCATTTGCGGTAATAACTCAACGAGTGCTCGCTGAAAAAAGCTCGGCTATTCTGTGGTGGAGCTTGCCGGCGCTGGCGTTGCTTGCTCTCGCCTTACCATTCCCTCGTGGCGCGCAGCTCTACGGAAATATATTTTTCGCCACGTTGTTACTCTTTATTGGACTGTCAATTGAGCTTCTGCACTGCAAACCACAACGAGACCAAGCGCAACCGGCCCTCGACTTGAACCCGAAAGGTTGATTTCGCGCCGCTGATTTCAACCGCTTGCGCAGCAGAGCTAAATCCGGTTTCCTACCCCTGCTCGTGCGAAACAAGATCGACAATAAGCGCTGCGCCGCTCGTCTGGTCGCGTTGTCGATCTTGCTGGTCGGCTGTGGACATAGTGGAAACGCGGTTTCCGGAATCATCGAAGTGGATGAAGCGCATGTCGGCCCGCGCTCGGGTGGGCGCGTAGAGAAAATTTTTGCCTGGGAAGGCGACCATTTGCACGAGGGCCAACTAATCGCGCAACTCGACGCGTCTGAGCTGCACGCACGGCGCGATCTTGCTGCCGCGCAAATCAACACGGCAATCCACGACGCGGATGCGCAACAGGCGCAATTGGTCTTCTTGCGCGATGAAGCACAGCGCCAGCAAGATTTACTCAAGCGCAAGGTCGTTTCGCCAAGTGATGCTCAACGCGCGGAAAGCTCGGCAAAAACGCAGGAGAAAAACGTCCAGGCTGCGCAAATGCGCGTCACGCAGGCGCGCGCTCAGCTTGCCGATATCGACGCCCAGCTCGCCGAGATGCAGGTAATCGCGCCGAACGATTCTATTCTGGAGGTGCTCAGCGTAAAAGTAGGCGATGTGCTGCCGGCCAATCGTGAAGCCGCTACACTACTGCTGACAGGACATCTCTGGGTGCGCGTATACGTGCCGGAATCGTGGCTGGGTTTGATCAAAGTGGGCGAGCATGTTCGCGTGCGCGTGGATTCGTTTCCGGGAAAAGACTTCGATGGCGTTGTCGAGCAGATAAATCGCCAGGCCGAATTTACGCCGCGCAATGTGCAAACAGTGGCAGATCGGATCAAACAAGTCTTCGGCGTGAAGATTCGTTTGCCCAGCGATGACAACCGCTTGCGCGCCGGCATGGCGGCTGACGTTTATTTTCCAAACGTGAAATAAGCTGACCCACGGAACACAGGAAAAACACGAAGCTTTGACGATGAAAGAATGACAAAATGAGTGACGCGATGATTGAGTGTGACGGGCTGACGAAGCGTTTCGGCGCATTCACTGCGGTCGATCATGTTTCGTTTTCGGTGGGGAAAGGATCGATCTTCGGCTTTCTCGGCCCGAACGGTTCTGGGAAAACAACAGTCATTCGCATGTTATGCGGAATTCTGGAGCCCACTGACGGCACGGCGCGAATCGGCGGCCACGACATTGTGCGAGATCTGGAACCAATCAAGGAAATGATCGGCTACATGTCGCAACAGTTTTCTCTCTACGACGAACTCACGGTGAATGAGAACCTCATTTTTGCCGGGAAACTTTATGGTCTGAGCGGTCGCGAATTGAATCAGCGGCGCGACGAAATGATCGCAACCACGCATCTTGAGCCGTACTTGGACAAGCGCGCGTCGCAGCTTTCTGGCGGCTGGCGGCAACGTCTGGCTATGGCGTGCTCGCTCATGCACAGGCCAACCGTGCTGTTTCTCGATGAGCCGACTGCTGGCATCGACCCTGTCGCCCGGCGTGAGCTTTGGGATTTGTTGTTCGAGTTCGCCGGCAAAGGCATGACCCTGTTCGTCACCACGCATTACATGGATGAAGCAGAACGCTGCGACCATGTCGGCTACATTTACATGTCCAAATTGATTGTCTGCGGCGAGCCCGACGAATTGAAAAAAATGCCGGAGGTAAATCCGTCCGGAACGCGAAGGCTCGATGTTGTTTGTGATCATGTAACGACGGCGCTCCAGGCCATGCATCAGCTTCGCGGTGTGCGAAGTGCCACCGTCTTTGGTCAGTCGATGCATCTGCTGGTGGACGAAAGTGTCAAGCGCGCCCAAATCGACGAACAACTACGCGGTGTTGGCGTTAGTCACGCCGAAATTCATGAAATCGGTCCCTCGCTAGAGGATGTATTTGTAGAACTTTCAGCTAAACATGCTGCTGAACGAAAGGCGGCGTGATATGCCTGTCACGCTGAGCAGATTTATCGCCTATAATTTTTCAACGTATGAGAGGTCCCTCTCCCGCACGTGCGGGATCGGCATCACCGTTTAATGATAACGAAACGCCAACCTTTTCGCGGACTTGGGGCAATTCTCTTTAAAGAGTTCATCGTCGTCTGGCGTGATCCGATGACGCTTTTCTTCATGTTTTTTCCGCCTCTGATCGAAATGATTGCGTTCGGCTACGCGCTGGACAACGACGTGAAGCATATGGCGATGATTGTTCTGGATGAAGATCGCACCGTGTTGAGCCGCCAATTAGTCGATCATTTCGTAAACACAGAAACGTTTCGGGTGGTCGGAGAGGTGCAGAGCGAGGAAGCGCTCAAAACCGAAATGCGCAAGGGCCGCGCTTACGTCGCGCTGGAAATTCCGCCGACTTTCACACGCGACGTCCGCGCCGGGCACTCCGCGCAGGTGCAACTGCTTGTCGATGGATCGAATTCTACGACCGCGCTGTCAGCGCTGAATACCGCGCTCGGCGTGACGCTGACCCAGTCGCTCGAATCGCTCTTGCGCGAAACCGGCCGCCGGGGAGTGCCGATCGATCTTCGGCCGCAAATGCTTTACAACCCGGCGATGCGCAGCCCGAACTTTTTCGTTCCGGGCGTGATCGGCGTCGTTTTGCAAATCGGCACAACCGTTGCCACGGCCATGGCCCTGGTGCGGGAGCGCGAACGGGGAACACTCGAGCAATTACTGGTAAGCCCATTGAGCCGCGCGGGCCTTATGCTCGGGAAACTTGTGCCCTATCTGTGCATCGGCATGGCCATGGCGGTGATTCTCTTTCTCATCATGCGTTTTGTCTTTGACGTCCCGATCGCTGGCAATGTAGTGGGGATGCTGTTTTCAACGGTGGTGTACGTTTTCGCGCTGCTCAGTCTTGGTCTGCTCGTCGGCACCAAGGCCGAAAACCAAATGCAAGCGCTGCAAATGTCGATGGTGTTTCTGTTGCCGAGCGTTTTCTTCTCCGGTTTCATTTTTCCGCGTGAAACCATGCCATGGATCTTTTACGCGCTCGGTGCGCTTTTCCCCACGACATATTTTATCGCGCTCATGCGCGCGATCATTTTGCGCGGAGCAAATCTCTTCGAATACTGGCCGAACCTCGCCATCCTCATTTTGATGTCGATCTTGCTTTTCGTTTTCTGCGCGCTGCGGTTCCGGAAAAAGATCGCGTAACGTTGGACGCGATCCGGTGAATCTGGGAAGCACAGGCTGCCAGCCTGTTCTTCGCGGCAGCTTGCCGTGAAGGCTCGGCGCACACTAACTTGAGCGCGTGTTGGTCCGAATTTTCCTCAGCGCGCTGCGTATTACCATCGCTGTCGCCGCGGTTCTTGCGTTACTCTGGTGGTTTGGAGTGAGGATGCCCGGGAAAAATATTTCAAAGGCGGCGCCGCTCTCGCCTGATGAAGTCGCGTTGCGCGAAGAGCTTCGTGCCGATGTGCAAACGCTCGGCGGAGAAATCGGCGAACGCAACATGTGGCACCACTCGCAGCTCAATGCCGCTGCCGATTTCATCGAGAATTCTTTTTCACGCGCGGGCCTTCGGCCGCGACGAGACAGTTATGAGCTGCACGGGCAAGCCTGTCATAATATCGAAGCGGAAATTCACGGCGCTCATCCTCAGATTCTTCTGATCGGCGCGCACTACGATTCGGTGTTTGGCTCGCCGGGCGCAAATGACAACGGCACTGGCGTGGCTGCAATGCTCGCCCTGGCCCGGCGCTTTGCCGGCAAGAAAACAGAACACACCTTGCGCTTCGTTGCGTTTGTGAACGAAGAGCCGCCTTATTTTCTGTCGAATGAAATGGGAAGCTTTGTTTACGCCGGCAGATGCAAAACGCGTGGCGATAAAATCTCTGCCATGATCAGCCTCGAAACGATCGGCTATTTTTCCGATGCGCCGCACTCGCAGACTTACCCAGCGCCTGGCCTGGGCGTTCTCTATCCCAAGGTCGGCAACTTCATCGGATTCGTCAGCAACGTTGGTTCGCGGGCGCTACTCCGTCGCGCCGTGGCTCTCTTCCGGAAGCACGCAAAGATTCCATCCGAAGGCGCGGCGCTTCCAGCGTTCATTCCGGGCGTCAGTTGGTCGGATCAATGGTCATTCTGGCAGCACGGTTACCCTGGCATCATGATCACCGACACCGCCCCGTTTCGTTATCCCTATTACCATTCAGCGAGTGACACGCCAGACAAGCTCGATTACGATCGGTTTACGCTCGTGGTTAGCGGCATGGAGAAAGTGATCAACGAGCTGGATAAATTGTAGCCTGTGCGCGCGCGCGCAAGGAATGGGTAGAGATCAAAAGTAAGCAATTGCCATCCCCTCTATAATCTGGATAGATCGAATAATTCGGTATAAATCTCGTTAGACCCAAAGCCGCCATGCAGTGCCAGCTCATTCTTCAGTTCGCGGCGAAGACTCTCGCTGATTATGATGCGCTGGTCGCACTGGAGAATCAGCTTATCGACACGCTCGGAGAAAACACTGTAGATGGGCACGACATGGGATTCGGCGAGGCGAACATCTTTATTCTCACGCCTGATCCACGGAAGACCTTTGATCTCCTTGCACCCGTGCTGGAGCGCACCGGACATATTTCGCACGTGACCGCAGCTTTCCGCCGCACCGACGAAGATCGATATCACATCTTATGGCCAGAGGATTCCTCGCGACAGTTCAATGTCGCATAGCGCGCGCGGGTCTAACCAGGCGATGTGTATCTTCTTCTTTAAGAGTGGCCTGATTCTGTGCACAACAGAGGCAGGTGTGAGATCCACGATGCAGCTGCTTCTGATCGAGAGATCACGAGCGCCGGTTAGTTTGATCCGCATCTGCCCTTGGGCGTGGGAAGAAA
>WNGK01000081.1_pt1 | contig 79025 bp, 65 predicted proteins | sample 5400601 | NCBI WGS metagenome assembly WNGK01 (sample SAMN13153376, study PRJNA577476) | soil metagenome | isolation source: 60 cm soil or saprolite under Garry oak tree replicate 1 | place: USA:California | collected 2016-06-15
GCTTGCGGAAGGACCACGGCCAACGTAACGCGGGCGTTCGCAACGCGAGAGCAGATTCTCAAGACGCGGTTCCATGAAGGTCCAGCCACCCATATTCCTGGGCTCTTCCTGACACCAAACCAACTCCTTCGCATTCGAATATCCATTAAGCACTTCTTTCAAAGCTATTTCAGGAAAAGGATAGAACTGTTCGAAGCGAATAATCGCGATGCGATCTGCGTCCGAATTGGAGCCCTCGCTCACCGTCCCACCCCAGCCGAGATGCTCGGCTGGGGACCCCGGAGTCGGGCTACTGACACGAGCGGAGCCCTCCCCATCGACCACCCCAAGCGGGGTGCCCTCTTCCACCCCATCGGCGCTGTGCCGATGGGGACCCCGGGCTTGGGGACCCCGGTTGGTCGGGCTACTGCCCAGTGACTTCTTCCGTGCCTCGTTCAAATCGTAGAAGACTTTGCCGCTACACAGAACGATACGCTCGACGCGCGCCTGGTCTGTGATCTCTGGATCGTCAATGATTGGTTGAAATCCTCCGTTGGTTAAATGATCCAACGACGAGGCTGCCGCCGGCAATCGCAGCAAGCTCTTGGGTGTCATTACGATCAGCGGCCGCTCAAAACCAGGCCGCACCTGACGCCGTAGCAAATGAAAATACTGGGCGGGCGTGGTCGGATAACATACCTGGAGATTGTTCTCGGCGCAAAGCTGCAGGCAACGCTCGAGCCGCGCACTGGAATGTTCGGGGCCCTGACCCTCATAAGCGTGTGGCAGCAGCATAGTCAGACGCGAACTCTGCTTCCATTTATCTTCGCTGGCCGCAATGTACTGATCAATGATTGACTGCGCGACGTTATTGAAGTCGCCGAACTGCGCTTCCCACATCACGAGCGCATCTTCAGCGATTACGGAATAGCCATATTCAAAGCCGAGCACCCCGGCTTCGGAAAGCGAGCTGTCAAAAACTTCAAAACGACCGTGCGGATTATTCTTCGAAAACAATTCAGATAGCGGCGATCGTGATTGTCCACTTCGTGTGTCGTGAAAAACCGCATGACGCTGACTAAAGGTGCCGCGACCGGAATCCTGACCACTCAAACGCACGCGTGTACCTTCGATTGCCAGGGACCCGAAGGCGATTGCCTCCGCGAAGGCCCAGTCGATAGGCTGGCTTCCTTCACCCATCCTGGCACGCCGCGCTAGCTGGCCAACCATTTTGGGATTGAGATTGAAGCCTTCAGGGACGAGCGCGATTCGCCGGGCGATCTCTTCTATGATCTTAGGATCAACGGCAGTATCGATCACATCCGATCCATCGAGTTCTGCGATCTGCTGGGGCATCGTTTCGGGTGATTTCTGTGTCTTCGCGATCTCCTTGGCGCGAGCCAGGGCATCTTCGTAACGATGAATCCGTTCTTCGATGAGCTGATTCACTCCGGCTTCGTCTATCACGCCCTCTCGAACCAATCGCTTAGCATATATCGCCCTTACGCCGGGGTGTTCTTTGACTCGTTGATACATCAGCGGCTGCGTGTAGCTCGGCTCGTCGGTTTCGTTATGACCAAGTCGACGAAAGCCGACCACGTCGAGCACGACGTCCTTCTTATATCTCTGACGATAGTCGAGCGCGATCCTCATGGTTCGATAAGCAGCTTCCGGATCGTCGCCATTGATGTGAAAGATCGGAAGCTGCGTCATCCTGGCTACATCGGTTGAATAAATTGATGACCGGCCGGCTTCCGGCGAGGTGGTGAATCCGATCTGGTTATTGATAATGATGTGAATTGTGCCGCCCGTGCGGTAACCACGGAGCTGCGCCAGTTGCAGAGTTTCCATTACGATGCCCTGGCCCGCGAACGCAGCGTCGCCGTGGAGCAGCACTGGCAGTACACGGCTCATCGCGTCTTCGCGCGAAATATTGATGCGTTCCATCGTGTCATCCTGCTTAGCGCGAACCATTCCTTCGACGACCGGATCAACGGCTTCAAGATGGCTCGGGTTCGGCGACAGCGTCAGACTAACCTTCTTGCCGCCGGCGATTTCGCGCTCGCCGACAGCGCCCTGATGATATTTTACGTCGCCTTCGTCAGCGGGAAATGATGGATGAACCGAACCTTCAAACGAGGTAAAGATTCGTTCGCAGAAATGACCGATTACATTCGCCAGCACATTCAGACGGCCGCGATGGGCCATGCCCATGGTGATGTCTTCGATTCCGAGTTCGCCGGCGCGCTCGATCAATTGGTCAAGCAAGGGAATGATCGTTTCGCAGCCTTCGATTGAAAAGCGTTTTTGACCGAGGTACTTCGTATTGAGAAATCGTTCGAACTGCTCGGCGGAAATCAATTTCCAAAGAATCTGTTTTTTGATTTCCAAGGCTATCGGTTCAGGATGAACAAACTCGCGGCGGATTTCTTCGCGCAGCCAAAGCTTTTCTTCCTTGCTTTGAATGTGCCGATATTCGATGCCAACCTTACCGCAGTAGGCGCGCTGGAGAATGTCCAGAATTTCGCGCAGCGTCGCTGTCTCAGTGCCGCCCAAACCGCCGGTAACGAACACCCGATCGAGATCCCAGATCGTCAAGTTGTATGTCTCGATATCCAACTCCGGATGATAGAGCAGCGGCATCGCATGCAGGGGATCGGTGTCCGCAATCAGATGGCCGCGCACGCGGTAGGCATTGATCAATTCCATCACCCGCGCCTGCCGGGTTGACTGCTCGTGCATCTGATCCGCGCCCATGAAGAATGGGTTGCGGTCGACATTCCAACGCAAAGGCGCATGCGGAATTTCGAGGTCGGAAAAAATGTCTTCATAGAATCGGTGCTTGCCCAGGAGCAGTTCATGGATCCGTGCGAGAAAACTACCTGACTCGGCGCCCTGAATAATGCGATGATCGTACGTGCTGCTGATCGTTATGCCTTTGCTGATTCCAAGCTGCGGCAGAATTGAAGCCGCCATCGCCTGGTATTCCGCCGGATATTCAATCGAGCCCGTGGCGATGATTACCGATTGTCCGGCCATCAAACGCGGCGTCGATGCCACCGTGCCAATGGTGCCGGGATTAGTCAGCGAGATCGTGGTGTCCTGGAAATCTGCGATCTGTAATTTGCCTTCGCGAGCTCGCCTAACAACATCGTTATAAGCCGTGAGGAATTCTGAGAAGCGAAGCTTGTTTGCGTTCTTGATGTTCGGAACCAGAAGCGTGCGCGTGCCATCTTTCTTTTCCAGATCGATAGCGATCCCGAGATTGATTGATTCACGACGCACACGTGCCGGCTCTTCGTCTATCACTTCAAAGCCGTCATTAAGCTGAGGAAACTCTGCGAGAGCCTTTAGAATCGCCCAGGCGATCAAGTGCGTATAGGAAGCTTTGCCGCGATCGTTTTCCTGCAGATGACGATTTATGATTCGGCGATTCTCGTCCAGAAGCTTTACCGGAATTCGTCTTTGGGAAGTAGCGGTGGGGACCGAAAGACTCGCTTGCATATTCTCGACGATCTTAAGCGCGGAGCCTCTGATAGGTATGGCTTCAATCTTTGATTCTCTGTCGCTGACGCTCGGGCTGGGTTTCGTTTCAGGCGCCCGTATTGGCTTTGTTACTGCCCGGGCGGGCGCACTCGCGGCTTTGTCGCCATCAGAACCGGGGCTCTCAGCTACTCCGCTGCCGTCGCCTTTCGGAGGCGTTGCGATAGCGCGACCCGGAGCGGTCTCTGAGGTCTGTTGGCCACCCAATAATTCCGCGAAATATGCGCGCCACGATTCGTCGACCAGCGAAGGATCGCTGCGAAACCGCGCCAGCAAGCCTTCGACATACGTAGCATTTGCGCCAAAATTTTCGGCGATGATTTCGGAAAAGTCAGTTATGCTTTTCTGCTGGGCCAAGGAGTCCTGCTTTCGATCAGTTTGAATCGTGTTTAGATGATAGATTAACACCTTCCTCTTTCGATTGCATCCGTGACATTTCGTGGGTGGTGGGGTAAAAGAGCGGACTTGGCGTACCTTTGCGAAATCCTCGGCGTCCTTTGCGTTTAGATTTTTTTCAACGCAAAGCACGCAAAGGCACTCGCAAAGGCACGCAGAGGGCTGAAGGCTATTCGACCACTCTCGTGCACATCACGACAAATTTACGCACTACCATTTCGTGCCGTAGGCACGAGACATCTATAGACCCGAGCCAGGAGAATATCTCAGCCCATTTATAGGCGGTCAGTAAACTGGTCGCTCCTGGCGGAGGTTCTGATTTCTTCCCGAAGGCAGGTCTATAAAGATTTCGTTTCGCCGCCATGTGGCTGTCAAGCTTCCTTAAGACCTTCACAGATCGATCTACTGCGTTCATCCGCCAGCACAAAATTCTCGAAATAAAGGCCGGCCAGTGCTATTGTATGCGGCCATTCAAGCGTTGATGATTGTCCATTCTCGATGACGGAAGAGACTCAAGAGCGAAGCGCGAAGTTTCGGACGGCTCTCGTCTTTGCGATGTTGTTTGCGGTGTTGGGCGCCGTGATAGTCTTCGCTTGGCTTTCAGTCTTTTCTCGGCCAGTTACTACCGTAATCCTTATCCGGCACGCTGAGAAAGTAATCGATCCGAATAATTCTGATCAGGATCTCAGCACGGCTGGCGAGCAGCGTGCGCAGGAACTTGTCCGTGTATTCGGCGATGCAGGAATAAATGCGATTTACGCGACTCAATTTAAGCGCACACAGGAAACGGTAAAGCCGCTGGCCGACAGGCTGGGCTTGGCGATCACGCAAGTCAATTCGAAGAATACAGCCGAACTGTTGACGCAGATTCGCTCGCAACACAGGGGTCAGGTGATTTTTGTCTGTGGCCATAACAACACAGTACCAGAGATTATTGCGGCGCTTGGCGGCCCACAATTTCCAGTCATTCCAGAATCGGAGTTCGACAATCTTTACGTCGTTACCGTTTACCGAACTGGGAAAGCAAAAGTCGTCAAGCTGAAGTACGGCGCTCCGACGCAGTGAGCAGTAAGCGGTGAGCAGAGCGGGGCAGTAGCCCCACCAACCGGGATCCCCAGGCGGGCAACCCGCTTGGGGTGATCGATAGGGAGGGCGTCACCGGATCGCTTGCGGCGACGAGCGTGACATCTAAACTAACTGAGGACTCTATGAAGAAAGCGCGTATCGGTAGCCCGACCGTGAAGGAGGGCTCGAATGAACCCTTTTCAATCAACCGTCGCAGCTTCGTCAAGCTGCTTCCCGCAGCTGGAGCGGCTGGACTTGCTGTTTCAGGCTCACCGCTGAAAGCAATCGCGCAAACTCCGACTCCGACGCCGCGGCCTTCGCCGACGCCTCCGCTGCGAATAACCAGGGAGATGATGCACAACGCCGAAAAATTGATCGGCATTGAGTTTACCGACGCGCAGGAAGCGATGGCCCTGCCGGGTGTCAATCGCAACCTCGATAGTTACGAAGCAAATCGCAAAATCGATGTACCGCTTGATACGGAGCCCGCAATCGTTTTTCACCCCGCGCGGCCCGGATTTCATATCAAGAGGACCAACGCGAAAACCAAATTCAAGTTTGGCAAAACCGAGCCGGCTCAGTTTAAGTCAGTCGATGACCTTGCCTTCGCGACAGTACCCCAGCTCGCTGAACTTATCAGAACGAAAAAAGTTTCTTCGCTTGAACTTACGAAGATGTATCTGGCTCGGATGAAGCGGTATGGCCCTAAGCTGCTCTGTGTAGTCACCCTTACCGAAGACCTCGCTCTCAAACAAGCTGCTGATGCTGACAACGATCTTAAGCGTGGCAAGTATCGCGGACCGCTGCACGGCATCCCCTGGGGCGCAAAGGATCTCTTTGCAACCAGGGGAATCAAAACCACCTGGGGCGCCGAGCCTTATCGAGATCAATTAATCGATTATGACGCGACGGTTGTCGAGCGCTTGCGCGACGCTGGCGCGGTGCTGGTAGCGAAGCTTTCGATGGGCGCACTGGCCCAGGGTCCGAAATGGTTTGGCGGCGTGACGCGCAATCCGTGGGCGCCGGACGAAGACAGACAAGGTTCCAGCGGTTCATCAGCCGGGCCTGCAGCCGCGACGTCTGCGGGACTGGTCGGGTTTTCAATCGGCACTGAAACTCTGGGGTCGATCGTCTCGCCATCATCACGATGCGGAGTTACTGGGCTGCGTCCAACATACGGCCGCGTCAGCCGGTATGGCGCGATGGGTTTGAGCTGGACGATGGATAAGATTGGCCCCATCTGTCGGGGCGTGGAAGATTGCGCTGCGGCGCTCGATGCTATCTACGGCCCTGATGACCGAGATATCACTGTCGGCGATGCGCCGTTCAATTGGGTGCCTGATCTTCCGCTTGGCAAGCTGCGGGTTGGTTACTTGAAAAACGAATTCGAACCGAGTCCAACCCCCGGCATGAACGAGCAGCAGCGCCAGCAACTGGAGCGGCGCAAAGCGATGTACAAGGAAGCGCTGGATGCTTTGGAGAAAGCGGGCGTGAAGATGACGCCGATCGAACTACCGAAGTTTTCGGTCGGAAGCTTGCGGTTCATTCTTTCGGCTGAAGCCGCGACCGCTTTCGATGACATCACGCGCGACGGGCGCGTCAATCAGCTTTCGGGACAGGAGCCTGGCGACTGGCCGAACACATTTCGCACCTCGCGCTTCATTCCCGCGGTTGAATACCTGCGCGCGCAACGCGCGCGGGCACTCTTGATGAGGGAAATGGACAAGTTGATGTCTCAATGGGATGTTTTTGTTTCTCCAGCGCCGGGCAGCGCGAGTTTGCTCGTCACAAATCTAACGGGCCATCCAGCCGTTTGTGTTCCCTGCGGCTTCATTGATGTCCCTGCCACCAGAGATACACCGGCTCAACACCTGCCGCAGGCGATCATGTTCACGGGCGGCCTCTATGATGAAGCCTCGCCGCTGCGCGTCGCGTTGGCTTTCGAACAGGCGACGAAGTGGCATGCCATGCATCCGAAAGTTGATTGGGCTTGAATCCGCCAAACTTAATTGCCTATATGGTCGGTAATGCATGGGAATAGACGGGCGAGCAATCTTCAGAGCGTATCCCGGCGGACGACAAGTAAGACAAGCTTCAGCTTGTCGGCATAATCTAAGATTCGACCGACCTTCCACGAAAAGTGGCAAAATGAAGTTTGCCGTACACTGATGACCACGCTTGCCTACAAACAGTTTTCCCGGCGACATCTGCCCCACGTTAATCCTCCGGGCCGCACGCTGTTCGTCACCTATCGGCTTGCCGGTTCCATCCCGCGGTCACTTCTCCGCTACTACAAGACAAAGAACGAATGGCTTCAAAAAGAGTTCAGCCGCTTTCGAAAGTCAGCGACGTACGACAAGCTTCAGCTTGTCGCTTCCGCGGAAATCCAAAAGCGGCTGGAACAAATCGAGAGTTTCCAACGTGAATGGTTCGTCAAGTTTGAGGAGACTTTGGACCAAGCCCGCACCGGCCCGACGTGGTTGAAGCAGGACAAGGTTGTGGCGGTAGTAGCAAAACAACTATACGATCTTGATGGTGAAGCATATTCGCTCGGCGCTTACTCTGTGATGTCGAATCACGTGCATGTAGTCTTTACGCCTTTCTTGAGCGAAGGCTCTCTGCGTGAGGAGTTCGATGAAACTGGCCATTTGGTATTTCTCAGTGAATATCCCGGTCTGTCGGAGATTATGCATCGGCTCAAAGGGCGCAGCGCGCGGGAATGCAACATCGTGCTGTCGCGCACTGGCCAGTTTTGGGAGCATGAAAGCTTCGACCACGTGGTCAGAGCAGGGAAGCTGATATCCACAGTGAAATATGTGCTCAACAACCCAGTCAAGGCAGGTTTGGTGAAAGACTGGCGTCAGTGGCGCTGGAGTTATTGCCGGAAGAAACTGTACGACAAGCTTTAGCTTGTCAATAAAGACAGCTTTACCTTGTCGCCCTTGTTCGCGGATCGGCAAAAAACAAGAGACAAACTGAAGTTTGTCGTACATGTAAGACAAGCTTCAGCTTGTCTTTTGGAAAACGACTACCCCTATGAAATCAGAGAACCTATCCATTGATAATCGCCTTAACGCTTTTGATGGGACAAACTTGAAGTTTGTCGTACATGTAAGACAAGCTTCAGCTTGTCTTTTCTCGAAATCTGTAGCCTCAACCCGGATAACAAGGCCGCTCGTGTGCTGCCATAACCCTATCTCTTCATTGGATTAGCCATCGTAAGATTCAACTCCACCGGCACGCAGCGCTTGAAACTAAACACGCTCTTTTTGAACTTGCCAAAGACGTAGACACGCCCCGTTACCGGCCAGGTCTCTTTCGAATCACTCCACTCGCCAAGCGCCGCCAGCATTGCGCTCGGAAGATAAATGTAAAAGCGCAGCGGTTCTTTCAATGTTAGTGACTGTTTGTTTGGCAGGTCGAAAGCCCGATGATACTCATTTATTTCGACCGACCTGCCGTTAACGACCATGTCTTCAAAGAGCAGAAAGTCGACCCGGCCGCTCTGTCTCACCGGCGCGACCACAATCGGAACCTCAAAAGTAATTCCCAGTGGAGTGACTCGCGCGAGCTGAGGCGTGCCGAATTGAATTAATTGGTCGACATCCGAATCTCGAGCTGATTCCTTTTCGGACTTTTTAACCTCGACTACAGTACGCTCAACTTTATAGCCGCGGATTTCTTTTGGATACGAGCGCGGGCCCGTTTGGGCGTTCGAGAGGCCATTAGGTAACGTAGTTGCACCGAAGGTAAGAAGCGCACATGTGGTAATCGCCCATCGCATAGATATAGCCTTGAGTTGTCTCTGGCGAGTCACTTCATTTTCTGTCGCCCGCTAAAACGGGCTTGATTAGAAATAGGTGACGTCACCCAGGGTTGCGCTCACTGCTCTCGCTCACCCCGGGCTAAATTCAGCCGCCGGCTTTGCCGGCTCATTGAGCTAGACAATCCAGGTTTCGCCAGGGTCGGAGCGCGACATGATTAAATATCCGCGCAGCCAGCTTGCGACGAGGTCGCCCGAATGATCAAGCTGCGCAGTTCCTCGACCTCGCGATGCAATCTCACGATGATCTCGCCGGCGTCGGCAATAGACTGGCCTTGTGCTTCAACCAGGCGGGCAGAGTTTAACTCAAACCTGAGGTTCCGGTCGCTTCGAGTTTATCGATGCACGACCGAAGAATCTATTCTTCGCTGGGCTGTGGGGCAGGGATGCGTAAAGTGTCTTCGAGTGAATCGTCACTTTCGTGGGTGAGGTTTTGAGCTACGTCGACTTCCGGCGACTCCTGATCGAGATCGCGCTTGATTGCGTCAAGGATACCGTTAATGAATTGGGTAGCTTCGTAGGTAGAAAACCGGCGGGCAATTTCAAGTGCTTCATTGATAGTAACAGTTCTTGGCGTTGCCTCGTGCAGGAACTCGTAGACAGCAAGGCGCAACAAGTTGCGATCGACCAGCGCCATCCGCGAGATGCGCCAATGCTCAGCGCGCGAGCGAATGCGTTCATCGACCTCTTCCAGATTCGCCAGCGTGCCCATGGCCAGGCGAGTGGCGAACTCGCGCGCCTGAGGATCAAGCTCGCCGTCAGCCAATTCAGACCAGAAGTAGCGCGCGAGTTCATCTCCGCGCGTTCCGGCCACATCTGCCGCAAAGAGCATTTGCAAGGCGCATTCACGCGCCTTACGTCGCGAACCCATAAAATCAGTGATGAGCGATGAGTGATGAGTGATGAGCGCCGGCATGTCGCGCTTCATCTGCATGAAGGATAACTGACGATAACAGCCCGTTCGCTGATTCAGTACTCATCACTCATTACTCATCACTACTTAAAAGCTTCCCGGTAAAGATTCACTAACTCAACCGCCGCCGTCGCGGCTTCAAAGCCTTTATTACTCAGCTTAACACCCGCCCGATCGACGGCCTGACCCACATTGTCCGCCGTAATCACACCAAACAGCAATGGCACGCCGGTGTTCATGCTTGCCTCGCCAATGCCACGCGCCGCTTCGGCCGCGATGTATTCAAAGTGCGGTGTTTGCCCGCGAATTATCACGCCAAGACAAATTACGGCGTCAAACCTGGCCGACTCGGCAGCTTTCAGCGCGCATAATGGAATTTCGAAAGCTCCCGGCACGCGGAAAAGCTCGATGCGATCGGTATCGGCGCCAAGCTGTTCCAGAGCGTCGAGCGCGCCTTCAATTAGCCGCGAGACCAGCGAATCATTCCAGCGACTCGCGACGATCGCGAAGCGAAAGCCCTTGGCCTTAAGCGTTCCTTGATGTGTTGTGGGCTGCAAAGCTTTCGATTGCAAGTTTGAGAGTGATAGCTAAATCACTGCGAGTATAGTAACGCGTGCGAACAGTGACAAGGCAGATCGGCCAAAGGAAACTGACTAATTAATGAAGGTTCTAAAGCGTACAAGTGTATGATATCGCCAATTTGAACAGACCGAATGTGAGAAGGAACGGCCCATGCCAACAAGACGTGCTCTGAAAGATGAATCGAAAAGATTTCTTTTAGTTCTCCTGTCATTTGCCGTCGTTCTGCTTGCGTCGACGACATGGAAGGGACAGTCCCCTGTTTACAAGCAGAATAAGGCAACCGTGGTTTTTGCCCTTTCGGCCAGTGACAACGAAAGCGAAATGAGCATGGATGCAGTGGTAGTCATTCGTGGCGGGCGCTTTCAAACTCCGTTTAGCGATTCGAGTGAATCTGATCAAGAGCGATTTGCAAAGACTTATTTTGCAGAGGGTAAGAACTACAGATTGATTTTCGGTGGTGGCGAGGTGGGCATGATAACGCTGACGCATTGGTCGCGAGGTTGCAATAGTGTCCATGCAAACGTTCAGGTCACCACTAACGTTCGGCTGAATGAAACAGTCAGGGCACTGGCGACAAATTCAAACGCGATCGGAAAGAAAACCAGTTCGCGCCGCTCACCGACCGCAGACGAGCGCGCGAGAGTGTTGGCGCTGGTGAAAGGCATCTATTTGCAGAACGGTACTCCTGCGAACTTGATTCCTTCGATTAAGGTTACGAATCTGACGGCTACCGATCTGAACGACGACGGAAAATACGAGATTGTCGGCAGTTTTACAATGGCGGCAAAAAATAAGTTCGAGCGCGATCTGTTTCTGATCACGACGGCGAACCCCAACGGCTTCAGCGCCGAGTTCATCAAGTTCCAGGCTTATCAACCACCGTCCGAAGGTTTTCTCTCAAGCATTGATTTCCTCGATCAAGTAGACCTTGACAGTGATGGCGTAGCGGAAGTCTTCGCCACACACGGGGGCTTTGACGCCTACGGCTATTTGATTTTCAAAAAGGTCGGCGGTCACTGGCGCCAGGTGTACGAAGGTATCGGCGATGCGTGCTGAGCGGAACAGTAGCCCGACCGTGAGGGAGGGCGTATTGTAGCGGTTTTCGTTGCAGCAGCAGAACTGTTCCGTCTCACGGACCCCGACAGCTTCATAGAAGAGTATGAATCGCGGTTGTAAGATTCGGGCGTTCAGTGTAAAAGCGCACGCCCTCCCTCACGGTCGGGCTACTGCCCCGACTACTCGCCACGTTTGATCCCTACGAACTTGTCAAGCTTGAAGCCGACTACCAGTCTTCTTTCGCGATGTACTTCAGGACGTGTTTGATGGAAGTGACGCAGTACGTGCCGTCGGATTTTTTTACCGGGATATGGCGATAGCGGCCCATCGACATCTTGTTCAAAGCCGTAGCTACTGAATCAGTCTCTTTAAGGGTTTCAGGATTCGGACTCATCAACTCTTTAACGGTGACAGTTGCTGATTCGGCATTTTTGCCCGTCAACTTGTTCAGCACGTCGCGTTCAGTGAAGATGCCGACGAGCTGACCATTATCGAGAACCAGGGCACAACCCAGGTGCGCATCCTTCATTTTTTTAACCACTGCGAGAGCGGGTGTGTCAGGCGGAACGCTGAGGAATTCCTGTTCAATTTGGCTAAGATCGTCTTCCATGACCGAGCGGGCCAGCCCTTCTGTGTCAGCCCGCGGCATCCCACGGTTGAAGAGCGGCGTCAGGCACTCTTCGCACCTGTCGGCGCCTTCGATGTTGTCATGACCACAGGAAGGACAAATCATTTCCTATTTCCTATTTCCTATATCCTATTAGATTGCCAACGCCACCTTACCTGAAATCTCAAAATCGGCAATTGGCAATCGAAAATCGGCAATTATTCGACCGTCCACATATCACCGCTATAAATCAATTTTTCCAGACTACCCGGTCCGGACTTGGATATTGCAGTCTCGATCTGGTTAGCCAGCATCTGATCATAGCTGGGCCGTTCGACCGCGCGGAAGATGCCTACGGGCTGCGGAAAATCAGGCTGTTCCATCCGTGCCAGCATGAATGCTACCGATGGATCCTGTAGATGGATGTCATGAACCAGAATGTCCGTTTCGGTGATTCCGTTCTCGCCGATAGTGACGACTTCCGGATGCGCGCCGTTCATGCGAATCCCTTTGTTTCGATCCTTGCCGAAGATCATTGGCTTGCCATGTTCGAGATAGAGCACTTTGTCAGGACGCACGCTGCGCTCGGCAAAATAATCAAACGCGCCATCATTAAAGATGTTGCAGTTTTGATAGACTTCGAGGAACGACACGCCTTTGTGTTTCGCGGCGGCTTCGACCATCGAACCCAAGTGCTTGACGTCAATATCAATTGAACGCGCTACGAAAGTCGCTTCACTGGCAATTGCCAGGGACAGAGGATTCACGGGATAGTCAATCACGCCCATCGGCGTCGATTTTGTTCGCTGGCCAAAAACGCTCGTAGGACTATACTGACCCTTCGTCAAACCATAGATGCGGTTATTGAAAAGAATATAGTTAATGTCGAGATTGCGCCTGAGCACGTGCATGAAGTGATTGCCGCCAATCGAGAGCGCGTCGCCGTCACCGGTGATCACCCACACGCTTAGTTCAGGATTTGCTGACTTTATTCCGGTGGCAATGGCGGGCGCGCGTCCATGAATACTGTGAAAGCCGTACGTATTCATGTAGTAAGGAAAGCGCGAGGAACAGCCGATGCCCGAAACGAAAACCATTTTCTCGCGCGGAATGCCGAGATCGGGCATCACCTTTTGTACGTTATTGAGGATGGCATAGTCACCGCAGCCGGGACACCAGCGAACTTCCTGATTTGAAACAAAGTCTTTCTTAGTCAATTGGCCCGGCGGAGGCGCCGCAGTAAAAACTGATGCGCCGCGTTCGCTGTCAGCCGAAACGCTCGTGTCGACGTGACTCTTGTGGCCATTGCCGTCTGAACCGTTACCTTGTGTAGTCATTATTGCTCCTTGGACAATTTTGGATACTTTAACCCCGTTGCGTAAGCCACCAGATCGGAAACCATCTCCGCCTCTTTAGGAATACTTGAAGAGGAATACCAACTTGAAAAGCGCTCTATCTTTAGATTTCCATCAGCGGTTTTCATTTTGGTAATTCGTTGATCAGTAGTCATGCTGTCTTCTGTACAATTCATCGTAAGGCTTGGTTTTCATACTACTTTAGTTGAGCGACTGCTTCCTTCCAATCCTTAGGGTTGCCGAGACGAACAGCCGCATCGATCCCAAGATTCTCTAACAGCATTGCCAGAACCGTCAGCCTCTGCCTTTCATTAACAAAGATCCCGCCCTTGTATTCTATCTTCTCGGGAGCTTGGTAGATCCGTTTCTCAAACTCCTCACCGCGCCACTCGCGACCCTCACGACGGATATTCCATTCAGTGGGATCAAAGTCTTCAACGTTCAGTGTGTTTGATGTAGTCATGAAGTTGCTCAATCATTTTTCGCGCTGCGCGCTCAATGCGGACAAGATGTCCGCGCTCGCAGCTACAAATACTCCTCGACCTTTCGCACAATCTCGCGAATCTGGAATGGCCGACCTTTGACCTTGGAAAAGGGAACCGCATCGATCAGATATCGCGCGCGAATCATCGTGCACAACTGGCCGAGATTCATCTCCGGTATGATCACGGTTTCGAATCCGGAAAGAACTTCACCAAGGTTCTTTGGGAAGGGATTCAAGTAACGCAGATGCGCCGACGATACTGGTTTGCCTTCATCGCGCAACTTTTCCACCGCCGAAGTGATCGATCCATAGGTTGAACCCCAGCCCAGCACCAAAACCTTTCCGGTTTTATCACCGAAGATTTCAACCGGCGGAATATCGTTGGCGGCGCGGTCAACTTTCTCCTGGCGCAAACGAACCATCAGATGATGGTTTTCGGGATCGTAATTCACGTTGCCGGTGATGTGCTGCTTTTCGATCCCGCCGATGCGATGTTCCAACCCTGGCGTTCCGGGAAGCGCGTAAGGTCGCGCCAGTGTCTCCTCATCGCGCGCGTACGGCATGAAGTTGGTCGGATCGGTGACGAACTTGATCTCGATTTTCGGCAGTTTGTCGATTTCCGGAACAGCCCACGGCTCGGCGCCGTTGGCGAGGTAGCCGTCCGAGAGATAAAAAACTGGCGCCATGTATTTGAAAGCCAGTCGCACCGCTTCGATTGCCATATTGAAGCAATCCCCGGGCGTCGCCGGCGCGATTACTATTGCCGGACATTCACCATTGCGTCCCCAGACAGCCTGAAAAAGATCGGCCTGCTCAGTCTTTGTCGGCAAACCCGTGGAAGGTCCGCCGCGCTGCACGTTGATGATCACCAGAGGCAACTCGGTCATCACTGCCAGACCAATCGCTTCCTGCTTCAAAGCCACACCGGGCCCAGATGTTCCGGTCAGTCCCACATGGCCGGCGAAGCTGGCGCCGATGGCAGCGCACACGGCGGCAATTTCATCTTCAGCCTGAAATGTTTTCACGCCATAATTCTTGTGACGGGCGAGTTCATGCAAAATATCCGAAGCCGGCGTGATCGGATACGAGCCGTAGAACAATTGTCTGCCGGCAAGGTGGGCCGCGGTGACGAATCCGATTGCCGTTGCTTCGTTTCCCGTGATTTTGCGATAACGTCCGGGTGCGATGACCGCCTTCTTGACGGTGTAATGAGTAGTGAAAACTTCGGTTGTCTCCGCAAAGTTGTAGCCGGTCTTCAGGGCAACTTCGTTTGCTTTCGCCAACTCGGGGTTCTTACCGAACTTCGCGTTGATCCATTTGAGCGTGGGTTCCAGCGGGCGGTCATAAAGCCAGTACAACACGCCGAGCGCAAAAAAGTTCTTGCAGCGATCGATCTCTTTACGCGAAAGCTGAACATTGCCCTTCAGGGCATTCATGTTAAGCGTAGTGATCGGCAATTGATGCACGCGATAACCGGATAGCGTTCCATCTTCGAGTGGATTGCTTTGGTAAGCCGCGTGTGCCAGATTGTCTTTCGTGAACTCATCGGTATTTATGATTAGCGTCCCAGCCTCTTCGAGGTCGGTCAGGTTGACTTTCAAGGCCGCTGGGTTCATCGCCACCAGCACATTCGGTTGATCGCCGGGAGTGCGAATGTCGTGGCTGGAAAAGTTCAACTGAAAGCCGCTGACGCCGGGCAGACTGCCGGCCGGCGCGCGAATCTCAGCCGGAAAATCGGGCAGAGTCGAGATGTCGTTGCCGACAATCGCCGATGTGTTCGTGAACTGCGTGCCTGTCAACTGCATGCCGTCGCCGGAGTCGCCGGCAAAACGGATCGTTACAGTTTCGAGTTCCTCAAAATGCTTTTCGGTAGCTTCAAGCGGTTCAATGACTGTACTCATGTAGATTTGATGATGCCTCTCTTAAGTTCGTTTATGGTTAGTTGCCAATTGCCAATTGTCGATTGCAAAAAGGAGGCCTTTCAATCGGAAATCGCCAATCGAAAACCGGCAATGATTTCATCCTCCATCAACAGTATCCATCACCTGCGAAGACAGTGGCGGCAGGTTCATCGTCGCTTTCGGATAACATTCCGCCAGATACGTTATGATGTCGAAAACAGAGATCAAACCGACCAGCTCACCCCGTCTTACCAACGGAATATTGCGAAAGCTTCGTTCATTCATCAGGCGCACGGCATCGCCGACGGTTGCTTCCGGCGAAAGCGTCTCAACTGCCGATTGCATGTACCTGGTAATCGGGGACTCAAGATCGACCTCCTCACCCAAAATTTTGGTAAGCAAGTCGCGCTCCGTAAATATTCCCGCTACTCGGCCATCATCCGAAACGATCACACAACCACCTTCATCGTTTTTCATGGCTTCGATTGCTCGTGAAAGCGGTGTGTGGGGCGAAACGGCGATGTAGTCGTCGGTGCGTAAGACGCCTACGCGCTGATCGCGGGCCTTCGGCAAACTATCCACCTTGTCGCCGGTCTTTGGGCGTAAGTTCAGTTCCTCGGTCTTGATGTTCTCAGACACAGACAGTCTTATTGTAACCCAAGAGTTGGCGGGAGCCGCAATCGCGCATTCTATCAAATGGTCGGAGTCGTGCCGGATGCTTCGAGAGAGGCGAGCAGTTCTTAGTCTCTCTTTGCGCCTTTCGACTGTCTCGCGCCTTTGCGTGAAATGCTTTTCAACGCGATATTTCACGCAAAGCCGCAAAGCGACTACTGAACCGCAAAGAAACCCGCGGACTAAGACACTGTCGGGAGGCGGAATCAACCGCTGTGATTTTCAGTGTCCAACCATCTGGATCGCCATGATCGTGAGATCGTCAGCCGCCGGTGTTCTGAGTGAAAAGTCGCGGACATCTTCCAGTAATTCGCTGACTAAGGCTCGGGCCGGCAGACGACTGCTCTTATGCAGAATTGACCCTAAACGTTCTTCCCCGTACTCGATGTTATTGCGGTCGCGAGCCTCGGAAAGACCATCGGTGTACAACAAAAGCCGGTCGCCTTTAGCAAGCCTAATGTGACTGATTGTATAAGTTTCTTTGCTGAACATGCCTACAGGCAAGCCGGTCGAATCAATTGCTGAGACTTCTTCATTCTGGATCAGGAGCGGCGGACAGTGCCCGGCGTTGCAAATCTCGACCTCGCCGTTGGCGGCCGCCTTGCCACAAACGAGCGTTGCGTAATACGGCCGCATGGTACTTTCCGCGAAGACCTGATTTGCCCGTTCGACCAGTTCTCGCACTTCCAAACCGGCGATGATCAAACTGCGAAAGATCGCGTGCAAGCGACCCATCAAAAACGACGCCGCCACGCCTTTACCCGAAACGTCGCCGATCAGGAAGTAAAGGTCGCCCTGGTCGGTGCTGACCAAATCACAGTAATCGCCGCTGACTGGTCCCGCGGGCTCGTAGCGATACGAAACCTCCCAACCGTTGAATTTCAAGTCCTGCTTCGGCAGGAGCTCGCCTTGAACTAGCCAGGCACGATCGAGATCGTGCTCCAGCTCATGCAGTTGCTGCGGAGACAGGCACGAAAGACAGAACCGCGCCAGGGGATCAGCATTCATTACGGCCTGACCAATCAAATCGTGGCATACCTGGCACACGCCGTAAGACTCGCGGCCTAGTTGCTCAATGGCGGCTTCAATCTCACGTAAAAGACCGTTCAACGGAAAAGTATCAGCAGAATCTCTCGCTGAGGCTTCCAGGCGCTCTCTCCAATTGATCAGTTCAGTACGAAGATCTGGAATTGTGGCTTGGATAGCGGCACTCATGACTGTCTCCCTGCTTGTGAAACCGTTTCGTTAAAATCTAATACCAAGGCATGAAAAAGGAGCTTATTGGCTATACGATGCATCAGTGTGGCCGGTTCTAAAAAGTTGACGTTATTTTAGGTCTTATGCAAGCGAAAATCTATTCGCTTCTTGCGGTGAAATCCAGGAATTTTTGAAGCCTCGCTAGCACTCTGCCACGGCTGTTATACTCGCCCGCATTAAGCCCGCACGCTGTTGCGACATAATGTTGGCCTTCGTCTATCTTGCGGTTGCAATCTATTTTGGTGATCGTATCTGCGGCCGCCTCTTTCAATTTATTTCAATCCAGCACCGAATTGCGACTGCTTTTCTCGTCGGTCTGCTACTGAGCAGCTGGATTACCTACCTCAGTGCGCTGGCTGGCGCGCGGCTGCGGCAACCGCTGGTCGCCGGCGATCTCAGCTTCCTCGTACTATTCGTTCTGGTTTGCTACAAACTACCGAAGCAAAAACCAGTTCGTTTTGAAGGCGCAGTTGGCGCTCGACCTGATGGACGGGACGCGTGGGATTGGCTTTTCCTGGGCGCATTCCTTTTGTTTTCTTGCTGGCTGATGTTCGCCACCCTGAACTTCAAAGAGGGACAGTTTGAGATATCTTTCAAGAGTTGGACCGACTTTGGAGCGAATGTATCACTGGTACAGAGTTTCGCGTTGGGCCATAACTTCCCCACTGAACATCCTTTCTTTCCCGGAGAACTAATTCGCTATCACTTCCTGTTCTGGTTTCAGGCCGCAAACCTGGAATTCCTGGGACTCAATCCGGTGTGGAGCATTAATCTGCTTAGCATACTCTCGCTCGTTGCCCTGCTGATTCTAATCGCGACTTTCGCCGAAGTCTTGTTCGTTTCGCGCACAGTTGGACGAATCGCGGCCTCACTTTTCTTTTTCTCAAGTTCACTTTCTTACGTTCCGTTTTTGCGATCTCAGCCCGGCGGGATTAAAGGCATCATTTCCTCCGTTGTACATTCGACCGAGTTTCTCGCATCGGGCTATCCCTTTCGCGGGGAAACCTGGGGCGCTTTGTCTGCTAATGTGTTTGCCTATCAGCGACATCTGATAAGCGGACTCGGTCTTTTATTTGTAGTAATGATTGCTTTGGTTCAGCGCTATCGTTCATTCGTGGTTGAGAGCGAGCCAGAAGTGACGTCGGAAGTCATCATCAATACCTCTTCTCCCGAACAAAGCGAAAATAAGTCGTCTGAGAGTGATGATGCGCAAAGCCAATCGGCGCGGGCGCACTCCACGGTGCTGAGACAGGATCTGCCGGCTTTTCTTTTTTTTGGCGCTCTTATCGGGCTGCTTCCGTATTGGAACAGCCCGGTCTTTCTATCGGGATTAGCAATCCTCGGTTGCGTCTTTCTTTTCTTACCTCTTAGGTTGTACATGGCTGCCTCAATGGTCGCCGCAGTCGCAGTTGGACTGCCTCAGGTGTTTCTACTCAGATCTGGCAATGTGGTTACTGCTTTGATGTTTCACTGGGGCTACACGCTTGAGAATCCAACATTGGGATTGGTGCTCAAATACCTGGCCTGGACCTTTGGTCTTAAATGGCTTCTGATTGCCATTGCCCTGGTTTTTCTTTCTGGCTTTCATCGGCGACTGTTTCTCGCATTGTCGAGCCTGGTCGTGATTGTCTTCCTCTTCCAGCTCAGCACCGACATCTTCAACAATCATAAGCTCCTGAACGTCTGGGTAACCTTTGCAAATGTGTACGCCGCTTATGCTTTGTGGCGAATTGCAAAGTTTAGAATCGCGGGAGTCGCGATGGCCATCATTCTGACTATCGCTACAATCTTTGGCGGCGTCATTGACCTGTTCCCGCTTCACAACGATCCGGCATTGACCGTTCCCTACAAGAACGACCGCCTAAGGCAATGGCTTCTCGAGAATACTAACCCTTCGGATATTTTTCTCACTCACACATTGCTTACCCATCCAATTCTTTTCAGCGGGCGCAAAATCTATCTGGGTTACACATTATTTGCCTGGACCGCCGGCTACGATGTCCCGGCGCGCGAAGCGATTTATCGGCGCATGTTCGAAGAGCAAGACTCCACCGAGCTTATTCGTCTGCTGAACGAAAATAAGATCGCCTACGTAGCGATCGATGACGGGGTCCGCGGCAACGAAGCGCTTTATGAACTGAACGAATCGGTTTACCAGGAGCACTTTGAGAAAGTCTTTGCCGACACCGGCCACGCTTACGACAATGTCACGATCTACAAAGTCCCTCATCCTTAAGTTCTGATAATACGTTTAGAAGCAGGCTACCACCCGGTTCAAGTTCAAGCTTTAGCTCGCGCCTGATCAGCAATCTAAATGTTAAACCCTGAGCGCAAACAGACACTCGCGCACGTTCGACAAACATTGCGAGCTTTCGGCATAATTCGATCATGCCTCAGTTAACAGAAAACATGGTGCTCGACGCGCTGCGTCAGATTAATGATCCCGATCTGCATAAAGACATTGTCACGCTCGGCTTTATCAAAGATGTGAGGATCAACAATGGCGACGTTTCGTTTCGTATCGTGCTGACTACGCCTGCTTGCCCCGTGCGTGAAGAAATGCAGAGTGCTGCACGTGAACTTGTCGGATCCATCGCCGGGGTTCGGTCTGTTAATGTGACGATGGATGCTGAAGTGCCTAAAGGTCGCGGCCTTGCCGACAAGGTTTCTGTGCCGGGCGTCAGAAACATCATTGCTGTTTCATCCGGGAAAGGTGGCGTCGGCAAATCCACGGTCGCGGTAAATCTCGCCGTTGCGCTGACCCTTGACGGGGCCCGTGTCGGTTTGATGGATGCGGACGTCTACGGTCCCAATGTGCCGATCATGTTAGGCGCCAGTCAGGCGCGGCCAGAAGTCGAAGTCAACAAATTGATTCCTGTCGAAGCTTACGGCGTGAAACTGATCTCAATGGCCGTGCTTCAGCCGGGAGATAAACCTTTAATCGTACGGGGACCGATTTTGCACGGGCTGGTGAAGCAGTTTCTTTCGGACGTGAAATGGGGCGAGTTGGATTACTTGATCGTGGATATGCCACCGGGAACGGGTGATGTCCAACTAAGCCTGGCGCAGCTCGTGCCGGTACAAGGTGCAGTTCTGGTAACCACGCCGCAGGAGGTTGCGTTAATAGATGTACGTCGTGCATTACGCATGTTCGAAACGGTGGCCGTGCCTGTGCTCGGAGTGATTGAAAACATGAGTTACTTCATCGCTCCTGACACCGGCACCCGTTATAACATTTTTGGCGAGGGTGGCGGTCAGAGACTGGCCGAAGAATACGGCGTACCTTTTCTGGGCTCGATTCCCATGGGTATTGAAGTGCGTGAAGGTGGCGACCGGGGCGTGCCGGTGGTCATTGGCCAACCTCAGTCGCTGCAGGCTCAGGCCTTTCGAAAAGTGGCCGAAGAAGTGGCCCGCCAGGTCTCGATTGAGGCTATGAAACCTGAGCTTGTCGTTTTGCGCAAATCTCAGTAAGATGACTTCGGGAAACATAATTCGGTAATTAGCAATTGAAAACTGAAAACAGGAGTTAAAGTTAATGTCAGCGAATCCAGCAACTACAACAACTACCGCGCCGACCGCGCCTGCAGCGCCTTCCGTGACTTTGAACGTCACCGAACCGGCGGCAAACGAAATCAAGAAGTTCATGGCGAGCGAGGAAGGCTTGCCTGAAACTGCGGGCCTGCGCGTGCGCGTGGTTCCCGGCGGCTGTTCGGGATTTCAATATAGCCTGAATATCGAAGAAAACGCGCGCCAGGGAGACTTCGTGCTCGACGAAAAAGGCGTGCGCCTGTTCGTTGACATGTTCAGCGCGCAGTATCTAAACGGTGTGCAGATCGATTACGTAACGAACGTTATGGGATCGGGCTTTACATTCACCAACCCGAATGCAACGGGAAGCTGCGGCTGCGGCTCTTCATTCACAGCTTAAGATAAATTCAAAACAAACGCCCATGGCGCGGTTAAGCGGCGAGGCTCGGCCGATCTTTTTAGCGGCGGCCGAGCTTTTCTTATTAGCACTTCTTTTTCTGGCCGAGACGAATCGTTTGTAATTAAAGATCTTGGAAATCTTCATTGTGATATTGAACCGTTCAAACAGCCATCGAAGATGGCGGCAGAATATTAGCCCCGGGCGCAAGCCCGGGGATCGGGGCCCTACTAATGACCTAGCCCTCGAAGAGGGCGACAGATTTCTTTCGCCCCTGCCGGGGCTCTGCTTTAATAATCGCAATTAACCCCGGGCTGCCGCCCGGGGCTACCATATGCCGCCCGCTAACGCGGGCTGATTGAGTAGTTTCGGTGAAGTTGGTTCAAGTTCAGTTTCATCAGGATATCGAACACGCACGCCAACTCTTCCGGGAATACGCCGCGTGGCTGGAGATCGATCTGTGCTTTCAAAACTTCGAAAAAGAATTGGCTGAGTTGCCCGGTGGTTATGCTCCGCCGAACGGTCGATTACTGCTGGCCTTTGACAACGAACAACTTGCGGGCTGCGTCGCATTGAGGAAGATTGGCGACGGTATTTGCGAGATGAAGCGGCTATTTTTGCGGTCCGCGTTTCGCGGCAAAGGTCTGGGACGTGGCTTGACCGAAGCGATTGTTAGAGAAGCGCGAGAGATTGGTTACGAGCGCATGCGACTGGACACTCTGCCGCCGAAGATGAACGATGCCATCGCGCTATACCGCTCACTTGGCTTCAAAGAAATCAAACCCTACTATAACAACCCAGTTCCCGGCGTGAAGTTTATGGAGTTGGATTTGAAACTGTAATAAGCCCTCCCTTTTGAGCCCTCCCTTACGGTCGGGGCTACTGCCCCAGAAGATTTGAGCTCTTCCTTACGGTCGGGCTACTGCCTCCGACGATTAAGCTGACGCACTGCGGCGAAGTCTTTCGAGGCGCTGAATCCGCCCAACATAAGCCTGAGCCACTGCTGACTGAAACATTTCTCTCGTCCCTGCGATCGCGTCGAAACTTTAGCCGAAGAAAACCGCCTTCGAGTGGATGTATTTCTTCGATGCCGATGCAGCCTTTGAACCAGACAATCAGAAACAAAGCTTTGCCGGGACTTATGCCGGTGGCCATTGCCCGCTCGAGAACCGTTTCGATGTGCTCGTTCGTGTAATAAGTCTCCCAGGCTGCGCGATAGACGCCTTCCCAATTTTCGCGCGACATGCGCGAATGTCCGACGACACAATGGTTGAGATCATACTTGTTCATATCCGGATCCATCCACGTTCCGGCATCGTGCCGCTTGCGGTGATCCTCGGAACCCGGCAGCGGCGTCAGATAGAAAAATTCCAGAAGGTCGACCGGCAGCTCTTTTTGGATCATCCGGATGTCGTGCAGAATTGTCTCCGGCGTGTCGTTGGGGAAACCAAGGATGTAGCCGCAATAAGTGAGCACCTTTGCTTGCTTCCACGCCAGCAGCATCTTGCGATACTCCGTGATCTTGTTCTGCTGATTCTTCGCGCCCAGCAGACTGTCCGGGTTAATGTTTTCAAGCCCAATGAAGACGTGTTTGACGCCCGCGCGCGAACACTTCTCGATGAAGTTTGGCAGACGATGACAGAGCGTATCGACTTGAATGATGAAATAATAGCGAAGAGCGTATACGCGCGGTGTCGACAAACCTCCCGAATTGCCTTCTCAACAATTCGCCGCTCCGGCTCATCGAGTGTGACGGCAGGACTCTTGAGGTCAGCTTTCTCCAACTCTACGAGCTTCTTACTCGCGGGGAGGCCAGGTTGTCCGAAGATATTGCGATTCCGACGGTTCACGGAGCCGCGCTCGTCGCCATGAAGCCATGTCCCATAACAACGGAACGTAATCAAGTATGCTAGCGGCTGAGTTCTCCGTTGAAAATCGACGTAATCAATTTTGTTCACCATGAGTGACCGTGAGACAACCCCTCCCTAACAGTCGGGCTACTGACACAATTCAACGAGACAAGCCCTCCCTAACGGTCGGGCTACTGACACAATTCAACGAGACGAGCCCTCCCTGACGGTCGGGCTTCTGATACGTTCTATCTCCGCAGTAACTTCCAGCCCGAGGGCAGCACAGCGGCGGCCAGCAGGATCTTAATGATGTCGCCGATGATGAAGGGCGCAACCGTTAAGCGAAAGGCGGTGGCCACACCAGTGCGCATTAAAAGAGCAAACCACGCGCACCCGCACAGGATAATCACAATCGATCCGATTAGCATCGCGGCCGCGGCAGTAAGAAAGCGGCGATCCCAGTCGTGCTCAGCGAACGCGCCGGTTATAAAACCGGCTGCGGGAAAGGCAATGAGGTAACCGCCGGTTGGTCCGAGCAGGTGAAGCAAGCCGCCGGTTCCGCCAGCAAAGAACGGCAAGCCACTGGCGCCTTCAATCAAATAAGCAATCATCGCCATGGCGCCCAGGCGAGATCCGAGCAGCGCGCCGGTCAAAAGCACCACGAAAGTCTGCGCCGTGATCGGCACCGGACTGATTGGGATTACGATCTGCGCTGCCAGCGCGGTAAGCAGACTAAATCCGATCACCAGACCAACTTGTCGCACCACATCAAGTGGCGCTAAGGCCGTTCCCAGCAATGTCTCACTCTTGGCAATTGAAGTATTCATGCTTTAGTCCAATGTCTAACGTCCAACGTCCAATGTCTTTTGTACTCGGGCAGTGTACTTTTCCTTCGCTGGATTCCAAAGTACTAAACATTTGCCGCGGAGTTGACTCGACTTTGGACTCGAGACGTTGGACATTGGACTTAAATTACGGTCGCACACACAAAACCGGGCAAGGCGCGTTACGGATTATGAATTCCGACGTTTCGGTCAGGCCGGCGTCGCCGCCTGAACAAAGAGTCGTAGTAATCGCAACCATGTCGGCTTTCTTGCGTCCCGCATGTTCGACTACCGCCTCGGCTACCCCACCGTGTAAGCGCCGGATGCTATCGAAAGATCCAGGCGCGCCGGTCTCGGCCAGGAATCTTTCCAGCGTTGCCTGGCCGCCATCGGCCGGTTCTTCATCTCCTTCGCCGAAAACGCACAAGGCTTCGAGTTTTGCTTTCGTGCGGCTGGCGATTGAGGCCGCGACCGGCAGAATCTGTTTCGAAGTCTCTGACAAGTCAGTTGCGTAGACGATACGTGCGAAGCGATCGATCGGGCGCGTGGTGCGACGTGGTCCGTACAACCTTGCGATGACTGTGGGAATCTTCGAATCGCGCGCAACTTGCTCAGCTACGCTGCGGCCGAGAAAAAACTGCGCCACGTCAGAGCGTCCATGCGAGGCCATCACGATCAAGTCGCATCCGCGCTGCGCAGCCTGGCGCATGATAATCTGCGCCGGATCGTCTTCATCTTTGGGAATGATTGTTTCAATTACTCGCACAGCCGAAGCGCCGGTAGGCAGCGCGGGGAATTCGTACCGCGAGGTTTCGGTGATGTGCGGGTCACCTCCATGAGAGATGTGAATCGATTGAACGATTGCTTCGAACTGCGCGGCTATTGCGACCGCCAGCGGAAAGGCGCTGTTGGCCACGGCCGAAAAATCGGTGGGAAATAGAATCGAGCGAATCATTGTAGTAAGCAGTAAGCAGCTAACCACCTATGAACGAACCCTCTTATTCACTATCCGGCACTTTGCATCGACCTGCCCGAAAGCTATGCGGATCTTAAGTACTGATGCACTTTCGAAGGAGGCTCTGATTCACTGGGAACGCGGGCGCCCCCGCCCGCGCTGAGCGCGAAGCGCGAAAACCACAACTTCGACACGGTTCTTACCTGTCTGCCAAACATTTTGCGCCTGCGGCGCGGTGCGGGCGAGGGCGCCCGCGTTCCCGGTAATTATGATCTGACTACCGAAACTGCATCAGTAACGAATCTTACTTAACTCTCCCCGTCGCGGTCTAGGTTTCCATGCCGATGCGCATTCCATGGAAAGACCGCCAAACAAAAAAGACCGAGACCAGAAAGAAGATTGCCGCAAAGACGTAACCGAAAGTCACCCCCTGCTTATTAGTAAGACTCACCGCCAACTCGACAGCCAGAAGGCCGAACAGGGTGGTGAACTTGATTACTGGATTCATTGCCACCGATGAGGTGTCCTTGAAAGGATCGCCGACAGTGTCGCCGACAACCGTCGCATCGTGCAGCGGCGTGCCTTTCTGCTTAAGTTCCACCTCCACGACTTTCTTGGCATTGTCCCAGGCGCCGCCGGCGTTCGCCATAAAAATCGCCTGATACAGGCCAAAGATGGCGATCGAAATCAAATAGCCGATGAAGAAAAACGGTTCCACGAAGGCGAATGCCAGGGTCGCAAAAAAGACACCCAGAAAGATATTGAACATACCTTTCTGCGCATATTTGGTGCAGATTTGCACGACTTTCTTGCTATCGGCGACCGATGCTCTTTCGACGCCTTCGAGTTGGATGTTGGCCTTGATGAATTCGACTGCGCGATAGGCGCCTGTGGTAACTGCCTGCGTGGACGCACCCGTGAACCAATAAATTATCGCGCCGCCGGTGATCAATCCGAGAACAAAAGGCGCGTGTAACAGCGAAAGTTTCTCTTGATTAATTGTAAGTCCGTTGGTAAGCGCCATGATAATGGAAAAGATCATTGTAGTCGCTCCGACGACTGCGGTGCCGATAAGCACGGGCTTTGCCGTCGCTTTGAAAGTGTTGCCGGCGCCATCATTCTCTTCCAGCATGTGCTTGGCCCGTTCGAAAACTACCGTTACATTGTGATCTTTCTTAAGCTCTTCGGTGATGTTCGGAATATGTTCTATGAGCGAGAGTTCATAAATGGATTGTGCATTGTCAGTGACCGGGCCGTAAGAATCGACAGCTATCGTTACCGGGCCCATCCCGAGAAAGCCGAAGGCGACCAGACCGAAAGCAAAGACCGCAGGGGCGGCCATCAATCCGGCCAGTCCCAGCGTGCTCATGATGAACGCAATCGCCATCAAGCCCACCATGCTGATGCCCAGCCAATACGCTGAGTAATTGCCGGCGACAAGGCCCGACAGAATGTTCAGCGATGCGCCACCCTCTCTCGAAGACTTCACAATCTCCTGGACGTGACGTGACTCGGTAGAGGTGAAGATCTTAACCAATTCAGGAATGACCGCTCCCGCCAGCGTGCCACAGGAAATGATGGTCGCGAGCTTCCACCAAAGCGTGTTGTCACCGCCCAACACTGGAATAATCAGATACGAAACGACGTAAGTAAGAGCAATTGAAACAATTGATGTCAGCCAAACCAGGGTGGTTAGTGGCGCTTCGAAGTTCATTTCGCCGGCATTGCCATACCGAGCTTTCGCAATCGCGGCATTGGCGAAATACGAGAGCGCACTGGAAATCAGCATCATGACGCGCATCACGAAAATCCAAACCAGCAACTGAATCTGAATACGCGGATCGCCTACCGCAAGCAGAATGAATGTGATGAGCGCGACGCCGGTCACCCCATAGGTTTCAAATCCGTCAGCGCTCGGCCCCACCGAATCGCCGGCATTATCGCCGGTGCAGTCAGCAATGACGCCCGGATTACGCGCATCGTCCTCCTTGATCTTGAAAACGATCTTCATCAAGTCGGAACCAATGTCAGCGATTTTTGTGAAGATGCCGCCAGCGATTCGCAACGCGGCGGCACCGAGACTCTCGCCAATTGCAAATCCGATGAAGCACGGTCCGGCATATTCTCCGGGAATGAACAGCAGAATAAAGAGCATGATCAGCAGCTCAACACTGATGAGCAACATACCGATACTCATTCCGGCCTTCAATGGAATTGCGTAAATCGGATATGGCTTCCCGGCGAGACTGGCGAAAGCTGTGCGGGAATTCGCAAACGTATTCACGCGAATTCCAAACCAGGCCACACCATAACTTCCGCCGATGCCGACGAGACTGAATAGCAGAATTATGGGTACCGTGAGCGCAACCGGATGCCCTGGTACAGGACGTAGAACTCCAAAGTATGCGACGACGATTACCGCAATGAACACCCAGAGGATGAGAATGAATTTTCCCTGGGTGATCAGATACGTCTTGCAGGTTTCGTAGATCAGTTCGGATATCTCGCGCATGGCGCGATGCACCGGCAGGTTTTTCAATTGGATGTAGATTGCTAAGCCAAACAACAGTCCGAGAAAACAAAATATTATGCCGACCAGCAGCAATCGATGGCCGTCAACGCCAAGAAAAGAAACGTCCGATAAATCCGGCAGCTTCAAAGCGGCCTCACCGCCTTCGCGCGATTGGGCGAACGACGCTGGAGCGCCTATGGTAATAGCAAGAATTGCGAATAGAATTGTAAATAATCTCCGGTATTTAGCCGTGACAAAGTTCGACATTGAATTCACGAGAAACAGAATCCTTCCTCTTCGATTAAGCGAATGGCGAGATAAATGCCGCGCTGAAAAGCCGGTTATTATTGCCGATTTATGAGGGAACTGTCCAACAGCCCAAACGGCGGTACTGATGCAGTTTCGGTAATTAGATCGTATTAGTGGGAACGCAGGCGCCCTCGTCCGATACGGCCAGAACTATTAGGATATCCAGGGCCAAGGCCAGCAGAATTGAGGAGTCCAGGCACACAGATTCGTAAGTGTTGAATTAGTTCGCAAGATTTTTAGTTGCGAGGCCTCTCTATCAAGTCTCAGCAAAAGCTGACTCCACAGCCAGTTCCGGCTGCTTGCGGCCGCTCAACCATCTGCGCAAAGAGTCTGCCAGGACAATCACCGCCGCGGTCATGAGAATCGCGGTAAGTGAAGTGTCGACATAACCCTGCATCGCGGTTTCGGGTTTGTAAGTAAGAGGCCAAAAGATGTCGGTGATCGATTTCCAACCGGCGACCAGCGTCGTCGAGCCTACAAAACTCAGCGGAATGATCGTCACCCAACTGTATTTCGCGTTGCCGGCGTTGATGACGATAGTGGATGCCACGCAGAGGGCCACAGCCGCAAGTAATTGGTTCGCGATCCCGAACATGGGCCAGATTGTCGAAATTGATCCTGACCAGATGAATGCCGCCCAGGCCAGCACCACGGCCGCCGTCGTGGCCACCGCGCCGGGGTGCCAGTTGGGCTCTTCAAGTTTTCGATAGAATCGCCCGCCAAACTCGCCCAACAGAAAGCGAGCGACACGTGTGCCGGTATCAATTGTCGTCAGAATGAATAGAGCTTCGAACATGATCGCGAAGTGATACCAGTACTTCATCAGCCCGTGGAGTCCGGGGATACCGGCAAAAATTTTTGCGATACCCAGTGCGAGCGTTACCGCACCCCCGGTACGTCCACGCAGATTCTTTTCGCCGGATTCCTGCTGTAGTCGATCAATTTCCTGCGGCTGTAGATTAAATCCCTGCGCAGTCTGTTGATCTACCATGCGGACGTAACTTGCTTTCTGTGCGTCGGTGGTCTGCTGAGTATTGATCGCAAAGTAGTCGCCCGGAAAAAGCGAGGTCGCGGCAATCAACGCGACCACGCCCACGATGCCTTCCATCAACATGCCGCCATAGCCGATCATGCGCGCGTCGGATTCTTTCGAAATCATTTTGGGCGTGGTGCCTGATGAGATCAGTGAATGAAACCCACTGATCGCACCACAGGCAATGGTGATAAATACGAACGGATAGACCTTGCCCGGAATGACAGGACCACCGCCGGCCGTGAAGGGCGTGAGGGCGGGCATCTGCAAATTCGGATGCACCAGAATTACCCCTATAATCAAAACCGCAACCGTCCCGATCTTCAGATATGAGGAAAGATAATCGCGCGGACAAAGCAGCATCCAAACCGGTAGCACAGAGGCGATGAAGCCGTAAACTGCCATCAGAATGATGACGGTGTGACGCGAAAGCGTGAAGGTTTGTGCCCAGGAAGAATCGGCGATGCGTCCCCCCAGGAAGACCGCCAATAACAACCCGAGAACGCCGATCACACTCGCTTCTAGAATCCGGCCCTTGCGGAAGCGATACATGTAAAGCCCCATGAAAAGCGCGAGCGGGATCGTGAAGCCAACCGTGAAGGTTCCCCAGGGCGATTCAGCCAGCGCGTTGACGACGACCAAACCCAGCCCAGCGAGCGCGATAACTACGATGAACAAGATCGCTACGCCCGCCACAAAGCCGGAAAGCGGACTGATCTCCGTTAGCGCAATTTCCGCCAGGGACTTTCCTTTACGGCGAATACTGGCGCCCAAAATCATGAAGTCGTGGACTCCGCCGGCCAGACAGACCCCGATTACCAGCCACAACAGTCCCGGCAGAAATCCGAACTGCGCCGCCAGTACCGGACCAATCAAAGGCCCAGCGCCGGAGATTGCTGCAAAGTGATGTCCGAACAGAACCCACTTGTTGGTCGGGTAATAGTTGTGGCCGTCGCTCATTGTCCGTGACGGGACCGGACGTGAATCATCGAGCGCCAGTACCTTTGCGGCAATGAAAGCGGAATAGTAGCGATACGCGATCGCCAGAATGCACAAAACGCCTACAATGATGGGTAGTGCATTCATCTTCTCATCGTCTAACTGCGACCAATGATATCTATACTATGCATATTTGCGAAGCGCGGCGATAACTTTTATCTTCATCACCGGAGTCGGGCGGCATAGCGCTCGCTTTCGCAGTCGAATTTACGCAAATCACAGAACTGAGAGGAACTTCAAATGAAATCTCGAAAGCTGATACCGGTCTTTGCAACATTATTGATCGGCGCAAGCGGCACCGGGGCGCAGCGGGCACAATCAAATCGCACTAATCGTCTGTCTCCACATGCGTTGGTGGCTGATCTTTATCGACAGCATGATCGAAAGCACAGCCCCTTCTTTCAAACCAGAAGCCGCGCTTTGCTTTACAAATATTTTGAGAAGAACCTGGCCGACATGATCTGGAAAGACGCTCGTGGCTCAAAAGAAGAAGTGGGCGCCATTGATGGCGACCCACTCTATGACGCGCAGGATATGGAGATTAAGAAGTTCGTTATCGGGAAAGCCAGCTACGAAAATGGCAAGGCCAGGGTCAATGTTTCCTTCGAGAACTTCGGGCAAAAACGAGCGATTGTCTTTCTGCTCGTCAACGGAAGGACTGGCTGGAAAATAAGCGATATCGATTACGGCGAAGGAAGAACGCTGGCTGGCGAGTTAAGAGGCGACGGCGGAAGAGACGAAAGGAAACCGCCGGCTCGCAAAGTCAGTTGCCTTTGCGATGCTCACCGAATTCCAGTTTTCAAATCCGCATGAAGCAACCGATGAAACAAATGCTCTCCTGCTTCGCGTCTTACCGAAAGCCGACCTTGAGTGTACGCTCGCGATTGCAATCCGCGCTGAACTGATTCGCAAATATCAACATCTTCCCGCTGGATGCGCTCGCCAACGTTCATGCTGGCTAGATTGTGCTCTCTTGCCGAGTCCGAAACGTCCGCGAAATAAAAGTCAAAGACTACTTCGGTTTTGTCGATTGCCAACGGCCGCACCAAATTCGTATCCATCACGCCTTCGTAGTAGTTGATCATGAAGTTCGGATACAGCCAGTAGTACAGCGCGCGCTGTCCCGTTCGCACCGTGCTAACATCATCATCGTCCGCAGGGCTCACAACCGGACTTGACTGCAGACAGAAGCGCTTGCCGTTCTCGGTAGTGTAATTGCTGTAGTCAAGCACGCTGTCGAGCCCTTTGTGCAAATGCGGCACGTGGTAGCCGCCATCGAGATAATTATCAACGAAAACCTTCCAGTTGCAGTTGAGCGTATAGCATCGACGCTCGATCCAGTGAAGGTTCTCGAGACCCATCTGCTGAACTTGATCCCTTAGATCATGTCCAAGAAAATCGTCAAATGTACTCTTCACCTCGTTTGGACACGGCCGTTGCCCGTCGCCGAGTCTCGAGAACACCCATTTCTGCCAGCTCGCAATTTCAATTGGCACCAGTCCGTGATCAGCACGATCGAATTCGCAAACGCCGCTGAAATCGGGCGTGCCTCTTAGTTCTCCTTCTAATGAGTACGTCCAACCGTGATAAGGGCAGCGCATCTGGTTCGCACGACCCTCTGGTTCAGTCATCACGGCCGCTGCGTGATGGCGGCAGACATTGAAGAAGCCGCGCAACTTTCTATCGCTGCCGCAAACGATAACGATTGGCTCGCCGGCTATTTCGGTGGTGACGTAGTTGCCGGGGTCGTGAAGTTGATCTATCCGCGCTACAAATTGCCAGGATGAACTGAAGACTGTGCGCTTTTCCAGTTCGAGGATTCGCTCGTCTGTATACCAGGAGGAAGGAATCGTTGAGGCCTCCGCCAGGGGCGCCGCCGAGTTATAGCTATTGATGATCTCTCGTAAGCCTTCCAAGTTTTGTTTTCGAGTTTCGAGTTTCGAGTTTCGAGTTCGGTTCTTCATTACGCCGTCGATACCTCAAGAATGACAGACTGGATAAAACTCGAAACTCGGAACTCAAAACCCGAAACTCTTAGTTTACAGGTGTCGCGGTCTTATGTTTCGGGTTGTAAAACGGCATCTTTGCAACAGTGGCCGCGACGCGATGGCGCACAGCCTCAACCGTAATTTCGATCTCGACTGAATTTCCGGGATTCGCAAACCCACGCTTTACTGTGGCCAACGCAATCATTTTCTTCAGAGTAGGCGACCAGGTGGTAGATGTCGCTTTCCCGAGCTGCGAACCATTTCGATAGATGGGAACCGCCGCGCGCGATGCGATCGGCGACACCGCGGGCGGCAACCCTACTTCCTCATAAAGTCTTTCTACTTCAGGCCAATTGATTTCCAGGCCAACGATCTGCTTTTCGTAACCACGGTTCTTTTCTTCAATCAGCGCTTGCTGACCCACAAACCGGGTCTTGTCGAGGTTCACCAGGCGGCCCAGTCCCATTTCTGAAGGCGAGTACTTCTGAGTGTCAATCAGCGCCTTCTTGCTACTATTGAAATCAATATCAATCAATAGTAACCCTGCCTCGATACGGGCCACATCCAGCGCCAGCATTCCCACCGGCTTAATATCAAATGGTCGTCCGGCTTCAACTAACGCGTCCCAAACTTTCACCGCGCGATCGGCGGCAATCCAAATTTCATAACCAAGATCTCCAGTGTAGCCGGTGCGCGAAATGTCGACTGGCACGCCCGCTATGACACCCCTGGTGACGCGAAAGTATTTCAGATTCTCGATGTCTGCATCTTCGACGACGCTGCTTAGCAGTCTTCCTGACGTAGGGCCCTGCAGGGCCAGGGCCGCGACTGATTCTGAGATGTCTGCAATCTCCACCTCGAGACCGACCGCGTTTTGAGTGAACCAGCGCAAACTCGGGTCGGCAGCCGTCCAGCGGTACACGTTTTCTTCAAGTCGCGAAACCGTGCCGTCATCGATTACTTTTCCCTGCTCGTCGCACCAGGGCGTGTAAATCACCTGACCGACGGAAACTTTGCGCATGTCGCGAGTGATCACGCGATCGACAAGCCGCGTCGCGTCTTTGCCGGAAACGCGATACTTGAACAGCGGTGAAATATCAATCAAAGCGGCCGCATTTCTAATCGCGTTGTACTCGTGCTCGTGATGCGCTTCGTATGCGCTGACGGCGTAGTAGCCCGACCATTCGCGATAATTCAGACTTTCGCAAAGCGCGAATGTTCTTTCATGAAATGGAGTGCCGATGGGCATGATCAGTGGCTCAGAGCTCGAACTTTAGCTTGCGATCCGCAAACGGCAAGCGGAAGGTTGAATTCTCAACTTAATTTCCCTTGCTGCGCGTGTTTGTCAGGGCGAGCGATTATAAGTATGCTCTGCAGTAGCGAGCAAGAAGCATTGGCCCTCGAATTTGCATCTTGAGAAAACGAGAGGGAGAACTATGAACACAATGGGTAGATTGATGCGCTCGTGCGCTTTCGCGGTTACGATATTCGTTTTGATCGTGATGGCAGCGGTTGGTGTATTTGCGCAAGCCAGGAACCCCAAAAAGTTGGCTTCCGCGACCAAAGAAGCGCAGAAAGCAGCCGATGTCTTCACCGAAATTATGAATGTGCCTGATAAGGCAATTCCGCAGAATCTGCTGGATAAGGCAGAAGCGATCGCGGTTTTCCCCGGCGTCATCAAAGCTGGTTTCATCATCGGTGGTCGCGGTGGTCACGGCGTGATTAGCAGGCGCGGAAAGGGCGGCTGGAGCGCTCCGGCCTTTTTCAATCTCGGTGGCGGCAGTGTTGGTTTACAGATTGGGGCTTCGAAGACAGATTTCGTGTTGCTCTTCATGAATCAAGAAGCATTAGGCGGATTGCTGAAAGATAAATTCGAGATCGGTGGCGAGGGAAGCATTGCCGGCGGACCTGTCGGTAGATCGGCAAGCGCTTCAACTGATGCGCAGTTAAAGGCCGGGATCCTTTCCTATTCGCGGAGCAAGGGAGCGTTTGCAGGTCTGGAAATCAAGGGCGTGGTGATCGATCCGGACAATGACGACAACGTCGCTGTCTACGGAAAGAAAGCGACTGAAATCCTTTCACCGGCACAAAAATGGACCATGACGCAAATGCCCGCCGGCGTGCGCATTTTTCCGCGGACGCTGACGCGATATTCGGTGCGGCGCTAAGTTGCTTATCGGAGCGCACACATCCTGCGTGCGGACCGCCGGCATCTTGCCGGTCTTGTTAGGCTGTATTTACGGGATCTCGCCTGCACTTTTGGCCTAAGCTTATAAAACCAGTTGAGGATAAACACATATGATACTGACACGATATAGATTTTTTCTGCTCAGCGTCATTCCGCTTCTTGCCAGCCTGGTTGTGGCGTTCGCGCAAACCGGCCGCGAGCGCAGCGCAAAGAAAGCGCGGGCTGCCGCTGCGCAATCAGCTAAAGCTGCGCGCGTTTTCGATGAGATCATGGGCACGCGCGAAAAGTCGATCCCGCGCGATCTGCTCGAGCGAGCTGAAGCGGTGGCCGTTTTTCCCGGCGTGCTGAAGGCCGGCTTTATCGTTGGCGGTCGCGGCGGTAGCGGAGTTATTAGTCGTCGCGTTGCCGGTGGCTGGGGCGCGCCGGCTTTCTTCGACCTGGGCGGCGGCAGTATCGGCTTGCAAATTGGCGCTGCGTCAACTGATTACATCCTGTTATTCATGAACGAGAATGCGGTCGAGAGTCTATTGGGCGACAAATTTGAAATTGGCGGCGAGGGCAGCGCCGCTGCGGGTCCGGTAGGAAGATCAGCGAGCGCTTCTACTGATGTGAAATTAAATGCTCAGATTCTTTCTTACTCGCGCAGCAAGGGCGCATTCGCTGGACTGGAATTGAAAGGAGTAGTAATCAAGCCTGACAACGAAGACAACTTGCAGGTTTACGGCATGACCGCACGCGACATCCTCACCGGCGCGAACAAGATCTCAATGGACAAAATGCCCGAAGGCGTGCGCGTCTTTCCGCTGACGCTGGCGAGGTATTCAACCCGAAAATGAAAACCTATGCCTTTACGATCTCACCGCAAAATAACTTACAGTGTGCTCTAATTCCTTTGTTTCGATCGGATTTACAGCCGAAAAAGGCTTGACACCAAGGCACTTGGGAACTATCCTCGCCGCCGTTAAAGCTTAGTTTCACGCGGCAACAATCGTCACGTTCTTCTCTTAGTTGCCGAGTATTACCAACATAGGGAGTTTGGATTTTAACCACCTCGTCTTATCGTGCGCTGACAGATCGCACGTTGGTATTACGCTCAACTTGATCGCGCCGCCTGGCTTCGAGGCGGGCCCGCCCCAACCTCAAAAGGAGCTCACCATGAAAGGACTTCGAAAAGCTGCAATACTCGCAAGCGCATTAATCCTGCTTGCCGCGGCGGGCGCACAGGCCCAGGAAACTCCCCAAAATTCGGATTTACTTCGGCAAAAGATTGAAGACCTCGAAAAAATCGATCTTCAGTCACGGTCAACAACCGTTCAGGAAATTTATAAGAAGACGTTGCTTCGCTTGTACCAACAATATACCTCCGCATTGCAGCAAGATATTAGCGATCTTAGGAAGATCCAGTCGATCGCGGATCGCAATAACTCTACACCCCAGAGCGAACTGGCAACTCAGATTCAGCGGTTGGTGGCTGAACGGAACTTGACTGAAGAAAAGATTAAGACGCTAAGCGCGGATACGGAAACAAGGTCCGGCGGCCTGAGCAGGCTCCCTCCGTCGACTAACACAAATCGAGTGAAAAGCGACTCCCGATCCGGGAGCGAAGACGGTGGGGTCACTGCGACTACAAATTCTTTAAGCGTCGCAAACAAAATCGCGGCTCGAGTTGATGCGGTTCCCACGGAACCCACAAAAATAATATTATGCGGGCAGATAAGGCCTGCTTCCCTTACGCAAATCTTTTCCTTCATCGGAAGCGTACCCAGCAATGTTCTTTCTCGAACTCAAGCGATTGCGAACAGTGAAGCCGTGAAGAGGAGCAGGCTGAGTGTTGAAGACAGCACCAATAATGATTCATTGGACACGAATTGCATGCCAAAACGGAATGAAAAGGTCGAAGACCTTCGAAAGAAAGCCGTTACAGAAAAAGTGATTAAGCTTCAGCCACTCTCGGAGGATGAAAGAATAAAGGTCTACGACGGTTCGGAAAAGGACGCGGTCGTGATTACCCTACAGACGCTCCTGGATGAGCTGAAAACTTCAGATAAAGGTAGAGAGGCTCTCCAGGAATTAGCCGGCCTTTCTACTGAAACTATACGAAAGCAGATTCTCCTACTGCAAGGTTACATCGGAAACGTCAAGGTAGTCATTCAAGACGAAGACGGTGATCCAGTAGTCACTCCGCTTACCGACAAGGACGGGAATTTCGAGGCCATGGTCGGTCCAAACCAGAAATATTCTATTTCGACGGAAGCTGATAGTGGCAACACAATAAGAGACGTCTACATTGCGGACAAGGCAGTTCGAGTAAACATACCGATTGAAGATCGACCCGTTAGTCTCCTTTCTCGAGCGATCGTTGGGTATGAACAGTCAGGAGCGGCCGCTGCAAAGCACGATCAGAATTACTTTTTCGATCTTTTTGTCAGTAAGTCGTTTCCGTTCAGGCAGAAGATCGATCCCGACTTTGGCGAGAAGCTTCGTACATGGATTGATTTTCGATTTGCGAGCGTCCCGCAAACAGGCGATGTTACCGTGGGCGATTTTACGACGGGTTTCGCGGCTCAAGTCTCGTCGCTTAAAGTTAAAGACGTCGCTCGTGTTTTCGAGTTCCTGGGAGGACTCGAGTATCGTTTATCTGGAAACGGTGGCTTACTGCCGAGTTTTGATCGCCAAACTAAACAGAAATTCTCACTGTCACTAATTGCGGGCGGCGGGTTCACTACACCGATCAATCCTCTGGAATCGATCTCGATTTTCAAAGTGACGCCGGGTGCTCCGGGTCTTCCGCCTCAAGCCGTCGGGAAGGACTTTGTTGCCTTTATTCAATCCGACCGCGATCGCTTCTTCCGTCAATACTATGTTGGCTTAAGGATGCAAACCTTCTTCTTCAACCTCTTCAATATGCCCATGCAACGATTCCCCGCGCAGCTAGATGTCGCGGTCGGACAAAATGAGTTCCTTACCGGCGGCAAGCTAAAGGGGCCGGTGGTGCGCATAGATGGATTCTTTCCCTTACCCTACGATGGACTGAAATTCATCAACATCTTCGGAACCGCGCTTTTGCGCCCTGGTCATTCTGTTACCGGTATCCCACTCGTGCTGCAACCGGCGCCTGATGGTACGGTCGTTCCCGCCCAAAACGTCGGGTTAGTGGCTCTTCCCCAGCCGAGCCGGGATTACTATCGCGTTGGCTTTGGCATAGATCTGATGTCGCTGGTGCAGAAGTGGGCGCAGAAGAAGTAAAGAACGGTTTTGCTTGAGAACACCAAACAAAACAAAACTCCAGGAAAGTAGAAACACTAAAGAGCAGACGTGTGAACATCCGCTCCGTGTCTATGAGGTGCTTGAGGAAGAGTATGAAAGACTACATGGACTCCCTTCACCTGCTTCCGGCCAGGGTAACTCCGAAGAGCGGCTCAAAAATATCATCAAGGAAAATCACAGACGGCAACTCTCCGCGATTTGTCTATCTGGCGGCGGCATCCGCAGTGCGACATTTGGGCTGGGTGTCCTGCAAGGACTCGCTCATAACAAACTGCTGAACAAATTCGATTATCTCTCAACAGTCTCCGGCGGTGGCTACGTCGGAGGCTGGCTGTCAGCATGGATTCACCGGCATCCAAAAGGCCTAACCGGTGTTGAGAGCGAGCTGCCCAGCGAGAACCCGCCCTTTCTGCTCAAGCCAGAGGCCGAACCAATCACTCATCTGCGCAGCTACAGCAACTACCTGACGCCGAAACTCGGTCTACTATCGGCAGATACGTGGACCCTGGTCGCAATAGTTACCCGGAATCTTTTTCTTATCTGGCTCGTCTTGATTCCGTTGATTGTCGCCGCTTTGGCTCTGCCAAGGCTCTTCCGTTCATTTCTTGAATTGTCACCGCCGGATTGGCTCAGGGTGACTGTTTTCGCGTTAGGCTTTATTTGTGGTGTAATGACGCTTATTTACGTTGCGATTAGCCGCCCAAGCATCACAAAGAAGCATCGCGATCGGAAGAATTTTCTTAGGTGGTGTCTCTCCCCTCTCCTTCTCTCAGCAATGCTGTTGACCCTGTACTGGGCCTGGTTGAATCACGCTGAAGACCGCGAGCTGGAAAAGAGTTTGACATCACACTTTCTTGACGCCCGCCACCCATCAATCCATTTTGTTATCTTTGGTGTTTCGCTTCAACTGATCGGTTGGCTCGTTTACTCTGCGGTCCTACGTCGCTTCAAAGGATGGACCCCATGGAAAGAGTGTGTTTGGCTCGCTCTTATTGGAGCTACGGGGGGCCTGCTGCTTTGGCTACTCGCGACCAAGACATTCCTTCACGCGTCCAATCATTTCCTGTCGAACTTTCACACCCAATGGTCGTCAGTATACGCTTCAACAGCCGCGCCCGTTTACCTAATGCTTGTGTTGCTTGCGGTCACGCTCTTCGCTGGCGTCTCGAGTCGCTGGACTGAGGACGAAGACCGCGAATGGTGGGCGAGATTTGCCGGCTGGGTTTTGATTGCGATTGTTTTCTGGGTGGTGGTTAGTTCATTGGTATTGATTGCTCCCGAATTGGTGGGCCCTTTGTGGAAAAAATACGTCGCGCCTGCCGGCGGCTTTATTGGGTTAATAACCGCACTTCTGGGCCGAAGTGCGAAACTACCTTCCAAAGATCAAGATGGAGCTAAGTCTGGATTAGTAAGCATCATCATGCCTTACGCTCTCCCGTTAGGAGCAATGATTTTTGCTGCCGTCCTGATCGTCGCTTTATCTTTTGGAAGCGAGTATTTGCTTGGCTGGATCGGCTCGATTGTCACCTTACTGCCAGTAACTTTTTTGCCGAACAATCTCGTGGGAATTGTGAATCCTTTGGTTCTAACCTCACCCGTTCTTGTGCTGATCATACTAGCGGCGGGATTTGGCGTATTGATGTCGCGTAGTATCAACACGAACAAATTCTCGCACCACGCGATGTACCGCAATAGATTAATTCGCGCGTACTTGGGCGCTTCGCGCGAGAGTATCGAAAGACATCCGGATCCATTTACCGGATTTGATCCCGACGATAATCTCTCGATGTACGAGCTGCGAACCGAACTGCTTCATTCCGGAAGTTTCAGCAACTTCGAAAGCCTAATCGGCAGGCTTCTGGATACATCAGATCCACTATCTGCTCACATCGTGTCGAAGCTGTTGTCCGCAAAGAGTAAGAAACTCCTTGGGATACAGGCGCCGCCTGATCATTCCCGCAAGTTGCTACAGGAGGGACTGGTCAAAGATCTCAACACAGCCATTCTGCAATTGGAGGAGCCTATTTTCCCGGAAGACCTTGTGCAAGGCACAGCTCAAGCTGCTCAACTGGCAACACAAGACGCGCGCGTTTTGAATAACCGGCACTTACTTGAAGCCGTATACTTTAAGGAGATTCGACCAGCTCCCAAACCACCACATCGCCCTCTGCACGTTGTAAACATGACTCTAAATCTGGTGCATGGGCAGCGTCTTGCGTGGCAAGAGCGGAAAGCGGAATCCTTTACAGCGACGCCGTTGCATTGTGGAAGTTTCCAAATTCCGGATGCCGAAGATCGCACGTTACCAGTTTATGGCTCGTATCGTCGTACGCGTGAATACGCCGGCCTGGTGGGCGGCATTGCCATGGGAACGGCGATGGCTATCTCCGGCGCGGCCGTAAGTCCAAACATGGGTTATTACTCTTCGCCCATAGTTACGTTTTTGATGACGCTCTTCAATGTCCGGCTGGGATGGTGGCTCGGAAATCCGGGCCCGCCGGGAAAAGATTATTTCCGTTTACCATGCCCAAAGTCGGCGGTTTATCCCATCATCGCCGAGGCATTGGGCCTCACCGACGATAGCAATAGTTATGTATATCTTTCCGATGGCGGACACTTTGAGAATCTTGGCCTGTATGAAATGGTTTTGCGCCGCTGCCGGCTGATCGCGATTAGCGACGCCAGTGATGATGCGGAATTTCAATTCGATAATTTAGGCAACGCGGTGCAGAAAATCCGCACAGACTTTGGTATCCCCATTGACTTTCAGTCGATGGAGATTTTTCCTCGTAAGGATAAGAAGAAAGGCGCCTATTGTGCCATCGGCACGATTCGCTATTCATGCGTCGACAAAGTGGATAAGCTGGATAGCAATAATAAACCGGTAAAGAATCAACAAGGCGAGGTCGTTCAGGTTCCTGCTCCGGACGGAACGATCATTTACATTAAACCGGTCTTTTACGGTGACGAGCCGCGCGACATTTATCACTATGCTATGACGCATGAGACCTTCCCACACGAAAGTACAGGCGACCAATGGTTCAGCGAGGCTCAGTTTGAGAGTTACCGAAAACTCGGCTCGCATATTATTGATACCATCTGCAAGTACAAATCGGATGGAGCGGCCGAAGCCGATCTGCGCGATCCTCAACTGGCTGAGTTTCTGGAGCAGGCCCAGCAGCAGGCCCATGCCGAGCGGCCTGATGGCGTGTTAACTCAGCTTGCAGAACTAAGTGAGAGCGTGGCAGAAATTTTCAAGCCAGAGAATGACGACACAGACTGAAATCCAGGTAATCGCCGGGCTTGCGTTTCTTTTCATCCTCTATTCGGTATGGATGGGTCAAATGGTTGCGCAAGGGTTGCCCGACGGTTATCGTAACCCAGTACTGGCCCTGGAATTAGTCAAGAACGGAAAAGATATAGAACAGATCCTCAGCGCAGAAGGGGGCAGGGCGTTCGAATTTGTAAAGAAGAGTACGTACAAAGATTTCGGCTACATACTTGTCTACGCAGTATTCTTCATCTCCTTGAGCCTGCTACTTTCTCGAGAGGACTTTTCCTGGACCAGATTAGTCGGGTGGCTTGCAGCGGGGTGCGTGGCAGTGGCCGCAGTGCTGGACTTGATCGAAGATCGTGGAATGTTGAGAGCAATCGCCGGCGCCGCAAGCGATTCGCTCGCCAGGAGTATTCGCTATCCCTCGCTCGCCAAGTGGGCTTTTCTATTCATCTTCAGTCTGCTTGTCGGATTACTCTTGATTGCGCGACCAGATACGTTCGTAATTCCAGCGCTCTGTTTTCTCCTGGCTTCTCTGCTTGGACTAAGCGGGGTAGCCTTCAACCTGCTTGCGGCCGAAATTCTACTGGATGTTTCCCGCGGCCATGGTCACCATGGGCATCGCAGTTCTCATTCTTTCAGTCGCTTTCATTTTCTGCCCCGATAAACTTCTGGACAAATATCCTCCACTTACGTGCTGAGATCTTCCGGCGATTGCATTTCCTTTTTTCTCTTGTTCGGCAACCTTCGTGTGATGGGTGCGCCCTCTCGGCCAGGAATTGTTTTCTTTTCAGTACCTCGTCGCCAACTGGAAATGCATGCAGTCCTTGCGTGACTTGAAATTGCCACCCCAGAAAAATCCTGCCGACGCAAAGGCGTCGAGAATTCCTTGCGGCCAGGGAACCATTTTGCCGAGCGGGTGCGTTGAAGCACCCATATCAACCGCAACTCCCCAGGAGTGGAGCGATGGATGAGATGCCTGGCCACGGATCGAACGACGCGCGTAGATGCCGTCGAACTCGACAAACTGTCCTGCCAACCCGGCCGCCTCAACATTGCGGAACGCTTGAATGAAGTTATCCACTGCCAAGTTGTGACAGCGAGCTCGCCTAACTTGTTGGCCTTCGAAGCTCAACGGATAAGGCAAATCGAAGAGCACGATATGTCTGGCCTCGAACTGCGGATCATCCAACGATCCGTAAGTGTGAATAATCTCGTCCAATCCATTTGGAATCTGAGTTAGCATTTATTTCTCCTTAACTTTATGTAGACAACAAGACATTTCCAACCGCCTTTGTCGCGACGATCTGTTGCAGGCCTGGGACTCCGATGCGCGCTAGTCCTTCGACTGCTCCTCCGGGCTCTTCTCCTTCGGCTTGACGGTTGAGCGGACGACGATGAATTTGTTCAGCAGATCGAACCAGAACGGCGCGCCGAGTGAAAGTGCTAAAGCAGTCACAAGCCAGCCGAGGATTCTCACCATCCAGCCTTGCCAAGTTACTCCCCACAGGGATCTTGGATCGCCCGGTTCTCTCGTCCATCCAATTGGTAACCCGAGCTTCTTGATCTGAGTCAAATTCTGCTGGACGCGACATTCGGGCGTGTCACAGACAGGAGTTGGACTGCTGGAAGGACTGGGACTCAGTGACATTGCGCCTGATGGCGGCGGTGTTCGAGAAGGAGTCGGGCTCACAGCTGGTGAGGCGCTTGTTCCCGTTCGCTTTGTCCTCGGTGACGGAGAACGCTCACTCTGCGGCGTAGCTGTCAGTGATGGCGAGGGAGATATAGACGGCGATGGTGTGGCAGAACTCTTGGCGTATTCCTGGGCCGCGGCCACCAGAGAATCACGCATCGCTTTGTCTGTGGACAGTGAGCGCACCAGGGCGACGGAATCAACGTTCAGAAGGACCGCGAGGGCCAGCCCCAACAGCAAAACAATCAATTGAGACCGGCGTTTATACCAACCTGAAACTCTGTCCATGCTGCTGTCGAACCAGCCTTCAATGTTCTCTCGTACCTTTGCTGGATTGTCCAAGCCGGCGTCGATAAGGGGCAGGAGAGCCTGCCTGATTTCCCTTGGCAATTCATTGTTTGCCGCGATGGCTGACCGAAGGTTGGCCACGGTCCCTGCCGGCGGCGACTGCAGGCCGGCCGCCGTCGCGCCGGCAGCGCCTGATTTCGATCCCTCGGCTGCCGGTACCGCAATATCCATCAGAGCGAGGGCAAAATTCCTCGCGGGAATATAAGACGGCAAGTTTTTTCCACCGGGACTATAAGGCTTCGGAAAAAGACTATAAATTAGGGGATGTTCGTAGAGACTCTTAACCAAAGAATCGCAGCGCAACATCTCCTTTAATCCTTTTTCAAGATCCTTTGCGCGCTTTTTGCTGTAGTGCTCGATAACCTCGTTGGCCGCCGAGCAAACAAGACTCAACAGAAGGTAGATGAAGACCATCCCGATAGCGACATCTAGAATCGCGGAATTGAACATCTCTTACTCCAAACGCCTTGGGTGTTGAAGCGGCGTCGCAACCGATGGCAAGAAGCAGCGATGTCGCAGTTGGTTTCGGGAGTGCGCGCCGCGCGGCGCGCCGAAAGACCCTTGGGATAGCGCCTTATACTCTGGCGACCTAACACTGTCAAGAAATATTTTGCCAACCTGTTTCATTTATTCGAGAAACGTCTGGTTGCGCGATTCAGTGCAAGAATGTGACAGTATTCTCAGGCAATCCGAGTGGACCAATTGCTATGGCTGAAAACAAACTCACAGTCTGGACGATTGGACACTCAACGCAGCCACTCGAAGCGTTCGTCAATGCGCTGAGGTCGTTCGAGATCCAGATCCTCGCAGACGTGCGCAGTTTCCCGGGGTCACGTCGCTATCCTCACTTCAATCAAGCGCAACTGAGAACGTCACTGGCCGAAGTGGGAATTGAGTACCGGCATTTTCCCGAGCTTGGCGGCCGTCGCCTAGCTCAACCGGATTCACTTAATATGGCTTGGCGAAACGAAACGTTTCGCGGTTATGCCGATTACATGGAAACTGAACAGTTTCGTGCAGGTATCATGCGGTTGCTGGATGTTGCCACTGCGGATCGCACGGCGATGATGTGTGCTGAAGCTGTCTGGTGGCGATGCCATCGGGGCTTAATTTCCGATTACTTGAAGGCGAACGGAGTGGAGGTTATGCACATCACGGGGGCGGGAAAATCCGAGGCTCATCCGTTTACCAGCGCCGCACGGATCGTAGATGGCAAGCTTTCATATCGGGGAATCCTGGAGAGTTAAGATACCAACAGTTGGCTAATCTTTCGGTGACGGACAATAATGGAATCACGAAAATGACAGCGCCGGAACAGCACGCAGTTCATCGTTGTGAACGATGCGACCGCGAAACCGATCACGTGATCGAATCAGTAGGCTCAGACAATCGAGTGCATTATTTTTGCTGGGATTGTGTCGAGCGACACGAGAAGCGATTCAATCAAAAGCCGGGCTGGCGACGCGCGCATCGCTCCCAGCGATATCAACCAGTCAACACAGGTTAGCCGGGGATTCTGATCTACCTACGTTTGGAGAGATCCTCTGTTTTCACCCACTGCTTGCTATCACAGCCGAGCAGTTCATCAGCCTCTTTCGGACCCCACGCGCCGGCTTTGTAGTTCGGAAATTGTGGCGATTGCGAATACCAGACCTCCTGGATAGGTGCCACTACTCTCCAGGCCGCTTCGACCTGATCCGCGCGCTGAAACAAAGTGGCATCGCCCACCATAGAGTCATGTAGCAGCCGTTCGTAGCCCGTGCTCGGCGTTTCGCCAAAGTAGTCTTCGTAATCAAAATCCATGTCTACCGGACCAATGCTCATCATTGAGCCCGGCACCTTTGCGCCAAAACGCAGCGAGATTCCTTCGTCGGGTTGAATGTGCAGTACGAGTCGGTTGGTCGGGAGGCGCTCGATCGGGGTCTTACGAAACAGCACAAACGGCGCGCGCTTGAATTGGATTGCGATTTCCGTGTCGCGTGCTGCCAGACGCTTTCCCGTCCGCAGATAAAAGGGCACGTCCGCCCAGCGCCAATTGTCGATGAGGAGCTTCAAAGCAACGTACGTCTCGACTTTCGAATCCGGGGCAACGTTGTGTTCTTGTCGATAAGCCGGGACTTTCTTGTCCTCGATTTCCCCTCCGTCATATTGCCCGCGAACCGCGCGCGTCGCAACTTCTTCGGACGAAAGATGTTGAATTGCATGCAGGATTTTTGTCTGCTCATCGCGCACGGCGTCGGCGTCGAAAGAGATTGGCGGCTCCATAGCCGTCAGCGTTACTAACTGAAGCAAGTGGTTCGGGACCATGTCCCGCAACGCGCCAGCACTCTCGTAGTATCCACCGCGTTGTTCGACGCCTACCTTTTCAGCCGCGGTGATCTGCACACAGTCGATGTAACGTCGATTCCAAATAGGTTCGAAGATGCCATTGCCAAAACGAAAAACCAGGATATTTTGCACCGTCTCTTTGCCAAGATAATGATCGATGCGGTAGATCTGGTTTTCGTTCAGGACTTTCTTAATATCCTGATTGAGTTTCTTCGCTGATTCGAGATCGCGGCCGAAAGGCTTTTCGATAACCGCGCGTCGCCACTGATTATTTTCTTCGCCTGTCAGCCCCACCGCGCCCAGTTGTTGCACTACCCGAGCAAAATAGTCAGGAGCCGTCGCCAGGTAAAAAAAGTAATTGCCATCACCCTGGCGCTCTTTGTCGAGTTTCTCTAGCACTTCTTTCAATCGCGAATAAGTCTGATCATCATTGAAATCGCCTGACAGGTAGTAGAGTCTTTCTTCAAGCCACTTCCACTCTTTCAGGTCGATATCATCGGTGGCGAACTCGCGCATGTCATCGCCCAGTCGTGTGCGGAACTCTTCATCGTTCATCTCGGCGCGAGCAATACCGATGACCGCGAAGTTGTCCGAAAGCAGATTACTGTGTTTGAGATTGTAGAGCGCCGGGATCAGTTTTCGCTTGGTGAGGTCGCCGGCCGCGCCGAAGATCACCATGATGCACGGCGGGGCCGTTTGCAATGTCGTTTCAACCGCAGGCGTTTCCTTCTCAGGATTCATCGTTTACTTTGGTAGGGAGCGGGCTTCGAGATGTCCGCCGAACTTTTTACGCATGGCCGAAAGTATCTTCTCGGCAAACGTGTGCTCCTGTCGTGAACGAAAGCGCGTGTAAAGCGCGGCGGATAACACTTCCGCCGGCACAGCTTCTTCGATTGCCGCCTGAATCGTCCAACGCCCTTCGCCCGAATCCTGAACAAAACCGGTGTATTCCCGCAGTTCCGGATCTTCGAATAGGGCAATCGCGGTTAAGTCCAGTAGCCAGGATGAAACGACACTGCCCCTGCGCCAGACTTCCGCAATATCCGAGACGTTGAGATCGTAGCGAAGCTCTTCCGGCAAGTCCTTCGAGTTCGCGTTGTGAAAAATGTCAAAGCCTTCCGCGTAGGCTTGCATCAATCCGTACTCGATTCCGTTGTGCACCATCTTCACAAAATGCCCCGCGCCCGACGGACCACAATAAAGATATCCGTCCTCGACAGTGCCGGTAACTTTCTCGCGACCGGGTGTCCGAACGATGTCACCTCGACCGGGCGCCAGCGTTTTGAAGATCGGATCGAGATGGCGAACAGTCGCTTCCGGACCGCCAATCATCATGCAGTAGCCGCGCTCCAGGCCCCACACGCCGCCACTGGTTCCCACATCAACGTAATGGATGCGTTTGTCGCGCAATGAACGAGAGCGCCGCGCATCGTCTTTGTAATTAGAGTTACCGCCATCGATGATAATGTCATCCGCTTCCAAACGGGCGGATAGATCGTTCACGGTTTTCTCCGTCGCATCCCCGGCAGGAACCATGATCCAGGCGACGCGGGGCTTGTTAAGCTTGCCGACGAAATCACCGAGCGATTCGGTACCAGTTGCACTCTGTGTGACAAGCTCCTTTACGCTTGCCGGATTCATGTCCCAAACGACACATTCATGGCCTCCGCGCATCAAGCGCCGGACCATGTTTGCGCCCATTCGCCCCAGCCCAATCATTCCCAGTTGCATCTTATGGCCCTCTCTTGCGGCTCTGCCGCCTGATGCGCGGAAAGGCTCAGCCTTTCCGACCAAGCTTTGTTAATGACTCATTGCCGCGCTTCGAGGCGCAGCCTCGAAGCAAAGAAAAAAATGGGGATCGTATTCGATAGGCGCAGCCGGCGCAGCCTTACCGCACATCGAGCAGCAAAACCGCTTCTGCAGCTATGACAATGCACGTCTAATCGCCGCATCCAATGTGCCTAAACCTACTGCAACATCCCCATCCAGGTGCGCGCGCAAGGCGCGTCGTCCTCGGTCTGCCAACACCTGAAAATCGCCGCGTGCTTGTGACGCTTTCACAATGCCAAAAGTGTACTTCTGACCGGGCACCGGCACATCGCTCGGGTCGTCGCAAGTGATCTGTAGAAATACGCCACTATTTGGCCCACCTTTGTAAGCTTGTCCGGTCGAATGCAGAAAGCGTGGGCCGAATCCGACGCATGTGGCGACGCGCTTCTCATCGCGTACTGTTCGCCGTGCTGATTGCAAAGCATGTTCGTGGGCTTCATTCATTTCAATATAAGCAAGCAGCGCAAAATAATCTTCCTCTCCCAGGCGCCTAAGGTGCGCTCTCATCACTCCGGCGAGTGAAGGCTCGCCGGTTGCTTGCTCCAAAACCCTGGCATTGGCTTCGTCGGCGAAGAGTTTGACGTCTTCTGTTTCGAAGATCGGATTTTCTGCGGGTAGCGAGCCCGTGCGCTCGTACTCGTCGGTAAGTGCGCGCGTCGCGATTTTGCTGGCTTCGACGTCCGGCTGATCGAAAGGATTGAGGCCAATAATCGAGCCGACCACGGCCGTCGCGATTTCCCAACGAAAGAATTCCTGACCGAGATGGTAAACATCGCTAACGGAAATGACCACGACCGGGTGACCTGCTCGTTCCAAATCTGCTACGGCGGCATCCTGCGATACGTCAGGCGCAGATTCCAACCGCAGATAAGCGAAAATTCGATCGTTACCATAAACCTCGGCCGGACCCAGGGGCTCGCAATCTATCGGAATCAGTCCTCTCCCGTTCTTGCCGGTCGATTCAGCCAACAATTGTTCCAGCCAGGCGCCGAGATCATATATGCCTGGCGAGGCAACCAGCGTCATTTTGTTTCGACCGTGATTGTGCCCCACACCCAGCAGCACGCCGAGCACAGCGCCGGGATTTTCGTTAGCCGGAACGTCACGTCCGCAAGCCTTCACCATTTCGCCTGCTCGATCCAGAAACCTCTCGACGTCCACGCCCATCGCCGCTGCCGGCACCAAGCCGAAATCAGAAAGCGCGGAATAGCGGCCACCGATAGTCGGAGAGCCGAGGAAGATCTTGCGGAAGCGATCATTTTCGGCTACCTGCCTGAGTTTGGATCCCGGATCAGTGATGGCAATAAACCGATTGCCGGCTTCATCATCACCGACAGCTTGTCTGACGCGATCGAAAAAATACTGTTTGAAGATATTCGGCTCAAGTGTCGTACCTGATTTACTGGAGACTATGAACAGCGTGCCGGCAAGATCGATCTTGTTTTCAAATGTCTTAATCTGCGCCGGATCGGTTGAATCGAGAACATGAAGTTCGGGGAATCCGGCAATCTTACCGAAGGACTTGCGCATTACTTCGGGGCACAGACTGGACCCGCCCATACCCAGGACCAGGACATCCGTGAAGCCGGCGTCTTTGACTTCGGCGGCGAAGTTAGGGAAACGCCTGATGCTCCTTTGCTGTTCGCTGACGATAGTCAACCAGCCCAGCCACTTGCTTTCATCCTCACCGCTCCAGAGCGAGGCATCGCGGTCCCAAAGTTTTCTAACGTTGTCCCTCTCAGTCCATTCTTTGAGCTTTGCTCTAAACGGCTCTGATAACTGGCGTGGCAGAGAGAAACTTTGCGAATTGATCTGAGCGGCCATGTTGAAAGGGGCTTGCAGCTAATGCGCCGAAGCTGCAGCGACTGTCACCAAATTGCGGAGGGTTTCCGTATAAGGAGCTCGGGCGATGCCGCGGTCGGTGATAATCGCGGCGATAAGTTCGGCCGGTGTAACATCAAAGGCAAAATTCCTGACTTCTACGCCGTCAGGCGCCAATTGCTGACCGCCTACATGCGTCACTTCCATGGCAGCTCGTTCTTCGATTGGAATATCGTCACCTGTGGCAATGGCGAGATCAAGCGTTGAGATTGGCGCGGCCACGTAGAAGGGAATGTTGTGTTGCTTCGCCAGCACAGCGACCATATAAGTTCCAATCTTGTTTGCGGTATCGCCGTTAGAGGCAATGCGATCCGCACCAACTACCACGCAATCGACTTTGCCTTGTTTCATTATGTGGCCGGCCATGTTGTCGGTGATGATCGTGACCGGGATGTTGTCTTTTTCCAGCTCCCATGCGGTCAAGCGCGAGCCCTGCAGAAACGGTCGCGTCTCGTCAGCGATCACGGCGACCCGTTTGCCGGCATCGCGCGCGCCGCGAATTACTCCGAGGGCGGTACCGTAATCTCCCGCTGTTGCCAATGCGCCCGCGTTACAGTGCGTGAGCACGGTGGCGCCATCGGGGATTAGCTCTCCCCCAAACCTTCCCAGAGCTCGGTTCGCTTCAATGTCTTCCTGAAAGATTGCCTGGGCTTCCTGGATTAGTCGTTTCTTCACCTCTTCGGCGTCGCGTATTTTTTCAGTCTTGGCTTTTGCGATCACATCGCGCATGCGTTCGATGGCCCAAAACAGATTGATCGCGGTTGGGCGCGTCGCAGCCATTACTTTACACATGTGCTTGAAATCGAATTCGAGATCTGCGACTGAGGTGCCGACCGATTGACTTGCGCCCAGCGCCAGACCCATCGCCGCGGAAACCCCTATGGCCGGGGCTCCGCGCACTACCATGTCCTTGATAGCGTCGGCTACCTCTTCATATGAACAGAGTGTTAGATACTTTTCTTCGGTGGGCAGCAGACGCTGATCCAACATGCGCACGCCTTCGCTCGTCCATTCGACGGTTTTTATCATTAAGCCCGAGAAGCGCTTTGATTTGAAGTCCGCGGAAATCTTACTCGACACTCATGCTGGTAGCAACGCGTCAAAGCCTTCCGAACTGCTAAAAAGTTTTTGACTTCCGCAGACTGCCATGATAACTTGCGCCACTCTCAGGAACGTTATGTTCCCGGTTCTTTCCAAAGCGTTCGGGTGTCCCGCATGAAGCGGGAAGAATAGGGAAGCGGGTGAGAATCCCGCGCGGTCGCGCCACTGTGAAGATCGTCGCCCCGGAGTAAAGGCCAGGCGATGATGAAAAGCCAGGAGACCTGCCCGAACGCTATTGCAGCTTTTGAACGTCCGCGAAAAGGTGTTCAGGCCGCCGCAGGGAATTCTGCCCAGAAAAAGTCCCGTCGCCGCCTGTCGCCTTTGCGCAGGAGAAAGGCGACGGGATTTTGTTTTTTCAATTTAAGAAGAGTTCTCTGCGAAACCTCCGCGTTCTCTGCGTCTCAGTGGTGAGTCTTTTTCAACAAGGCTTCACCGCAGAGACGCCGAGGGCGCAGAGAAGGCGCAGAGAAAACCCAAACCTTTGGTTGCTTTTCTTCATGGTGTCGGCAATTTCGCTGATACCATCCTGCTCCAATCGATCAAGTCCGAGGCAGTCCTCAATCACCGATCAAACTCGAGTAGTCACCGACGAAGCAGGTCACCATGTGCGCGTGCCAATGCAAATCGATCGCATCGTTTCGCTGGCGCCCAATCTCACAGAAATCGTTTACGCAATTGGAGCCGGTGCTCGTCTAGTGGGCGATACCGAATACTGCGATTATCCGGCTCAAGCGAAGCAGGTTGCGAAGATAGGCGACACGATACACCCCAGCATCGAACGGATCATTGCGCTGAAGCCACAGATCGTTTTGGTTTCGACAGCATCTCAACTGGAAGCCTTTACGAAACAACTGGACCAGCAGGGTGTTGCCGTTTATGTGACGAATCCGCGGACTCTGGATGAAGTTTTTCACTCGATCGAAACGCTGGGCGACCTGTTTGGTCATCATGATGGGGCGGCGAGTATCGTTGCAGATTTGCGCAGTCGTACTACCGCTGTGGAAGTCGCGACCAGAACAGTCAAACCAGTCAGGGTCTTCTATCAGCTTTCCGGCGAACCGCTTTACACAATTGGCCGAGATACATATCTCACGGATCTGGTCCGGCGCGCGGGCGGTGTTTCAGTCACAGCCGATGTGCCAGGCGCCTTTCCGCGCTACAGCGACGAAGCTGCGCTCAGTGCGCACCCCGAAGCGATCATTTTACCGACCGGCGGTTCAATGGGATCAGCAAACTCAACCGTGGCCGCGGCGCTAAAGAATTCACCAGCGGTTCTAAGCAATCGGGTTTACAAGATTGATGGCGATCACCTCTCGCGACCGGGTCCGCGGTTAGTTGACGGCCTGGAAGCGATGGCCCGCGCATTACATCCCGAGGCTTTCAAGTACGCTCTTTAGGTTGCGGCTTTGCCGCGGCGCAGTGCGGAAAGGCTATGCCTTTCCGGACGACTCTTTTTTTGATTGATGAGGCTACGCCTCCGAAAAGAGGCGCAGCCTCGGGAAAAGAAGAGAAGACAATATGCCGGGAAGGCAGAGCCTAACCGCGCTGGAAAGCAGCCAAGCCGGAAACCCTGATTATTCGATGACCAGTACGCTCAAACGATCAACTAACCTGGGACGCGCAACATTGGGAAGAACGCTCGCAATCTGCGTGCTGCTCTTGCTTCTACTCATCATCGTGTTTGTAATTGCTTCGCTGGTTGGCAGTCAGCATCTCCCGTTTACGAGCTCACTCTGTGCGCTGGGCGGCGGATCGAATTGCGGGTTGTCTTCGGAAGAGCAATCAATTCTTTTCGACATTCGCTTGCCGCGCATTCTGCTGGCTGGAGCGGTTGGTATGTGTTTGGCCGCGGCGGGAGCGGCCTATCAGGCCTTACTACGAAACCCGCTGGCCGAACCTTATCTACTGGGCATCTCGAATGGCGCCGCCGTGGGAACGATGACTGCGCTGGTGTTTCTCGGCGCTCACGAATGGAGCCGACCGGTGCTGGCATTCGCCGGAGCGTTGGCCGCAACGTTTGTAGTCTATCGGCTCGCACGCGGCCGTGCGGGAGCAACGCCAGAGCGTCTGATCCTCGCCGGTGTAATCGTCACTACTTTTCTTTCGTCGGCAATTGTTTTTATCACTACGTTGATGGACGCAACGCGTGTTCGCTCGTTCACGTTTTGGCTATTAGGTGATCTATCAGGCACGACCGTGAATTTATTAACCGTTGCATTTATCGCCGCCGCTATTGGCATTGGAATTCTGGTAATGAATGCGCGTTCTTTGAACTTGATGATGCTGGGAGAGCGCGACGCTTTCGATCTGGGCGTGGAAGTCGGCCGCGTGAGATTAACCGTCTTCGTGGCCGCCAGTTTGCTCGTCGGTGCGTCGGTAGCGTCGAGCGGATCCGTCGGCTACGTCGGCCTCGTCGTGCCGCACCTCGTGCGGCTTTCGACGAGCAGCGACAATCGCGTGGTCATTCCAGCATCAGCATTGGCAGGTGCAACCTTTGTGATCGTCGCCGATACGCTGGCACGCACGATCATAGCGCCCCGGGAGTTACCTGTGGGCGCTATCACGGCGTTGATCGGCGCGCCGCTGTTTGTTTATTTGCTGAAGAAGAGGTAGCGCAAGTTATCGAGGAACTTCAGTTTGTCGGCTCCCTCTCCTGTGGCAGAGGGCTGAGGTGAGGGCATAGAGCCGGAGTCCATCAGTCCCTCTCCCTAACCCTCTCCCAAAGCGAGAGGGGAATTATAAATCAGGCCTCAAGCGCAAGATGCTCGAAGCACGCAACATCACAATCCACTACGGCCCTCGCAAGGCGGTGAGCGAACTCTCTTTGCGCGTCAAACCGGGCGAAGTAATTGCGATCATCGGCCCCAATGGCGCCGGCAAGTCCACATTGCTCCGTGGCCTCAATGGGACCATTGCGCCGACCAGCGGCCAGGTTCTGTTGGATGAGAATCTTCTGTCTGCTTATGCGCGGCGCGCCGTGGCTCGGAGGATCGCAGTTGTTGCTCAGGAAGCAGATTTGCGATTCCCGGTAACAGTATTGGAATTCGTTTTGGGGGGACGTTATGCGTGGTCGGGCGCCGGCACGTGGGGCTGGGAGAGCGATCGCGACGTAGAGATTACCCGTAGTACTCTCAGCGAAACTGAGCTTGATGGATTTGAATCGCGTTTGATGAATGAGCTCTCGGGCGGTGAAAGACAGCGAGCTGTACTTGCCCGGGCACTGGCAACCGAGGCAAACGTCCTGTTGCTGGATGAGCCAACAGCGAATCTTGATCTGGCGCACCAGGCCACGATGTTAAGACTAGTGCGCGAGCGTTGCGATGAACTGGAAACTGCAGCGGTAGTCATCACTCACGATTTGAATCTGGCGGCCGAGTTTGCCAGCCACGTTTTGTTGATGAAGGATGGCCGGGCGATCGCAACTGGATCGCCGGTCGAAGTCTTAACGACCGGATTACTAAAGTCAGTCTTTGAACTCGAAGTTCTTGTTGACGCGCATCCGATTACGGGCGCGCCACGAGTCACGCCGGTGCATGAGTACCGGTAATTTATCAATCGTTGAGCGGCGAAACAGGGAAGGCGGTGCAAAGCCGCCACTGCCCGCGCAACTGTAAGCGATGACAACGCTCCGCAAGTCTTAGCCACTGGGAGACGAGGATGAAGGCGGAAGGATGAAGCAAGAACTACTTCAACCTTCGGCCTGTCCTTGGGGCCTGGGAAGGCGAGAGTGAACTGAATATCAATGATGAATTTGGAGAGGTGAAGCGATTGTCATTCATCCTTCAACCTTCCGTCTTCATCCTTGCTGTTCACATCGCAAGTCAGGAAACCTTGCGCCGCCCAAGTTCAGCTCGTACTGCGACGGGCAGGAGAAGCTAAGATGAAAAAAGGATCGTTTGGAAGAATCTCATCAATTGACTGGGGTCAAAACTCAGACCTCGAGATCAGAATGAACACAACCGCAACGCGATTCCATAACCCTGCCCAGGGTTGTCGGGCAGCGACTACCCTGGGTACTCGGGGGAAGAAGATCCGTGGCAACCCTGACAGGGTTGCGACCGATGCAAACCTGGTTTCTCGGCGTAGCCGCCTGGCGGCAACGCTGGGCTTTGTTGCGCAACCGCTGCGCGGTTGGAATTCGCTGTTTCTTGTGTTCGTATTCTGTGCGCCCATTTTTGCTCAAAGCAGCTCTAACTCGATTACGGGCGTAGTGAAGGACGACTACGGTGCCGTTATCGCTGGCGCCGAAGTGCAATTGCGATCGCGTTCGGGCGCCCAATCATCCTCACGCACTGACTATAATGGAGTCTATTCGTTCAAGAATCTGCCGGCCGGTGACTATGTTCTCGAAGTCAAAGCCAAAGGGTTCGCGACCTTTGCGAGTGAACTTAAGATTGCGCGCGGCCAAACACTCAATCAAGGCGTACGTCTTTCGGTCGAAGCTGTCAGCGAGAGTGTCGTCGTTACAGCGACGGGTACAACACAACGTGTCGATGAAACTTCAAAAGCGATCAGCGTGCTTGACGATCAGTCGATCGAAACCAGGCGCGCGGTAACACTGACTGAGAGCCTGCGGGGAATTCCCGGCCTGCGAGTTCAGCAACAAGGATCCATGGGTGCGCTTACCACGCTCAGACTGCGCGGCCAGCGAAACTTTGACACGGCGATTTTGCTGGACGGCCTGCGGGTGCGCGACGCTTCCGACATTAATGGCTCGGCGGTGTCAATAATTCCCGATCTCTTACCCGCGGATCTGGACCGCGTGGAAGTCTTGCGCGGATCGGGTTCGTCAATCTATGGAACGAATGCGATCGGTGGAGCGATCAACCTGGTGCCAAAGACCGGCACCGGCGATCGGCAGTTTGAATTAGGTTTCGATGGCGGCAGCCTCGCGTTATTCCGCGAACGAATTCGGGGATCGAGCGGCATTGGCAAGCGCGCCGGTGTTAGCTTTGGAATTACTCGTGTGGATGTGCGGCATGGCGTCGATGGGAGTGATCAGTACGGCAACACCGTTGGATCAGGACGCTTTCAATTCAACGCAACTTCCCGTGCGATGGTTACGGCGAACTTCTACGGCACGATCTCCAACGCGCGACTCAACGATAGCCCTTTCGCTCTGCCGGCCGCGTTCACCGATGGGCGACAATATCCGCTGGCGATTGAGGGAAGCACGTTTCACTCAGATTTCAACAATCCTGATGAAGGCCGGCGCAATCGGGTGCTGGTGGGCTCCGTCAGGTTCTCTGACCAGGTCAACGATAAATTCTCCTACACGATTGCCTATCAACACGTCGGTACGCGACGACGCAACTACAACGGGCCGCGCATCGACCCGAAGTTTGCCACGCTTTACCCATTCGGAGACTTCGCGTTTCTCAGCGTTAACAACGGCGGGACGGACACGTTTGACGCGCGCACAAATGTGCGACTGGGCCATCACAATCTCGCAACTGCGGGCTTTGAATTTGAACGCGAATCGATCTTTCAGTCGTCGATCCCGTCTTTTAGCACAGTCAACAACACCACTGATCGCCAGCGAACATTCTCAGTTTTTGGGCAGGACCAAATTTTTCTGCTGGAGGATCGGTTGCAGATTTCGCTGGGCATGCGCGGCCAATTTTTCAGCATTAGCGCGGCGGATCGTCCCGGCTTTCTCAATGCGATTACACCTGAGAAATCACTCACCGGTGATGGAGCGATTGCTTATTACCTCCGTTCGACCCGAACGAAAGTGCGCGCGCATGTCGGCAACGGGTTTCGCGCACCTTCGCTGTTTGAAAGATTTGGCCAGGGCACTTTTTCGCAATTAGGTTTCACGCGCTTTGGTGATCCTACCTTGCGCGCGGAGCAATCGATCAGCTTCGACGCGGGGTTTGATCAGCGCGTGGCAGGCGAGCGTGCGCGGTTCGGCGTGACTTATTTCTACACACACTTGCAGCGGGTAATTGCGTTCAAGGGTTTCGCGGTCGATCCGCTTGGGTTGGGCCGTTTCAGCGGCTACATAAATCAGCCGGGTGGGATTTCACGAGGGGTGGAGAGTTACCTGGAGGCCGCGCCATTTCGCGGCGCCGATTGGCGCGCGTCTTACACCTATACGAACAGCGATCGGTTCCTTCCTGCGCGTGGTCTGCAACCCGAATATGTGATTCCCAAACATTTGTTCGGTTTGACATTGAATCAGCGCTATCGATCCATGCTAATTAGTTTTACTCTGAATCGCACCGGCGCTTACATCGCCCCGATATTCGAGAACGACTTTCCGTTTCGCACTGCGGAACTAACTTTCCCCGGCTACACGAAGGCCGATCTCTACGGGAGTTACGAGCGGCAGGCTTCCGAGCGAATTACCATCACGCTTTTTGCCGGCGCTGATAATCTATTCGCTGCGAAGTATTTCGAGAATGGTTTTCGCGCGCCGGGCTTCATGGGCCGCGGCGGCGTGAACATTAAATTTAGGTGAGGACAATAGGCGTGGGCGGTCTCGGCAGTGCCTATCTGCCGCGACCGCTCTGCCTCAATTCAATTTTGAAGCCAGACGTGGCTGAAACGAGCTTCTTTGCTTAGCCTTCGCCGCCGCCGAGCGCTCCGCCAGCCAGGAAAATAACTCCCAGCAGAATGTGAATGATGTGGTCCACCTTGCCGAGCATCAACAACGTGCCAATCGAGAACATATGATCGGGTCCGATACCCATAAACCAGCCGACGATGGCAAGCAACAAATAGACAACGCCGAAGATCAGACAGAAAGCGCGTGCGCCTCCTGGTGATCCAGCAAAACCAAAGTACAAAGCAATCGCGCCCGATACAATGTGAACCAGATTATGAGCCGGGGTGAGGTGCGCGCCGAGTAATCTGGGAGCCACGAATCCGCAAATCCCAACCAGCACAAACACAACGCCCAGAATCTTACACACTAACTTTGCCATGATCTTTTCCCGTTCCTCCTGTGAAAACCGTTAAGACCGGCAAACGGATGCGCCTCCTTTCAAAAAAGGAGCGCTGCCGCTGCTTCCGTTAGCGAGCTTGCCCTTGGATCGTTGAAACGCGCGGATTGTACACCAATCGGGGAGTAGCAACACAAAGTTTTTTGGATAGGCCACAGAAACATTGAGTTAAATTCGCGGAGTGCTATAATGCACGTCCCCTCGAACAAACGGCTGACTAAGAATGGAGGTTTCGTTATGAGCCTATCTAAACTATCTTTGTCGATGGTGCGATTGGTTGGCAGGCTTGCGTTCTCGGTCCTGTTATTGTTGGCGTTGGTGAGCGTTGCCGCTGCGTATACCCTGGTGTTTCGCGACGGGCGTCGAGTTGAAATACCAGCACAATTCACGCTTACAAAGATGACATTGACGTATGAACTGGCTCCTGGATTCAACAAGACTGTTCAAGTCATTTTGATTGACGTCGCTGCGACTGAACGCGCTAACCATGAGGCAGCCGGCGACTTTTTCAAACATGCGGATGAGCAGTCACTCAACGCTGCTCCGTCCTTGCCGCCCCATGCGCGCAGTACTATTACGAACGGCGAACTAGCGTCTATCGAACGTCGACGGCTTGAAAGCGAAAGGGCGTACGAGAATCGACGGCGAGAGCTGGGCCTGCCTTCGATTGAAGAGTCGCGTCGCCGGCAGCGAGAAGCAGAAGCAGCAATGCTCGATCGAGCGCGGGATAAAGCTGATCTCGAAGCTCGTGACGAAGCTTACTGGCGCGAACGCGCGCGCAGTCTGCGTAATGAAATTGCAGCTACTGACGCGCAAATCGATTATGTGCGAGGACGCCTCGCCGAGGTTTCCCCCTCCACCTATGGTCTGGTGTTGCCAGGATCGCCATATTATGGGCCTTATAGCACGAGAACGATTCCGAATATCCGCAGCACGGGCGCCGGCGTAATCGGCAATGGCGAAATCGTGCGCCAATATCCAAACGGCGGAATCTTTGGTCAAGATCGGAGACGAATTTACAACCCACCATATCGTCGCGGTTATCCAAATGTCTACGGCTATCCGAACGTCTACGGCTATCCGAACGTCTACGGCTATCCGAACGTCTACGGCTATCCGAACGTCTACGGCTATCCAAATGTCTATGGTTATCCAAATGGGTATCCCGTCGGGCCGACCTCGCAGGCCGATCCAGAAGAGCGGACGAATTTGACCGCACGATTAGATGACTTAATGGCGACACGCGCTGCGCTTAACGCCCGTTGGTTGCAGTTGGAAGATGAAGCGCGCGACGCGCGAGTACCGCAGATTTGGCTTGAACCTTAAACGTCAGTTGTCAATCGTCAGTCGAAATACTTTGTGGTCCTGACAGACGCTTTGTTATCGATAGACAACGGCAACTGACAACTCACCACTGACAGATGATTAACAATTGGGAAACGGTCATCGGCCTGGAAGTCCACGCGCAGCTCAGCACTGAATCGAAGATCTTCTGCGGCTGCTCCACGCGTTTCGGCGACCAACCTAATTCGAACACTTGTCCCGTTTGTTTGGGACTGCCCGGAGCGTTGCCGGTTTTGAATCGACGCGTCGTCGAATTAGCCGCTCGCGCGGCGTTGGCGCTCGGCCTTCACATAAACGAGCGTTCGATCTTTGCGCGCAAGAACTATTTCTATCCTGACCTGCCAAAGGGTTATCAAATTTCACAATACGATCAGCCGTTCTCGGCCAATGGCATTCTCGAAATCATGACTGCCGCGCGTGATGAGGCCGGTCACGCGCACGATTGGCGGCCGCTGACCGTGCATATTACGCGCCTGCATCTGGAAGAAGACGCCGGCAAGAATGTTCATGAAGGATTGCCTGAGGTAGATCGCTTTTCTTACATCGACCTAAATCGCGCAGGCACGCCTTTGGCTGAGATTGTAACTGAACCGGACTTTCGTTCTTCCTGGGAAGCTTACGATTACGTCAATCACGTGCGACGTGCCTTACAATGGGTTGGCGCCTCGGAAGCCGACATGGAAAAAGGAAATCTTCGGTGCGAAGCCAATGTTTCCGTTCGTCGGAAAGGCGACACCACATTTGGAACAAAAGTTGAGTTGAAGAATCTGAACTCTGTTCGGTTCATGCAGCGCGCAATCGAATTTGAAGTGCGGCGGCACATAGAGACCCTCGAGTCGGGGGGCCGGCTGGTGCAGGAGACTCGTTTGTGGGATGAACGCGCTGCAGAGACGAGACCAATGCGCTCGAAAGAGGAAGCGCATGACTATCGCTATTTTCCCGAGCCGGACTTGCCGCCCCTGGTAGTGACGCAGAACTTCATTAAAGAAATAGGTTCGTCATTGCCCGAATTGCCGGGTGCGCGAGCGAAGAGATTCAGCGAGCAATATGGCTTGTCGTTCGCGGATGCTTCCCAGCTAAATTCGGAACGTTCGCTGGCCGATTACTACGAAAGCGCTGTGGAAGCGAGCGGTGGTAATGCGCGCGCGACCGCAAATTGGATTCGCTCAGAACTGCTGCGCGAGCTTGAACACGCGAGAATAAACGCCGAAAAATCTCCCGTTGGGGCGACGGAGCTTGGCATGCTGGTGCGCATGATTGATGAGGGAAAGATTAGCGGTAAGCAAGGCAAAGATGTGCTCATTGAAATGTTTGCCACAGGCAAGACTGCATCCGCTGTCATCGAAGAGCGCGATTTGGTTCAAGTCAGTGACACTGTCGAAATTGATCGCGTCATCGATGAAGTGATCGCAGCAAACGCGCCGCAACTCGAACAGTATCGATCGGGTAAGGAAACTTTATTCGGATTCTTTGTCGGACAGGTGATGAAGGCCTCGAAAGGCAAGGCGAATCCGAAGATTGTGAACGAAAGGCTGCGCGCGAAATTAAAGTGATGAGTAATGAGTAATGAGTGATGAGTAATGAGTAATGAGTAATGAGTAATGAGTAATGAGTGATGAGTAATGAGTAATGTTAACGAGTGGATCGCTTTGACTCATCACACACCACTCATCACTCATCACTCATCACTCATCACTGTTTTTGGAATGAACCTTTCCGGCAAAACCGCGATAGTGACCGGCGGCACGAAGGGAATCGGTCGTGCGATTGCTGAAGCGCTAGTAGGAGAAGGCGTTTCCGTTTGTATCGGCGCACGTAAGCAAAACGAGATCGATGAAGCAGTAGAGGCTTTAAGCAAAAGAGGCAAAGGGCGCGCTGTTGGATTTGTTTGTGACGTCCGCAATTACCAGCAGGTCAAGGCGCTAACCAATCACGTGGTCGAACAGTTCGGCGGCCTCGACATTCTTATTAACAACGCCGGCATCGGCACTTTCGAGACTGTGGAAGAAACCTCGCCGGAAGATTTCCGCGCCGTGCTGGAAACGAATCTGTTCGGAGTTTTCTACTGCTGCCACGAAGCGATTCCGGCGATGAAGAAGCGCGGCGGCGGTTACATCATCAACATTTCTTCACTGGCCGGCGCGAATCCGCACCCGCGCATGGCTGCTTACAACGCTTCCAAGTTCGGCCTCAACGGCTTCAGTGAAGCGCTAATGCAGGAAATCCGCCATGACAATATCAAGGTGAGCTATATCATGCCTGGTTCGGTGAATACCGAGTTCGGCGGGGACTCTCCCGGCAGTGAAAAGAGCTGGCAACTTAGACCGCAAGACATCGCCCGCGTGGTTATCGATCTCCTGAATCACGATGACCGGGCGCTGCCCAGTCGCGTTGAGATTCGACCCAGCAAGCCGCCGAAGAAATAGATGCGAGCTGTCGTGCAGCGCGTGACCCGCGCATCAGTCACAGTTAATGGCAATGTCATCGGCGAGATCGGAAACGGTCTCGTCGTTCTTCTGGGGATCGCGCGCGACGACACGAAAGTCGAGGCGGCATATCTGGTGGACAAGATTGCCGCGCTGCGTATCTTTGAGGATGAAGACGGCAAGATGAATCTTTCAGTTAAGGATGTAGATGGTGGTTTGCTGATCGTTTCGCAGTTTACTTTGTACGGCGATGTGCGGCGCGGATTGCGGCCTTCGTGGATCGACGCGGCGCCGACTGAAGTGGCTGAGCCCTTGTATGATTTTTTTGTCAGGCAGGCACGGTCGATTGTCAGCGACGTCGCCACCGGCAGCTTTCGCGCGATGATGCAGGTCGAACTGGTTAACGACGGCCCGGTGACGATATTGTTGGACAGTAAGAAACTGTTTTGAGTTTGGCTTTGCGACTTCGGGTGAGACAGTCTACAGAACCGCTTGCGATAGCGAACGGGCAGATTCACCGCTGCATGTCACGCAAAGGCGCAAAGACGCAAAGAATTCCGGAGGATCTCACTAGTGAAAAAGTTCAATAGAATGCTCTTGATTCCACTGATGTTTTTATTTCTCTCTTTCGCTGCCTGTAACCAGAAGAACTCAAATACCACGAGCAAGGATTTTGACGGCGACGAAACCGCCGGCGCAAACGTGAAAACCGGCGTTAAGCCGGCTCCTGACTCGCAAGTCGCCGTGATCGAGACCGCCGATTATGGCCGCGTCGTGATCGAGCTTTATCCAAATGTCGCGCCGCAGATGGTCGAGCGCTTCAAGAAGCTAATCAACGAACATTTCTATGACGGCACCGCCATTCATCGCGTGGATCCCGCCCTCGGTATCATTCAGGGAGGGGATCCACAAACCAGGTCAGGCAACCCCGCAATTTGGGGCACAGGCAATTCGCCTTATCCAAATGTGCCGGCGGAATTCAGCGATATTCCTTACGAGCGCGGCACGGTCGGGGCAGCGCGCACCAATGATGTCAACACCGCGAATTGTCAGTTCTTTATCGCGCTGAAACGGCAACCCGCGTTCGACAGGAAGTACACGATCTTCGGCCGTGTGATTGAGGGCATCAAAAACGCGGAAATCATCATGACTGCGCCTACTGAGCAGGGAAGTGAAAGACCGGCGGACAAGGTCGTGATTAAGAGTATGATGCTGCAGCCGCGCGCAGGTTTTTCGGCGCAGTGATCGGATCGCGGCCGGAACGCCTTCCGGAGCGCCGTCCGGAGCGCCCGCATCTTGCGGGCGGTTCGCGCGCATCTTGCGCGCATTAAGTTCTATGACAAGACTCCCACAAATGGTCCGCTCAAAAGTAGGCTGGCATAGTCGTGGCTATCTTCCACATTTCGATGGAGGCGAGCTAGCGCAATTTGTTACGTTTCGCCTACATGATGCGCTGCCTCGGTCAGTGCTCCTACGCTGGCGGGATGAGCTCAAACATGAAAAGTCAGGTGATGTTGAATCAATTATGCGCCGTCGCGTCGAAGCCTATCTCGATCAGGGACATGGCAGTTGCTATCTAAGGGATTTTGCCTTGGCAACATTGGTGCAGGACGCGTTGTTATTTCACGATGAAACTAAATATCGATTATCTGCCTGGAGCGTAATGCCTAATCACGTTCATTTTCTATGTACTCCTAATAAAGGCAAAAGCCTGGCAGAAATCATGCATTCGTTGAAGTCCTACACATCGAAGGAAGCAAATAAGATCCTGGGTCGCGAAGGCCGTTCCTGGCAGAAGGAGTATTTCGATCGCTACATCCGCAATGCCAGACACTACACAAAAGTCTCGGCGTACATTGAGAACAATCCTGTCAAGGCGAGGCTATGTGAGAAACCGGAAGAGTGGCCTTTCAGTAGCGCCAAGTTTCGAAGAGGTTAAAAGTCGCACGCAGGATGCGTGCGAACCGCCCGCAAGATGCGGGCGCTCCAAAGATGCGTGCGGACCGCCCGCAAGATGCGGGCGCTCCAGGATATGCGGGCGCTCCGGCGGACACGCCTATATCTTCGGAAACAGAATCGGAAGCGCTACCTCTGCGGTAAACATGCAGCGCGCGTTGTGCCCACACAGCGGGACGACTGTCACTTTATGTTGGGCTTTATATTTTTCGTTCACATAGTTGCCAAACGTTTGCCCGCGCGCCAGACGCGTCGGCCCCTGGGCCATCGCCGGACACGAACCATCAAACCCGCCGAGTGGCAAAATATCGATCTCTCCCAGCAGATATGTTACGGCCCGCGCCGCCAGTTGCTTCTTCAGTTGTTCGTCGCTGAGCCGTCCAGTATAACCACTTCGCTTCTTCAACCCGTACGGCCAGTTATCGTATGTCGTGCAGTTGCGCGCATCGCCAAATGGTCGCAGTTCATTATTAGGGCCCGTTGGCCGCTCCGGATCGAGATAGGCATAGCTCGATGGATTTGAAACTACATAAGTAATCGGAATGCCGAGCTTGTCGTGGACCTGGTTGGCCATTTCGTAGCGCGTGACGTACTGGCCGCCAGCCGAATGGCCACAAATCACGATTGCTTTCAGATTAGGGAAAACATCTTTCCGCGCCAGCCGGCGAAGAATCTCGTCCATGAAATCATACGAAGTCAATTGACTGTTGCTGGCTGCCACTCCGCCGGATCGCCAACTGTCGCCCGAGCAACTCCAGTTAATCTCATTTTCCGCAAGAGTGTCGCGACATCCTCGCCCGTCATTGGATGCAAAGCGCGGAGCGATCACGATCGTGTCCTCCAGAGCTCTGGCGAGAAACGCGGCGGCTGCGGCGGTTCGAAAATAGTTATCAGCATCACGCCCCGCCCCGTGAACCATGACGAGCGCTCGAGTAATCTTGTCGTTTTTCGTACCAACAGGGTAAGTGCGGTAGATGAGTGCTCGTGCCGGCGGTGCCAGTTTCACCCATTCCGTACAACCGGGCGTTGCCGTGGTGCAAGGTTGAGCATAGGCGGGAACAAATGCTGCAAAACAAGTGAGTAAAAAGATTGTTCGAATCATGCGCGGGAGAATATAACTGGTGTGTCGCGACGTGCAAGGTTCGCGCATCGCCTGGAGGGCAGGCCTCAGATCGTATCGTCACGCGATTTCGATTGCTCTTCCAGCTCGTAACGATCGCGATCGCGCCGCTCGATCTTGTCGAGGAAATCCAACTGTTCATTGTCTTCAAAACTAACGCCCACCGCGCGCGCGTTTTCTTCGACCATGGATTGGTCAGGCGTGGGACTATCTCCTGCGAATGTCTCCGATCCGCTCTCGTTCACGTCTTCCCAGGCCGCATCGATGTCACCACCGGCGTCCTGCGGTGAGGCTGCCGTATTATTGCGCAGACGATGAGCCAACAACTCCGGATCTTTCGGGGCGTGCGCGATTTCTTCTTCCATGAACTCTTCGATTTCCGGATCGGGGACGAATTCAGGGTCGTTGCTCAAGTAATTGAATGACTCCGGCATTTTTTTCGGCATGGCCTCTCCTCAATGAATGGGTCTTGGTGTCGAACGCGTTTGGTTAAGCGTCGATGGCATCTCTCCTGATCAAAACCGCAGGGGTTAGCGTTACTGAATCGGACTATAGCAAATGCGCATGACACCGGCAACAATCAAAGCCGGGAAGCTCGAGAAGTCGCTTGACGATTGTAGACCACGCTCCTAAACTTAATTTTGATCATCCAGGAAGATTACTTGTTCCGAAACGAAGCCCAAAGCTTTCGTTTACCTTTTCTTGCGCGCGCGAATCGCTCGCAAGGACACGAGCGCTCTGACCGTAGACTACCATGCCGCATAACCTTTTTAATTCGCTCCAATCGTTTTCGCCAAATCCGGGTAAAACCGGCCAGTTTTATTCGCTGCCCCAACTCGAGAAGGAAGGCGTCGGCAAAATCTCCAGATTGCCGGTAAGCATTCGCATCGTGCTGGAGTCAGTTCTGCGCAATTTTGACGGCACGAAAATTACTGAAGCCAACATTCGCGATCTTGCGAACTGGCGGCCAAAAGCTGAGCGCACGGAAGAAGTCCCGTTCGTCGTCGCGCGCGTCTTGTTACAGGACTTCACCGGCGTGCCCTTGCTGGTTGATCTGGCCGCGATGCGATCCGCGGTGGTGCGCTTGAATAAGAATCCAGGCGTGATCGAGCCTCTGGTGCCAGTCGATCTGGTCATAGATCATTCAGTGCAGGTTGATTTCTCCAGCACCAGCGACGCGTTTCGCAAAAACATGGAGATGGAGTTTCGCCGCAACAACTCCCGCTATCAATTTCTTAAGTGGGGCATGCAAGCGTTCGACGGTTTTGGCGTAATTCCGCCTGGCATCGGTATCTGTCATCAGGTCAATCTTGAATACCTGGGCAAGTCAGTCTGGGACAGGAACGATCTTTATTACCCAGACACACTGGTGGGTACAGACTCGCATACCACAATGATCAATGGACTCGGCATTGTCGGTTGGGGAGTCGGCGGGATTGAAGCCGAGGCAGCGATGCTGGGCCAGCCGGTTTACTTTTTGACGCCCGACGTCGTCGGAGTGCACATGAACGGCAAGCTACGCGAAGGCGTCACTGCCACCGATCTGGTTTTAGCGGTGACTGAGATGCTCCGCAAAGCGAAAGTCGTTGGTAAGTTTGTCGAGTTCCATGGCGAGGGTGCGGCGTCGCTCTCGGTAACCGATCGCGCAACCATTGCGAACATGTCGCCTGAGTATGGCGCGACGATCGGTTATTTTCCGCCGGATGAAGAGACTTGTCTTTATCTGAAGGCAACCGGGCGGACTGGTGAACACATTGACGCGGTCCGAGGTTATTTCAAAGCGCAGGGCATGTTCGGCATTCCGCAGAAGGATGAGTGTGACTACACCACCGTGCTCGAACTCGACCTCGGCAGCATAGTGCCCAGCGTGGCCGGTCCCAAGCGGCCGCAAGATCGGATTACGCTGCCGAATTTGAAAAACCAGTTCCTCAATCTCTTGCAGAAACCGGTTGCCGACGGAGGTTACGGAAAAACGAGGGAAGAGATCGCGGCGCGCTATGCGACGAAGATTGGGGCGACGGAGCACGCGTTCGCGGCGATCGTCGGAGGCGGCGAGCAACAGTCTGCCTCTGTTCCCGCTCCCGCGGGGAATCACATCACGCCGCGCGAGACGAGCGTCTGGACTGAGACCGAGATGATGAACAATCGTCCTACGCCCGATCGCGTGGCTGAAATGCTGGCTGAAGAATTTCCCGCAGCGGATGTGGACCTGGGCCACGGCGATGTTTTGATTGCTGCGATTACCTCTTGCACGAACACCTCAAATCCCAGCGTGATGTTGGCTGCTGGCTTGCTAGCAAAGAAAGCAGTCGAGCGCGGATTGAAAGTGCGTCCCACGGTGAAGACCTCGCTCGCTCCCGGGTCGCGCGTAGTTACGGAATATCTCGCCAAGACTGGTCTGCAACCTTATCTAAATCAGCTGGGCTTTAATCTTGTGGGATATGGATGCACCACTTGCATCGGAAACTCGGGCCCGCTCGATCCTAAGATTGAAGAAGTTTTAGGCGAGCACGATCTGATTGCTGCCAGTGTCCTTTCGGGCAATCGTAATTTCGAGGCGCGCGTGCACCAGAGCATCAAGGCGAATTTCCTGATGAGCCCGCCGCTGGTCGTTGCCTTTGCCCTGGCAGGCCGCGTCGATCGTGATCTATCGAAAGAGCCGCTCGGTAAAGACACGAATGGCCAGGACATTTTCTTGCGCGATATCTGGCCGAGCACGGAAGAAGTAGGCGCACTGATGAGCGCGGCGTTCGACGCGGAAACGTATCGGAAGCTTTACAGCAATTTCGCCGAACAAAATCCAATGTGGAACGAGATTCCCACCACGACCGGACTAACCTATCAATGGGATTCCGAATCGACTTACATTCAGGAGCCGCCCTTCTTCGAGAGCTTTGGGGCCGAAGTCGGCGAGATGGAAGACATTCACGGCGCGCGGCCCCTGGCGATCTTTGGCGATTCGGTGACGACCGATCACATCAGTCCTGCCGGTGCGATCAAGGCGACTTCGCCCGCCGGTGTATATCTGCAACAGCGCGGCGTCGAGACGGCGGACTTTAACAGCTATGGCTCGCGGCGTGGCAATCATCAAGTGATGATGCGCGGCACATTCGCCAACGTGCGCATCAAGAACCTGATGGTGCCGGGAACCGAAGGCGGCGTTACTATTTACAGATCGAACCCGCAAGCGGAACCCGAGCGCATGAGCATCTATGACGCGGCGATGAGGTATCAAAACGAAGGCACGGCTCTAGTCGTGTTCGCCGGACAGGAGTACGGTACCGGTTCGTCCCGTGACTGGGCTGCGAAGGGAACTCGTCTTTTAGGAGTGAAGGCTGTGGTCGCGCAGAGCTTCGAACGCATCCATCGCAGCAACCTCGTTGGCATGGGCGTGCTGCCCTGTCAATTCAAAGAAGGAACGAACGCCGCGTCGCTGAAACTTGACGGCACCGAGACGTTCGACATCACCGGATTAGAAAACATTGAAGTGCAACCCCGGCAGGACGTGACTCTTACCATCCATCGCGCAAACGGCGAAACTCAGCAAGTCCCAATGACCCTCCGCATCGACACACCAATCGAGATCGATTACTACCTGCACGGCGGGATTCTGCCTTATGTGTTGAGGCAATTGCTGGCGGGCACGACCGGGTTTTGAGGTAAGATCAACGCTCGCCTGGTACTCATCAGAAAATCGATCAGCGCGGTTTCCGGTGAGGACAATCGGTAGACGTTTTCACCGCGCATCGTTATCATTACTGTCATGAAGCTGCGTCTAATCGTCGAAAAAGATCCAGAGACTGGCCGGTACTCCTCAGTCTTTCCTGAACTGCCGGGTTGCGCTTCGGCGGGCGACACCGAAGATGAAGCCATTGCCAACGCCCGAGAAGCTCTTGAGCTTTGGTTCGAACCGACTGATATTCCCTTAGACGACTCAGCCAAGCTCGTCGAAGTCACGGTCTAATGGGCCAGCGCTTGCCCACTTGCAACGCGAACGATGTCATTCGCGTTTTGAAGCGCAACGGGTTCGTGAAGGTGGGACAGAAGGGCAGTCATCAGAAATGGCGACATGCGGATGGTCGCCAAGCGATCGTCGCTGACCACGGCAGCAAACCCATTCCCATTGGTACGCTGAAGAGCATCATTGAAGGCGCGAAACTGAGTGTCGACGATTTCCGCTGACGTCATCCGCATAGCAAATTTCCGATATCTGAAGGCGCGGAATATTTCGCCCCTTCAGGGCAATGATGTGATTGTGATGTCTTGATCCCAGGGTGGCGCGCTTCGCGCTCTACCCTGGGCTGAGTTATATAGAACACCGTGGCGTTCGTGCTGGGCCCACCCGCTAACGCAGGTGGTACTGACAACGCCCTCCCTTACGGTCGGGCTACTGCCCCGATCGACGCTCCAACGCCTTTCGATCCCATTTCGCCAAATTAGCTCCGACCTCATACGTAGTTTGTAGGAAATCCATCAGCGCGCCTTCCGGTGAAGGGGATTGGCGCACAGCGTCGTACGGCAGAAGGAACTCTTTCATCTCCTGACTATAAAAGGCTGGGGCAGGTGCGATCTTTGATTCAGGCAGCCCCACTGGTTCAGGAGCCGTGTACGAATAGAAAGCGGCCTGAACGCCATTTCCGCCGGGCCAGAAGCCGTGACTGATTACTTCGTGCGAGTAGGCCTCCTGGTTAATCTTATCGACGCCTTCGCGCGGCGGCGCGGGGCGGCCGGAGAAACGCGTAACCGCATGATCAAAACTGCCCCACCAGAAATGCACCGGGCTGACTTTGCCGATGAAGCGCGCACGGAACTCCTTGAACACGTCGTCTATGTTCACCAGCGCGCGCCAAAATCGATTGGCATATTCGGCATCGTAAGATTTGTGAATATGATCGTGATCGAAGCGAATCGGGTTTGGGATTTCTACCGGAACGGGCCAAATCTTTACTTCGATTCCTAAATCCCGGAGGGACGACATCACTTCCCGATAAAAGTCGGCGACGGATTGCGGGCCCAGCGCGAGCGCCTTTGACGCGCCATCGCTGCACTCGATTCGCAGTTTGTGATCGATGAAATCGAATTCGATCTCGAAGATGCGATCATCATCGGGCATCGGCGAAGTAGTCAGCCCACGCGCCGAAATGTAGAGCGGCACGTTCCACCAATGATTGATGAGCGGCGTTTGTTTAAGGCGAATCTTGCCGACAATCTGCATCCACATGTGCAGGGTTGCCAGAGTGTCTTGCCATTCTTCGAGAATGAGGATTGGCCAATCGTTGTTGGTCATGGTTTGTAAAGATACGCCGAGGGTATGAGAGAGGCCAGTCACAAAATGAAGTCAGTACCACCCGCGTTAGCGGGTGGGTCGTGTACATATGCGGGAGGGATGCGAAGGTTGCGTCCTGCCGGGAGATCGAGTCTCGGACCCGCCCGCTCACGCGCGGTACTGACCTCGACTCAGTGATAGATTCTCGCTTAATCTTAAGTGACCGAAAGGAACGATCAATCATGTCATCACCGCAACCCGTGCAAACCACTCCGCGCCGTTATCAACTTTTCATTGACGGACAATTTGTTGACGCTGAATCGGGCAAGAGCTTTCGCTCGCCAAACCCCGCGACCGGCGAAACGTTTGCCGAAGTCGCCGAAGCCGAGAAGGCTGATGTTGATAAAGCAGTTGCAGCCGCGCGTAAAGCGTTTGAAGGCAAATGGTCGAAGATGAGCGCGCGCGATCGCGGGCGACTTCTCTACAAGCTTTCGCAGCTGATCGAACAGCACGCGGCCGAGCTTGCCGAACTTGAAACCACGGACAATGGCAAGCCCATTAAGGAGTCGACATATATCGATTTGCCGGGCGTAGTTGAGAACTTCGAATACTTCGCCGGTTGGTCGACGAAGATTGAAGGCGAAACCATTCCCGTTCCCGGCCAGATGTTCAATTACACTCTGCGCGAGCCGGTCGGCGTCTGCGGACAAATCATTCCGTGGAACTTTCCTCTCTTGATGGCGGCGTGGAAGCTGGCACCGGCACTCGCCGCAGGCAACACGGTAGTCCTGAAACCGGCCGAGCAAACTCCGGTCACTGCCTTGGAACTTGCAAAGCTTATCCAGGAAGCGGGCTTTCCACAGGGCGTCGTCAATATCATTCCGGGCTACGGCGAAACTGCCGGCGCGGCATTGGCCTCGCACCCAGGCATCGACAAGATCGCCTTCACCGGCTCAACTGAAATCGGAAAGCTAATCGCGAAAGCGGCCGCCGAGAACTTAACGAAGGTTTCACTCGAACTTGGCGGCAAAGCTCCTAACGTGATTTTCGCCGATGCCGATCTGGATCAAGCCATCAACGGCGCGATGATGGGAATCTTTTTCAATCAGGGACAGGTTTGTTGCGCCGGCTCACGTCTGTTCGTGGAAGAAAAAGTGAAAGACGAATTCCTCGCACGCTTCAAGGAAAAGGCTGAAGGGGTAAAGGTCGGTGACCCCATGGACAAGACGACTTTGATGGGCCCACAGGTTTCGGAGGAACAGTTGAATCGCATCAAGAGCTACGTTGGCATCGCCCGCGAAGAAGGTGCGACGGTCCTGACTGGCGGCGAGCAGCCAAAACTTGAAGGCGCATTTCAGAACGGCTATTTCTTTCAGCCGACCATTTTCAGCGACGTCGACAATCGCATGCGGGTCGCGCAGGAAGAAATCTTTGGACCTGTTTCATCGGTAATCACGTTTGACAATGACGACGAGCTGATTCGACAGGCAAACGAAACGATGTACGGCTTATCGGCAGGAATCTGGACGCGTGACATCACGCGCGCGCATCGGTTCGCGCGCGCCATAAAAGCCGGCGTGGTTTGGATTAATACCTTCAACATGATGAATGCTGCGTCGCCCTTTGGTGGATACAAACAGTCAGGCTACGGCCGCGAGATGGGTAAGCACGCGCTCGAACTCTACACGCAGGTCAAGAGCGTCTGGGTGGATCTATCAGGCAAGCCGATTGGTTGGTTTGGAAAGTAACTCTATCGTAGTCCAATAGCGCGCATCCTGCGCGCGAACCGCAGGCAAGGATGCCTGCGCTTCTGCTTAGAAGCGATAACGATAGCGCACGGTCACGCTCCGTCCCGGTCCTTCAATCCCCCAAGCCAGGCCGCGATAGTTGTGGTCGGTGATGTTTTCAAAGTCGATCGAAATTTCCGACCTCTCAAATCGATAACCACCACGCACGTTTATCAGACTATAGCCGGGAATGTGATCGAACAAAGGCGCCGAGCTTGCGCTGCCGAGCACGCGAGTTTGCACCTGGGCCAAAGTCTCGCCAGTTGGAATCAAGATCGTTTCGTCGCCGGTGGCGCAGCGTCCATCCGGGCCAGGCGCGACGAGCCCGCGCACGCACGCGCCGCGCCGGAAGAAGTTTGCGATCTGCCCGGTTGAACGCGTGGCTCCCGTTCGCCGATCTGAAAGATCCAACGATGAAAGGCGACTCTGCCGATCGGCGAGTGTCGAATAGCCTTCAATCCAGAACCGCTTTCCATTAGGCTCATAGCGCAGACGCAGGAAGCCGGTCGGCAGCGGCGTACCACCTTCAATGTTTGGGGGTAATCCTGTGGCTTTGTCTCGTGCGTACACGTAGGTGAAGTTACCGCCTAAGGTCCAGTCGCGATTAAGCCGGGCCTCGAACGTATGCTCAATCCCATAGATGCGCGCATCAGAAAAATTAGCGCGAATCAACACTGGCGCCGTTGAAAGCGCAACGAAGACAGCGCCATTCGCATCCTGGCTGATGATCTGCTGATCGCCGAGAAACTTGCCCGTAGCGCCAGGTGGCAAAATCGGCGCTTGTTTGACAATCGCGTCGTTAACATCGATGAGGAATCAGGTAAGGTCGGCGTCGAAGCGGCGGTAGTGAACGCGAAACCCTGCGTCGAAGTTATTGCTGACTTCCGATCTTTGTTTTTGGACCGGAATGCCTGTTGATACGGCATCGCGATAGTCGGACTAGTGCCTTGCAGCGCCAACCCAACTTCTTCGTCAGCGACTTGCGCCAGGACTCCAGTTGTCCGCTCCTGAATACCGCGTTCGGAAATAATATTGACCGCCTGGGGAAAGCGGTCTTTGTCCTCGGCCTGGCCGGTTTCCGCGGTGACGGTCACCTGCGAGCTCACCGGCGCCACTTGAAGAACGATCTCGAGTTCGGTGGTCTTTCCTGCTGCTACGTGAGCTGAAGTAGTTTGTTGGTCGAATCCGCTCTGCGTGATAACTAACTGGTACGAGCCGACGGTCACATTGTCAAAACTGAAGCGACCACTCCCGTCCGTAATAGTTGTGCGCAACATCGCCTGCTGTGAATGCCGCAACGAGACACTGGCGCCGCTAATGCTTGCTCCATCCTGATCCTTGACGGTGCCTGTTATGGTGCCCTTGAGCCTTGCTGGCCCAGCACGATGGCACTTCCTATCGTCAGGGCATACAGAAAAACGGCAAGAGCGGTTTTCACGCGCGTAACTTTTCTCATAGTAGTCCTCATTATCGTAAGATTTCTCGGCTTGAATGCAGAAAAGCGCCGCTGGGGGAAGGACGCCGACTAAGCGAACCAGAGAGCGTATCTTTAGTAGGCCTCTACTACCAGAAACCGTAGAGGCTTGGCCTCAAAGTCAAACGCCTTAACATGAGCTTGAATGTGACTGAAAAGCCGTGGTTTCAGGCTTATTGGAAACCTTGAAAGTCTCAAAGCCAGAACGCACTTCTGCCTTTCGCTTCATCGTCGCGCTGGGCATTGTCAGCCTTTTCGCTGATATGACCTATGAAGGCGCGCACAGCATCATTGGCCCATTTCTGAAAGACCTCGGTGCTACGGCTACGCAGGTTGGGATTATCGCCGGGTTAGGCGAGATGATCGCCGCCGGTTTACGTGTCTTGTCGGGACGACTTGCGGATCGCACGCGCGCTTACTGGGCGATTACAACTCTCGGATACTTTCTTAACATGATGATTGTGCCTGCTCTTGCGTTCGCAGGTAGCTGGAAGGCAGCAGCCGCATTTGTGGTCATTGAACGGACTGGAAAAGGTTTGCGCGGGCCGTCAAAGGACGTGCTGTTATCCGATGCGACGAAAGTTGTGGGCCATGGTTGGGGATTTGGATTGCACACGGCCATGGATCAGACGGGAGCTGTTCTCGGTCCGCTCTTGATCGCGGCTATCGTTGCAAGAGAGAACCATTTTGGTCCCGCATTTTTGTGGCTGGGTCTTCCAGCTCTCGGAGCATTCGCCGCGCTCATTGTCGCGCGCGTGATGCGTCCCGGCATAACCAGCACGCCGCCACAGCAAACGCCTTCTTCGCAACATCTGCCGAATGTCTTCTGGGTTTACGTTGCTGCCGCCGGGCTGTTGGCATGCGGCTTCGTAGACTTTCCTTTACTCGCATATCACTTTCAAAAAACTGCAATCGCACGACCAGTGGCTATCCCGCTTTTTTATGCCGGCGCCATGGCCGTGAATGGCCTGACAGCATTGATCTTTGGCAGACTCTTCGATCGATTTGGGATTCGGATTCTTTCCCTGGGAATCGCGGCGTCTCTGTTCGCGCTGCCTTTAGGTTTTCTCGGCGGGTACATGGCCGCAATTGCCGGTGTTGCTTGTTGGGCCATAGGCCTGGGCGCGCAGCAGGCGATATTGCGCGCGGGCATCGCACAGCTAATCTCGATCGACAAACGCGGCAATGCTTATGGAGTTTTCAATGCGGTCTTCGGAGTGCTTTGGTTTTTGGGAAGCGTGGCGATGGGATTGCTCTACGACTATTCGTTAGTCGCACTGGTGGTTTTCGGAATCAGTTTGCAGCTTGTTTCAGCAACGATGTTCCTTTGGCTGCATCGACCGTTGACTGCTGCCGCGGCGAGATGAGGTCTTAAGCGTTTAGCTGAGAAGGCTGACAACGTGCTCTACTGCCGAATGCACAATTACCAGGACATGAGCGTTGCTTGCGACGATGACGCCCAGAACTAGAAACGAGCAAAATATAATTGCCGGCAAAGCCTTGGTTAGTGGAGGCTCTCCAACGCGACGGTAATCATTTGAAGCAATCTCAATTAAACGGCGAACGCGAGCTTTTACTCCGCGCGTTTCATCGACCCCCACCAGGAACGCCGCCAGGGGAAGCGTCGCACTCGCTCCTGGCGGAACCATCTTCGCAATTCTTACCAGCGCCGAAGCCAGGTTGAGGGCGGTTGCCGCGCTGCTTTGCGCGGCAAACTCATCGGCTGCGCACTCGGCGGTTTCGGCCCAGGCCCGATCCAGGGCTCGTCCACACGGAACCATCAACAAAAGATCACGGCATGCGCGTAACAGGGCGCGCTTGAAGTTGTCTCGAGCTGCCAGATGACCGCATTCGTGCGCGATTGCCGCGGCCAATTCTTCCGCGCTCAGCGATTGCAGAACGCGTTCGGCGATGAACAGGCGCGGCTTGAGCGTACCCACAACGGCAATGATTGGAAATGAATGGACGATCCGAAATGCCGGAATGTCTATGCCGGACAACGCTATTCGGTCGGCAGTTCGCAGCCACTTTCGTTGCAGCGCTCGGGTCGCAAACCAGGAACGAAAAGCGCGCGACACCGCAAATGCGACCCCGACCACAGAGATCATAGCCAGGGCCGCGAGCTTCTTGCTAACCACTTCAGATGTCGCGTAAGGTTCGTAACTCAGGTACGACGGAACCAGGAAGAATGCCACGGAAATCAAAGCCAGAGCCGGCGGGCTGATGCGCAGGATGAAAAGGATTTCCGCCTGCGATCGCGACGACCATTGACTCGCCGCCCTTGGCATAAGCCGCCAGCACACTACAGCGACGGCCGAAGCGGCTGCGTTAAGAGCAAGCAGCGTTGCCAGCGCCAGACTGAAACCCAGAAATTCGTACATAGGCCGATCAGTTCTTACGTCGTAATTCGCGCTTTTTTTCCCGCACCAGGCGATCGAGCTCGTCAAGCGATTCGCGATCGCGCCGGCTTAACGTGTCGACGATACAGGCGAGCACCGGCGCGATTCCTTCCGCGTTACGTCCCAGCAACCCGTCGATTACATCTTCTTTGATGCCATGCTCGAATTCTTCACGCGAAACTGCCGGCGCATATAAGAACGCGCGCCCGTCTTTGCGACGATCGAGAAGCTGCTTTTTGTAGAGCCGGTCAAGCGTGGTCATCAACGTCGTATACGCGATCTTTTCGCCAAAGACGAGATAGATATCACGTACGCTGACTTCGCCGCGCTGCCAGGCTTCGTCGAGGACCTGCCGCTCGAGTTTCCCGAGCGCCAGCGACGCAACTTCGCGCGGGCGGCGAAATCCACGAAGAAGAAACCGAGGAGCTTTCATTGCGGTCAGCATTCTGTACGGAGGTAGGCTATGAAGTCAATCTTATTAGGGCAATCATATAGTTGACTCACCAAGATCTAATCTCGATAACGCCGAAGGCGTTCGCAACTTCAGCCCAGGGTTGCGCGCGTCAGCGCGCTACCCTGGGAAATGGCACAACCGACCTCGTTGCAACCCTGAAGGTCGTTCCCAGGGCGTTGCCCTGGGCTAGAATTAGCGAGCGCCTTTCGGCGCTGATAACTCTGTCCGATTTCTCAGGTGAGTCAAATACATGATTGCTGTTGAAACGGTTTGGATCCGTTCACCACTCTACCCGGTGGACTCGTTGAAACAGCACCTGGCTAGAGCCAGGTGCTAATGAGAGACACTAAAGCCAGGTGCTAATGAGAATCGTTGTGAGAAAAGGTTAATCCGCAGTCCGTGAAGCGGACGGCGGAAACAGCGGGCACTAGCCCGCGCGTCAGCAAGGACTCGGCCTTCTGAACCCTCCCTCACCGTCCCACCCCAACCGAGATGCTCGGTCGGGGACCCCGGGTTCGGGCTACTGCCCCGGCTCTCACCTGTTAGGTTCGCGGAACTCAATTGACGAACTGAACGTCAACCACGTGCGGAATGATGCCACGCTCGTGGCCTTCTCGGAGTAGACGGCGCACGGCTTCGCGGCCGCGCTCGCCGTAATCGAGCGTCAATTCATTCACCCACATCGAGACAAAACGATCTGCGAGCGCCGGATCCATGTCGCGCGCGAATTGCATGGCGTACTGCAAGGCATCTTCACGATTATCAAGCGAGTAGCGAATGCTCTCTTTTAACAAATCTGAAACCTCGCGAATTAGTTCGGGACCCAAATCGCGTCGGATTGCATTGCCACCCATCGGCAAAGGCAAGCCGCCGGTATGCTCGTGCCACCACTCGCCCAGATCGAGCACCTTGTGCAAACCGAGGGTGTGATAGAAAAGCTGGCCCTCGTGAATCAGTAAGCCTGCGTCGCAAAGGCCTTCGGTTACCGCTTCAACGATTTGATCGAAAGGCACAACCTCATATTTGAAATCCGGGTTGTAGATGCGCAGCGTGAGAAACGCGCTGGTTAATGTCCCGGGAATGGCTATCTTTGCGTTTGATAGCTCAGATGGATCGAGCTCTTCATTCGCTACCACGACCGGACCGTAGTTGTCGCCAATCGAAGCGCCGTGCGGCAGCAACGCGTACTTGTCAGCGACATACGCGTAAGCATGAAAGCTGATTGCGGTTACGTCATACGTGCCTTTGCGCGCTTCTTCATTGAGCGTCTGTATGTCTTTCAGAACGTGCTCGAATTTCAGTTCGCCCGTTTCGATTTTGTTCGTGGCCAGGGCATAGAACATGAATGCATCGTCGGAGTCCGGCGAATGAGCAACCGTTATTGTTTGTTGCGCTGTTTCAGGCATATCTTTGTGGTGACGAGTAAGTTCTTGCGGCACTTCCGAAATACGATTAAACAACTGTAGCAGCTCGTTCGACGCGATTGTAAACCGTGTCACGCTCAACGGCTTCAAAGCCTGCTTCTTCGATCAATCCGACTAGTTCCGGGCGCGTCATCTTCACTTCGTTATTGGCTTCGACGGAGTAGCTCTCAGTCAGTTCGCCGCCTTGCGCGATTGTGCCGTCGATGTCGTTCGCACCGAAGTGAAGTGCGACCTGCGCGAGCCGTTTGCCAAGCATTACCCAGTACGCCTTAATATGCGCAAAATTGTCCAGCATCAGACGCGACACCGCCATCGTCTTCAGTGAATCGATGCCAGAAGGCCCCGGTAGATGCGCCATCTGCGTTTCCGGCGGATAGAAAGCCAGCGGAATGAAACATTGAAAGCCGCCGGTCCTGTCCTGCTGTTCACGCAGACGAACCAAGTGGTCGACGCGATCCTCGACTGATTCGATGTGACCATAGAGCATCGTCGCATTGGTCTTAAGGCCAGCGGAGTGTACCTTGCCGGCGAGTTCCAACCACCGCTCAGCGTCGCACTTGTGCGCGCAAATCATCGAGCGCGTCGGCTCGCGAAAAATCTCTGCGCCTCCACCGGGACAGGAATCCAATCCCGCATCGATCAATTGCCGGATCATGTCTTCATCTTTCATTTTGTAGAAGTGAGCGAAATGATCCAGCTCGACCATCGTAAATGCTTTCAGATGTAATTGCGGATACTGCTTCTTCAAGGATGAAAGCAAGTCAGTGAAGTAGCTGAATGGCAGCTTCGTATTCAGGCCCCCGGTGATATGCAACTCTGTTGCGCCTTCGCCTACCGCGTCACCGGCAATGCGCAACGAATCATCGATGTTGTGTGTGTAGGCGTCTGGTTGGCGTGGCGTGCGAAAAAAGCCGCAAAACTTGCAATCAACATAACAGACGTTAGTCGGATTGAAGTGCCGGTTGACGTTGAAGTAAGTTGTGCGTCCGTGCATTCGCCGGCGAACTGTGTCGGCAAGCTTGCCGAGTCCGTTTAGATCATCGGTGCCAAAGAGAGCTACACCATCTTCGAAAGAGAAGCGTTCGTTGGCTTCAAGCTTCGCCGCAACCTGATTCAGTTGTGCGTCGTGTGAAAAAGTCATAGGTGCTTCGTGAATCAATCCCAGAGCGATTGCAGGTCTAATGTGAAACCCTTTAGCAAGGGGTCGCCAGAGATCTCCCGCGGATCATTCAAAGTCTCGGGTGCGCTGCCGGATCTGTAGATGTGAACCTGACGCTCGATCGGATCAATCAACCAGCCGAGTTGCGCGCCGTTCACAATGTATTCATCCATCTTGCCCTTCAAAGTATCGAGCTTGTCCGTTCGCGACCGAAGTTCCACGACTAAGTCAGGACAAAGTGGTGGGAACTCTTCCTGCTCCTGGGCGGTCAACACGTCCCATCGTTCATTCCGTACCCAGGAGACGTCCGGCGAGCGCCGGGCTTTATTCGGCAGCGCAAAAACCGTCGACGAATCAAATACCTGGCCTCTCCCGTCTTTCTCAGCCCATATCATTACCCGCGCGATGAGCTTTGCGTTTCGTATTCCTGTCTTTCCGCCCGTGGGAGCCATGACGATGAGATCTCCTTCGCTGGTGCGCTCGATGCGCAATTCCGGATTGAGTTGGCAGAACTCAAAGAATTCCTGATCGTTCATTCGTAACTTCGACGGTTCGAAGTGAACAACGACCGGCTCAGCCACAGATATGTTGAGAGTTGCACTCATACACAAAGCTCGATTAGATCTTCCATAGAACAGCGCCACCGAAAGTCAGAAAAAGGATGACGCTGACGAATGCATTCGTCGTGAAAAATGCGGCGTTCAGTTTGGTTAAATTATCTGCTCGTACCAACGTATGCTGATAAACCAACAAGGCGCCCGTTGCAATCACGCCCAAAACAGCCAGCAATCCCAAGTTCGTAAGAAAGTATAGCGCAACCAGAGCTGCGAACGCGCCCGCATGCAGCGTTCGCGAAATCCATAATGAACGAGCGATTCCGAACCGCGCCGGTATCGAGTATAAACCCTCGTGGCGATCGAAATCGTAATCCTGACAAGCGTAGAGCACGTCGAATCCGGCGGTCCAAAGCATAACAAGGGCGGATAGTACCAGCGGAACCGGGCTATCGATTGCTCCCCGCACTCCAATCCATGCCCCGGTTGGAGCGATGGCCAGACACCAGCCCAGAATCAAATGTGAAAGTAATGTCCAACGCTTGGTATAAGAGTAAAGCACAATGCTCGCCAGGGCGATTGGCGACAGAATCAACGTCAAGCGATTAAGCATAGCGGCGGCGAAGAGAAAGATGCTCGCCGAAATAACCGTAAACACCAGCACGAAGCTAATCGACAATGCGCCGGCCGGAATCGCGCGCATCTTCGTGCGCGGATTTCGCGCGTCGTAGTCGCGATCGGCGATGCGATTAAAAGCCATCGCCGTGGAACGGGCGC
>WNGK01000381.1_pt1 | contig 78957 bp, 94 predicted proteins | sample 5400601 | NCBI WGS metagenome assembly WNGK01 (sample SAMN13153376, study PRJNA577476) | soil metagenome | isolation source: 60 cm soil or saprolite under Garry oak tree replicate 1 | place: USA:California | collected 2016-06-15
GTCCACCGCCGATCTGGCCAAGAAACTGATGCGCTACATCCGGGAGCACAACAAGACTGCGGTCCCAGTGAAGTGGAAGTACGCCGATCCCAAGCGGCGCATCCGTGTACCGCTTTCCGGCGTTACGGCCCACTAGCCGTCGCTATGCGTTCGTGGTCGCACCGAACGGCGTCGGCGCTGGTGCTTGTCGCTTCACGATCATTGAGACACTGGCGACAAAGAACCAGATCAGCATCGCCGCCTGACCGACAAATGGCGTATATCCGGACGCGGTGTAGAAACCGGTGATGTCGGTTCCTCCAAGTATCGAGGGGGCGGCGGCGAGGTTGAGGAATGCCGCAGCGCAAGCAAACCAGCCCGTCCACCTGGGGACCACCCCGGTGCCCAGGATGGCGTAGCCCGCCGAAGCCAGCATGAGCGCAGAAATGATGAGCCCGATTGCCCCATACATCGGGAAGCTGCCCTCATTGAGTGCCCTGACCGCCGTTGGGTCGGACTTGACAACCGTGTCAAGAGCGGCACCGGCCTGGAGCCCGTCGGCGACCAGCTCGACGGCTATCACGACCAAGCCCACCCCGAAGAACAGTGCGGCAACCCACTCGTAGTCCTCTCGCGCGCGCCGGACCACGTGGCGGAATCCGGCCATGAAGACCAGGAGGCCGATCATGATGAGCGGGTCGGCAACGGCCGTACGAATGAGGATGAAGGTATTGGTTCTAGTGATCAGGCCGCTGTACTGTGCGGTGCCCTCCAGTGGAGCTGCTGGACCTATGCCAATGAAGTAAAGAGGAAGGGCAGCCAGGAACACCACAAAGCCGCCCACCCCAAACCAACCCGCCCACCGACGCACTGTTCGATCGAGTGAATCGGAACCTGATCCACTCCTGCCTGTAACCACCCCACGTCCTGCCAGAGTTGCCAATTTGATCTTCCTTCCGGTCTGAGGCTGCACCCAGAAGGGCCGTCGCGTCAGTGCCTGATGACCCGCCCAATTTCGATAAATGGCGGAGAGGGAGAGATTCGAACTCTCGATGGGCCAGTGACCCATAACGGTTTTCGAGCTCGACTCGATGACCGACCCGGTTCTTGAATTCAGAAATGGCCGTCGGGCCATTTCCCATAACGGTTTGCGCCGTTAGCGCCACGGTTTCTTTCGCTCGCGAGCGCATAAAGAGGGTATCAGACAACACGTGCACCTGGCTATGGAAATCATCGATGGGCTTTCTTGATGGTCTCGTTATTCATTTGGGTGGGCCCCACTAGCCGTAACAGAAATGATCACATCCACTGGTGCGACTGTTGACCGATTGTGGTCAATGGCCGCATCCGAGAATGATGCAGTTCGAACATTGCCGCAGCTTCGCCAGTCGACGCTTACAGCTGCGTCCCGTAGCGGTGGCCGACTAAAGCTTCGGCATCCAAAGAGAGCCACGCGCCGAGCGTTGGCTTGCCCGGACTTCCGCCAAATAACTTCGCGTCGCATGACGCGATTTGATGGTGGTTCCACAACTTGAGAACCGACGATTGAATCTCGGCCGCATGCTCGCGTGGGACATATCCGATCACACCAAAGCCGCTGACATAAACCGCGACCGCATTTGAATCGTAACTGTTGCTTGGCTCAGGCCAAAAGAAGACTCGGAAGGTGACGTCTTCCCCGCGCTCACGGCGGCCTGCATCCAACTTGCGGAGGGTCGGCTGGTAACTGGCCTCGCCTCGTATTTGAAACGAATAGCGCAAAGGTTTGGACGAGTAGTCCGTATCGACCATGCCTGCAGGCAGACCAGACGTCCGCGCCCGATCAGGTTCGCGCCTTCCGCGTCGGAAAAAGCTCGATAGTCCCATGTCGATTCATGGTGATCCTATTTGGCCGGTGAGTGCCAAACTCAGTTGGGGCTCGTTCGCACCTTTAGCCGAGGGCCACTTTCCAGACACCTTTGCCAGAGACCCAAATGGCCGCACCGTCTGCCTCCCAGGCGACATCGCGGACCCGATTTCCTGTCACCTCAGGCTGCTCGAAAGACCCGATCACTGTCAGAGAGTCGTCGGCCACCCGGACCGTGTCGTCCTTCCAGATGGCAATGCGGCCGGAGGGGCTTACCTCGGCTCCATCGCATCCCCCGAGCTTGGCCTCGTGCACGATCCGGCCATCGAAGTCCAAGACATGCCACCAATCGCCTTGACCCCAGCGGCCGACGACAATGCGCTCAAGGGGCCGATCGACACCGTACATCTTCCCGTTGGGCTCCTTCAGTTCGGTCAACTTCATGCCGCCGTCCCTTTTCACGATGACGACGCCCTTGTAAATGGTCATCGCGAGACTCCCATCCGGAAGCGCTGCCAGAGCAGTCGGCCAGTCGACATCTCGCTGCATCAGCAATCTCCCATCGTCCGCGCTGAGGCACCAGATCGTTCCCGTGTAGCTGATCCAGATGACCCCGCCGCCCGCGGTGACGTAGTACGGGTGCGGAATGGTTATGCCATCCCCCGTTCCAGGCACCTTGAACTTCCATCGCTGCCCAAGCCCCGAGGGCTCCAATCCGTACAGACTTCCATCGCGACACCCGACCGCGAGAAGGCCGCCGGCGTCGGCGCCGTCGGTCATCTTGTCGCCGTAAGCGATTTGGGCGATCAGCCGTGACGGTGAGACCAGCGATGACCAGCCGCGACCCTCGCCGATGCGGCCTTCGTCTGTGAGTGCCAGAAGCCCGCTCGACACCGGATACATTCGCGGACCGCTGCCTGGAAGAACGCATATCTGTCTCAGAGAGCCATCGAGGTTCAGCTCGCTGATCGTGGTCTGCCCCTTGGCGTATCCGGCAACCAGCAACGAACCGGACAGAGTCGCCAGGCTGTCGGCGCGCACCTTGGCGTGATGCGCGACAACCTTCAACGTGCCGGTGGCCGTGCATTCGGCAACCGCCGGAGCGACCGGGACCATCCCTAACTCACGCTCCAATCCCCCCAGACGCTTCTTGACCCCCACTCTCGGACTCAAGCGAACGGCCTCTCGCCAAAACTCCACTGTCAACTCTCGAAGCCCAGCCTGCTCCGCAGCTTCCCCTAGATCTCTCAGGGTTGACGCCTTGAAGTACGGGTCAGAGCTCTTCGCAACGGCTTCGCGCAGAACTGCGAGACCAGGATCGTCAGCTGTCATTTTGCCCGCTTCGCCAAGGCGTGCCCACCCCATCACCGCCATCGCCGGCGACGAGCCTGAGTCCTCGAGATCGTGAACGTAGGTCGGATCGTCAAGCGCGGTGCGGCCATCCAGGTGAAACAAGCAGAGCGCGCCATCTCCCAGCTCGAAGTCGACGAATCCCTGACTCTCGCGAACGGCGACTCTGCGTGGGTTATTCAAGAGTCGCCGGCGCCAACGTTCGACGTTCTGGACGAGGTCGAGCATGACCAGCGCAAGGGTGTCCGGCGCGTCTTGGCCCTTCCAGCTCACAGCAAAATGTGCGGCGCCCAAAGCCCCAGATTCGGAAATGGCGACCGCGGTGGCATAGGCATCGAAGCGCTTAGAGAAGAAGGCCTTTCCGGTCCACTCAATCCCGGTGATTTCCGTCTGCCACTCATCGCCATGAGACCGGCTGATTGCGATGAGAAATCGCCCTACGTCCGAGACTGCCGCATTGGAAATGCGGCCGCTGGTCGATCCCCGGACCAGGATGCGTTCGCCATCCAAAAGCATCCATCCGCTAGTACTCTCAGCCCCCTCACTGCCATCGTGGCTGTCCGACCACACCAAGGCAAAGCGCTTGTTCGGACTCTTCACGTAAGGGCCGATCATCTGCGGCTCGCGTATGACCGCGATGCGCTCCTCGAAGCGAACGTTGGCGTCGAGTGATGGATCAGTGGCGAACTTGTCGGGGAAGCCCTCGCGGACGTACCTGGCCAAGAAGGTCGCCAGCATGAACGGCTCATCCCTGCCCGGAGCAATCGAGATGGTGAATGTCAGGCCGTGGTGTTCGGGCGACTTCCCCGTTGTCGTTATGGTCGCGTCCATCAGGTACGCGGCGTATGTCGCCGCGATGGCGCCTTCACCCACGACGCCCTCGCTCTTGTGACCGTGAATTTGCTGACAAGCAATGAGGAGCGTGGCGAGAGTTGTAATGGCGTTGGCGTCGGGGTGCTCGGTAGCGCGAACCTTCTGCAGTTCTTGCTGGACCGATATCGGCATCTTGCCGAGCGCGATCTTGTCGATGTCGGTGGACGCCAGGTACTCGTAGAGCTCGCGCTTCCACCCGGACTCGTCCACAAAGGATCCGCCCCACTTGACCAGTGGGTCTGTCACCCGAGTAGGTGCTCCTCGAGCTCAGCCTCGACCAACTTGCCACGCTCGTCAGCGCTCACGAACTCTGCTCTGCTGCCAGCAGCGGTTTTGGTGATGTGCAGGACGGTGGGGATCCGCTCGGCGACTGCCTTGATATGACTGACCACCACGACCAATCGGCCGGCCTGGGCGCGACTCTCGAGCACTGACATCGCCTCGTCCAGGGAGCTCGCATCAAGAGTGCCGAAGCCTTCGTCGAGGAAGAGGGCGTCAAGTTTGCCGCCGGCGCGAGCGGCAATTTCAACCAGGGCGAGCGCTAGAGCCAGGCTGGCCAGGAACGTCTCGCCACCACTTAGCGTTCCCCGCGGCCGCGGTTGATTCGTTATCCGGTGCATGACCTGGAAGTCAGGGGCAAAACCAAACTGGTCGTTGCTCATGGCTCCCAGCAGTTGCGAGGCCACGGCGAGGAGGTTGCGCTGCCGCGTATCGATGATGTGCCGGATGAACTGGTTGTCGGTCGTCAGGCGGCCCAGCTCCTCGAGATCGACAACGAACCGACGGCCAGCCGCCAGGCTGGCATCCAGAGTCGCGGCTGGTTGGATCTGAGCTGACGCCAACTTGTGGTCCTTCTCTGCCGACCTCTTGTCGGCTGCCGCCGCGATCACGGCTTGGTCGAGCGCCTTACGGTCTTTCATCCCCTCCTTGACCAAGACAGCGTCGACTTGGGCATCGAGCTCCGCCGCTTTCATGGTCAGGGCATTTACTTCGCCGCTGGCGCGGCTCTCCGCCTCTTTGGCAACGGATTCGATGCCCTCAATGCGTTTGGTGGTCTCGCCGAGGCCAACCCCACCGTCGATATCAGGGGAATTCTTGTGCCCAAGCACCGCGAGAACGTCGTCGAGGCGCTGCTTCAGGAGTTCGGCGTCTTTGATCAGCTTGGTCGCAGGAGCGTTCACCTCTCGTTGGTAGCGTTCTTGCAAGACCTGTTCCGATTTTTGAGCGTCTTTGACGGCCGCACGTGCGGCTTCCAGGCTTTCCACGTGGCCTTGCATTTCTTCCCGCCGCGCTGCCAGCAGTTTGGCGGTAAGGGGCGCTGACGCCGTGTCCGCTTTGTCAGGTGCCCCTATGAGAGTCGCGATACGTCTCAAATCGTCAAGCGCCTGCTTGCGGGCTGCGCCAATTTTGGCCTGACGATCTTTGTGGGCGGCCTCGTCCTTGACCAGCTGCGATGCGCGCTGTTGGCTTTGGGTTTGAGCCGAACTCAGCCGACGCAGCGCTTCAATTGTCGCCGGCTTGGCTGCATCAAGTGCGGTTCGCGCTACTGTCCCGCGATCCACGAGCGGCCTAAGCAGCAAGGCATCGGTCGACTCGAGCGCTGCTCCGGGCAGGCTGCGTTGTAATTCGCTAAGAGCAGCGGTCAACAACTGGCCGAGCTCGTCGGAGCGAGTCGTAAGTCTCTTGAGTTCGTCTTGGGCCCCGGTCAGCTTGGCGTTGGCGGCGGACAGCGCTGCCTCAGCCTGGCGTACCGCCGCTTGTGCTTGTCCAACGGCTTCGTTTGCCCCGCCGGGAGGCGCAGCCGGTGGATGATAGTGAGGAGGCAGCGTGCGATCGCAGATGGGACAGGGGTCGCCGGGCTTGACTGCGCTGCCGGCTGTAGCGGCTGCCGTGGCCAACAGTGACGATTCTCGCGCGGCCTCGGCTTTGGCGAGTGCCTTGCGCAGGTCGGTGGCTTGCCGGTCGCATGTGACTGCCTTCTTGCTGAGTTCCTTTTCTTCCGAGCGCTTACCGGCAATCGCGTCGACCGCGAGTTTCTGCTCGTTGTGCAGGCGCCGACACTCCGCCAATTGATTCCGAGCCACCTGATAGGCCTCCGTGAGAGCCTGGTGTTCGTTGCTGAGCTTGGTCTCTTTGGCGGTTGCGCCTTCGTATTCCTTCTGTAGTCGGGGCAGCTCCTTGTCGAACTTGGATAGAACTGCACGTTCTTCGGTGAGCTTGTCCGTGGCGACCGTCAGCTCACGTTCGTCCCGCTCTGCAGCCGCTTGATTGCGCTCGATCTGATCGAGAGTCGCGGAGGCGGCAGCGAGATCCTCAGGACCGACACGACGAGCCCGGGCCTTTTCGATGATGTCGGCCGCCTTCGTCTCGGCTGTTTGGGCAGCGGCCAGCGCTGTAGATGCAACTTTGCCATCGCTCGCGAACTTATCGGCGAGCGGCAGCAGCGCCATCAGTGCCACGGCCGGTCGTGGTGACCTGGTCAGCTTTTGCAATGGGTCGTTAAGGGCCCGTGCCGCGCTCGATGTGGCCTTTGATTCTTCGCCGAGCCCTGTCACCTTGTCCGCGATCTTCTGCAGGGCGCCCGCTCGCTTCTCGGCAGCAGCAACAAGCTGCGCGCTTTCCGCGGCTGTCTTGGCGGGATCGGGCATGTATTGCTGGCGAGCCTCGGCGAGATCAGCTATGAGCCCTTGTGCTCGGTTCCTCGCCGCCTCAGATCGTTTTCGTGCCTCCTCGATCTCCCCTAGTTGGAAGATTCCCTTGAGGATTCCGGTCCGGTCAGCTGGTGTGGCGTTGAGTAGCACCTGGAAGTCTCCTTGGGGAAGAGCGACCGCCGATTTGAAGACGCGGTAGGTCATGCCCAGAAGGCGTTCGATTGCCGCGTCAACGTCACTCTCGCGATCAAGGGTGGCGAACTTGGGGTCGCTCAGACACTGTAGGCGGCTGATCGCGGGCGGTGATTGAGAGCGGGAACTTGAGCGGGTAACCCGATAGACCTTTCCCGTCACCTCGAAGTCGAGCTCAACCGTCATCGTGTGCATGCCGTCGGCGATCAGAGGTGTAACGTCGCGTTCGCTCCAACTCGTTTTCTTCCAGAGGCAGAAAGAGATCGCGATCAGGATGGTGCTCTTGCCGCTGCCTGTCACACCGGTGATGGCGAGCAGCTCGATGTCATTTAGCTTTATCTCCTGGCGCTGGCGGTAGCTGCGAAAGCCCTCAAGGGAGAGCCGGAGGGGCCTCACGCAGAAGGGGCAGGAACTGTCTTTGGTTTCAGCGACTCAACCGCTTTCTCCAGCGCCGCGAGCTCCGGCAGCGAAGGTTCGGTTTCACTCTCAACCGACTCGATGAGCGAGCTGAAGATAGAGAGAACGCGATCCGCGGAACCTTGCCTTGTGCCCACCACTTTCAGGAAGTCGTGGAAGGCCTCGGTGAATGTTGGCTCGGCTTCGCTCACCACATCATCGGCGCCGAGAACCTGCAGTCTGCGCGAGGCGTCACGTTCGTAGACGGCCAAAAGTTGAGCTTGAGGAAGGAGCTCCTGTACCTGCTCCTGCAGGTTCGGCACCGCAGACTCGGTATCAACTGTGACCACACAAAGAGCCTTGCCGACCCTGTCGGCCTGCTCCCCAATCTGATCGATCGTGCCTTCCACCGTCTTGAGCTGGCGACCTCCGGCGATCTTGTGGACCTCAATCTGCGGTGGCCGGCCTGGCGCGATTTCTACGGTGACCGTCTCCTTGGTCTGCCCAGCTTCTCCGAAATCAAGTTGAATCGTCGAGCCCGCATAGCGACCGGGAACCGTCCCCGGCAACTTCTGCGGCTTGTGGATGTGTCCGAACGCGGCATAGCTGACCTGGGGGAGTCTCTCCATGCGGGTGGCATATGACTCGGTGACGTGAATCTGCCGCTCGGTGTTTGACATCGTCGCCCCTGTGACGTGGAGATGGGCGGCGAAGAGGAGCACATGTCGTTTGGGGTCGTAATCGCGGCTCATCGACTCATAGAGCGCATCCTCGATGTGCTGAACGCGGTCGGCGTAGTTCGTCATGCGTATCTCGGCGCGCTCGTCGGCGTCGATCATCCGATTCCCGTGAATGAAGGGCACGCTGGCCAGTCTCACGACTTCGCCGGTCTCGGCCGGAAATTCGAGGACGCCGCCAGCCGCAGCGGGCTTGGCCTGGGAGATGAAATGCAGTCGGTGCTCGCGTCCTAGTAGTCGCATGAACAGCTCGAAAAGTGCCGGCGAATCGTGGTTCCCGCAGATCACCACCGTGGGGGCGATGGCAGCGAGCTCTTTCAACGCATCTACGCCGCGAGTCAGGTCGAGGTACGACGGTCGCAGTTGATCCCAAACGTCTCCTGAGTGAATGATCAGGTGCGGCTTGTAGTTTCGGGCCAGCTCGATGATCTCGGCCAGCACCACGTCGTGCTCGGCATTACGGTCGAACCCGTAGCAGGCTTTGCCGAGATGCCAATCGGACGTGTGCAGCAACCTCATTTCTTGAGGCGTTCGAACGCGTCGGCCTGCTGCTTGGCCTTCACCTCCTTACTGACGCCGGTGTCTTCGGCGGTGCTTGTCGAAAACGCCGGGAAGGGAAACCGGATCGGAATTGGCGCGGGGATCAATGGTTGGTCGAGCACCATCAAGCCGGGCAAGAACCTGGTCGCCCGCTCCCGGAGTTCGGGTGATAGGAACTTGTAGCCCTCGGCCTCGCCTGCGGCCAAGCGGCCGACCACGCTGACCGCAGCGTTAGAGACGACCGTAGGTTCGACGGTGGATGCAGACTGCTGCGCCCCGACCAATATCACGCCAAGGCTGCGGCCTCGGGCTGCTACGTCCACCAGTAATTCCTTGATCGGGCTACGCCCTTCGCGCGGCGCATACTTGTTGAGCTCGTCGAGCACGATGAAGCGCAGAGGCTCGCGGCCGTGACCCTGCTTCTCTTCGAAGATTCGCGAAACCAACGCACCCACGACAAAGCGCTGCGCGTCGTCGTGCAGCGAATGGATATCGACAACCGTGACAGGCTCATCGAGCTGGACTTCGGAAGCGCCGACCGCAACCAGGTGGCCGATTCGGGGCGCCTGGGCGTAAAGGCGGCGAAGGAAAGCCAGAGCCGTCCCCATCTGCACGCCGGCGGCCCAGTGATTGTCTAGCGCGCCATCCTCAGGAGCAAACAGTGGAGTGAGGAAGTCGATGAGATCGGAGAAGCTGCGGAAGGGGTGGCCCTCGTCAGCCTTGCGCGGCGGGCGCTTCTCTTGCAGTACTCGATCCATATTGAACGACGAGCCATCTGGGGGCGGAGCGAGAAGGACTGCACCGTCCTCGTTCTCCAGCGGGTAAGCCCAGCGTGCGAGCTGTACTCGTACCCTTTGCTCAACGAACGAGAGTTGGTTGCGTGGGTCGTCAGCTTCGGGTAGGCAGTAACGCAACAGACCCTGGCGGATGAACTGCTGCGGTGTCCAGGCGTACGCCACGACTTCGCCGGTGTCTCGAGAGTTGATGTCTGTGGCCAGGCTACCGGCAGTGCTCGACTGCGACCGCGGGGCGTAAAGGCGGACACGATCAAACGGACCCGGCTTGGCGACGCCGAGCGCGGCCCATTGTTCAGGCGCTCCAGCCTTGCTCTCGTAGCGCGCATTGGGTCGATCGATGTGGAGCAGGTCCTCGCCCTTGACGTTGAAGACGACGGCGCGTACCAGGGGACCCGACTTGCCGAGAAGCGCGCGCCCGGCCTCGGTCTCAAAGAGCATGTAGAGAAAGAAGAGCCCGAAGGACGTTTTCGTTGCCACACCGGAGATGCCAGAGATCGAGAGGTGGCCACCCTTCTCGCCATTGATAAATGAGAAGTCTGCGAACACCGGAAGGCCGCTCTGGTCGACCCCGATGGGCAGCGGTTGCTCCATCTGGTCCAGAAAGAGTGCGTTCTCGCGATGCGCTCCGGACGCGCGCTTGACCGCTGCTCCAGGCTTGGGCGGCAACCACAGTTCGGGAACGGTGCGCAGGATTGACACCTCGACGTTTGAGGACATCAGGCCAGGCATTGTCATGCCCTGGGTGATTCGCTCGGTGTCGCTGGCGAACTCTGCGCCTTCGATCGAGTTGCGGCCCTCAGTCACGATTCCGTAGTGGTGCAGCTCAGTGCCATCGGGCAAGGTCTGGCTGGTGACCACCAGCTCATCGAGCTGGACGACCTGATTCTCGCCGAGGACGATGGCGAACTCTCTGGTCGTCGAGTCGACAGATCCGTCGATGACCCCGAGCACATCGGACTCGTCGGCCCCGTTGGGATGGATGGCCATCAGTGAACTCCTTGTGGTGCCGGCCCGCTGGAGACTGCTTGCCGAACGGCCCGGAATGCGAGTCCTGGATGGCCGAGCAGGTGACGTAGATGGGATTCCAGGGCGCCGATCGGTTGCAGGTTCTGGGGCGCGCGCGGGTCGCGGTGCGGGATGCCGGCGAAGCGAGGCAGAGTAGCGGTGAGCCTGTCACACAATTCGACCGCCGCCTTCAAACCGGCACTCTGCGGCACCTCGAGACGGACAATGCCGGCCCAGGGTCCGGATAGACCACTGGAGGGAACCAGCCTCAGATAGCAGCTGTAGCGATCGTTGCGAAGCCGGAACAATGATGTACGTTCGCCTGCCCCCAAACCGGGGATGCGCATGTGTTCCTCGGGACGCAAGAGCATGCGGTGGTGGGTCTTGATGTAGCCCGCAGCGGGATTGGCGAGATCGCGCGAACGAACGTAGTGCAACGGACCGTCGGCGATCGTCAGCCCGTACGTGTCCGCCATCCTCTCCGCGAGCATGCCCTCAGCTCTGCGCATGCGCTCCTGCAGCTCCATCAGGGGCGCATCCGGCTCCGTCGAGGCAATCGATTTCGAGTCCCAGGACCAGCCCCCCGGGACATCGGAGAGATCTCCGGTCAGGCCGGATCCCCAAATAACCAACCGTTGAACACGCATGTCCGCGAACTCGATCGATTTTTCGGTGGCGATCACCGCGCCGCAGGCGTGGCTGCCGGCCACCCCGCGAGCGACAATGCCCGTGTTCGAATCGAGTTGATAGAGCGCCGCTTCGCCTCGCCGAACTCCGTCGACGAAGACTATCGGGAAGGCGGGCTTGTTCTCCGGCCGGTGGGATTCCAGGCGCCCGCCGTCTTCGACAAGCTCCACCTGCTCAGCGCCTTGATCCTCTGGCCGGACCAGATAGGGAGCGCCGTATGCGGCCTGCCAATCCTCAACGTAAACAGTCACTACCCATCCTCCCGAGCGCCCGGCCCCAGGATAGATGGAGAACAGATGTTTGTGGGCAGTATGGGCCTATAGCCGAGAGCATGATCCATTGCTGAGTGGAGAAGAAGAATTTGCCTTTAACAAGCATCCCTCCCGAGGACCGACCCCGCGCGGTCCCGAAATATCTTGGGGTTTCGTTCGCCGACGAAACTGCTTGCGATCAGGCCACAAAGCGGTGTTGGTTATGCCAATCGAGAAACTGGGGATTCGGCCGGTCGGATGGCCGAGCAGGCGTGAGCAGCGGGTGGCCACTCATCTGGAGGTACTCCTTGCCGTTGTGGAACTCGTCCTCTAGTCGCTTGCTAACGACCACCTCCATCTCCGGCGTCACCGTGAGATAGCCTCGATCAAACAGTGTGTGGAGGTCCCGCCGCAGCAACAACCCATTGTCAATCCGATGTTCCCCGCCCTCCGAATAGGGCCTTATGTGCCCTGCCTCAAGAACCGGTAGAACCCGCTCGGCCGTGATTGCGCACCGTCGTGCATAAGCGTCGATGATGGCAGCCTGGAATGAGCCTTGGCCTAGACGCGGGAACGTGAAGACGGGTGGGCCGTACCGGGGGCCGATCGGTTCCGCGACCGAAATAACACCGGCGGCCGCCTGAGCAGCCAGTAGGAGTTGGACATAGCCCCAGAGTGACTGACCAGGCTCCTCATCCAGCCGGTACCCACGTCCCGATTGGATTGGCGCCTTCCAGTCGGGTGCGTCAATCCAATCCGACTCCTCAAAGAATGCAGGTTGCTCCAGCAAGATGCAGCCGATCTCATAGTCCTCGGTCGGCGACGACACCTTGCGGTACTTCTCCACTCGGTTCCTCATCTCCAGCAGCGACGATGTCCCATTCTTAAGCCCGAAGGTCTCCCACGCGATGCTCACGGGCAGACTCACATGACGGGCAAAGAAGCCAACGCCAACGATGCGGCTCCGAGGGCTGTGCAGCTTGAATAGAAACGGCTCGCCCGGTACGAGGGCTCGGAATGCGTGTGGACTGGGCTGCCAGAAATTGACCTCATCGATGCCTTCGAGTCTGCGCAGCTGACTGAACCATTGCCAGTCCGTGATGCCGACATACGCCATGGCTGGCCGGTAGCCGCTGGCCATCTTTCGTTAGCCCACCTTGCGGAACCGCTCGTAGCGCTCAGCCAAAAAGTCGACGTTCGGTCGTAGAGCCCTTTGGCGCGGGACCGTGATGATCTGACCGTCGAACCCCTGCAACCCAACCTTCAGCATTGGGCCGTCAGCCTCGCGCAGCACGTCGTGCCGGACTTCGATTTTCAGGTCGGGTCGAACTCCCAGGATGTCGGCATCGAAGGCAGCGTGGTGGAGTTTGCACAGAGCCAGTCCGTTGGGCACGACTGGATCACCCAGCGGGTGCCTGTCCGGCAGGATATGCGCTGCATCCAGCAACTCCCAATGCCGTAGCCGGCATACGGCGCAAGTCTCTGCATAAGCGTCCAGCACGCGGACTCTGAACAGCGACTGGTGAAGACGCTTGCTCATCATCACGGCGAGATACGCACGTCTGGGGGCGTCACCCAATGTGGTAGCCGTTGCCTCAATGTCCGACGTGTCTTCGGTCAGGATCGTGAAGGTGAGTTTGGCGGGATCGTCGCCGACCACGTAGACAGGCCATTCGGCGTGATAGAGGCCAGGTCGGTGTCCGTGGAAGTAGATCAGAGGTACGTGCTCAACCATGGCTCGGCGAAGACCGGCATTGTCTGAGTGGCGGGGATCGGTCCCCCTGTACCTGTAATGGACACCCTCGTAGGTAGGCTCGTCCTCATATGGCCGTTCCTTGCCTGGCACCTCCGGCACGGTGGTGATGCTGAGCGGGAGCTCACAGATAGCTGGCTTGAAGATGCCTTGAGGTCCAAGTAGCGGAACGCGCCGCCCATCAAACTCAAATCCTCGTGCCAGCACCGACCTCGGGAGCACCGAGCCTCCGTGCAGAGCGGTCTGCTCCCTCAGGAAGTTGAAGGCTGCCACCCTGACGGCACTGTCGAGGTCGGCTCCCACTGGGCCGGAATGTTATCTGCGACACGCCGCTCCGGACGGCCCCCTTAATGGGCTGGGTTGGCGCCGCTCATCCGTCCGGCGTAGGTTCCGCGGATGGACCGTGTCGCGGACGACCGTCAGCTGCTCGAAGGCCTGATCGGTCGATCCGCATCGCGCCCGTTGCAGCGGGACCTCTCCCAGCTGCTGGAGGCTAGCGAAACCGAGTTGGCCTCTCTGGGTTTGCCTCGACCGGCCAGGCGTCGACTTCTCGCGTGTGCGGAGGTAGCGCGTCGGTACCAGCCGAAGGCTCCCGTCCCCGAGCCCATCACGACACCAGCTCAGGCTCTCGCCCACCTGGGTCGGCTGCGTTCTGGCGGCCGGGAAACTCTGGCGGTCCTCTTACTGGACATCCGACTCAGCCTGCTCGCTGTGGAGGTAGTTGCGACCGGAACCGTCGCCCATGTCTCGGTCGAGCCTCGTGAGGTCTTCGCGCCCGCTGTTACGGCTGGCGCGAGCTCTGTTGTACTGGCACATAACCATCCGTCCGGAGATCCCCAGCCCAGCGCTAAGGACATCGAATTCACGCGCGCGATCGTGGAGGCCGGGCGGATCCTTTGCATCGACGTACTCGACCACCTAATCGTGTCTGCGAGGAGTTACTACAGCTTCCAACGCGCCGGGCGCCTCTGAGGCTCAGACGCGATCGGCAATTTGTAGCCGACCACAGATCTAATCAGCTCCCTGGACTCATGCGCTGCGGCTCATGTGCGGCCATGACCCTAGCTGACGGGCGTGTCGTCGGGTAGATGCCAGCCTTCCAAGACGCGGTCGCGGTCCATCCCAGGCTCGTGAAGGTTCGCTCGGCCCCGACCTAGATTGGCTAAACGGGCACTGCGCCCCAGCTGGGCCACCTCGCACGATCCCCAGAGTGCGGAGCTTGCCGGGCTCCGGCTGGACGACCTCGCCTGAACACGGAGTCGTTCGGAAGTCGCGCGGAAGTCGTCTTGTCCTGACCGGTTGGACGCCATATGCCGGGAGTCGCACTCCGCCGCGGCTCAACGGAGCTGGCTAGACGCCAGCTAGACGCCAGCTGGGCCGCCGCACAACGCCCGCCGCGAATACGGAAGTCGCACGGAAGTCGTTCGGAAGTCGTTTTGCCGCGGCCGATTTTGACCACCTCGATATGGATTGTTTAGGTATGAAGCGCAGCTGGCTGCACAGCCCATTGGCGTACCACCTTTCGCGGCCACTGCGATCAAGAAGGTGGAACCCGGAGCACGGGAAGGTGGGCGGAAGGTGTTTCGCGTCCGCTAGCCGGCGACCGCCTGGAGGCGGCTTCGCGAATACGGAAGGCGGACGGAAGGCGGACGGAAGGCGTTGGCGACGCACGGAAGGTGACCGGAAGGTGTTTGCCGCCGGCGAGCCGCCATCGCGAATTCAGAGCACCCGGCGACAAACGCCTCAAACCGACCTCAGAAGGCGTCCCGAAGGCGGTTGGAAGGTGGGCGGCTGGTACAGAAGGCGGTGCGAAGGCGCCCGCCTGCGACGGTAAAGCCAATTTCATCGAGGGGGTAATGGCGTGATGAATTTCAATCGGATACTTCGGGACCTCTCGGCAACCTTGGCGCTGCTCGCGGTGCCTCGGCTCAAGGTGGGCGGCCCCACTCCGCAGCCTGGCGCGCAGCAAGCGGAGCAGCTTCAGCGACTCGTCGACGCAATCAACAGCGCTCTCGACGGTCTGGTGTTCGTGGTGGCTCACGCAGCCGTAGTGGCAGCCCATGTGGTGGTGGTCGCGGCCCCGGCGATGGCGCTCCTGTGGGTGCTCGCCAAGGTTGGTGCGCGGCCCGTACATCGGTCGTTCCGGCAGACCCGCCTCGTCGCGGTCCGGATCATCCCGCCCGCCGAAGGGGTCTTCGAGCCGGCGCGCTGGGTGGGCGCATTCAGGATGCTGTACGCGATCGCTCTGCCTTGGTGGAAGAGGGCATTCGTCGGCCAGCCCTGGCTCACGTTCGAGCTGGAAGCCGTGGAGGGCCAGCTGACGACCCGCTGTACGTTCCCGAAAGACCTACAGACGTTGGTGATCAGCGCCCTCCACAGCGCACTTGCGGACGCTGACATCGTGCCCACTGAAGTCACATCTCGCGTTGCCGGCGGAAGCGCCGCCCGAGTCCGCCTCCGCCTGTGGCGCGAGGACATCTACGCGCTCAGCCCGTCCAGGACGGACTCGCTGGAGTCGGCCGCCCAGGCGCTTGCCGAGGCGGGCGATGGCCTGATCCAGATTGCCATGGCGCCGGACACGGGATGGGAGAAGCGCGCCACGAGGCGCCTTAATCAGCTGAGCGGCTTCGACGCGCACGAAGGCCTCGTCTCGAGGCTCATCCGGCTGCCCATGGACCTCTTCTACGACTTCTGGTTCAGCTATCCCAAGTCGACCACGCCCACCCCGCCGGCTCGGCGCCATGATCAGCCCCTCCCGACTGGAAACAAGACCGCCCAGGCTTGCTGGCGGGTTGAGGTTCGTCTTTCCTGTTGGGCGCCCACGACCAAGGCTGCCATCGCCGGGTTGAAGCCCATCGTCGCGGCCTTTTACGCCGCCGAAGGCGAGAACCGTCTTCGTCCCGAAATGGTGTGGTGGTCACCGGCCTTCGACAAGGCAGTCAACAAGCGCCTCGGTCCAGGGCGATCGTCGATGGTGCTGTCTCCGGAGGAGCTGGCGCTGCTCTTCCATCTCCCGCTAACCGAGGTCCCGATGGAAGCGGCGGGCGTCCGAGTCATGCCGCGGCATCGATCGGTAAGCGACGTTGGCAGCTCGCTGTCGCGCCTGGACGACATCACCAAAGTGCGGGTGAAGATCAGCCAGGTAGACCGGCGCGAGCACGTTCACATTCTTGGCCCGACCGGAGTCGGCAAGAGCACGCTGCTTCTGAACCTGGCGCTGCAGGACATCGACGACGGCAGCATCGGCGTTGGCGTCATCGATCCCAAGGGGGATCTCGTCCGCGAGTTGCTTGAGCGCATTCCCCCGCGGCACGCGGACCGTATCGCGCTGATCGATCCGTCGATTCGGGAGAGACCGGTCGGACTGAACATCCTCGAGTGCGATGATCCGGCTCAGCGCGAGCTCGTCACCGACGGCGTGGTCGCGATCTTCCGCAAGAGCTTCGAGCGATTCTGGGGACCGCGAACCGATGACGTACTCCGCGCTGCGCTGCTCACCCTTCTCCGCCACCCCGAAACCACGCTCACCGAGGTCCCACTCCTTCTTCTCGACAGACGTGTGCGCTCAAGGCTGACCAAGAACCTCGGTGACCCGGTCGGCCTGAAGCCCTTTTGGCAGGAGTACGACGCCCAATCTGACGGCCAGCGACTTCAGATGGTCGGCCCGGTCCTCAACAAGCTGCGGACCTTCCTCCTCCGGCCGACTGTAAGAAACGTCCTTGGCCAGAGCAGATCGACCATTGACCTGCATGAAGTGATTGACCGGCAGGGCATTCTGCTGGTCAACCTCGCCAAGGGCGAGCTAGGTGAAGAGACGAGCCGCTTGCTGGGCGCCTTTGTTATGTCGCGGATCTGGCAGGCGGCGACGGCGCGTTCAAGGCGCCCCGAAAATTGGCGCCCGGACTTCAACCTCTACCTCGATGAGTTCCACGACTACCTGTACCTGCCGCAGTCGATCGACGAGATACTGGCGCAGGCGCGTGCCTACCGCCTCAACCTGACTCTTGCCAATCAGCATCTCGCGCAGCTGCACGAGTCGACGCGGCAGGCACTGACGGCAAATGCGCGGACGCGGATCGCTTTCCAACTGGGACCCGATGACGCACGCGTGGTGGCGCGCGACTTCGAGCCGATGACGGTCCATCAGCTTCAATCACTTGCCCGTTTCCAGATCGCCGTTCGACTGAACGTCGATGGCCACACCCTGCCTCCTTTCACCGGCACGACTCTGCCGATGCCGGCCGGATTGGGTGAAGGCCATGCCGCCGAGCTGAAGTTCAAGAGCGTGCAGCGCTACGGCCGGCCGGTTGCCGAGGTTGAGGCCGAGATCGTCGCCCGTCTCAACCGATTTGGAGCCGGCGGGCCCTTCAAGGAGATCGCATGAACGCTGCGCGCAACCCTTCGCGCCACCAACTCAGAGGGGCTTCGCGGATCCCTTCGCGCCGTGGCGCGAATGGCACCAGCAATTCAAATTCGGCAATTTCCTCCCCGGGACTGTCTCCCCACTCAACTTCGTCACAGAGGATCTTCCGAACTCTCGAACTTCGACTGGGCGATGAACCCCGCTCGTCACCTGGCGACTACTCCCCCACTCCGCGAGACATGGCCATCCTCATGGCACTGGATGCGTACCGCTACCTTGACCGCAGCCAGATCCAGACGCTCTTCTTCGCAGGTCCACGTAGCTGCCAGTACCGGCTTCGATGGCTCGCCCACCACGGTCTAGTGCGCACCTGGCAAGTGGTCATGCGACCTGGACGCGTCTGCCGCGCCTCGATCTTTCTTCTGTCGCGGCGGGGCGCAGCAGCCGTTGCGGAGTGGCTCGATGTGGAGCCGGCCCCTTTCGTCCGCCGCGCAGAGCACGCGCTCGAGCGGCGCTTCCATCTGGTGCACCAGCTCGAGGCGAACCAATTCTTCATCGATCTCGCCGCGGCAACCCGTGACCTAGAGGACATCGGCCTCTATCACTGGGTCGGCGAGCACGGCGTGGAGGGCGCCTATGCCGAAGGCGATGAGCGACCACCGATCCCGGATGGATGGGGCCGCCTCCTCACGCCCGATTGCGAAGTGCTGATCCACCTCGAGTGGGATCGCGGCACGGAGCAGCCGCGTCGCCTTCGAGCAAAGCTCGCCACCTACGCCGGCTACTTCAACGATCGGCCCGGCGCCGGCGCCAACCAGGTGCTCTTCGTGGCGCCGACTCAAGAACGAGAGCGGCAGATCCTCGGCCTTCTCACCGATTACCTCGACGGCGATCGGGAGAGCTGCAGCTTCTGGACGACGACAACCGCCTTCATCGTGACTTCGGGCGCGCTCGGCGCGCTGTGGGATGCAAGCGGATCCCGCCGAGTCGGCTTGAAGGAGATGGCGGGACTGCCTCGGTCGGAACGGGCAACCGAAGCGTGTGTCGGAAAGCCGGGATGGTGGCTGCGAAGGCCAGGAGGAGGTGCAGGTGCCTGAATTTGCAAGGGATCAGCGTTTGACCCCCGAATTTCAAAGGAGTGTTGAAGCATGAGTAGTCCAGCCGCGGTCAGAAATGGGCGCGCGGGTTTGGTTGTGGTTCTGTCGCCTGGCGCGGTTCGTATCGCCTGCGCGGAGAGAGGTTGGAGCCTGTCTGAGCTCGCTCGCCGTGCCCGAATTTCGCGCCCGACATTGGCAGCCGCCTTGCGAGGTCAACCGGTGCGAGCTCGGACCGCGTGGAAGCTCGCGCACGCGCTGGAGGAAAAGCCTTCGACGCAACTGTCTCAGCTGTTGGGAGCCGCGTAGAGAGTGAGCGACGACCTGGCCATGTCCGCGCTCGAGCTCGTGAAAGCGGTCTTCAGGCTCGCCTTCTGCGACTACGTGGGTAAGGCGTACGGCCACGACGAGCCCTATGACGACAAATACACGCGGATCAACCCCGAGCTCCAAGCAGAGGCGGCGAATTTTCTGATGAGCCCGTGGGCAACCCACCTCGGAGAGCTCGCTGGCTTCCCGGCACAGAGGGTCTGGAAGCAAGCGCAGCGGGATCACCTTCGCCGCGCCGCATCGCCGTCGTCGGCGCACGCAGGTAGACCTAGGCGGCAATTAGGTGGAGGCCAGCGATGGCTTCTCGAGCCGGCCGATACAGTTGCCGCGTGAGCCGCCTTCGAAATCGCGGGGGGCCAGAGTCCGGCCCCACTCTGTACGGGTCGAGCCCTCAACCGCTATTCGGATCTGATCCCGAGCATGAAGTGCTGATCGACGAATGGGTTGCGCTGTTCAGTCGCAAATACGGACGACCGGTCTCAAGAGAGGAGGCTCGTGAGATGACTGACCGCCTGGTCGCCTTCTTCGAATTGCTCATTGAGTGGCAGAATCGCGCACAGAGCCCTGACAAAACCTAAACCGACACAACGATGCGCTCGACTGTCTCTGCAGTTGCCTCTGCGCGTTCGAATCCAAACACGAGGCGCATGCCGCCGGCCTCTATCACGCGAGCCAAGGTCGCGAGGCTGGGAACATACCATCCGCCTTCGAGGCGTGAGACTGTCGATGGCGATGTATTCATCAGCTGTGCGAGCTGCTCCTGCGTCACGTTCAGGTGCATGCGGAAAAGGATCAGCACTCGGGCGACCGCCTCGGCCACTGATAGTCGAGCCAGCTGCGTGCGGTACTCCTCATCGGCGAGTGCCCGCCGCCGGGCATCGGCAACCGTAGTCCCGATCGGACTCAAACCAGGCTTTTGCATGACCGAATCTTATGTCTGGCCGAAGCATCTCCAAACCCCTCGGTTACTGCCTAAGATCAAAATGAGCAACGGTTTATAAACCGATATCCGCTGTCGTGCATGTGATCAAGGAGCGGTGGCACTCTTTGGTCTTACATGACCAACACGACTGACGAGAGACACGCTTCGGCGCCATCGAGAACCGCAGATTTGACCTCCGTCCTCCCACGCCTGTGGATCACCGCAGACCATCACTTTGGCCACGCGAACATCGTGGTCTATGCGAGTCGACAGTTCTCAGCCGATCAGCAGGATGCTGAGATGGCGAGGCGGTGGCAGACGACGGTGCCTTCCGACGAGGCCGTCTTGCACCTAGGCGACCTCGTTGTTGGTGGGAACGCTCCAGGGATCTGGGAACTCGTCTCCACGCTACCTGGGAACCCCAAGTGGCTTGTGCTGGGCAACCATGACCGGCCCAACCGTGTTGGGCTGATTCGGGCTGCCGGGTTCATCATCATCGAGCCGCCGGAACTGACTTACGGAAGCTGGCTGGTTCGATTCGCGCATCGACCGCTACCAGCCGCAGAGCTTGGATCGCACCAACTCAACGTTCACGGACATACCCATTCCAAGGTCGCATCGACGGACTTGCGTTGGGTCAACGTTTCCGTCGAGGCGACCGACTATCGGCCGGTTCGAATGCGCGAGCTATTGGACAAACGAATCGATGAATTGAGGAGAGTCGATTACCCATGAACGATGACCCGCTCCGTCCCGTGATCGGTCGTGGAGGCCTTGTCGTCGTCATCAAGGGGGACCAGGTGCTGGCCGCCTGCGCCGCCCGCGGAATGAGTCTGGAGGAACTGCGCCTGGCTGCACGCCTGTCACGTCCGACGCTCCAGGCGGCGCTCCGGGGGCAAGCGAGTGCGCCCGAGCACCCTGCTCAAGCTTGCTCAGGCATTGAAACGCAATCCAGTGCTCGAGGAGGCGACCGAACTGTGGCCGGCCGCGAGATCGCCTTCTGAATGGGTTCGGCCGAAGACCTCAAGGCCGAACTCGGACGCGCCGAGAGGCCCTTGGTGGCGTGGCGTCAGACTGGCCACATCCCTCCGCAGTCGGCGCTTGAGCCTAAACCGGGCGTTGTTGGGCTAGAACCGCCGAAAGCGAGGCCCTAGGATGCCTGTAGAGCCTCGATACGACCGGGCCGAGACCAATGAGACCTGGGTCGACGAAGGCGATTGGCCACCTAGTGCCCAGACATTGATTTTGGCCGGCGACAGCTACATTCTTTTGCCGTGAGCTCCGCGAAGATCACTGTTCGGGAGCGGATAGCGCCCGAGATAACCGCCTCCCTCTTCGCTAATTACCGCAGCTCCAGTGATGCCGTTATGGAGCTGATCGACAATGCCGTCGACTCTCGCATTCCAAAGTCCCCTCTGACGGTTGAGATCACGGTCCATCCGCAGTCGCTGGTGGTGACTGCAGCTGGTGGCGAGGGCATGGGAATTCGGGAAATCGAACGCAACTATCTCAGGTGGGGCGGTTCGCCGAAACGTGGCCGGCAGCTGCTTGGGCAGTACGGGCAAGGCGGCAAAGCGGCGATCGGGCATCTCGGAAAGCGATTCACCGTTGAGGCAAGCCGTCCTGGCGACCTTCTGGCGTGGCGGTTTACCGACGAGGACTATCGGGATCGATCGCGGCTGAAGACCTATGAACTTCTCGAAACGACGAAGCGAACGCCGATCGCGGTTGGTTACGTGCGTATCCGCATCGACGGGATCGACAAGCGGATCGATGTCCGTCGGCTCGCCCAACGCCTGGCCGAGACGTATCGTCCGTTGCTCGAGCGGCAGGAGCTGCAGCTGACCCTTGACCGGTTGGAGATCAGCCCCGCTCCCCTTTTGCTGACGGACAGACGCGCGTTCGCGATCAACACGGGAGGCGCTCGCCTTCGCGGCTGGGTGGGACTATCGGATCCACAGCAGCCCACTGGCGGTTGGGTTCCTGGGATTCGCTGCTACAGGCTGGGGCGCCTCATCGCCGACGGCGAGTTCTTTGGACATCCTGGACCCGCGACCCTGCCCGCGATGGTCCGGTTGATGGGCGAGGTCGATGTGCCGAACGTGGCGCTGATGATGAACAAGACCGACTTTGACCGCGACGGGCAGGCGTGGGTTGCCGTCGAAGCCCGCATGCACAAGCTTCTGGCCTCCTGGGTGCGACGCCTCGCGCGCGACGTGGAGGTTCCGCCGCCGAGCAGCGCGATCAAGGTTGCAGAGCAGGTACGGCGGCTGCTGAGCCAGGCCCTGCGTCTGAGCGATCGCCAAGACCTCTTCGCCGGATTCGCAGCCGCGCGGCCTTCCTCGAAGCCACGCGACGCCCCTGAGCTACCGTTCGAAACTCCGCGCACAGAAATGGCTAACCAGGAACTGGTTGGACCGGTGCCATCGCCTTCGACGCCCGACACGCCGCTGGAGGCTCGGAAGCGGGGCTTCGGGATCATCGCCATTCGGCAGCTGGACCCGCGGGTCCGAAGCATGACCGTGCTCGAGAATTGAGTCCGCACGGTTGTGATCAACTCCCGGTATCCGCTGTTTCTCGAACGCCGCGGCGATGTCTGGTATCAGCTGGAAACTGCGGCCCGGGAAATCTGCAAGGCTGCGGACGCTGCCAACGTTGCTGAATACGAGAAGAGAGTGAACGACATCGTACTCACCGCTCTCCAGCTGCGCGCCAGTCGGCGCCGCCGGCCAGCGGGTCGCCAACTGCGCCTGGTCCAGGGCTGAACCTAAACCAGCGAGCGGCCGCCGTCCGGATCCGGCAGCTCTGTCTGGAATCGACTTACCACGCGAGCTTCATGATGTATGGACGAGACTGTCACGAGCTCAGCGGGATTTGCCGATCCTGCCTCGCCGCCCAGTCTTCGCTCGGGCAGCATTCTCAACAGCTGTCTTCAGCTGATGCGCCTTTTCCGGCAACAGCTGCAGATTCTTGAGCGTGTTGCTACCACCATCTGCAATCGGCTTCACATGATCAACATGAATTGCAGACGGCAACTTGCCTGCAATCTTCTCCACCTTTCGCCTGACGTTTTTGCCGCGCGATGCCACGATAGCGACATCATACCCCTGGCCTAACTGCACGCCGCCAGATGGCCTGAAGGCGCCGCTATAAGCCGTTGATGCTGAGAAGCAGAGCGCGCTTGACGTTCCGGGCTGTCGGATGCTGCGCAACTGCGACCCATGCCAAAGCGACGGCCGCCACAATGAGAACAGCGGCAGCGCCCAGGAGGGCGTTCTCAAGTTGCTCGATCTTCATCCTTCCACCTCCTTGTTCAGATTCTTCGACTGGCAGCCACCAGACCTATCAGGAGACCAATCGCTGCAAGTGCGATCAATGCGTCGGTCGAATTGAGGCCCGACGCTTTGACTGCTCCTTCAAGCACGGGAGTCAGCGCGTGCCCCTTCGGACAGCGTCGGCGTACGACCAGGTCAACCGCGTTGAACGAGGCCCCACATCCAGCGACGCTGCATTGCCCAATGGAAGCTGCCTCGAGCTGCTCAGCCAGATCGCGCATGCTCTTCTCCCGGGCATCGGCCGCCGCCACGCTGGCTGCTGCTCCCTTTACTTGCTCATCGCGCTCGGCGAGCGTCGTCTTAGCGTCGGCCAGCGACTGTTCCAGTGCTCGGATCGACTGCTCCGCCCCAGCCCCTTCGAGCCCCCGAGTCAGAAGGTCCGCGACCGCCGTGCCGAGGCTCATGCCCTTCTCTCCGGCATGCGTATCTAGAGCTTCCCGGAGCTCATGGGGAATCCGAACAAAGAGAGCTTCGCTGGCCACGTCAATATGCTATCAGATTTGATAGCTCTCGATATCAATCCCCAAAGAAACTTGCATAAATCGCAAGTTCAAGGGATTATAACTCCATCAAAGTTGGTAGAACTGCAAGTGATGGAGGTAATGAATATGGCGAGGTATCGTGAACCGGTCGCCCTCGGGGCTGAAATTGGCCGCCTAATGAAGGCGGCTGGCTTCGAACAGAAGGATCTAGCCGAGCACCTGGGTATCCACGAGTCATCGGTTAGCCGTCTGCTCAAGGGCCAGCGTGGCCTAGGGGTAGATGAGCTATACGGTTTGGCCGAGATGTTCGGGGTCAGGCCAGACACGATCGTGATGGAGGAGGAACCTGAGCCGGCGCTTCTTCGGGCCGCTGCCGCCGATGACGAGGAGATCAAGCGGTGCTTGGATGCGTTCGAGGCTGCTATCCAGGACTACTTCTCTGCGAAGGCCTTAGTTCGGTTCGTGTGAGCACCGCTGTGGAAAGGGCGCTAGAGGAACGGGCAAGGCTTGGCCTCAGTTCAAAAGCGCCCACTCCTGACTTGCTCGGCCTCATTGAGAACGTCGCGAAAGTTCCTGTCATCGTCCAGCAGCTAGGGCCTACCGGCATTGCCGGCGCCTATGCACTGCGACGAGGACTCCCATTCATATTTGTCAACGGATCCATGCCTACGGTGCGAGCGAGATTCACACTCGCTCACGAGTACGGTCACCACGTCCTGCAGCACGGAATGTCAATCGACAAGGTGATCAACATCTCAGGCAAACAACCAGCGAAGGAGGTAGAAGCCAACTCCTTCGCGGCCGAGTTCCTCTTGCCGCTCGAAGCGTTGGATGCGTGGCTTCGGGATCGCGACTATCCCGATGCGGACCTGAATGTCGTTGTGGAGCTTGCGCGCGATTTCTGGGTCAGTGCCCTCGTTGCGTGTTATCGGCTCCTGTCAGCTCACCGACTGAGTTCGAAGAAAGCGACAGAGATTGAGCATGCGATTGAACAAGGACAGCATCTGCAGGTACGGCTTCCCGACACTAGATTGCTGCCAGAGTCACTGGTAGACGCCAAAGGGCGAGTACGGAGGCTGCCGGCGGAAGCCGAGTACGCGCTCCTCCGAGCTCTTGACCAGGGGCTGCTTTCCGAAGAGGACGTCGAAGCAAAGCTGCAAGTGCCACGGGACGAGCTGCAAGCATTTCAACACCGACTGGCTGTGAATCGAGCCGACGAGATCTAACGGAGCTTGGCAAGACCCAATATCGCGCGATTCCGAGGAGCGCTCGTTGTTCTGTCAGATTCGACCGCTCCGATGGCGTTCTGCGGGGTAGGTGCCGGCCAGGCGCTTCTTGACTACCTGCAAGCAAGACTGATCGTTACTCGAGAAGTCCTCGGCGAGCTAAATCGCAATGTAGCCGCAATGCCCTCGCTCCAAGTGGCCATCGCTTGGCTCGAAGAGGACGAAGACCACAGGGTGCACGACCTCACATCTGAACATGCACTTGAAGTGACGGACTTTCTGCATAACTACCGTACTGCACTCGAACACCTCGATGAGCACCTGGGCGAGGTTGCCACGGTGTATGGAGCTCTCGAGCTCGTCGACGAAGGTCGCCGACCGCTGGTGTGCATGGACGACCAGCTCGGAAAGGCACTCTGCCGAGCGAAGAATCTCGATCAGGCCGACACGCCCGCTCTTCTGATTGAAATGGTATGCGCCAAGGTGATCGACCTTCGACTCGGCCAACGCATTTGGCAAAACTTGTTCACCGACCGTCGGCTCTGGAAGGCGTATAGGGAGCGGGTTGGGGATGCTTGCCCGGACGCGCTGTCTTGACGTACCCGGACCGGTCGTATCGGATGGGACCGGCTTCCTGATCGCCTAGAAACACCACACCAGAATCCGCTCCGGAATCTCAGTCGAGACCGCGTGGAACTTACTGCAAGGGTAGAGCAACCGCCAAGACTCGAGGTATTTCTCGATCGCCTTCGCTTCTTGGATACCAACCAGCTTCAATTCGAAAAGATGGTCGGTCGGCGCCGGGAAGGGTGCCAGCTGCTGAGACTATCGACCGCTTGAGCAGCGCTTGCTGGTACGCGCTGTTCTCGGGCACGGACTTAAATCGCGGCACGTATCCGCGAATGCCGTTCAGAGTTCCGTAGCGAACGCGCAGCTTGGGTTCGACTTTGAGTCCTTGTCGAATGGCGCGAGCATCTGCTGGCTTGTGGCCGACTTCCAAGACCAGGAAGGCCGCTGGGCGCCCTGAAATGCCAACGAGGCGATTGCCAGCGGCCTCTAGGCTTACCTGCGCATCGTTCGCTAGTTGCTCAATCGTCTTCAAGCCTTTCTCAAGGCGATAGCGGTCCTTGATTAGCTCGGCCGGCATTAGAAGCAGAGAAGCTCCGAAGTCGCATAGGTACTCTTCCTCGGAGCGGCCCGGGAGGTTGTGGCCAACGCTTACGTCGACCCGATAACGAGCTTCGCGGGTGAATCCAGGGAATGCGGTGTGAACAATCTCGTGGCCACAGGTGAATCGTTGGCGAGCCTTGTTATCGTCCGAGTTGAGGTCCATCACCAGTTGGCCCGAGGGTTCCGAGTAGATCCGACCGGCAAATGGAAAGGACCCGCTACGGCAACTAATCCCGAGGAATGACGCGACGGCAGCCACACGAATAGGAAGGCTTTCTTGTCCAGCCTCGGCCAGAATGCCGCTTACGAACTTTTCTATGGCCTCCTCGCCGTTCTCCGCTCGGAAACGCGCCTTCAGGCGGCCAACCAATGGTTCCGTGGATCCGGCTCTACTTGCGATCATCCAACTGCTTACTCATCCTGAGCGAATTGAGAACATAACGCCAGCGCTCAGGCGTTTGGGGCTCTTCACCCTTTCGCCACCGGATGCTGGCAAGCATCTGCAGATCCCTGCTGGAGAGTCCTGCCTCATCGGCAAAAGCCCGTAGTGATGAAGGAATCTGAAGTTCGTTCGGTTCGATTCGGACCGGTGCACGGCCAAGAAGATCGGCGACCGTCGTATCGAGTGCCTCAGCGATGCGGTGAAGCACCTCAAGAGACGGATTACTGCCGGCATCGGTTTCAAGTCTGACCAAATAGCTCTTCGATAATCCAGTCATGTCCGCGAGTTTCGCCAGTGAGGCACCGGAACGCTCGCGTTCCGCGCGGATTCTTTCTCCCACTCGGAGTTCGTTAGGCATCAGTTTGCCTGCGCGTGGCGCCGGCTCTGTCCGGCCTTAGCGGGGCAACTGAAGTGGGCCGTGGTCCCAGCGATCAGCGTACCGCTCAACGTAGTCGGAATCCTCGCAAATGCAGCGAGGACTCCGTGAGCGAGGTCTGGCCATGATTTGGTTCGGTTCTCCAAGTACGTCATATCGTGCCTCCGTTGGTTCAGGACGTTGAGAAATCAAGTGCGGCGATGACGCGATCAAGAACTCCGTTGCAAGCATGATGCCAGCTAGAGCTGACTGATGGGCCAGGGGAACCTCCATCACTCTGGTATTTCCGTCGATCTGGCTGAGAATGAGAGCGCCTCCGCAAACGCCTTCGCGGTATAGGTAATCGATCGACTTGTCGGCCCACCGCTCAAGCTCCGCGGCCTGAAAGCCGTTTGCGCTTCCAATGTCAGCCAGGAGTGAAGTGTTCAGCCACATCTGCCAGTCCAGCGGCTTTTCAAGTCCCGGCACATCTCCTACCTGCCTAAGCGGGGTCCCTACAGGTTGGCCGGAAGCCAGGTAACCGAGGACCCGGAGAGGATTTTGTCCAAGAGAGCTGGCGATCTCTTCGTGTCGATTTGATCGAGGAGTGTCCGGCCAGTAGAGACATGCCAGGCATGGATCCACTCCGAAGTGTTCGTGTCGTGACCAACCCAAATCGACGCGACCCGTGAAGGCGTTGTAGATTCGCGACGGCAGTGCCGCTTGAATCGCAATGCGTGTGACTGCGCTGTCTACCGCGACAAGCACTGTCTTGACTGCATTTGGGTGCGCCGCAGGATGAGTTCCCCATTTTGCCGAAACGGAATTCACCGTGAGCTGCCTCCCTTCCAAAGCTCGGTCGATTACTGTGGTCTTGAGTTTGCCTTCATCCCGATCCCCTGCAAGGACATAGCGCTGAAGATTCGCTTCGGTCACATGCTCGTCGTCGACAACCGTGATGTGACCTCGCACGCTGACTCGTCGCAAGACTTCGGCGGCGCCCTCTCCAACTGCGCCAGCACCCACCAGGTGGAAGTCTCCTAGCTCTAGGTCGTCCTCCAGCCCTTGCAGGTTAGAGGACCATTTCGCGAGGGTCACCAAGTTGAACCCGCCTGCGGTGGGCTTTGCACGAGCTCGGGCGCCTAGAAGTGGACCGAACGCTGTACGAAACAACTCGCTAGCTCCAAGTGCTCCAGCCGCCAGGGAAGCTGGGATCTGGGCCGGCTCCTGCTCTCTCGGCAGGTTATCGATGACTGAGTTCCAACCGGAGGCAGTCACAAAGACCCCCGGACTTTCCGGCTGTTTTCGGAAGGACAACCTCGGGCTGGGTTCAATATCCGCCTTAAGGTCACATCTCGGGTTCACCCATCGAATCATCTCTGCCGCGTTATCTGTCAGCGCCGACGGCCCAACCAATCCGATCGTGGGATAGACGCGCGCGCACAGATTGACCGCCAACAGGAACCCCAGAGGCAGGTTCGGATCGTCGCTCTCAGCGGGTGCCTCTAACGTGACGGCTGTGGCTGCTACCTTTTCGGCGAAGTCATCTCGGCGGACCCCATTCATGACGGGCAGCGCTGAGTCCGCGACTCGGTCAAAGAAACGTGGTAGTCCCATCAGAAGACTTCGACCCTGGTTCCCTCACTCAGGGGTTCCCAAGCTCCATAGCCGCGAAGTCGAAACCAAGCCCAGTTCGTGATGTCCTCCCAGCCGTTGGCTCCGAAATCAGGCACCACGACGCTAAGGCCGCCCAGGATCGTGATGCAGGGCAATAAATCGTCCAGGCTGGAGTGAAAGGCGTCGGTCGGATGGCTGTGCACCTGACCCGCCATGATCTCGGCTCGGTTGTAGAAGAACTCATTCGCCAAATGGAGGGCATCGCCACTGATCGTCACCATCAGGCCATCTTCCGTGTTAACCGAAGTCTGCTCGGGAAACATCGCCGAATTGAATCGGAACACTGATGGATCGCCCTCGAATTGACCACCCCACAACACGAACGCCTCGAGCTTGCGCTGGCCGGCCTCGCGCAGACAACGCAAGGTGTAGTCGATGAGCGGCGATTCGATTCGAAAGCGGCTGACTCCTGCCAATCCCCTCCGCTCCGAATCGAGCGGAGCCTTCAAGCAGCTCCTTGGGCACCGGATGTTGATGCTCCCATCGGCACCGAAGCCAGCTCATCAAAGTTGTAGATTAGGATCGGCTGGACCTGTACCCCCAGAATCGGGTGGCTGATGGCGTTGAAACCAAGACCTCCAACCCGCCTTGTGGAGTACTTCCAAATCGCATCACAAATAGTTATGAGGGTTCCGTGGCCGGTGCCGCGATACAGCAGCCAATCGTCGCCCGAATGCTGTGGATGGCTGTGGTACTCGCGAATGCCGCGCAGGCAAAGGAAAGGAAGTCTGGAGATTGGATGATCGGTGAGGAGCACGTTCACCGGTTGGCCGTTGCTGATCTGTTGGATCGGGATCGGCGGAATACTTGGCGTCCGGGAGAGGAACTCAACCATGGTCACGGATGGCGCCCACAGATCGTAGTTGGCAAAGTCGATTTCAGCATTGACCAGCACCAGCGGAATCGCTTGTAAGCCAGGTTGCATAACAACCCGTGCGGCGAAGCCGACCGTGACGCGGAGATCTTCCCGGTGAGTGATGAAATACCCACGCCGATCCCATTCTTCGCGCTCTGTATCCCAATACTGAAGCTGACGAGCTAGCTTGGCGCGACTTACCTCGGGATCGACCAGGACCGGAGCCGGATCAGCCACCCGAGCCCGTCTTGGGACTCAGAAACACCGTGGTCTGTGCGGAGAGCCCTGCCTGGCTGACCGAAATCGTCAACGAAAGCAGGTTGCCGTTGAGGCGCAGCTCCCAGTCCGAGGGATTCTGCCCAACGTTTCCACTCTTCTGAAGCGCTTCGTGGACGACCTGCGAGAGCAGCTGATTCTCGCTTACGCGAATCCGCAACCCCTGACCTGACACGACAACTGGAAGATCGAAACTGGCTGGCATCGGGTTTCTCCCACCCTCCTCAGATTGGTGCTGGCCAGTGTAACATGAGGTGAACTAGAGCGGTACGGCCCTCTCGAGGCCCCGCCGCGGGGGTAGGGTCACCGCCGCTTTGAAAGCTGAACTTCGTTTGGGGGTGATCAGATTGGCGGTTTATGTAACCAGAGTGCGAAAGGAGTCGGCCGGATCGGGCGAGAACCGGCACAGCCACATCGTCGGCGTATGCGTCGCTGACGGCGCCTTCTACTCGAACACCCAGGTTGTCGCTTCGATCAATGGCGGCCAGGAGTGGAGGACCCTGGCTTCAGACAGCTCAAGTGCGGTCATCGAGCCGCTCAGGTTCTGCCCGCACTCCGCTTGTACCCACAGCCCGTACCTGACTACCAAGGCGGACAAGTCACGCCCGGACAACCTGGACAACCTTCCGCCCTGCTGAACCGAACGATCCAGTCGAACCTCAAAAAGGGGAACGCTGGTCGAAGTCTCGGCCCAGGTCGTTCTTGTCCAGATGCACGTAGCGCATGACCATCGAGTAGGTGGTGTGGCCGAGAATTCGGCGAAGGCGTTCCATCTCGCCTCCTCGGCGCAGGTACTCGGTCGCGAAGGTGTGCCTGAACTTGTGGGCATGGAGTGGGAAGCCGAGTCGTCGTCGCAAGCGCTGCAGCAGGTCACAGGCCGCCAGGATCGAGACAGGCCGGCCTGACACGAGCAGTAGCAGGTTGGGTGCCTCGCTGTCCGGCCGGTTCTTGTTGATGTAGCGGATGATCTCGCGCCGCAGCCGCTGGGAGACGGGCACCCGACGGAACTTCGCCCCCTTGCCGCGCTTGATCTTCAGGAACATCATCGCGTCATCGTCGTCCTCGACATCCTCGAGCAGCAGGTTGCAGAGCTCGCCCACGCGGATCCCGGTGCCCAGCAGGATCTTGACCGCCAGCTGCGGCCAGCCGACCTTGGCGGTGTCGAAGATCGCCTGCACCTGCTCCGCTGTGTAGGTCGACATCTCCTTCAGCGCCACCTTGGGCGGGCGCATCCGGAGCACGCTCGGATCGACCGGGTACTCCTCGCGCGAGCACCAGTTGGCAAAGCTCTTGATCACCTGGAAGAAGCCATGGATCGTGTTGTCGGAGAGCCCCCGATCCTGCTGCTCGGCCAGGAAGCGTTTGAGCTCGAAGGCGTTGAGCTCTTCCAGGTTCTCGACCCCGCCCGTGCGCCGGTACCAGTCCATCTTCTGCTGGTACCAGTCGATGGTCCGCTGGCTGCGCCCCATCACCTTCAGCTCGAGCAGCCACTCGCGGAGCAGCGCTCGCACCGGGTGCAGGCCACGCAGGGGTTGGACTCGGACCCCCACCTCCACTCGAACGGGAGCCGTAGCACCACCTACCCGCAAGGGCGCGACCTTCGGTGGCCGGCCCGGACTACGTCTAAACCCCGCAAGCGGACCATTTACGGTTTGCGATTTCCATAACGGTTTCTGGGTGTTTTCCACAGATTTCGCCCTCTCTGGTCCCGGGCCTCATAGGGCCCCATAGACGCAGAAAACCGGCCCTCAGGGCCGGCTTCCTGAATTCAATCTACGAGGAGGGTCCCCTCTCAGAAAGACTGGCGGAGAGGGAGAGATTCGAACTCTCGATGGGCCAGTGACCCATAACGGTTTTCGAGACCGCCGCCTTCAACCACTCGGCCACCTCTCCGGAGCGGGATCCGGAATGGCGGTCCCGACCGGATTCGAACCGGCGTTCTCGGCCTTGACAGGGCCGCGTGTTTGGCCAGGCTACACCACGGGACCGACGGCGGCTAAGTCTACCAGCGGCCCGATCCCGGCCAAACTCGCCTGAGGCCGGCCGGGATGCCATAACACCACTTCTATAATTCCTACGGCGTGAGCGACTCTCATCAATTCGGCGGGGGGGCACCCCCCGACGAGCTTCGGAAGCGTTTCCAGATCCTGGAGCGCGTGGCGATCTTCTTCACCCTGCCCGACAACGTCCTCCATGCCCTCGCCCGGCGTCTGGCTCCCGCCTCCGCCGCCAAGGGGTCGGTGATCGTCCACCAGGGCGACCCCGGTGACACCATGTTCGTGGTCGAGTCGGGGCGGTGCGAGGTGTACGTCGAAGAGTCTCCAGGGCACACGATCACGATCGCGCTCATGGGCCCTGACGACTTCTTCGGCGAGATGGCGCTGATCTCCGAGGAAACCCGCACCGCCAGCGTGCGGGCGCTCGAGGACTGCAAGCTCCTAACGCTCGACCGCAAGACCCTCTACGAGACGCTTCCCCCTGACTCGGACGCCATCATCGAGCTGACCAAGCTCGTCGAGCAGCGCAAGGACACCCTGCCGAACCTCATCGCCCGCGCGCGCATGGTCGCGCCCGAGCAGGCGGCCTCGACGGTCGCCGTCTACTCGCCCAAGGGCGGATCGGGCCGCACGACCATGGCCGTCAACCTGGCCGCGGCTCTCGGCAAGCGCTTCCCCGGCGAGGTGCTCCTGGTCGACCTCGCCCTCCCGTACAACCACGCGGCGCTCATCTCGTACCTCACCCCGACGGGGTGCCTGGCTGCAGCCAGCCAGGTACCCCCATCCAACTTCGAGGAGGCGGTGCTGGGAGCGATCCTCCACCACCCCGGCGGCATGATGCTGCTGCCCGGCGTGCTCCGCGCCGAGCAGGCCGACCTGATCACGGTCGACCTGGTTAACCGGGCGATGGGCATCCTCGTCAACGCCTTCCGGTACATCGTCTTCGACCTCGGCGTCGCCTTCACCGACATCGTGATCAGCGTCCTGGACCACTCCCAGCGCGTGCTCGTGATCGTGACGCCCGAGCTGTCGTCCCTCAAGGACGTCGGGGAGCTGCTGAACATCTTCACCAACGTGCTGAACATCGTCCCCGGGCGCGTCATCCTCGCCCTCAACAACAAGGTGCCCAAGTCGGTGGTGAGCAAGGAGGACGTGGTCCGCACGCTCAAGCAGGAGCTCGCCGTCGAGATCGACTTCGACGGCACCAAGCCGGACGAGGCCGCGGTCAAGGGCGAGATCCTGGTCCTCACCGACCCCAAGAGCGCCATCTCCCGCGGCGCCGAGACGCTTGCACAGCTCATCGCCGGATCGACCAGCGCCGAGGGGAAACAGGCCAAGAAGGGGTTCAAGCTGGGCCGGGGCTGAGCACCTTGCACGGGGCGTTTACTTGCTCCGGCGGAATCGCGGCAGTAGGATGAACAGGCCGGCGGCCACCAAGAACAAGGTGATGCCGGAGACGATCAACACGATCGGGAAGCCGACCGACTGCGCGAAGTGCCGGAAGCCGACTTCATTCACAACCGCGAATAGGGCCAGTCCACCGGCAATCGCATAACCGGCACCGGCCCGCCACAGCGCCAGCCCGAAGGCCGCGACAGCCAGGAGCGCCGCAGAGCCCTCGAGACTGTCACCGCCGGTCATGTTCGAGAAGACAAGAGCAGCCAACGTTGGGCCGAGCACGGTGGAGAATCGGAGCACCTCGCGCGCCCAGCGGCGATCATGGCCGAGCGTAAGCACCTCCGATGCAGCAGCCAGGGCTGCCGCCGCCGCCAGCCACGACGACTCGTTCTCCCAGGCAGACGCCGCGGCCTGGTTGTAGAGATCGAATGCGCCCGCGGTCAAATATGCGAGGACCGATGTCACGAATGCCACCAGGCCTGCGCCGGCCCGCCAGAGAAAGCCCAGGGCAATCGCGCAGCCGATGCCTGCCGCGAGCATGATCGCCCCACTGGTGTCGTCCGGCGCGCCAGGATATGGGTATGCGGGCCGTGTGAGGATGTGGCCGTCGACGAAAGCCTGTGCGAACCAGGCTGCGACGGCCAACGCGGCGACGGACCAACCGGCAGAGCGCGCTCGCAGCGCAGCCCCTGTCCTCCCGATCAATCGCACCAGCTCGCCGGCGGCCAGCCCTGCCAGAACCACCAGGCCGATCACCGCGAGACGGCCGGCGGTGCCGAGCGCGGCGTATTCGGTGCCATAGAGGAAACCGACCCCGACGAGCAAGACGATCGACCCGATGTACGCAACGACTTCGGCCACGTTGATGCCGGTCGAGCCTCGGTCCACCGGCCGGCGCGTGCCCTCGAATGCCTCGATTCGGGCCGCCGTGGCGGCGTCGATGATGCCGGCCGCTTGCCACGCGGTCAAAGAGTCCTCGAGCGCCATCGGCGAAGGCTTGTTTGCTGCGCTCGGGGGGTCTGTGGCGCCCTCGGGCGCGCTTCCGGCGTCGTTCATGGCGCCAAATGATCCACTTCAGACCCTCAAAATGCTCGCCCTGTGGCGAACGGGGAGGTGCGTGGTACCATCGATGCCGTGATCGAACAAGCTGTCGTCTCCCTAACCACCGACGCGCGCACCCGCCTCAAGGAGCTCCTCGAGAAGGAGGGCAACCCCCAGCTGGCGCTCCGGATCTTCGTCAGCGGCGGCGGCTGCTCCGGCATGCAGTACGGCATGGCCTTCGACGACATGCGGCGCCCCGAGGACATCACCATCGACCAGGACGGCGTGCAGATCGTCGTCGACGACTTCAGCGCCCCCTACATTCGCGGCAGCGAGATCGACTACGTCGACAGCCTGATGGGCGCCGGCTTCACGGTCCACAACCCGAACGCCGTGCACTCGTGCTCATGCGGGCACTCGTTCGACACCGGCGACGACGCCGGCGGCGCTCAAGCCTGCGGCTGCGGCCACTAAGCAGCGTTCTCGCCGGCTTCGTGAGCTCGTACTGCTGACACTGGGCGTCATCACGCCCGTCGGCATCCTGGCCGTCAACGCGTCCGCCTTCGTGATGCTGCACCTGAACGCCTTCCGCATCGTCATCGCCGCCTGCGCCCTGCTGAGCGGCCTGGTGCTCAACGGGCTGACCGCCTGGTGGCTGCTCCGGCTCGCCAACCTCCACGCCCCACCGCTGTTTCGCGAGTACAGGACCTGGCTGATCGGGGCGGCGGTAATCATCGTCGCGCTGACCGCTGCCGGCGGCGGCTACCTCACCTACCTCGGCCTCCGCGACCCGCGCCGCCTGCCCGACACCCTCTCGATGATCGTGGCCGCGTTCATGCTCCTGCTGCCGTTCGCCGTCACCTTCGCGGGCAGGCGCATAGCGGGAATCGGCGGGATCATCCCGGTCGACGAGCCGGCGGGACAAGAAAAGAGCCCCTCGCACCGGCAAGGGGCCCCTCTGAGCCGTCGAACATAGCGGGGTCACCCCCACCCGGAACCCGTAAGCGGGTTCCGACCTCCCCACTGCGTGGGGAGGCATCTTTCCTGGTTACATCATGTCGCCCATGCCGCCACCGGGCATGCCGCCGCCACGGTTCTTTTCCTCGGGGACCTCGGTCACCATCGCCTCGGTGGTGAGCACCATCGCGGCGATCGACGCGGCGTTCTGGAGCGCCGAGCGCGTGACCTTGGCCGGGTCGACGATTCCGGCTTCGAACATGTCGACGTACTTGTCGTTCAGGGCGTCGTAGCCGTGGCCCGGCTTTGCCTTGCGGACTTCTTCGACGATGACGGAGCCTTCCTTGCCGGCGTTCATCGCGATCTGCTTCAGCGGCTCCTCGAGCGCCTTGCGGACGATGTTGACGCCGGTCCTCTGGTCATCCTTCAGTCCCAGCCCGCCGTCGAGCTGCTTCTGCGCGTTCAGCAGCACGGTGCCGCCGCCCGCGACGATGCCCTCTTCCACCGCGGCCTTGGTCGCGCTGAGCGCGTCCTCGATGCGGTGCTTCTTCTCCTTCTGCTCCACCTCGGTGGCAGCTCCGACCTTGATCACGGCGACGCCGCCGGCGAGCTTGGCGAGCCGCTCCTGCAGCTTCTCCTTGTCGAAGTCGGATGTCGTCTCCTCGATCTGCGCCTTGATCGCCTTGATGCGTCCCTGGATTGCCGCCAGGCGCTTGGGGTCGTTCTCGGCGTCGACCACGATGGTGGTGTCGTCCTTGGTCACAGTGACCTTGCGGGCCTTGCCCAGCTGCTCGATCTTGGTCTGGTCCAGCTTCAGGCCGAGGTCTTCCGAGATGACCTGGCCGCCGGTCAGGATCGCCATGTCCTCGAGCATCGCCTTGCGGCGGTCACCGAAGCCGGGCGCCTTGACGGCGACCGCGGTGAACGTGCCGCGCAGCTTGTTGACGATGAGCGTCGCGAGCGCCTCGCCCTCGACGTCCTCGGCCACGATCAGGAGGGGCTTGCCCATCTGCACCACCTTCTCCAGAACCGGGAGCAGGTCTGAGATCGCCGAGATCTTGCGGTCGCTGATGAGCACGAACGGCTCGTCGAGCACGGCTTCCATGCGGTCCGGGTTGGTGACCATGTAGGCCGCGACGTAGCCGCGGTCGAACTGCATGCCTTCGACCACCTCGAGCTCGGTCGCGATGGCCTGGTTGTCCTCGACGGTGATGACACCGTCCTTGCCGACCTTGTCCATGGCGTCGGCGATGAGTGAGCCGATCTGGTCGTCCTGGCTCGAGATCGCCGCCACGTGGGCGACGTCCTCATGGCCCTTTACGGGCACGGACAGCTTCTTGATCTCATCCACCACGGCGTCGACCGCCTTCTGGATGCCGATCTTGAGCTGCATGGGGTTGGCGCCCGCGGTGACGTTGCGGAAGCCTTCGCTGATCATGGTCTGAGCGAGAAGAGTCGCGGTGGTGGTGCCGTCACCGGCCACGTCGTTGGTCTTCGTCGCCACCTCGCGCAGCAGCTGCGCGCCGGTGTTCTCCATGGGGTCCTTGAGCTCGATCTCACGCACGATCGTCACGCCGTCGTTGGTGACGGTCGGGGCGCCGAACTTCTTCTCGAGGACCACGTTGCGGCCCTTGGGCCCGAGCGTGATCCGCACGGACTGGGCCACCGTGTCGATGCCCTTTTTGAGGGCCTGTCTCGCGTCTACGTCGAATGTGACTGTTTTTGCCATATACCTTTCCCTCTTTGCCTTTTTGTTACTTCTTGGCCTTGCCGTTGGCGCCGACGACCGCGAGAACGTCCTTCTCGGAGACGATCAGGTACTCGATCTCGTCGATCTTGAATTCGTTGCCGGCGTACTTCGCGTAAAGAACCTTGTCGCCGACCTTGAGCTCCATCGGCACCTTGGTGCCATTGTCCAGGATCCTTCCGGTGCCCACGGCCTCGACGATGCCCTCCTGGGGCTTCTCCTTGGCGGTGTCCGGAAGCACGATCCCGCTCTTGGTCTTCTCTTCCTTCTCCACGGGCTTGACCACCACCCGGTCGCCCAGCGGTCTCAGATTCATGTGCACCCCTCCATAGCTGAAATCGATCTTGTTGGCACTCCCCAGGCCCAAGCGCTTAGCACTCGGGGGGATCGAGTGCTAATTGTACTACCCGGCGGGCGGCGGCCGTTAAACCTGGTTCGGCTCGCCGGCTCGGCCCTGGTCGATGAGGTTCCTGGCCCGGGCGGCCTGGGCATCGGGGACCATGATCCGGGCCTCGGTGAAGTTCATGGCCGCCGAGTAGGCATGATCGCCGAAGACCTCGACCCGGATGCCGTTGGCCTCGAGGACCGCCGCCAGCAGGTCGGCTTGCAGTCGCTCCCCGCGGAAGACCTCTTCCCATCCCTTGACGCCCATCAGTTCCAGCCCAGGGAGGGGTCCGTGTGGATTGGTGAGTGCGACCCCCCACCCGCGCTTCGCGCGACCTCGCCACGCGGTGGGGAGGCGAGATATCCCGCGGCCGCGATCATCGCGGCGTTGTCGGTGCACAGGTCCGGCGGCGGCATGGTCAGGCGCGCCCGGCCGGACACCACCTCGGCCGCCCGACGGCGCAGCAGCGTGTTGGCGGCCACGCCTCCCGCCACGACCACCTCGGAGACCGGTTCTGCGGACAGAGCCTGGTCCAGCTTCTCCAACAGCGACTCGACGACGGACTGCTCGAAGGCCGCCGCCAGGTCAGCCCTGTCCTGGTCGGTGACGTCCTCACCGAGGTCGCGAAGGCGGTACAGCAGGGCGGTCTTGAGGCCGCTGAAGCTGTACTCCAGGCCTGTGAGCGATGGCCTCGGCAGGCGCCGGCGGTTGGGGTCGCCAGAACGCGCGAGGCGGTCGAGCGCCGGGCCGCCCGGGTAGCCCAGCCCGAGCATGCGGGCGGCCTTGTCGAAAGCCTCGCCCGCGGCGTCATCGCGGGTGCGCCCGATGACCTCGAAGCGGCCGTGCTCCGGCATTCGCACCAGGTCCGAGTGCGCTCCGCTCACCACGAGTCCCAGCAGAGGAGGCTCCAGCTCGGGGCGCGTGAGCATCGCGGCGTAGATGTGTCCCCAGAGATGGTTGACGCCACTGACCGGTCGCGACCACGCCGTGCCCAGCCCCTCGGCGACGCCCACCCCGACCAGCAGGCAGCCGGCAAGGCCGGGGCCTCGCGTGACCGCGATGAGGCCGACGTCATCGGGGCCCGCGCCCGCCTGCTCGAACGCAAGGTCCAGGAGGTGGGGCAGGCGCTCCAGGTGGTCGCGGGCGGCCAGCTCGGGGACGACGCCGCCGAACTCCCGGTGCAGGTCGACCTGCGAGTGGATGACGTTGGCGAGCACCCGCCGGCCGCTTTCGACCAGTGCGACGGACGTTTCGTCGCACGACGTTTCGATGCCGAGCGTCAGTGCCAGCTTGTTTCTCCCCACCCGGCGCTTCGCGCCACCCTCCCCACATGGTGGGGGAGGTGACTTATCAATTACTGCTTTGGTCCTTTGTGATCAATTCGCGCCGCAAACCTCTTACGTCCGAGTCGATACGTTCCAGGTTGGCTTCGTACGCGCGCCGGAAGCGGGGCGAGTGGATGGAGTCGGACCACATCACGATCGCGTCCTCGCCGTTGTCCGTGTAGTAGCCCTTGCGCCGCCCGATCACCTTGAAGCCGAAGGCCTCGTACATGTGCATCGCGTTCTCGTTGGACGTGCGCACCTCGAGCGTGACCCACTTGGCGCCCATGTCGTACGCGGCCTGGACGAGACCGGCGAAGATGATGCGCCCGTAACCGTGGTGGTGGAGCTCCCGGCGAACGCCGATCGTCGTCACGTGGGCCTCGTCGTACATGCGCCACATGCCGCCGTAGCCCACGATTGACGAGTCGAGCTCGGCCGCCAGGGGCGCCAGCGGTCGCTCGGCGACGCCCTCCTGTCGCAGCACCACGTAGTGCGCGGTCGAGCGCGAGGCGAGCTCTCGGTAGTAGGCGTTGCGCGGCCACGGCGTGGCGAAGATCGCGCGCTCGATCTCCTGCACCGTCGCGATGTCCGTCTCGCGCATCAGCTCCAGCGCCAGCTGCTGGCGAATCTGAACCATCACAGACCGCGAATTGAAAAGGACTGCATGTACTCGAGTTTGAGACTACCATAGGCCACTTCCGGCGCCGATTCGAGCAAAAGCGCCGCGGCCTCCCCGAAGGATCTCAGCTCCGGCTCCGGTGCGAACTCGTGGCCGGCCTCTTCCAGCGCGGCCTCCACTGCCGCCGATACGAAGCCCACGAGCGGGTGGGTTTTCGGGATCTCCCCCGGTTGGCCGAGCGCTGGTTGGCCGCCGGGCACCAGGTAGTAGACGCGCCCACGGCCGGCTTCCGAGACGGCGATCACGGGCGTTTCGCCCCGGGCGGCCTGCAACTCCAGCGTCGGCAGCGGAACGATGGGGATCCGCAGCCCCATCGCGAGCCCAAGGCCGAACGAGACGCCCATGCGCAGCCCGGTGAACGATCCCGGACCGGTCGCCACCGCCACCCTGGTCAGCGTGTGACCGGTCGCCATTTCGCGCATCCGCTCGACGAGCTGGGGACTTCGCGCCGGCAAAAACACCTCACGACGGACTGCCCCCGAGCCGTCCAGCACCGCCAGGGCCGTCAGCGCCGACGACGTGTCAATGACGAAGATCACGGCGGGTCCGCAGCAGGCGGCGATCGCCGCCCAGGTGCTCGATCTCGATCCTGGCGGCGCCGGGTACCTGAAGCCGGTCGCCCCACTCGACGACGATCGCGCCCTGGTCGGCCAGCTCCTCGAGGCCCAGCTCGGCAAGCTCGGCGGGGCGCTCGATCCTGTAAAGGTCCACATGGGCCAGCTGCACACGACCGGGGTACACGCGCACCAGCTGAAACGTTGGGCTCGCGACGGGCGCGGATGAGCCGATGCCCCTGGCCACACCGCGAACGAACGTCGTCTTGCCCGCGCCCAGCTCGCCGGTGAGCAGCACGATGTCTCCTGTTCTCAACCTCTCGCCAAACCGCCGTCCGGCTTCCTCGGTCTCGGCGGGAGAGCTCGTCGTCTGGCTACGCAAAGTGGTCGTAGCCACTGAGCCTCAGCTGCACGGGTTGGTCGTCGGCGCCGACAAACCTCACGGCCGCGTCTTCGGTAAGAGTGCCGATGGTGCGCAAGCCGGCGCTTTTGATCAGCTCCTCGGGACCGCAACAGACGAGCTCTGCCTCCTCCCCGCTCGTGAGCGCGTCCTGCCAGCCGGCACCCTGCGCGGCCGGGACCTCGGCGGCACGGATCACGCAACCGGCGCCCGAGAATTCCGCGAACTTCTCCATCTCGCGCACCAGGCCGTCGGAGATGTCGCCGCAGCAGAGTCCCGCCCGGTTCAGACGGCGGCCCTCGGCCAGCCTCGGCTCGAGGCGCAGCGCGCGGTGCTCGCGAAGCGCGACCGCCGCGGCACCGAGCGGGCCGGTCACCGCCACCCCCCAACCGGGTCGCGCCTCGCCGCGAGCGAGAGGGCGTGAATCGGTGCGCCCGACGATCGTGATCGACAGCACGGCCGGCCCGTCGATGGCGCTCATATCGCCTCCGACCATCGGCGTCCCCGTCCTCTGCGCCAGCGCCGCCATGCCCTCGTAAAGCCCGGCGAGATTCCCGACCGGCCATGACTTCGGAATCGCGACGGATGTCAACGCCCACGTCGGGGTGGCGCCTTTGGCGGCCAGGTCTCCGAGGGCGAGGGCCAGGGAACGCCACCCGGCGTCCTCCGCGCTCATCCAGCCGAGGTCGAAATGGACGCCCTCGACGAACATGTCGCAGCTCGCGACGGTGAAGCCCCCCGCCTCTTCGAGGACGGCGGCGTCGTCCCGGCCCGCTCGCGCATCCAGGTATGGCTTGATTCGCTCGAGCAGCCCGAACTCACCAAGTCCTTCGACGCTCATTCGGTCAGCATGGCACGCAGGCGGCGAGTGGCCGATTCGGGGTCGCTCGAGCCGGCGATGGCGCGAATCACGCAGACGCGGCGCAGGCCCAGAGACGTCAGCTGGGCGACGTTCGACTCGTCGATCCCCCCGATGGCGAACACCGGCACGTCGACGGCGGCCGCCACCGCCGCCACCCCGGCGGGACCGATGACGCCCTTCTCCTTCTTCACCGGCGTCGAGAAGGCGGGGCCGCTGCCGATGTAGTCGGCGCCGGCGCCCACCGCCGAGCGCGCCGCCTCGGGACTCGAAGCTGAGGCGCCGACGAGGAAGCCCTCCGGGGCAAGGCGACGCGCTGATTCGACGCTCACGTCGTCCGGACCCAGGTGGACCCCATCGGCGCCGGCGATCAGCGCGATGTCCAGGTGGTCGTTGACGATGAAGAGCACCCCCGCCACCGAGGTCAGGTCGCGAAGGCGCCGCGCCAGCTCGAGCAGCTCGCCGCGCGGCAGCGTCTTGTGCCGCAGCTGCAGGACTTCGGCGCCGCCCTTCACGACCGCGGCGGCCAGGGCGACGATTCGATTCGGGTCCCCGTCCGGCGTGATGACGTAGAGGCGCGCGCCCTCCAGCCCGCTCAGCTGAGGATCTGGCGGAGCTTCTCGCGGAAGGCTGCGGGCGCCTTCTCCTGTTCGCAGCACACCTTGACCAGCCGCTTGAGCCCGGCCTGGAACTCGTACTGGTCGGCACAGGGAGGGCATCCCTCGAGGTGCAGCTGCAGCTCGAGCATCTCCGTGTTGCTCAGCTCGCGATCGAGGTAGCGGTCGAGCTTGTCCTTACAGTCGCTGCAATTCATTGCTGGGGCACCTCCTTGGTGCCGTTGGCGCGCACGATACCGGATTCGACGGCGTAGTCGAAGAGGGATTTCTGGAGCTGCTGGCGGGCCCGGTGCAGGCGGGACATGACCGTGCCGATGGGCACCCCGAGCGTCTGCGCCGCGTCCTTGTACGAGAAGCCTTCGACGTCGACCAGGAGCACCACCTCTCGGTGCAGCGGGGGCAGCTTCTCGACCGCGGCCACGACCTCCGAAGCGGCGAGCTTGTCGAGCACGTCCGCCTCCGGCCTGGCGCCTTCGTCGCGGAGCTTGTCGTAGAGGACGAACTCGCCCACGTCGTCGAGGCTGACGTCCTCCTTGTGGGAGCCCTTGAAGCGGTCCCAGAAGAGGTTGCGCATGATCGCGAACAGCCAGGCCTTCATGTTCGTGCCCTGCTGGTAGCTGTGCTGGTAACGCAGGGCGCGCAGGTAGGCCTCCTGGACCAGGTCCTGCGCCGAATCGGGGTCGCGCGTGAGCCGGAGCGCGCCCCGGTACAACGTGTCTAGATGCGTCAATGCCTCTTCCGCGAAGGCAGTTCGTGCGGGACTTTCCGCCATCAGTAATGCCAAGTTTAGATATACCTGCCTCGCACGATCTTGAATCAGAGTCGTGCTCGAGCTATTCCTTGTAGCCGCGCTTGACGCGCGGGCCGATGGCGGTCAGGACCTCGTAGGAGATCGTGCCCGACCAGGAAGCGACCTCTTCCGCGGTGATCCGCTCGTCACCATCGGCGCCGATGAGAGTCACCACATCGTCCACCTCGACGCCCGGCACGCCGCTGACGTCGACGGTGATCGCGTCCATGCTGACGGCCCCGATGAGCGGCGCCGCCTGCCCGCGCACCAGCACATGGCCTCGGTTGGAGCGGGCCCGGAACACGCCGTCGGCATAGCCGATGGCAACTGTAGCGACGCGAGCGCGATCTTTCGCCGTCCACGTGGCGCCATAGCCCACCGTGTCTCCTGCCGCCACCGTCTTGACGTGCGTGACGCGCGAGCGCAGCGACAGAGCTGGCATCGCGCCCGGCCACTCGCAGCCGTACAGCGCGATGCCCGCTCGAACCGCGTCGAGCGCCATCTCCGGGTATCGGTAGGCGGCCGCCGAGTTACAGGCATGACGCAGGCCCGGCTCGAGGCCAAGCGAGCCCAGCGCCTCGAGAAACCGATCGAACTGGACGCGCGTCATGAGCTCGTCCGTGCCCGCCGACGCGAGATGCGTCCAGGTGCCCGCGAGGCGCAGGCCGGGCGAATCGAAGATGAGCCTCGCCAGCGACGCGGCTTCATCGGGCGCGGCGCCGAACCGGCCCATGCCGGTGTCGATCTTGAGGTGGACGGGCACGACCTCGTCGCTGCTGCCGAGCGCCCGTGCAGCCTCCAGGCTCGACACCCCAATGCCGAAGCCGCTCGCGGCGGCGGCGGGGGCCAGGTCGGGAACGAGACCACCCATGACGAGGATGCGCTCCGCGTGCACCAGCCCGGTGAGCTCGCGCGCTTCCTCGAGCGTGGCCACGGCGAGCCACGTCGCCCCGCCCCGGAGGGCCGCGCGCGCGACCTGCACAGCGCCGTGCCCGTATCCGTTTGCCTTCACCACGGCGATCAGCCGCGTCCCGTGGGGGACGTGCGCGAGAATCCGGGCGGCGTTGGCGCGCACTGCGCGCAGGTCGATTTCCGCCCACCGAAGGAGGGTCGCGCTCAGCCTCTAGATCCCACCCTGGCGCAGGACGTGCATGACGAGCGGGATCTCCGGCAGCAAATCACTGGCCAGCAGGCCCGCGTCGCCCAGCCTTTGCGCGATGCGGCGGCCCGCGGCGGCATGGAGGTAGACGCCGGTGACCGCGGCCGTGTATGGATCCGAGCCCTGCGCGATGAGGGCGGCGATGACGCCGGACAGCACGTCGCCGGTACCGCCGGTGGCCAGGGCCGGGACCTCGTGAGGGTCCTCGCTCAGCCGTCCATCCGGATGCGCAACCAGTGTACGGGCGCCCTTGAGGACGACGACCGCCCCCCACTCCCTGGCCGCCTTGCGCACGGCGCCGGCTCGATCCGCCTGCACCGCCTCGGTGGTCTTGTCCAGCAGCCGCGCCATCTCACCCGGGTGCGGCGTCAGCACGCGGTTGGGACCGAGGCGCGTCTTCTTGCGGGCCGAGTCGGCCAGGGCGTTCAGGGCGTCGGCGTCGAGGACAAGGGGGCACTCCGCGTGCAGCGTGAGGTCGAGGATCAGGCGCCAGGTCGAGCGGTCGCGGCCCAGCCCGGGGCCGATGACCCCGGCCTCCGCGGTGGACATCTGGCGGAGGACGGAGTCGTAGGCGGCGTGGCCCACGGCGCCCGGCGCCACCTCAGGCACCGGCGTCGCCATGACCTCGGTGCACTTCGCGGCCAGGATGGGGTAGATCGTGTCGGCCACCAGGAGCCTGACCAGCCCGGCGCCGGTGCGGGCGGCGCCCGTCGCGGCGAGGTAGGCGGCCCCGGTGAAGCCGAGGCTGCCGGCCAGCACCACCACCGTCCCGAACGTGCCCTTGTGGGCGTCTTTTGGCCGGTCGGGCATGTTCACCGATTCCGGCGCAGGCAGCAGGCTGTCGGCGACGTCGGGCATCTCGAGGTGAGAGGTCGCGACCGCGAGCAGGCTGTGGTGGGTGATGCTCACCTCCACGCGCGCGCCGCGGTGGTCGCCGAGCAGCCTCACCTTCGGCGCGCCGCTCGGCCCTGGGAGGACCTCGATGCGGCGGCGTGGAAAGCAGATGCCCGTGCCGTCGAAGCACTTGATCACCGCCTCCTTCGCCGCCCAGCGGCCGGCCAGGCATTCGGCGTCGGTGCCGCAGTAGTCGAGCTCGGCGGGGGTGTAGACCTTGTTCAGGAAGCCGCGGCCGGACCGCTTGACCGCCAGGGCGATCCGCTCGACGGAGACGGCATCGACCCCTATGCGCTGCATCGCTTCATTTTGGGGCAGGGAGTCCCCCCACCCGGCGGGCTCGCTTCGCGAGCGCGCCGACCTCCCCGCGTGGCGGGGAGGCGATTTGGGAGTCCCCCCACCCGGCGGGCTCGCTTCGCGAGCGCGCCGACCTCCCCGCGTGGCGGGGAGGCGATTTGGGAGTCCCCCCGCGCGCCGACCTCCCCGCGTGGCGGGGAGGCGATTTGGGAGTCCCCCACCCGGCGCGCTCGCGAAGCGAGCGCGCCCGCCTCCCCGCGTGGCGGGGAGGCGGGCTATTCGACCGTTACTGATTTGGCAAGGTTGCGGGGTTGGTCTACGTCCTGGCCCAGCTCGACCGCCACGTGGTACGCGAACAGCTGCAGCATGACCGTGTTCAGGACCGCGGCCGAGGCCTCTTCGACCTCCGGCATCTCGAACACGTCCGTGGCGACGCCGTCGAGGGACCTGTCGCCCTTGGTGATGAGCGCGAGCACCGGCGCGCTGCGCGCGACGATCTCGTGGACGTTACTGACCATCTTGTCCCTGGTCGCGCTCGCGGTGCAGATGGCGACGACCGGAAACTGGTCGTCGAGCAGCGCGATCGGACCGTGCTTGAGCTCGCCGCCGGTCGTCCCCTCGGCGTGGACGTATGAGATCTCCTTGAGCTTGAGCGCCCCCTCGAGACCGACGGGGTAGCCGAGGCCACGCCCCGAGTACATGAAGTTGCGGTAGCGGCTGTACTTCTGCGCGAGCGAGGCTATCTCCTTGTCGCGCGCCAGCAGCTCGTCGACCTGCTCGGGAAGAACGCGCAGGGCCTCGACCAGCTCGCGCCGGCGCTCGAACGACACACGCCCGTTGACCGTGGCCAGGCGAAGCCCGAGCAGGTAGAGGCTGACGAGGTGGGCGAGGAATGTCTTCGTCGATGCGACCCCGATCTCCGGACCGGCGTGCAGGTAGATCGCGCCGTCGGCGTCACGCGCGGCGGAGCTTGCGACCACGTTGGTGACGGCCACCGTCAACGCCCCTCTCTCCTTGGCCTGGTGCAGGCCGACGAGCGTGTCGGCGGTCTCGCCCGATTGCGTGATGACCACCGCCAGCGTGTCCTTGCCGAAGGTCGGCCGCCGGTAGCGGAACTCCGACGCGTCCTGCGCGCGAGATGGGATCCCCGCCCAGTCCTCGATGACCTGCTCGCCGATCATCGCGGCGTGCAGCGACGTGCCCATGCCGAGCAGCAGCACCTCGCGGTACCGCTTCAGCTCTTCGTCAGGGACATCGAACTCACGGAACGAAACGATGCCGTCGTCGGTGAGCCTTCCGCGCATCGCGTTGGCGACCGCCTCGGAAGATTCATTGATCTCCTTGAACATGAAGTGCGGGTAGCCGCCTTTCTGCGCCTGGCTGACGTCCCAGTCGACGTGGATGAGCTTCGGTTCGACGGTGATGCCGTCCAGGGTGGAAACCTCGGCGCCGAGAGGAGTGACCGCCGCGACCTCTCCCTCCCCCAGGACGAGCACGCGCTTGGTGTACGGGATGATCGCCGTGATGTCGGAGGCGATGTAGAACTCATTGTCCCCGAGGCCGACGACCAGCGGCGCGTTGAGCCGCGCGCCCACGAGCAGCTCGGGGTCGTCGGTCGAGAACATCGCCAGCGCATACGCGCCACGGATGCGGCGCAGCGCCGCCCTCACCGCGCTCAGGAAATCGCCCTTGTAGCTGGCCTCGATGAGGTGCGGAACGACCTCGGTGTCGGTGTCCGATGTGAACTCGTGGCCCGCGGCCTCGAGCTCGCGCTTCAGCTCGGCGAAGTTCTCGATGATGCCGTTGTGCACGACGTAGATCCGGTTCGTGCAATCCGTGTGCGGGTGGGCGTTGACGTAGGTGGGCTTGCCGTGGGTGGCCCAGCGGGTGTGGCCGATGCCGAGCTTGCCGGTGGGCATGTTCGCCTGCAGCTTCTCGATGAGGACGTCGACCTTGGTTTCGGACTTGGTGACGCTCGTATGCCCGTGGGAGCGTCCGGCCTCGTCCAGCACGGCCACGCCTGCCGAGTCGTAGCCGCGGTATTCGAGGCGCTTGAGGCTCTCCATCAAGATCGGGGTCGCCTGACGGTCGCCCAGGTAGCCGATGATCCCGCACATATCTACTTAGTAACTCCTAATCGCGGCTTTCTAAACGTTGCTTGAACGTGGAGAGTGCGATCCAGGTTACAGCGCGCTAGGGCGAGGGCGAGCTGCAGTTGGGGTTCTGGGCGATCGAATAGGTCACCCGGGCGGTCGCCGCCGAGCCGGTGATGCCGTTCGGATACGTGATCAGGTCCTTGAAGGTCGCGTTCGACGTGGATCGGCTCAAGTCGTTGGCCGGCAGCGTGACGGTCGTGATCTGGCTCAAGGCTTCGGGCGAGCCGGTGATGGTGACCGCAAGCGGGTCGATGGCGATGCCGGTGATCCGGTAGCACGTCGGAGGCGGGTTGGAGGGCGGCGCGTCGATCAGTGGCACCTGCCGGGTCGTGGTGCCGGTCTTGGCATCGATATGGATGGAGACCGAAGACAGGTCGAGGCCTGCCTTGGGCACGGTGGTGCTGGCAAGGTGGGCAAGGTCGAGGGGGACTCCGTTTTGCTCCAACACCACGTCCTGCGTCAGGACGTCGTAGGAGTTGTTCTGCACCGGGCTCGTGAAGTCGGCATATGCCTTCAGGTTGCTCTCGAGGCTCACCGGCCCATCGAAGGTGACGAAGCAGGGCGAGCTCGGACAGCTGGCCACCGCCTGGACGACCTGCCATCCCGGCGTCACCCTCGGCGTGCGGACCACGACCGGAAGCCTGACGGCGGCCATCTTTTCGATGTCGAGCGCTATGGGCGGCACCGGTTGGATCGAGACGCCTGGGACCAATGACTTCACAGCCACGTTGACGTTCACGCTCGGGCCGGGGCTGGCCTTGGTGAGGTCTACCGTCGCTACCACGCTGATTGGCGTGACCCCGCTGATGGTGTCGGCCAGTCCGCTAACGGTGACCGTCGTCTTGCTCGGGGGGTTGACCACCGTGAGCCCGGCCGGGACCGTGTAGTTGATGTTGGTCGTGACCGCCTTGTTCGTGGGTGGGTTCTGCGAGAAGGCGACCGCGCCCAGCATCAGGGCCGCCAGACCCAGGGCCAGGAGCTTGAGCTTCCAGTCGTCGGTGATCCAGCTCACTGGTCTTTTTCCTTGTCTCCCTGTGTCACCTTCTCGCGCTCCTTAGCCCGGCCGTTCGTCCTGCCGTTCAGGAAGCCGAGGAGGCTGCCGCGGGCCATGCGCGCCGGCACCTTCACGCTGACGCGGCGCCGCAGCCCGTCGGCGTCGAGGTTCCGGGTGATCTTGCCTTCCTCGATCACGGAGATGGCCCCTGTCTCCTCAGAGACTACGAGCACCAGCGCGTCGGATGCCAGCGACAGGCCGAGCGCCGCGCGGTGGCGCGTTCCCAGCCGCTCCTTGACCACGCCCTCCTCCGGGAGCGGGAGCAGGCAGCCCGCGGCGACGACCTGGTTGCCACGCACGATCACGGCGCCGTCGTGCAGCGGGGAGTTGGGGTAGAAGATCGACTGCAGGAACTCGGCCGAGATCTCGCCGTTGATGCGGACTCCCGTGGCCGCGTAGTCCTCAAGCCCGACGTCGCGCTCGAAGGCGATGAGCGCGCCCGTCCGCCGTGCGCTCAGCCGCTCGGCCGCCCTGATCGCCTCCGAGATGGCCTGGGTGTAGAGAGGAGTGCTGAACCCGGACAGTGGCCGGCCGAGGTTGCCGAGCCGTCCGAGCTGATCCACCGCGCGTCGCAGCTCGGGCTGGAAGATCACGACGATGGCGATGGCCAGCAGGCCCGCGCCGTTCTTGAACAGCCACGACAGGAGGACGAGGTTGAAGGTCGTCGCCAGGGCCCCGATCATCGCGAGCACGACGAGGCCGACCAGGATCTGCGTGCCCTGGGTGCCGCGCACGAGGCGCAGCACGTAGTAGAGGATGACCGCGATGACGGCCACGTCGACGATCTCGAGCCAGCTCAGGTGCCTCACGACCTCCTGGAGCTGGATCAGGAACTCCTGGATCAGCTGGATCATGCCGGCCTGGTTCCAATGATCTGGGCCATCAACGCCATCTGAGCGTAGAGCCGGTTGCCGGCCTGGTCGAAAACGATCGAGCGCGGCCCGTCGATGACCTCGTCGGTGACCTCCTCGCCGCGGTGGGCGGGAAGGCAGTGCAGGAAGACGGCGCCCCTAGCCGAATCCATGAGCGATTGATTGACCTGGTATGGGGCGAACAGCTGCCGCCTGGTCGCCCTCTGGTCCTCCTGGCCCATCGACGCCCAGACATCGGTGTAGATGGCCGTGGCGCCGTCGAGCGCCGCGACATCGTTCGAGACGAGGACGCGGCCTGTGCCCGACCCGATCCTCCCCGCCCGCTCGAGAATCGGCTCGAGGGGTTCGTAACCCGGTGGCGTGATCACCGTGAGCCGGAAGCCGAGCAGGGCGGCGGCCTCGATGAGTGACGTGGCGATGTTGTTGCCGTCACCGATGTACACGACCCGCTGCTCGTTCAGCGGGCCGCACGCCTCTTCGAGGGTCATGAGGTCGGCGAGGATCTGGCACGGGTGCGAGCGGTCGGTGAGGGCGTTGATGACCGGCTTCTCGGCGGCGGCGGCGAGCAGGACCATGTCGGAGTGGGTTCGCATGCGGGCGACGATCAGGTCGACGTAGCGGTCCAGGACGCGAGCCGCGTCGCGCACGCTTTCGCGCCGGCCGAGCTGCACGTCCTGCTCGCCCAGCGTGGTGGTCGTGCCTCCCAGCCTGGCGATGCCAACCTCGAAGGAGACACGCGTCCGGTGCGACGGCTTCTGAAAGAGCATGGCGACGTGCCGGCCTTCCAGCGGGCGCTCGGCCCAGCGGCCAGCCTTGATGGCATGGGCCAGCTCCAGCACGGAGCGGAGCTCGGCCGGATCCAGATCGCCGACGTCCAGGAAGTCCCTTCCCCGGAGACTTGCCACTGCAGGGATCATGATGCCCCGACTGGTCGCCGGTGCGCGCTTATAGCCCCGGTTTGATCAACTCGCCCGAGACGATCGGGGAAACCGTGAGGTCGCGGACGGAATCGAACTCGGGCAGCCTGGAGCGCACCTTGGCGTCGTCCCTAAGGCGGAGGATGAGGTCCCGGCAGGACGCCGGCTCCAACCCGAAGTGGGCGGGCTTGAGGACGAAGGCCGGCTCGTTGCGGACCCGGATGGTCAGGCGGTCGGTCACACGGACCTTTGGCCATGAGTCGGGGTCGGACAGGGTGACCGATTCCATGTGGTCCCACAGGGCCCGCATCTCGTGGCGGCCCTGGAGCACGACCATCCGGTCGCGGAAGAGGCCAAGGCGATTCGAGGGCCAAGCATGGAGCTGGACCGCAGCCCATGCCGCCACGACCCAGGCCCCGATCGACCCGGCGCCGAGGGCGATGCCCGCCACCCAGCCCTGCGGCAGCCGGGTGGCGACCAACGCGAGGACGCCGAAGATGAGGGCGCAGAAAAGGCTGGAGGCGCCAGTGGTCACGATCGACCGGCGCGACCGCACATAGATCACCGAGCTACCCCCACTGACGGATAGTGTATGTCCGCCGCGCGCGCCTGACGGCCTGCGATCCGCTCAGTGGACGGCACGCTCATGGCCCACCCAGTACGGCGCGCGCAGGTCCTTCTTGAGGATCTTGCCGCTCGGATTGCGAGGGATCACCTCCACGAAATCGACCGAGTGCGGGCGTTTGAAACCGGCCAGCTTGTCTTTCGACCAGTCGATGAGCTCCTCGGCCGTGAGATCCGAGTCGGGTTTCCGGATGACGATGGCCTTGACCGTCTCGCCCCAGGTGTCGTCGGGGACGCCGATCACGGCGACGTCGGCGACCCTGGGATGACCGGCCAGGATCGCCTCCACCTCGGCCGGATAGATGTTCTCGCCGCCCGAGATGATCATGTCTTTGATGCGGTCCTTGATGTAAATGAACCCGTCCGCGTCCATGGTGCCGGCGTCGCCGGTATGGAACCAGCCGTCGCGGATGGCGTCGGTCGTCTCACGCTCCTTGCGCCAGTAGCCCGCCATGGTGCCAGGGCCGCGGTAGACGATCTCGCCGATCTCCCCATGCGGCACTTCCTTTCCGTCCGCGCCGACGACCTTGAGATCGTGCCCGAAGCCGGAACGGCCGCAGCTCAGGAAGCGCTCGCCGACGTGATCCTCCTGCTGCAAAAAGGTGACCGCGCCGGTCGTCTCGGTGAGGCCATAGACCTGCGTGAAGCGACAGCCGAACGTCTGGATCGAGCGCTTGAGGAGCTCGGGGCTGATCGGTGAAGCCCCGTACGCGATGTTCTTCAGGGCCGAGTAGTCGGCGCCCTGCGACTCGGGCAGCGAGGTGAGGAACAGAAGCGCGGCGGGCACCAGGAACGCGGTGTTGACACGCTGGTCGACGATGACCTTCAGCACATCCTGGGGGATGAAGTCGCGGGTGATCACGGCGGTGCACCCCGCACCAATCGCCGCGAGCGCCCAGCCGCAGCCGCCTATGTGGTAGAGCGGCATCGCGACCAACGAGCGCCCGTACTCGTCGAAGCCCTTGAGCTCCATGGGCAGGTTCCCGGTGAGTCCGAGCAGATTCAGGTTGGTGAGCATCGCCCCCTTGGGAATGCCGGTCGTCCCTGATGTGTAGAGCTGCCAGGTGACGCGCTCCTCAGCGTCTCGCAGTGGATCGGCGCCACCGGTCATGCGAGGCAGGTCGGCGTAACCGAGGACGCGGCACGAAACCTGGTCGGCGTTCTGCCGCAGGTCGTCGCTGACGACCAGCTCCTTCGGGTCGGCGTCGCCGACCACCCTGGCGACCTCATGCGCCGTGAGGCGCCAGTTGATCGGGCACGCCACCGCGCCGGCTTTGTCCAGGGCGAAGAGCAGCTCGATGTAGTCGTCGGAGTTCTTGTCGAGGATGGCGATTCGATCGCCGGGCTCGACGTGCAGTGCTTCCACAAGCCCCGCCGCGAGCTCGGAGGTCGTCCGGTTCATGTCATCGAAGGTGCGCTCCTTGCCCTGGTACCAGGTGATCGGGAATTCCGGACGCCGGCGAGCGCGCCACCGCAGCATCGCCGACAACGTGCGCACAAGGCGATGTTAGCTCGCACGATTTGCGTTCGGGCGCGCCCTCGAACGGGCGGGTGCCTTGACCCCCATCACGGCCTCCGTGAACAGACGCGTCGCGAGGCGGCTGCGTGGCTCGCGCAGGCGCTCGGCCAGCCTGGCCAGCTGTTCGACGACGCGCGGCTCGACGCTGAGCCTGTAGAGCTGCTTGACGACCGGCGCCTTTGCCTTCACCGCGATCCTCCTGAGTGTCATGGGCGTGTACATGACGATTCTCGAGGGCTTCCGCTCGCGCTCCAACCCTGGTTGTTAATTGCACGCGTGCGTGGTGCACAATGCCGCGCGTTGGAGACCGATGCGCGGTGGCGTCACGGCCAGACCCTGGCCGCGGGGCAGGTGGCCGAGTTCAAGGTGTGGGCGGAGCTGGTGCGGCAGTCGATGGGCGGTCTGCATGTGTTCCTGCCCCTGCGCGACATGGGCGTGGATGGGGTTGTCCACCGGCTCTCGGATGGCGCCTACACCGCGGTCCAGGTGAAGGGCCGGACCGAGCTGACGCCGGCGGGACAGGTCCATATCACCGTGAGCGCCACGAGCCTGCGCGACGACGCCGCCCTGGCCGTCTGCGTCCTGGTCGACAGCGAGCAGCTGGGCCGGATGGTCCTCGTCGTGGCCGAATCGAAGTTTCGCGAGCTCGCGGCTCGCGACGTGGTCGATGGGCGCGAGTACCTGACGGCGGCGTTCGAGCTCCATGCCGGCGGGACCTCGCGATGGGCGCCGTTCCTGGTCGAGCGCGAGAGGCTGGCGGAGCGATTCGGCTCATCGGCGCGGCTGGCCCCTGTGCCGGCGGAGGGTGACCTGCTCGCGGGCGATCGCGGGCGCGAAGGGTTCCTGGGCGAGATGGAGGTCGTCCGCAGGCTTGCCGAGGCGGAGACGCTCAACCTGTTCCGGCCGTTTCCCGACCTCGAGACGGTGGAGGTGGTGGCGCGGCACGTGGAGACAGGAGGATTCCTCGGCGTGCAGGTGAAGACGGCGGGCTGGGACCAAGACCACGCCGAGGAGCGCGTGTACGTGCGGCGATCGAGCTTTCGTGCCTCTGCGACCACCTATGTGTGTGTGCTGGGCTGGGATCGCGCTTCCGGCCGGTTCGAGGACGAGTGCCTGCTCATCCCGAGCGTGGACGTGGCCGGGCTCTCACGAATCGAGGGTGAGTGGCTGGTCCTGGAGCTGCAGCCCGGCAGCGCCCATCACCGGCGGCTCGATCAATACCGCACACCGCTCGCGTCGTTGGCGTCGACAGCGGAGGGACTGCTCCGATCGAAGGAATGGCCTACCGGTACGGCCGGCTGAGCTTCTCCAGCTTGTCGAGGGAGGCGAGGGCCTCGTCCCGGCCGTCGGGCGACACGTAGAAGATGCAGCGCTCGACGCCGGCTTGCTGGAACTGTTCGATGTCTTCCTGGGTCGTCTTGGGGTAGGTGGTGATCGGGATGTCGCCTCGTCCCGCTGCTTTGGCCAGCTCGCGCAGCTCGGGGAGGCGGGCGAGGACGTCGCCGCGATTCGGCATCCAGCCGTCGCCATACGCGACCACGCGCTTCAGGATATTGGGCCCGCTGCCGCCGAGGATGATCGGCGGGTGCGGCTTCTGGACGGGCTTCGGCCACGACCACATGGGCCCGAAATCCACCATGTCGCCGTGGTACTCGGACACGTCCTGGGTCCAGATCGCCTTCATGGCCTCCACCCGCTCGCGCATCAGCTTCCACCGGGTGGAGAAGTCGGTGCCGTGGTCGGCCATCTCCTCCCGGTTCCAGCCGCCGCCGATTCCGAACAGGAAGCGGCCGTTGGACAGGTGATCGAGGCTTGCGACCTGCTTGGCGGTGTGGATGGGGTCCCTCTCGACGACCAGGCAGATGCCGGTGCCCACCATGAGGTCTTTCGAGGCCAGCGCCGCCGCGGTCAGCGCCGCGAACGGGTCGAGCGTGTGCCAGTAGTGCTTCGGGAGCTCGGCGCCGCCCGCCCACGGGCTCTGCCTGCTGGTTGGGATGTGGGAGTGCTCGGCGACCCAGAGAGATTCGAATCCAGCCTGCTCGACGAGCGGCGCGAGCTCGGTCATCGAGATGGCGTAGTCGGTGGGAAAGATGGCCGCGCCGAACTTCACGCTTCTAATCGTGACGGTTTCATAGACTGAGGTTCCGATGGGCAGGCTTGTGCGGATTGCGCTCATCGTGGTCGTCGGCCTGGCTGGTGTTGCGTGCGGCATCTCGCCGTTCGACCAGCCGCAGGCCCAGGTCTCCGTATCTGCGAACGGAGCTTTCACCGCGTCGGAGATGACGCGATCCGAGGCCGAGTCGCTTCTGGCCAAGCAGGTGACGCAGCTGTCGCCAGTGCTGTTCCCGGCGTACCTGACCGAGGGAGCGACCACGTGCACAGCTTCCGGCGCGCGCGACACGTTCAACGTCCAGTGCTCCGGCGGCGCCATCATCGTGGAGCTGGCGACTCAGACCGAGAATCCGCGGGAGTACAGGCCCATGGTGCTTCGGCGCGTGATGTTCCGTTCGGACCCAGGCGCGACGTTCATGGACGTGGACCCCGCGCACCTCGACGCGGTGAGGATGATGCTCTGGTCCGAGTCCGGCACCTCACCCGACAAGGCTTGCGGGTGTGTGCAATATGAGCTCCACATCATGGGCGTCTCGCAGGCCGAGTTCTTCAAGATCGCCAACTCCCTGCATGCGGCAAAGCAGCATGGCTGAGAGGGTCGCGGTCCTGGCGGATATTCACGGCAACCTGCCGGCTCTCGAGGCGGTCCTGGCCGACATTGCGAGCGATGCCCCTGACCTTGTGATGGTTTGTGGAGATGTAGCCTCGGGACCCCTTCCCGTCGAGTCGCTGGAGGTCTTGCGCGCGCTGCCTCGCGCTCGGTTCGTGCGTGGGAACGCCGACCGGTCGCTGGTGGCCGGGTTCGATGGTGAAGAGCGCCCTCGGCTGCCGGGGCCCGCGGCCGACTGGTGCGCGGCTCAGCTGTCGCGATCGCATCGCGATTTCCTGGCGTCGTTTGCTCAAACGGTTCCTGTTGAGGTGGAAGGTCTCGGGCGCGTGCTCTTCTGTCACGGCTCGCCGCGCAGCGACGAGGAGATGATGACGGTGGAGACGCCCGAGGCGCGGCTGCGCGAGCTCCTTGCGGGCGTCGATGCGGACGTGGTTGTGTGCGGGCATACGCACATGCCGTTCGACAGGGTCGTCGATGGCGTGCGCGTCATCAATCCGGGCAGCGTGGGCATGCCCTATGGCGAGCCTGGAGCGTTCTGGGCTTGGCTTGGACCTGGGGTCGAGTTCCGGCGCACCGACTACGACCGTGAGGCGGCGGCGGCGCGGATGCGGCAGAGCTCGTGGCCGGGCGCGGAGGAGTTCGCCCGCGGGAACGTGCTGTCGGTGCCGAGCGCCGAGGCGGCGATGGCCTTTTTTCGCGCGAAAGGCGGGCCCTAGAGCCGAGTACCTGTACTGACGACAGCAGGTGCTGGTTGGCCGATGCTCAGCGCGTGAAGCTGCCACCCGTTCACACGTTGTTTGCTGCCGCGATGGCATTGCTCGCCCTGAGCGGCTGTTACCCCTACGGGCCGCCGGAGAAGGCAAACGTGCCGGCGGATTTTCCCGTTTACCCGGGAGCGATCCCGGCCTCCCAGGTGTATGGAGCAGCTTCGCCGCTGCCTGATGGTTCCAAGGACCGCCGCGAGCGCTACGACATCACCTGGAGCAGTGACGACGGTGCCGGCAAGCTCCTGGCCTACTACAAAGTGCAGCTGGCCCAAGGCGATTGGGTCATGCAGAGCACGTCAGAGAACGGGCATGGCGGCGAATTGATCGTCTTCAACCGCAAGAGCGAACCCAAGTTTGGCGGGACGATCTATCTCACGGACGGCAGGATCCACGTGATCATGGGCCAGGATTGCCCGTGCGGAGTCCCCACCTAACACGACCTCGCTGCAGCCAAGAAATTCAGCTGTAAAGAGCGTTGCTTTTGCGAACGCCTGTTCGTACGCTCGAATTATGGGTCGAGCTCGAAGCGCCGGTGGCGCCTGAAGTTGATCGGCTGCTGGATGCGGTGGCGGCCTTTTGCGAGTGCCTGCCGCCGGCGACCGGCGCTGGGCGCGCGGCTCGGCTGCTCCATTCGCGCCGAGCGATCGACCTGCTCGAGCTGAAGTTCTCGCAGGACTCGGCTGCCTTCGCGGCCACTGACGAGTACGACGAGCAGGGCGCTGTCTCCCCGATCCAATGGATCCGGCTGAACTGCCACATGGGTGGCGGCGCGGCCAGCAAGTCATTTCCGTACCTGCCGAACCGTCGACTGGGCCCTTCAGCTGGTCAGTTTTGATTGCAAGCGCGTGATCGCATCTGCGGAGAGGCCTGCCGCCGCCAGGTATTCCTCCACCCCGCCCCACCTCCGCTCGAGGTGGTCCAGGGTGCTCAGCATCCACTCCGGCGGGCAGCGCAGCTCATCGCGCATGGTCTCCAGCCGCTCCGGCGTGGCTTTGGCGAGCCACTCCTCGTAGCGGTCCGCCAGCTGGATGTCGGTCTCCGCGTAATCGGCCCCGATCGCCACAGCATCGACGCCGGCGACCGACAGCATCATCGCAGCGACCAGGCCCGTCCGGTCCTTGCCGGCGAAACAATGGAAAAGCACCGGGCCCTCCGACGCGGCGATGGCGTCGAAGATCGCGGCGAGCGCAGTGGGCCGCCGGTCGAGCATCAACGCGTAGCGCTCGGGCATCGTCGGCGCCTCGTTGAGGATGGGCGCCGTGGCGTCGTCGATGAGGGCCCGGTGCAGAAACGCCGGCGCCCTGGACTCGAGCCCGTCATCCATCTGGATCGCCGGGGAGCTGCTCTGGAACTCCGAGAACGGTGGTCCGGGCGAGCCTTTGACCTCAGACTCGCTGCGAAGGTCGATCACGGTCGCGATGCCGTAATCGATCATCGCCTGCCGCCCGGCCGCAGTCAGGCTGGCGACGTTGTCGGAACGGACCACCACGCCGCTGCGCGTAAGCCCGGATCGGGACGGCAGTCCACCAAGGTCGCGGGTGTTCTTGCAGTCGGGCCAGTCCAGGCGCCGACTTAGCCATCCCGGAGGGCCTACCGCTTCGTGTATTGGGGTGCCTTCCGCGCCCTCTTCAGTCCGTATTTCTTGCGTTCCTTCATCCTCGCGTCGCGCGTGAGAAGGCCCGCCTTCTTCAGCACGGGACGGAAATCCGGGTCGAAGTTGATGAGCGCTCGGGCGATACCGTGGGCGATCGCGCCCGCCTGTCCGCTGTTCCCGCCTCCAACCACCTTCACGCTGATGTCGAACTTGCGCTGGGTGTTGGTCACTCGAAGCGGCGCCAGGGCCGCCATCTCCAGGACGCGGCGACCCAGGTAAGCCAGCGGGTCTTTCTCGTTGACTGTGATCCGGCCCTCGCCCGGCTGCAGGCGCACCCGCGCGATCGCGTTCTTGCGGCGCCCGGTGCCTCGGTTGTACGTATCAGCCAATCTTGATGTCCCCTCTCGAATCGAACGTGACGACCTTCGGCTTCTGTGCCGCATGGCCGTGGTCCGGCCCGGCGTAGACGCGAAGCCGCTTGAGCATGTCGGCGCCCAGCGTGTTGCGCTGCAGCATGCCGCGGACCGCGTTGGTGATCGGGAATGTCGGGTCGATGTCCTGGGCCTTCTGCAGCGAGCGCGTACGCAGGCCGCCGGGATACCCCGTGTAGCGGGTGTACTCCTTCCCGGTCAGCTTGCTGCCGCTGACCTTGACCTTGGCCGCGTTGATCACGACGACGTGGTCGCCGGTGTTCAGGTGCGGGGTGAACGTGGGCTTGTGCTTGCCGCGCAGGATCTTCGCCACGCTGCTCGCGAGGCGGCCGAGGACCTGGTCCGTGGCATCGACCACAAACCAATCACTCTTCAAATCCGCGGCTTTCGCCGTCCACGTCTTCTGCTTGCTCATTCCAGGTTCTTTATTGTTGTGCGCCCTGCGCGCGCCCGGCTAGTAAATCACTTCCACCAACGTCAGGCCCCCGGCGGGAGCCGTCTTCGGCGCCAGGCGCCGGTCGCGTGCCCTCAGCACCTCGCCCACCCATTCCGGCCGCCGGCGCCCTCGTCCCACCTCCGCCAGCGCGCCCGCGATGCTGCGCGCCAGGCCTCGGAGGAACCCCTCGGCCACCAGCTCCAGCTCGACGAAATCCCCTCGCCGCTCGACCTTCGCCGAGCGCATCTCTCGCACCCTCGACTCGGGCGGCTCTGAGGCCGAGCAGTAGCTGGTCCAGTCGTGCTTGCCCAACAGCGGCCTGGCCGCCTTCGACATCGCCTCCACGTCGAGCCGTGACCCGACATGCCAGCAGCGTCCCCTCTCGAGGGCCGGTCTCGCCGGGCGATCCAGGTAGCGGTATCGGTAGCGGCGCCACCGCGCCGAGTATCGAGCGTGGAAGTCATCCGGCACCACCTCCGCGCTGAGCGCGGCGACGTCCTCCGGGAGCCGGGCGTTGAGCGCCGCCGCCAATCGAGGCGGCGTGATGCGTCCCTCGAACCGGAAGTTCACGACCTGGCCTTCGGCATGGGCGCCGGCGTCCGTGCGTCCAGCCGGGTACACCGTGTGCTCCTTGCCGGTCAGCTCGCGCAGCGCCCGTTTCAACTCCGCCTCCACGGTGCGCCCTCGCGCCTGCTGCTGCCAGCCGACAAACCCGCGTCCGTCGTACTCGAGCACGACCTTGATATTCACTTTTGAACCGATATTGCCAGCTGCGTTACCCCCACCCGGCGCTGCGCGCCGACCTCCCCGCGAGCGGGGAGGGTCTTAATCAACCAGTTCGATGATCACCATCGGCGCCGCGTCACCGAGGCGCGGTCCCTTGTGGATGATGCGCGTGTAGCCCCCCGGCCGCTCCGCAAGCCGCGGCAGGAGGTTGGAGAACAGCCTCTCGACGACCTCCGGCTTCGAGACCTCCGCGCTGACACGGCGTCGTGCGCTGATGTCCTGGTCCTTGGCCGTCGTGATCAATCGCTCGACCCACCGCCGGAGCTCCTTCGCCTTGGCTTCGGTGGTGGTGATGCGGCCGCTCTCGAGCAGCGACGTGCAGAGGTTGCGCATCAGCGCCTTGCGCGCGTCGGTATCCCTGTTGAATCTGCGGCCGCTTTTCTGGTGACGCATGAAAAAAGGCTCAGCCCCGAAGGACGCTGCCCATCTCCTCAGGCTTGATGAAGCCCTTCTCGACGAGCTTCTCCTTGATCTCGTCCAGCGACTTACGACCGAAGTTGCGCAGCGCGAGCAGCTCCTCCTCGCGCTTCTGGAGCAGCTGGCCGACGGTCTGGATCTCGTTCGCTTTCAGGCAGTTGAACGCGCGGACCGAGAGGTCGAGCTCCTCGATGGGCGTGTCCATGAGCTTGCTCTGCTCGCTCTTCTCGGGCGTCCCCGGCCGGGCGATGGAGTCCGGGAAGTTCACGAACAGCTGCAGGTGCTTGGTGAACAACGAAGCCGCGTGGCTCACCGCCTCCTCCGGCGACATCGTGCCGTCGGTCCAGACCTCGATGAGCAGGCGGTCGTAGTCGGTCGACTGGCCGACGCGGGTCTTCTCGACCGTGAAGTTCGCCTTCTCGACCGGCGAGAAGATGGAATCGATCGGGATGACCCCGATCGGCTGGCCCTCGCGCTTGTTGCGCTCCGCCGGGACGTAGCCCTTGCCCCGCTCGACGTTGAGCTCCATGCGCAGGTGGCCCTTGGCCGCCAGCGTGCAGATGTAGAGGTCGGGGTTCACGATCTCGACGTCGGACGAGGCCTGGATGTGCGACGCGCGCACGTCGGCCGGGCCCTTGACGTCGAGGAGCAGGGTCACCGGGTCCTCGGTGAAACTCTTCAAATTGAGCTTCTTGATGTTGAGGATGACCTCGGTCACGTCCTCCTTTACGTGCGGGATCGCCGTGAACTCATGCGCGACGCCGTCGATCTGGATCGACGTCACGGCCGCCCCCCACAGCGAGGAGAGCAGCACGCGGCGAAGCGTGTTGCCGAGCGTCGTCCCGAAGCCCGGGTCGAGCGGCTCGATGTCGAACTTCCCGTAGTTCGCGCTGGTCTCCAGCTTGCGAACCGACGGGGTCACTGTCATCTGTGTGTCAATTGCCAATTTGGGTCCCTACCTCCGTTCCCCTTACCGTGAATAGAACTCGACGATCAGCTGCTCCTCGACGCCCGCTTCCATCTCGTTGCGGTCGGGGCGCGCGAGCACCTTGGCGCTCTTTTCGTCGCCATTGAATGAAAGCCATGACGGCACCGGCCGCACCTTCGACGCCTCCAGGGCCACGTCGATGACCCCGTTGGCCGGCCTGACCTTGAGCTGGTCGCCCGGCTTGAGCTGGTACGACGGCACGTTGACCGTCTTCCCATTGACCTCGAAGTGCCGGTGCGTGACGAGCTGGCGTGCCTGCTTGCGCGAGGCGCCCAGGCCGAGCCTGTAGATGACGTTGTCGAGCCGCAGCTCGAGGTGGCGCAGCAGGTTGAGGCCGGTCACTCCCGGCTCGGTCGTCGCCAGCTCGAAGTAGTTGCGGAACTGTTTCTCCAGCAGCCCGTATGTGCGGCGCGCCTTCTGCTTGGCGCGCAGCTGCAGCCCGTAGTCGGACGTCTTGCGCTTGCGCGCCTGGCCGTGCATGCCGGGCGCGAACGCGCGGCGCTCGATGGCGCACTTCGGCGTGTAGCACCGCTCGCCCTTCAGGTAGAGCTTGGCGCCCTCCCGGCGGCAGAAGCGGCAGACCGGTCCGCTGTAGTTCGCCACTACACACGCCTCCGCTTGGGCGGCCGGCAGCCGTTGTGCGGGATGGGCGTCACGTCGGTGATCGCGTTCACCTCCAGGCCCGTGGCCTGCAGCGAGCGGATGGCCGCCTCGCGGCCCGCACCCGGCCCGCGCACGAAGACCTCGATCGAGCGCATGCCGTGCTCGAGCGCTCTCTTGGCGGTCGCCTCGGCCGTCACCTGCGCCGCGAACGGGGTCGACTTGCGGCTGCCCTTGAAGCCCTGCGCCCCCGCGGAGCCCCAGGAGATCACGTTGCCGTCGATGTCGGTGATCGAGATGATCGTGTTGTTGAACGTGCTCTGGATGTGCGCCTGCCCGGCGACCACGTTCTTGCGCTCGCGACGGCGAGTCCTGACAACCTTCTTTGCCTTAGCCACTACTTACCTGCCTTGACCTTCTTCTTGCCGGCCACGGCGCGCTTGGGACCGCGGCGGCTCCGAGCGTTGGTGCGCGTGCGCTGCCCGCGGACCGGCAGGCCGCGGCGGTGACGCGACCCGCGGTAGGTGCCGATCTCGGTCAGGCGCTTGATGTTCGTCGCCACCTCGCGCCGGAGGTCACCCTCGATGAGAACCTCCTTGGATGAGGCCATGCGGTCGAGGATCTGGCGCAGGCGAGCGACCTCCTCCTCGCTGAGGTCCTTGACCCGCACGTCGGGGTTGAGGTTGGCCGCCCTCACGATCTTCTCGGCGGTGGTGCGCCCGATGCCGTGGATGTACATGAGCGAGATGACGACCCGCTTGGTCGGGGGTATGTCGACGCCGGCGATTCTCGCCATTTAGCTCCTCAGCCCTGCCTCTGCTTGTGCTTCGGCGTCTTGGAGCAGATCACGCGAACCACCCCGTGCCGCTTGATCACCTTGCAGCTCGAGCACATCTTCTTGACCGACGGCCGTACCTTCATCTCCAAATCTCTCGAATTCGCCCCCGCGATCGATCGCGGCTCGCAAGCTCGACCCCCACCTTGTCCCCGGCGAGGAGCCGGGTGAAGTGGGTGCCGGCACGATCGGCGACGTGAGCGAGGATCTTGGCCCCGTTCTCGAGCTCAACCCGGTAGACACCGTTGGGAAGAGGCTCCACCACGACCCCCTTCACGAGTGGGGGGCGTTGGGGCACGAACCGTGATTGTACCAAACTCCGGTTGAACTCAGTTGGCGGCCCCGTTGGCGTGGCCGTTGGCCGAGCCCAGGGCTGTGAGAATCAAAGGCCCTTCGTCCGTGATCGCCACCGTATGCTCGAAATAGGCCGACAGGCCGCCGTCGACCGTGCAGATCGTCCACCCGTCCGGCTTCATGTACACCTCGTGCGAGCCGGCGTTGACCATGGGCTCGATGGCGAGCGTCATTCCCGGCTTCAGCCGGGGCGGGGTCCCGGGGGTGCCGAAGTTGGGCACCTGCGGGTCCTCGTGCATCTGGCGGCCGATCCCGTGGCCGACGAACTGCCGGATGACCGAGAAGCCCGCCTTCTCGACGTGCTTCTGGATCGCCGAGGAGATGTCGCCGAGGTAGCCGCCCGGCTGCGCCTTGCCGATGCCCACGTACAGCGCCTCCTCGGTGACCTTGATCAGCCGGTCGGCCTCCCTGGTGACCTTGCCGACCCCGACGGTGATGCCGACGTCCGCCCAGAAACCTTCGAGCACCAGGCCGAGGTCGAGGCTGACGACGTCGCCGGACGACACTCGGCGGTTGCCAGGGATCCCGTGCACCGCCTCGTCGTTGACGGACACGCAGATCGAGCGTGGGAAGCCGTGGTAGCCGAGGAACCCCGGGGTGGCGCCGCCGTCACGGATGAGCTTCTCCGCGATGCGGTCGAGCTCGACGGTGCGCACGCCCGGCTTGCAGGCGTCCTGCAGGGGCGGCAGGACCGATGCGAGCAGCCTGCCCGCCCGGGCCATGAGGTCGATCTCGTGCGCTGTCTTCAGGTTGATCATGGGATGAAGCTTCCGGATGCGAATTGGCCATTCTCGCCGATCGCGGCCAGGACGCGTCCGGTTATCTCATCGATTGTGCCCCCTCCGTCGATCTCGGAAACAACGCCCGTGCCCCGGTAGTGCTCCAGCACCGGGACGGTCTTGGACAGGTAGATCTCGATCCGCGGCCTCACCGCCTCGGCCTTGTCGTCCTCCCGCTGCACCAGCGCGGTGCCGTCGCTCGCGCAGGCGGCGGTGCCGGGCGGATACGTGCGCTGGCAGGCCGGGCACACGAGCCGGCCGGACAGGCGCTGCAGCAGCTCGTCCACGTCGACCTTGAGATACAGGATGCGATCCAGCCTTCGGTCCAGCTCCCGCATCAGCACGTCCAGGGCCTCCGCCTGCGGGACCGTGCGCGGGAAGCCGTCGATGATGAACCCGCCGGCGCAGTCCGGCTCGCCGAGGCGGTTGCGGATCATGCCGATCATGATGTCGTCGGGGACGTACTGGCCTCGGGCCAGGATGGGCTGGGCCTGGCGGCCGAGCTCGGTGCCCGACGCGATCTCGGCTCGCAGCATGTCGCCGGTGGCGATGTGCGGGATGCCGAAGCGCGTGCGCAGCATGTTGGCCTGGGTGCCCTTGCCGCTCCCCGGAGCGCCGTACAACAACAGGTTCACGGACTTACCTGATGAAGCCGCGGTACTGGCGCATCACCAGCTGTGTCTGCAGCTGTTTCATGGTGTCGAGGGCGACGCCGACGACGATGAGCACGGCTGTGCCCCCCAGGTACATCTGCTGGTGCGGAATGCCGGAGATCTTGGCCGTGGCGACGGGCAGGACCACGGTGATGAAACCAAGAAAGGTGGCGCCGGCAAAGGTCACCCGGTTCATGACCGCGGCCAGGTAGTCCGCGGTGGGACGCCCGGGACGGATGCCGGGGATGAAGCTCGAGTAGCGCTTGAGGTTGTCGGCAACCTCGACCACGTCGAACGTGATGGCCGTGTAGAAGTACGTGAAGGCGAACGTGAACGCGAAATACAGCGCGTTGTACGTGATCGCCATGGGGATGTTGGCCGTGTCGGGCGTGAAGTTACCCCGCGTCCACGCGGCAGCCTTGTAGTACCACGTGTCGGGGGGCGCGCCCTGGAAGTAGTTCGAGATGATGGTCGGTAAGAACATCACCGAGATCGCGAAGATGATCGGAATGACGCCCGCGTGGTTCACGCGCAGCGGCAAAAAGCTGGCGCGGCGGCCGACCTCACGGCCGCCGGCGACGCGCTGGGCGGACTGGATGGGAATTTTTCGCACCGCTTGCTGCACCTCGATGATCACCGCGGTCATCACCAGCGCAATGCCGCCGAAGATGATGAAGGGCAGGTAGTCGGCCAGGCCGCCCCCGGTGGTGTGGGCCTGGAACACGGCCGCGACGCCCTGCGGCCCGCGACCGATGATGCCGGCGAAGATGATGAGCGACACACCGTTGCCGATGCCGTACTCGGTGATGAGCTCGCCGAACCACATCAGCATCACGGTTCCGGCCGTCAGCACCAGGATGATCTCCAGTCGCTGGAACCAGTCCAGGGCGGGAAGGATGGCCGGGCTCGTGTTCTGGAAGAGAACGGTGAAGCCGTACGCCTGGCCGGCGCCAAGCGCGACCGTGAGCCACCGGCTCCAGCGCTGGATGCGGCGGCGACCCTGCTCGCCTTCCTTGGAGATCTCCTTGATGCGCTCGGAGATCACCGTCATCAGCTGCATGATGATCGTGGCGTTGATATACGGGTTCATGCCCATGGCCACGACGCTGAAGCGCGACAGGCCTCCACCCGAGAAGAGGTCGAGCAGCCCGAGCAGCGCTTGCGAGTTGAAGAGCTGGCTCAGCGCGGCCTGGCTGGCGCCGGGGACGGCGACGTTGGCGAAGAGGCGGAAGGCGACCAGGATCCCACCCGTGAAGAGGATCTTGTTCCGCAGCTCGGGCAGACGGATCGCGTTGACCAGGGCCTCGAGCAGGTTCATCGGCTAGCTTTCCTTTGTCGGGGAGCTCTCTTCCGCTTCTGGTTGCTCGGATCGCCCCACCCGGGCCTTCGGCCCGACCTCCCCACTTCGTGGGGAGGCGAGAGGTTCTGGCTCTTCAGCCACCGGGGTTCGCTTTGCGGTCTTTGCCGCCAGGCGCCTCGGTCCGATCTTGCGCGGCACTCCGATGACGTTGACCGTGCCGCCGCGAGACTCGATCGCGGCGCGCGCGCTCGAGCTGAACGCATGCGCCTCGACGGTGAGCTTGCGGTCGAGCGAGCCCGTGCCGAGGACCTTCACCTCCAGCCCGGCGCGGACCAGGCCGGCCTCGGCGAGCGACGCCGCGTCGACCTTCGACCCGTCGGGGAACCGGCTCAGCTTGGAGACGTTGACCACGGAATAGACCTTCTTGAACGGGTTCTTGAATCCTGGCAGCTTCGGGATGCGCTGCGACAGGGGCATCTGGCCGCCCTCGAAACCGAGGCGGAAGCCCTCGCTGCGCGCGTTCTGGCCTTTCTGTCCTCGCCCCGAGGTCTTGCCCCGGCCCGAGCCCGTGCCGCGGCCGATGCGCCGCGCCTTTCGATGCGCGCCCGCCGCGGGCTTGAGGTCGTGGAGCTGCATCCTGTTTCAGTTTCCTCTCTGGTGCTTTTTGTCGCTACGTGAACGCCAGATCTTGTACCGGCTGCGCTTCGGCCGCAAGTACGGCTCGCCGTCGACCGCGACCAAGAACGAGACCGCCTTCAGCATGCCGCGAACCGCGGGGTTGTCGGGCAGCTCGCGCGTCTGGTTGAGGCGGCGGAAACCCAGCGATTCGACGGTCGCCCTCAGCGCCGGCTTGGCGCCGATGGCGCTCTTCTTCAGCGTTGCCGTGAGCGTCTTGGGCGACTCGGACGCTTTGCGAGCGGTCACCTGGCCTCCTTCGCCGCGGCCTCGGCGCCGCCGTTGGCGCCCGCGCCCTCCTGGCGTTTGTACGCGTTGGCGAGGCGGCGTCCGACGATCTGGTCGATCTCCTTGCCCCGCAGCTCCGCCACCTGCTGCGCGGTGCGCAGCTGCTGCAGCGCCGCCAGGGTCGCCCGCACCGTGTTGATGGGGTTGTTGGTGCCGTGCGACTTCGTGAGGATGTCCTTGATTCCGGCCGTCTCGATGACGGCCCGCATGGCGCCGCCCGAGATGACCCCGGTGCCGGGCGCGGCGGGCTTCAGCATGATGCGCGCCGAGCCCAGCTTGAGCCGCACCTCGTGCGGGATCGTCGTCCCCACCATGGGGACGGTGATCATGTTGCGCTTGGCGACCTCCATGCCCTTTCGGATCGCCTCCGTCACCTCGCGCGCCTTGCCGATGCCGGCGCCGACACGGCCGTTCATGTCACCGACGACGATCAGCGCGCTGAAGGAGAACTTGCGGCCGCCCTTGACGACCTTGGCGACGCGGTTGACGCGGACGACGCGGTCGGCGAGCTCGGAACGCTCACCGCTCGATTGATAGCGGCCACCACCCATGTTTCTGCTCAAAATTCCAAACCTGCTTCGCGGGCCGCGTCGGCGAGCGCCTTGATTCTGCCGTGATAAAGAAAGCCGCCGCGGTCGAACACGACCTGCTTCACGCCGGCGGCCTTCGCCTTGTCGGCGATCTGCTTGCCGACCTGGGCAGCCTCGGCCATGCCGTTGCCCTTGGCCTTGAGCTCGACTGTCGAGGCCGCGGCCACCGTCCTGGCGGCGCCGTCGTCGATGACCTGCGCGTAGAGGTGGTTGAGGCTACGGTACACGGCCAGGCGCGGCCGCGCGGAGGTCCCGCTCACATTCATCCGCACGCGGCGGTGCCGCTTGCCGCGGCCTTCCTTGCGATCAGTTCGCTTGATCATGCTGTTGTTTTGGCACCCTTGCCGGCCTTGCCAGCCTTGCGCCTGACCTTCTCGCCGCGATACATCACGCCCTTGCCCTTGTACGGCTCTGGCGGGCGAAGCGAGCGGATGTCGGCGGCGACCTGGCCCACGTCTTCCTTCGCGATTCCGGAGACCGAGAACTTGGTCTGGTCCTGGACATCGATGGTGACGCCCGCGGGCGGCTTGAACTTGATGGGGTGCGAGTAGCCGAGGCTGAGCGTGATCTCGTCGCCCTGCTTGGCGACGCGGTAGCCGACCCCGACCAGCTCGAGGTGCTTGGTGTAGCCCTCGTTGACCCCGATGATCATGTTCGCGACCAGGCTCCGCACGAGGCCGTGCAGCGCCCGGTGCTTGTAATCGTCCGAGGGGCGCTCGCAGATGATGTTGCCGTCAACCTGTTTCACCGTGATGTCCGCGGGCAGGGTGCGCTCCAGCCGGCCCCTGGGGCCCTCGACCTTCACGTGCCCCGGTTCCAACGCGACCTTGACCGCGCTCGGAACCGGGATCGGCAGCCTGCCTATTCGCGACAACTCTCTCCTCTAACTCCTACCAGACAAACGCCAGCACTTCGCCGCCGAGGCCCTGGCGCAGCGCCTGGCGCCCGCTCATGACGCCCTCGGCCGTGCTGAGGATGGCGATTCCGAGTCCGCCCAGCACTCGCGGGATCTCGGTCTTGCGCGCATAGACGCGCAGTCCGGGACGGCTGATCCTCTTCACACCCGAGATCACGCGGGTGCGATCGGGTCGGGACTTGAAGATGATACGCATCGACTGGGCGGTGCCGTCGGATTCGATCTCGTACCCGGCGATGTAGCCCTCGTCCTTGAGCACGCGGGCGATCTCGAGCTTCAGCTTCGAGGCCGGCACGCGCACCTCCGGGTGGCGGGCGCTGTTGGCGTTGCGCACGCGCGTGAGCATGTCGGCGATGGGATCGCTGACGATCCCGGCCGACGCCTTCTTGGGAAGGTTCTTGGTCGCGGTGGTGGTGGCGGCCATCACCAGCTCGACTTCGTCACGCCGGGGATGCGTCCCTCAGCGGCCAGCGTCCGGAAACAGATGCGGCACATGCCGAACTTGCGCAGGTAAGCGCGCGGCCGCCCGCAGATGCGGCAGCGGTTGTGGAACCGCACCTTGTACTTGGGGTGCACAAGGTCTCTCTTCCAGCGCTCGAGTGAAGACTTCTTCGCCAAACTCTCGTACCTCTTTCCTTTATCTCTTCCTGAAAGGCATGCCAAGGCGCGTCAGCAGGCTGCGTGCCTCGTCGTCATTGCGGGCGGTGGTCACGATCGACACCTCGAGCCCGCGCAGCTTGTCGATCTTGTCGTAGTCGATCTCCGGGAACACGACCTGCTCGCGCAGGCCGAGGGAGTAGTTGCCGCGGCCGTCGAAGCCTTCCGGGTTCACGCCTCGGAAGTCGCGGATGCGGGGCAGCGCGACGTTGAGGAGCTTGTCGAGGAAGTACCACATGCGGCGGCCGCGAAGCGTGGTCTTGATGCCGACCGTCTGGCCCGCGCGCAGCTTGAAGGCCGCGACGGACTTGCGCGCCTTGATCAGCGCCGGCTTCTGGCCGGTGATCGTGACCACGTCGCCGACGGCGGCGTCGAGCGCCTTGTCGTTGTCCTTGGCCTCGCCGATGCCGATGTTGACCACGACCTTGGCGACGCGTGGCACCTGCATGACGTTCTCGTACTCGAACTCCTTCGTCATCTGGGGAACGATCTTTTCGCGGTAGGTCATGAGCATGCGTGGCGGAACCTCCGACTTCGTGCCGGGGGCTTTCGGCACGGCCGGTTTCTGGTCGGCCGGCTTCTTCTTCTGCTGCTGCTGGACCTTGGCTTTGCTCACTGAGCCTCCGTCTTCCTCACGCGCTCGTACGGCTCGTCGCAGTGGCGGCACACGAGGGCGCGCGCGCCGGACTCGAGGATGATGTGCTTGGTGCGCGTCGGCCGCGAGCATGCCGGGCAGACGAGCATCACGTTCGAGTAGTCGAGCGGCGCCTCGAAGTCGACGACTCCTCCCTGCGCGACGCTGACGCCACCGCGCGAGCGGCCGGCTTTCGTGTGGCGCTTGAGGATGTTGACTCCCTTGACGACGATCTTGTGCTTGTCCGGGATCGTGCGCAGGACTTCGCCGGTCTTGCCCTTGTCCTTGCCCGCGACGACGACCACGGGGTCGCCGGGAGCGAGGTCGAGCCAGCGGCGCTTGGGCGCGGGTTTGTTTCGAAGCATCTGGGTTAGAGGACCTCCGGTGCCAAACTGATGATCTTCATGAAGTTGCGCTCGCGCAGCTCGCGGGCCACGGGGCCGAAGATGCGCGTGCCTCTTGGGTTGTTGGCCTGCGCGAGCAGGACCGCAGCGTTCTCGTCGAAGCGGATGAGCGAGCCGTCGGGGCGGCGGTACTCCTTGTTCACCCTCACGACCACGGCCTTCACGACCTCGCCCTTCTTGACCTGGCCGCCCGGCTGCGCGGACTTGACGGTGGCGGTGATGATGTCCCCCACCGAGGCGTACTTCCGGTAGTGCCCGCCGGCCACGCGGATGACAAGGATTTCCTTGGCACCCGAGTTGTCCGCGACCTTGAGCCGCGTTTCCTGCTGAACCACTACTTTGCCTTCTCCACGATCTCAAGTACGCGCCAGCGTTTCTCCTTGGAGATGGGGCGCGTCTCGGTGATGCGGACGAGGTCGCCCACGCCGCACTCGTTCTTCTCGTCGTGGACCTTGAACCGTGTGCGCTGCTGCACGGTCTTGCGGTAGAGGCGGTGGGCCTTAGAGGTGCCCACCTGCACGATCACCGTCTTGTTCATCTTGTCCGAGATCACCGTGCCCAGGCGGACCTTGCGCTGGCCGCGCGTGGTCTCAGGCGCCTCCATGGCCTTCTGGTCTGTTGCCATCAGGAGGTCTCCTCCGTCTTGGCCTTGCGACCGCGCCTGGCCTTGGGCGCCTCGACGACAGCCACCGGTTCGGCCTCTGCAGCGGGCTCTTCGGGCTCGAAGCCCTCGTCCCTTTCGGCCACTGCCACGGGGGCTGTCTCCGCTTCCGGGGCCGGTGCGTGGGCATGGACGACGATCCCGAGCTCGCGCTCGCTGATCACGGTCATGATGCGGGCGATGTCGTGGCGTACCTTCGAGATCTGGCTCGAGTTCTCGAGCTGGCCGACCGCGTGCTTGAACCGGAGCTCGTAAAGCTCCCGTCGCGCCGCGCGGAGGCGGTCTCCCAACTGGTCTTCCTCCAGCTCCCTCAGCTCGTCGACCTTCATCCGGCACCTCCCGTGGTCACCGACTCGGAGCTGACGAACCTGGTCTTGATCGGAAGCTTGGAGGCGGCGAGCTTCATCGCCTCTTTCGCGACCTGCGGCGTGACGCCGCCCATCTCGAAGAGGATGCGTCCGGGCTTGACCACGGCCACCCAGCCCTCGGGGTTGCCTTTGCCGGAGCCCATTCGCGTCTCGGCCGGCTTTTTCGTGATCGACTTGTCCGGGAAGACGCGGATCCAGATCTGCCCGCCGCGCTTGACGTGGCGGGTCATCGCCCGGCGGGCGGCCTCGATCTGGCGGTTGCTCATCCAGCAGGCCTCGACGGCCTGCAGGCCGTAGTCGCCGAAGGCGACCGTGGCGCCTTGCGTGGCGATGCCCGTGCGCCGGCCGCGGTGCATCTTGCGGTACTTGACTCTCTTCGGGATCAGCATCAGCTCTTCGCCTTCTTGCCGGCGGGCTTCTTCGCGGGGGCTTTCCTGGCGGTGGCGGGCTTCTCGGCCTTCTCGGCCTTCTCGGCCTTCGGGGCGGCGGCTGTCCTCGCCTTCGCGGCGGGCTTCGCCGCAGCCCTGGGCCTGGGGGCGCGCGCGGGTTTGGGCGCCTCGGCGACAGGCGCTGTCGCAACAGCCTCCTGGGCGACGGGTTCGGGCAGCGCGGCCTCGACAACCGGCTGAGTGGCCACCGGCTGTGGTGCGACCTCGACCGGCGCCTCCGGCTGGGGCGCGATCGCTTCGCCCATAGGCGCCCCGTCCGCGATGGGCAAACGGGCCTTGGGGGTGATCTGGTCCTTGTAGATCCAGCACTTGACACCGATGGCGCCGAACGTGGTCTTGGCGGTGGCGCGGCCGAAGTCGATGTCGGCGCGCAGGGTGTGAAGCGGCACGCGGCCCTCGCGGTCCCACTCGCGACGCGCCATCTCGGCTCCGCGAAGGCGGCCACCGCAGTAGATGCGGACGCCCTTCGCGCCCGCGCGCATAGTGCGCAGGATCGCCTGCTTCATCGCGCGCTTGTAGCTGATGCGGCGCTCGATCTGAGACGCGATGTTCTCGGCCACCAGCTGCGCGTCGAGCTCGGGCTGCTTGATCTCCTGGATGGAGATGCGCACCCGGTTGCCAAAGCGCTTCTCGAGGTCCTCGCGAAGCTGATCGACCGACGACCCGCCCTTGCCGATGACGATGCCGGGCTTGGCGGTGTGGATGGTGACCGTGAGCTGCGCGTTGGACGAACGCTCCGTCTCGATCTTGGCGATGCCTGCGTTGCGAAGGCGCGCGAGGATGGCGGTCCTCATCGCGAGGTCCTCGTGCAGCATCTTCGTGTAGTCCTTGGGATTGGCAAACCAGTTCGCCTCCCATGGGCGGAACACGCCGAGCCGGAATGCGTTCGGATGGACTTTATGACCCAATTACCTCTTTTCCTCTGGGCGGTCTTCGACGACCGCGGTGATGTGGCAGGTGCGGTGAAAGAACTCGTGCGCCATGCTGCGGCTGACCGGCCGGCGCCTCCGGTAGGTCGGCCCTTCGTCGATGAGCAGTTGCTTCAGGACGAGGTCCTCGCGGTTGAGGTTGAAATTGTGCTCGGCATTGGCGGCCGCGGACATGATCGCCTTGGCGACGTCGCGCGCAGCGTGCTTGGGCGAAAACTCGAGGTAGGCCAGCGCGTCCGTCACCTTCATGCCCTTGACGGAGTCGGCCACGAGCCGCGCCTTGCGTGGCGTGCGGCGGACGTACTTTTGAACCGCGGAAACTTCCATCGTCGCCATCTACTACTTCAGTGCCGTCGACTTTTCGGTGTGGGTGCCATGGCCGCGGAAGTGCCGCGTCGGCGCGAACTCGCCCAGCCGGTGGCCGACCATGTTCTCGCTGATGAACACCGGCACGTGCTTGCGGCCGTCGTGCACGCCGATGGTGTGGCCGACCATGTCGGGATAGATCACCGACGCGCGCGCCCAGGTGCGGATCACCTTCTTGTCGCGCGTCTGGTTCAACTTCTCGATCTTGGCCTTCAGCGGTTCGCTGATGAACGGCCCCTTCTTGGTTGAGCGTGACACTTACTTCTTGCGTCCTTTCTTTTCTCGGCGGCGGATGATGAGCTTGTCGGAGGCCTTCTTCGGCTTTCTCGTGCGGTAGCCGAGCGCAGGCTTGCCCCAGGGCGTCTTCGGGTTGCCGCCAGGGCCGGTCTTGCCCTCGCCGCCACCATGCGGGTGGTCTCGCGGGTTCATGGTCGAACCTCTCACGGTCGGCCGGACCCCGAGCCATCGGCTGCGTCCGGCCTTGCCGCCCGACTGGTTCTCATGTTCGATATTACCGACCTGGCCGACCGTGGCCTGGCAGCGGACGTGGATCCTTCTCAGCTCGCCCGACGGCATCCTGATCACCGCGTAGTCGCCTTCCTTCGCGAGCAGCTGCGCCGAGGTGCCTGCGCTGCGGGCAAGCTGGCCGCCCCTGCCCAGCGTCAGCTCGATGTTGTGCACGGTCGAGCCGACGGGGATTCTTGCGAGCGGCAGGGCGTTGCCGATCCTGACCGGCGCGTCCTCGCCGCTTTCGATCGGGTCGCCGACCTTGAGGCCAAGCGGCGCGAGGATGTAGCGCTTCTCGCCGTCCTTGTAATGGATGAGCGCGATGCGGGCGCTGCGGTTGGGGTCGTACTCGATGGTCGCGACCTTGCCGGCGATACCGAACTTGTCGCGCTTGAAATCGATCTTCCTGTACAGCTTCCGGTAGCCGCCGCCCTGGTGGCGCGTCGTGATGCGTCCCTGGTTGTTGCGACCGGCGTGCGTGGGCAGCGACTCCGTGAGCGTCTTCTCCGGCTCGCTTGCCGTGACCTCGTCGAAGCCGGAGATGGACATGAAGCGCCGTCCGGGGCTGGTGGGCTTGAACTTTCTGATCGGCATTGTGTTTCTCTTAGACGCTCCCGAACAAGCCTTCGATCTTCTGACCCTCGCCGAGCGTGACGATGGCCTTCTTCCAACCGGAGGTGTGGCCGACGGCGCCACCGATGCGGCGGAAGCTGCGGCGGCTCTTTCCGCGCATGGTCACGGTGTTGACGTCCCGGACCTTGATGCCCTGGGCCTCGTACTGCTCTTCGAGCGCCTTCTTGATCTCGGTCTTGTTCGCCGAGCGCGCGACCCTGAACGTGTACCGCCCCTGCGTGTACAGCTGGTAGGTGCGCTCGGTGATGACCGGGCCGATCACGATCTCGGAGGCGGCGCGCGTGGTCATCTATGCGTGGTCTCCGTGGTCGTGTTGGTGCTCGTCCGCATCCTCCGCGTCTTCCTCGCGCCCGGCCTTCGGGCGCTGCGGGCGGCTGAAGTTCTCCTCGAGCAGCTCGAGGCAGTCCTTCGCCAGCAAGAGATAGGTGTGAGTGAAGAGGTCGCGGATGTTGAGGTTGCGGGCCAGGATGATCTTGATGCCGGGGATGTTCTCGAACGACCGGCTGACGACAAAGTTGGGGGCCGGCAGCACGACCAGGGTTTTGTCGTCGAAACCCATCGCGTCCATGAGGTCGGCGGCGACCCTCGTGCGCGGCTCCTCGATCGCAAACCCGTCGATGACCCTCACCCTGCCCTCGGTCGCCTTCTGGCTGAGCGCGGAGCGCAGCGCGAGGCGGCGCATCTGCTTGGGCATGCGCTGGGCGTAGCTGCGCGGATGCGGTCCGAACACGACGCCGCCGCCTTTCATGGACGGCTCCCTCGTGCTGCCGTGGCGTGCCCGGCCGGTGCCCTTCTGACGGTATGGTTTGGCGCCGCCTCCGGAGACGGCTTCTCGGGTCTTGGTCGAGGCGGTGCCCTGGCGAGCGTTGGCGACCTGGCGCACGTAGGCCTGGTGGATGACGGGCGTGTTCAGCTTCTCGGCGAAGATGACCTTGGGCAGCCGGATCTCGCCCTGGCGCTCGCCGGCTGAATCGAAGAGCGGGGCGTCGAGGGGATCGGCGTGCTTTTCCTTGGCGCCGCTCGCGCGCTTGGCGCGAGAGGTCTTGGGCCTGGTCTTGGCGGGGGTGGCGGTCGCCGTTTCGGCCGCCTCCGCGTCGACGGTGTCGGCGGTGTCGACGGTCTCGTCGGTCATCAGACCTTCCTCCCGGTCGGCTTGCCGGCGGGGCCCTTGACCTTTACCTTCTTCGTCGACTGGCGCACGAGCACGAGCGCACCCTTGGCGCCTGGCACCCCGCCCTTGACCAGGATGAGGTTGCGCTCGGGGTCGATGCGCACGACCTTGTAGGCGCGCGCGGTGGTGCGCTGGTTGCCCATCTGGCCGGACATGCGTACGCCTTTGAACACGCGCGCGGCGTCGGTGGCGCCGATGGCGCCGGGCTGGCGGACGTTCATGGAGCCGTGCGACTCTGGCCCGCGGCTGAATTTGTGCCTCTTGATGAGGCCCTGGAAGCCCTTGCCTTTGGACGTCGAGGTGACGTCGACGATCTCGCCGGCGGCGAAGATCTCCGCTTTGAGCTCCTGGCCCGCCTCGACTCCGTCGTAGTTCCTGATCTCGATGATGTGGCGGTGGGGCTCGACGTTGGCCTTTTTGAATACGCCCTGTTCCGGCTTGGTGAGCTTCTTCTCATCGGTGGCCTCGAAGGCGATACGGGCGGCCGCGTAGCCATCCTTCTCGGTGGTCCGCAGGCCAAGCACCCGGCATGGGCCGGCCTCGAGCACGGTCACGGCCGAGGTGGTGCCGTCGGCGTTGAAGAGCTGGGTCATGCCGAGCTTCCTCGCGAGCAAGCCCTTCATGTCAGCTCTTGATCTCGATGCTGACGCCGGCCGGGAGGCTGAGTCTCTGGAGAGCGTCGACGACGCGTGGGTTGAAGTCGAGGATGTCGACCACGCGCTTGTGAGTGCGCATCTCGAACTGCTCGCGTGAGTCCTTGTCGATGAACGGGCTGCGGATCACGGTCAGCTTGGCGATCTCGGTTGGAAGTGGGATGGGGCCGGCTGTGCGCGCGTTGGCGCGGCGGGCGGTCTCGATGATCTTGTCCGCCGCCTGATCCAGCACACGGTGGTCGTATGCCTTGAGCCGGATCCGAATCTTTTGCGCCACTGGTCGAGCCCTCTCCCCCTTCCTTACTTGATGACTTCAGTGGCCGCACCGGCGCCGACGGTCTTGCCGCCTTCGCGGATGGCGAACCGAAGCCCGGGCTCGATGGCGATGGGCTCACCGAGGGTGATCTCCATCTCCACGTTGTCGCCCGGCATGACCATTTCGACGCCCTCGGGGAGCTTGACCTCGCCCGTCACGTCGGTGGTGCGCATGTAGAACTGCGGGCGATAGCCCGTCAGGAATGGTGTGTGACGCCCGCCCTCGTCCTTGCTCAGGACGTAGACCTGGGCCTTGAAGTTGGTATGAGGCTTGATCGAGGCCGGCTTGGCCAGGACCTGGCCGCGCACCACGTCCTCGCGCTTGATGCCGCGGAGCAGCACACCGACGTTGTCGCCGGCCTGGCTCTCATCCATATCCTTGTGGAACATCTCGATCGCGGTTGCGACCGTTTTGGTGCTCTGGGGGTGGATGCCGACGATCTCGACTTCATCGTTCCTCTTCAGCTTGCCGCGCTCGACCCGTCCAGTCGTCACGGTACCGCGACCTTCGATCGTGAACACGTCCTCGATCGGCATCAGGAACGGCTTGTCTACCGGCCGCTCGGGCTCGGGGATGTAAGTGTCGACCGCGTCCATCAGCTCGAGGATCTTGGGCGTCCACTCGGGGTCGCCCTCGAGGGCCTTGAGCGCCGAGATGCGGACGATGGGGATGTCATCGCCGGGGTACTCGTAACGGCTGAGCAGCTCGCGGAGGTCGAGCTCGACGAGCTCGATGAACTCCTTGTCGTCGACCATGTCGCACTTGTTGAGCGCGACGACGAGGGAGGGCACGTTGACCTGGCGTGCAAGGATGATGTGCTCGCGGGTCTGCGGCATGGCGCCGTCGTTGGCGGCCACGACGAGAATCGCGCCGTCCATCTGGGCAGCGCCGGTGATCATGTTTTTTATGTAATCCTGGTGCCCCGGGCAGTCCACATGCGCGTAGTGGCGCTTCTCCGTCTCGTACTCCACGTGCGTGATCGAGATCGTGATGCCGCGAGCCTTCTCCTCCGGCGCCTTGTCGATGCGGTCGAAGGGTGTGTACTCCGCCAATCCCTTCTCCGCGAGCACCTTCGTGATGGCAGCCGTCAACGTCGTTTTGCCATGGTCGATGTGACCGATCGTTCCGACGTTGAGGTGCGGCTTGGTCCGCACGAACTTCTTCTTCGCCACTGTTTCCTCCTAACTAACTCCGCGCCGTTGTGCGGTGGCCTACGGCCTCCGCGAGATTCCCTGGCATTTCCGCGTAGTGACTGAACTCCATCGAATAAGTCGCCCGCCCCGAGGTCATCGACCGAAGTTCGGTAGCGTAACCGAACATCTCGGCCAGGGGCACGTGGGCCCGCACGTTCTGCGACGTTCCGCGTCCCTCCATCCCCAGGATGTGTCCCCGCCGCGAGGCGAGGTCGCCCATCACGTCGCCGAGGTATTCCTCGGGCATGACGACGTCGACCTTCATGATCGGCTCGAGCAGATACGGGCCGGCCTTGTGCATGGCGTCCTTGACCGCCATCGAGCCGGCGACCTGGAACGCCATCTCGCTCGAGTCGACCGCGTGGTACGAGCCGTCGACAAGCGTGACCGTGATGTCGATCACCGGATAGCCGGCGACGACGCCCGTCTGCAGCGCCTCGCGCACGCCCTTCTCCACCGCAGGAATGAACTCACGCGGGATGCGCCCCTGCGTGATCTTGTCCTCGAAGATGAAACCGCTGCCCCGCTCGCCGGGCCGGACGTTGACCTCGGCATGGCCGAACTGCCCCTTGCCGCCGGTCTGGCGGATGAAGCGGCCGACGCCGTGCGCCGGCTTCTTGATCGCCTCTTTGTAGGCGACCTGCGGCTTGCCCTGGTTGGCGTCGACGCGGAATTCGCGCAGCAGGCGGTCGACGATGATCTCGAGGTGCAGCTCACCCATGCCCGAGATGATCGTCTGGCCCGTCTCATCGTCCGTGTGGACCTTGAACGTCGGGTCCTCCTCGGACAGCCGCTGGAGCGCAATGCCCAGCTTGTCCTGGTCGGCCTTCGTCTTGGGCTCGATGGCGACCGAGATGACCGGCTCGGGGAACGTGATCGACTCGAGCAAAATCGGATGGCTCTCGTCGGCGAGCGTGTCGCCCGTGGTCGTTGACTTCAGGCCCACCGCGGCGGCAATGTCGCCGGTCCACACCTCGTCGACGTCCTCGCGACGAATGGCGTGCATGCGCAGGATGCGGCCGATCCGCTCCTTGCGCCCGTTGGTGGCGTTGAGCACGGCCGAACCGGCGCGCAGCCGCCCTGAATAAACCCGGAAGAATGTGAGCTTGCCGACCCCCTGCGGGTCCATCTGGACCTTGAACGCCAGCGCCGAGAACGGCTCGTTGTCGTCGTGCTCACGAAGGAGGAGCGCGCCCGTCTTGGGATCGGTCCCCTCGACGGCCGGCACGTCGGCGGGCGAAGGCAGGTAGTCGACGACCGCGTCGAGGATCGGCTGCACGCCGCGGTTGCGGAGCGCGGCGCCGCACAGCACCGGTACGAGGTGCCCGGCGACCGTGCCCTTGCGCAGCGCGGCGTTGATCTCGGTCTCAGTGACGTCCTGCTCTTCGAGGTACTTGTGCATGACCGCGTCGTCGAAGTCCGCCACGGCCTCGACGAGGTCGTGTCGATACTGGCTGACGAGGGCCTCCATCCCGGCGGGGATGTCGAGCGACTCGGTGCTCTTGGTGCCCAGGTCGTCGGTGTAGACGACGGCCTCCTTGGTCACCAGGTCGACGTAGCCCTTGAACGAGCCCTCGGACCCGATGGGCAGCTGGATGGGGATCGCGCGGGCCCCGAGCCGCGTACGGATCGACCTCAACGAGCCGTAGAAATCGGCCCCGATGCGGTCCATCTTGTTGATGAACGCGATCCGGGGGACGCCGTAGCGGTCGGCCTGGCGCCAGACCGTCTCTGACTGCGGCTCGACTCCCGCGACGGCATCGAAGACCGCGACCGCGCCGTCGAGCACGCGCAAGCTGCGCTCGACCTCGACGGTGAAGTCCACGTGCCCGGGTGTGTCTATGATGTTGATCGCGTGGTCGCGCCAGTTGGCCGTGGTGGCCGCCGACGTGATCGTGATCCCCCGCTCCTTCTCCTGGACCATCCAGTCCATGGTGGCGGCGCCCTCGTGGACCTCTCCCATCTTGTGGATGCGGCCCGCGTAGAAGAGGATCCGCTCGGTGGTCGTGGTCTTGCCGGCGTCGATGTGCGCCATGATCCCGATGTTTCGGACCTTGTCGATCGCGACCGGACGTTCCTGCATCTTCAGTGCCAAGCTCATATCTCTAAATCAGTATCGGAAGTGCGAGAAAGCCTTGTTGCTCTCCGCCATCCGGTGGGTTTCTTCCTTGCGCTTGACCGCCCCGCCCGTGTTCTGGGAAGCGTCGAGGATCTCGAACGCAAGCTTCTCGGACATGCTCTTCCCGCCGCGCTGCCGGGCGAAACGAACGATCCAGCGGCGCGCAAGCGCGAGCCGGCGCTCTGGCCTGATCTCGACGGGGACCTGGTAGGTGGCGCCGCCGACACGGCGAGGCTTCACCTCCAGCAGCGGCGTGGCGTTGCGGAGCGCCGACTCGAACACTTCGAGAGGCTCCTTCTTCGCCTGCTTGCTGGCCCGTGTGAGGGCGTCGTAGACAACCTTCTCGGCAGTCGAACGCTTGCCCCGGCTCATGACCACGTTCACGAACTTGGCAATCGATTCCGACTGGTAAACGGGGTCGGGCGCGATGACACGCTTGACTGGGCGGCTGCGGCGAGGCATCAGGCTGCCGCCTTGCTCTTTTCCCGCTTGGCGCCGTACTTCGAGCGTGCCTTCTTGCGGTTCTTGGTGCCCGCGGTGTCGAGGGTGCCGCGGATGATGTGGTAGCGGACGCCGGGCAGGTCCTTGACGCGGCCGCCGCGGATGAGCACCACGGAGTGCTCCTGGAGGTTGTGCCCGATCCCCGGGATGTACGCGGTGACCTCGATCCCGGTGGTCAGCCGGACGCGGGCGACCTTGCGCAGCGCCGAGTTCGGCTTCTTGGGGGTCTGGGTATAAACACGCACGCAGACTCCCCGCCTCTGCGGTGAACCCTTGAGCGCCGGGGCCTTAGACTTCGGCCTGGCCGCGCGACGCCCGAGACGGACGAGCTGCTGGATGGTTGGCAACGTTGCTCCTGGTGACGGTTCAAATCCCACGCGGCAATAGCCGATTGGGCGACAAACGATGAGTATACCCAAAAACAGGCCCCCTTCAGACA